>VFQN01008411.1_pt1 | contig 10473 bp, 10 predicted proteins | sample 3512371 | NCBI WGS metagenome assembly VFQN01 (sample SAMN10412370, study PRJNA504923) | tailings metagenome | isolation source: Replicate 2 from Balatoc abandoned mine | place: Philippines: Itogon, Benguet | collected 2017-08-28 | reverse complement strand
ACGAAGATACCGATGATGATCCATGGGCGGTAGCTGCCCAGGGTCCGGCCCTTGACCACGCCGGCGCGATTGAGCAACACGACGAACACCGGGATCTCGAAAGCAAGTCCGAAGACCAGCAGCGTCCGGGTGAAGAACTGGAGGTAGTCGTTGAAGTCGATGAGGTTCGTGATGCCTTCGGGGTTGAACCCGATCAGAACCTCGAGACCCTTCGGCAGGGTCAGCCACCCCAGCAGGACACCGACCAGGAACAGCGGAACGGCGATTGCCATGAAGATCCGTGTCCAGCGCTTCTCGCTCGGGTGCAGGCCCGGCATCACGAATGCCCAGATCTGGTAGAGCCAGACCGGACAGGTCGCCACGAGCGCCGCGAAGCCGCAGAGCTTGAGGTACAGCATCAGTCCGCCGCCGGCACCCTGCGTCGTCGGCAAGGTCGTGCCTTCCGGGAGAGACTCCCTCGCCGTCTTGTAGGGCCCGTAGACGAAGTCGTACAGCTGGTCGAAGAAGAACAGCGAGACGGCGAAGACGACGAGGAAGGTCAGGGCGACCTTCAGGACCCGGGCGCGCAGTTCCCGGAAGTGGTCCGAGAGCGCCATGCGTCCGTCGGGGCCGACAGGATGGACCGGCTTCCCGGACAGGAGTCGGTGGATACCTCGCAGGGCCACGGGCGCTCGCGACGTCCGTGGTCAGCCGTTGTGGGTGTCGGGGCGTCGTTCCTCGACCGGGGTCTCGCTCTGGGTCGTCTGCGGAAGCTCGCTCGGCGGCGAGGTCGAGGTGGCCGGGCCCGACTTCTTGTCCTCGTCATCGTCGCGGAGGCCCTTGGTCTCGGCCTTGAAGATCCGGAGCGCCTGGCCCGTCCCACGCGCGAGGTCTGGCAACTTGGCCGCACCGAAGACGAGCACGACGATCGCCAGGATGATGAGCCACTCGGCTCCCTGGGGCATGCTGATCAAGGGGTTGAGCATCGTGACCTCATCTGTAGGTGTCGGTGCAGTTCCATAGTACGACGGGGACCTTGCACCAGCGTCAGCCGTACAGCCCGAGCGCGTCCCGGGCGGCCGCGACGTACCGGTCCTGGAGCCCCGGCGGGCCGAGGACCCGGGCGTGGGGTGCCAGCCGGAGCAGCAGCCGCTGGAGCCAGCGCTCGTCGGCGACCACGAGGTCGACCTCGAGGCGACCCCCGCGGCGCGGCCGGACCGCCTCGGTCGGGTAGTACTCCACGATCCACCGCGCCTGCGGCTCGAGCGCGAGAGTGACGACCGTCGTGCCGCTGGCGCGGGCGAAGAGGCCCTCCGCACCGATGTCGCGCGGCGGCGCCGGGTCGGTGCTGATGGGCGAATCGAGCACCTCGGCCCGCTGGATGCGGTCGAGCCGGAACAGGCGCGGCGCCTCGGCGTCGTGGCACCACGCGTCGAGGTAGGTGTACCCGTGGGCTCGGACGATCCCGCGCGGATCGACCACGCGTTCGGACTGCTCGTCGCGCGACGGCACGAAGTAGCTCAGCCGGACCTGCCGGGCATCCGTCGCCGCTCGTGCCAGGTCGGCCTCCAAGCGCACGAGGTCGGGTCCCCCGGGCGCCTCCCCCGGGTCGATCGGCGGCGTCCCGGCACCGTGGGCCGCGGCCGCCTCCAGCTTGGCCAGCGCCCGGTCGACGACCTCCCGGGTGTCCTCGCCGGCTCCCGAGCGCAGTGCCCGGAGGGCCACGATGATGGCAGTCGCCTCGGTCGGGGTCAGTCGCAGCGGACGGGCCAGGTAGTCGGCATTGGTGACCCGGATGACGCCGTCGCCCTCGGGGCCTTCCAGCGCATCGAGGTCGACGTCGATCAGGTCGTCGGGATAGCCGCCGGGCAGGCCGCACATGAGCAGCACCTTGAGGTCGGCCAGGACCTGCTCGGCGGGGACGCCGAGCGCGTTGCTCGCGTCGTCGAGGCGTACGGCGCCCCGGCTGTGCAGGAACGGCACCAGGGTGAGCAGCCGGGCGACCTGGTCACGGGCGCCGGCCGGCACGGGGCCGCTCATCGGGTCCCCTCGACGACCCGTCGCAGCCGATCGACCACGACCTTGCGGAGCTCGGCGGGCGACTCCACGTAGACGTCGGCGCCGTAACCCAGGACCTCGTCCGATACCCCGGTGCCGCCCCGGCTGATCCAGACCCGGTCCCACAGGGTCCGGGAGTCCGGTCCGGCGACGTCGGCCTCCACGGACGTCGCATCGCGACGCAGCGCGACGCCCGCGTCGCGCCGGACCAGGAGGACCGCCTCGCCGGTCGTCGGCGGCGGCGCGAGGCGCATCGTCATCGCGCGTACGTCGGTGCCGGGAGGCACGTCGTACTCCCCCGCGACGCCCGTACGGCGGGCCTCGCCCTGGACACGGGAGAGGCGGAAGACCCGCTCCTCACCCCGGTCGGTATCGAGGCCGACGACGTACCAGCGACCGGCGTAGCGGACCACGCCCCACGGCTGGAGGTGGCGCTGGGAAGTGCGCGTCTCACCCGAGCGTCGATAGTCGAACTCGACCGACGCACGGTCCTGAGTGGCCTCCCAGAAGACATCGAACGACGGCTCGTCGGCCGACAGCCTGGGCTCGGCGATGTCGAGGGCGGACGCGTCGACCTCGATCCCGGCTGCGGTCAGCTTGCGGACAGCTTCGCTGGTCGCGTCGGCGAGCCGCGCGTGCTGCCACACGCGAGTCGCGAGCCCGACCACCGCAGCCTCGTCGGAGGCCAGCGACACCTCGGGGAGCGCGAACTGGTCGGGACGGATCCGGTAGCCCGGCTCGTCATCGAAGTAGGCGTCCATGCTGCCGACCTCGATGGGGACGCCGAGGCTGCGGAGCTCCTCCTTGTCCCGCTCGAACATCTTCTCGAACGCCTCCGTGGAGGAGCCCGGGTAGAGGATCTCGCGGATCCGCTGCTTGGCGACGTAGTGGCGCTGGACCAGCAGCATGATCAGCAGGTTCAGCAGGCGCTCCGACTTGCGCCCGACCGTGCTGCTCATGCCGCCGATCCTTCCCGATCGATCAGGACGCGGCCAGGATGTCGACCACGAAGTACAGCGTGTCGGAGCCCTTGATGCCGGCCTGCGGGTTGCCCTGCTCGCCGTAGCCGTCGGCGGGCGGGATCGCCAGGATCATCCGGCTGCCCACGGTGGCGCCGACGAGCGTCTTGTCCCACCCAGCGACGACCTGGCCGACACCGATCGCGAAGGAGGCGGGCTCCGCGCTGTAGCTCTCATCGAAGGGCTTCTTGGCGTCGTAGACCTGGCCGAGGTAGTTGACCGTGATCGTCTGCCCCTTCTTGACCTTGTCGCCGTCGCCCTCGATGAGCGTGGCCGAGCGCAGCTTGCCGTTCGGCTCCGGCGTACCCGCGAAGTCTAGGCCGGTGATCTGGTCGCCGGCCTCGATGAGCCCGGGTGCCCAGGAGGGAGCCGTCTGCTCGGCGCCCTCCGGGCCGTCGAGGACCACGACGACGTCCATGATGTCGAGGACGATCAGCACGCTGTCGGAGGGGGCGATGCCCATCTGGCTGTTGCCGGCCTCGCCGAACGCCTCGGTGCCGGTGGTCGTCACGGCGACACGCGAGCCGACCGGGCGGTCGAGGATGGCGTCGCGGAAGACGGGGCTGAGCTCGTCGCTGGCCGTGAAGTTCTCCGGCGCGCCGCCCTCGGCGTAGGTGCTGTAGGCCTCTTTCTGGCTGTAGCCGTTGCCGATCCAGACGTTGGCGACGACCTGGTCACCCTCGGCGACGTCGTCGCCATCGCCCTTCTCGACGACCGTCGTCTCGGTGTCGTCGACCTCGAGCTTGCCGTCCCACTTCACCTTCGGCGCCTTGCCGACCTCACCGGAGATCGTGATGCCCTGCAGGGCGTCCGATCCGCTGTCGCTGCCCCCGCCGTCGCTGCCACATGCGGCGAGGGTCGCCACGAGCGCGATCGGCAGGAGCAGGGCGGGCAGGCGTCGAAGACGTCGAGACACGAGAATCACCTATCGGAAATCGGTTCTGGTGCAGCGCGGCACACCATATCCGGCCGTTCCTAGGGCGTGGGGGGTTGCGGGCCATTCAGCTCCGCGGATCGGTCACCAAGCGCGGAGCGTCAGCCCCCGATTCTGCGGATTGTGACCAATCCGCATCCCCACGGGCGCGGCCGTCACATGCCGTCGATCAGCCGCTGCACGCGCTCGTCATGGGCGCGGAAGGGGTCCTTGCAGAGCACTGTCCGCTGCGCCTGGTCGTTGAGTTTCAGGTGGACCCAGTCCACGGTGAAGTCGCGCCGCCGTTCCTGGGCCTTGCGGATGAACTCCCCGCGCAGGCGGGCGCGGGTCGTCTGCGGAGGTACCGACTTAGCTTCGAAGATCCTGAGGTCCGAGGTCACCCGGGCCACCGCACCGCGTCTCTCGAGCAGGTAGTAGAGACCGCGTCCGCGGTGGATATCGTGGTAGGCGAGGTCGAGCTGGGCGATCCGTGGGTGGCCGAGCGGCAGTCCGTGCTTGGCGCGGTATCGGTCGATCAGCTTCCACTTGATGACCCAGTCGATCTCGCGGTCGACGAGGCCGAGGTCGTCTGACTCGACCGCCTTGAGCCCGCGCTCCCACAGGTCGAGCGCTTGCTCGATCACCGGGGTGCTGATCTCGCGGCGGTCTACGAAGTCCCGCGCCTTGGACAAGTACTCCTGCTGGATCTCGAGCGCGCTGGCCTCGCGACCGTTGGCCAACCGGACCTTGCGGCGGCCGGTCACGTCGTGGGAGATCTCCCGGATGGCCCGGATCGGGTTCTCCATCGAGAGGTCCCGCATCACGACGCCCTCCTCGATCATCCGGAGGACGAGGTCGCAGCTGGCGACCTTCAGCATCGTGGTGGTCTCGCTCATGTTGCTGTCGCCCACGATGCCGTGCAGGCGGCGGTACTTCTCGGCGTCGGCGTGCGGCTCGTCGCGGGTGTTGATGATCGGTCGGCTGCGAGTGGTCGCGCTCGAGACGCCCTCCCAGATGTGCTCTGCACGCTGCGACACGCTGTAGCTGGCGCCGCGAGGGGTCTGCGTGATCTTGCCGGCGCCGACGACGATCTGGCGGGTCACCAGGAACGGGATCAGGACGTCGGCCAGCCGGGAGAACTCCCCTGCCCTGCTCACCAGGTAGTTCTCGTGGCACCCGTAGGAGTTGCCGGCCGAGTCGGTGTTGTTCTTGAACAGATAGATCTCGCCCGCGATGCCTTCGTCGTGCAGCCGCTGCTCTGCGTCGAGAAGCAGGCCCTCGAGGACGCGCTCGCCGGCCTTGTCGTGCGTCACGAGCTCGACGACGTCGTCGCACTCCGGTGTCGCGTACTCCGGGTGACTGCCGACGTCGAGGTAGAGGCGAGCGCCGTTACGCAGGAACACGTTGCTGCTACGGCCCCAGCTGACCACCTTGCGGAAGAGATATCGGGCAACCTCGTCGGGGCTGAGCCGGCGCTGTCCCTTGAACGTGCACGTCACGCCGTACTCGTTCTCGATCCCAAAGATCCGCCGGTCCACGCCGTCAGCCTAGGCGGCGTTCGGTAGAAGTCGACCGGCTTCGTGCCGGATGTCGCCACTTTCGTCGAGGGGCGGCTCAGTCCGCCTTCACGCCGTTCCGGTCCAGTCGGCGATCCCCTGGGCCCGGCGCCACCGGTTCATGATGCGTTCCCGCCCTGCCTCGGCGTAGAGCGAGTTGTCGACCAGGCGACGCCACCCGCGCAGCCGGGACAGGCTGGAGGGCCGCCCCAGGGCGCGGTCCACCTCCTTCACCAGTGCGACCGGATGGTTGAGGAGGTCGTCGAGCACGAAGCCCTTGCGAACACGACCGGCGGCCACCAGCGCCCGCTCCCGACGTAGATCGATCCGATGCTGACCCGCGCTGCGGTGGTGGGGGCCGTCGTATTCGTGGACGTACGGCGTCCCCGGGATGCGCAGGTCGACGCGCCCGATCAGGCCGCCGCTGTCGTTGCTGACCTCGGCCTGTGGCTCGAACGGGATCTTCATGACCCGGTGGAACTGCTGGAGCAGCGTCTCCCCCGGCGACTCGCTCTTGCCGGTTGCGCGACGCCAGGCCTCGCGGAGCATCCGAACCCCGGGACGACGGCTGTCCAGGAGCGCCACCATCCGGTCGTGGTCGATATGCCCCTTCGCGAGTCCCGACTCCATCAGGACGAGGAGGTCGAGGAGTGAGAGGTCGCGAGCCGCGCGGAGCAGGATCTCCTCCGGCCGGTCGACCGGCAGGCCCGCCTGCATGCTCGGCTCCCGGGCCCTGACCAGACGGGAGCAGATGAGTCCCGCGCGACGCGGCCGCGGTACGTCGCCGGCCACCGCGACGAAGACCGGCACCTGTTCGGGGAGCTTGGGCAGGTCCCAGCCGAGGAGTCGCGCGCCCGTCAGGTGGGTGAAGGCCGCGTCGCTCGGAAGGACCTCGAGGTAGGCACGCAGATCCCGTCGGAACTCCTGCTCGCGAGTGAGCCCCAAGCGCTTGCGGACGCCGAGGCCGTGGCTGACCCGTCTGATCTTGGCCAGGCGGATCTCTCCACGGATCGGCGGGTCGTCGTCTTCGTCACACATGCCCATGAGGATTGCCGTCCGAGGGCGCACGCGGAAGCCGGTCCTGCGCGGCTGTGGATAGCGGCGTGGGCGCCGGGTTCGGCCTGTCTGCGGATTGGTCACCAAGCGCCGGCGGGAGCGATCCCACCGAGCGGTTGGTGACCAATCCGCAGACCGAAGGACCGCGAGACCGCGGTGCCCGCAGCGAGCGCCAGGCGACCGAAACGGACGACTCAGGAGAGCGGCGGGGCGATCGGGGGCTCGGAGTCGTCGCCTGAGGCGTTCGGTCCGGGCGGCGGAGCCTCAGGGGCGGGGCCCGGGTCGTCGCCACTGTCCGTAGAAGTATCCGCCGCAGAAGTACCCGCCGGAGCAGGCGCCGCCTTGTCGGGCAGGATCTGCTCGAGCCGGGTGGCGCGGAGGCGGGCGAACTTGCGTGGCTGCGACCGGGTGCGATCGAGGACGGCGACCTCGAGGTCGTCGGCGGGAATGACGCGGTCCTCCGACTCGGAGTGGCCGAGGGCGGCGACGGCGAGGCGGACGGCGTCGGCGAGCGAGGCGCCCTCGACGTAGTGCTCGGCGAGGTACGCCGCGACCACGTCGGCGGCGCCGCCCATGACGGCGTACCCGTGCTCGTCGGCGACCTGGCCGTCGTAGGTGAGCCGGTAGAGCTGGTCGTCGGCGGGCGCGTCGCCGATCTCGGCGACGAAGATCTCGACCTCGTAGGGCTTCTCGCCGCCCGAGGAGAAGATCGTGCCGAGCGTCTGCGCGTAGGCGTTGGCCAGCCCGCGGCCGGTGACGTCGCGCCGGTCGTAGGCGTAGCCGCGCATGTCGGCGAGGCGGACGCCAGCGATCCGGAGGTTCTCGAACTCGTTGTAGCGCCCGACTGCCGCGAAGGCGATCCCGTCGTAGATCTCGGAGACCTTGTGCAGCGCCTGCGAGGGGTTCTCCGAGGCGAAGAGCACGCCGTCGGCGTACTGCACCGCCACCACCGAACGGCCGCGGGCGATGCCCTTGCGGGCGAAGTCGGCCCGGTCCTTCATCAGCTGCTCGGGCGAGACGTAGAACGGCATGCTCATCGCGCGTCTCCCTCCACGAGCGGGGCCGCCGGCCCGTCGGGCCGCGTCATCCTGCCGGCGATGACCTGGTCGGCGATCGCCGCGACCTCGCCCTCAGCCAGTCGGCGCCCGCCGTCGGCGGTGATCACCTGCACCACCGGGAAGATCCGGCGCGCGAGGTCGGGTCCGCCGGTCGCGGAGTCGTCGTCGGCGGCGTCGTAGAGGGCCTGCACGACGGCCGTCACGCACTCAGTCTCGGTGAGGTCGGCGCGGTAGAGCTTCTTCAGCGATCCACGCGCGAACAGCGAACCCGAGCCCACGGAGTGGAACGCCGTCTCCTCATATCGACCGCCGGTGACGTCGTAGCTGAAGATCCGGCCCTGGTCGGCGGCCAGGTCGTAGCCCGCGAAGAGGGGTACGACGGCCAGCCCCTGCATCGCCATGCCCAGGTTGCCGCGGATCAGCGCGGCGAGCCGGTTGGCCTTGCCGTCCATCGAGAGCGTGGTGCCCTCGATCTTTTCGTAGTGCTCGAGCTCGACCTGGAACAGGCGCACCATCTCGACGGCGATGCCCGCCGTGCCGGCGATACCGACCGCGGAGAACTCGTCGGCCGGGAAGACCTTCTCGATGTCGCGCTGCGCGATGATGTTGCCCATCGTCGCCCGCCGGTCGCCCGCCATGACGACGCCGCCGGTGTAGGTCGCCGCGACGATCGTCGTGCCGTGCGGCGCGAGGTCTCCGGCGTGGCCCTGGGGCACCGCTCGACGCGCGGGCAACAGGTCCGGGGCCTGCTCGGCCAGGAAGTCGGCAAAGGACGACGTGCCCGGCTGCAGGAAGGCGGCCGGGAGGCGCGGGTCGCCCAAGGCCTACTCCCCGCCCTTCTGGATGAACGACTTCACGAAGTCCTCGGCGTTGGTCTCGAGCACGTCGTCGATCTCGTCGAGGATGTCGTCCACGTCGCTGTCGATGGCCTCCTTGCGCTCGGCGACGTCGGTCTCGGGCGCGGTCTCGACCGCGTCCTCGGACTCCGACGACCGGCGCGGCTGCTTCTGCTCCTGTGCCATGCCTCGACCCTATCCACTCAACGGGTCAAAGCGGTGAACAAAGCCTCCGCCGTCTCACTGCGGTCCAGCAGCTCCCCCACGTGCGCCCGGCTGCCACGCAGCGGATCGATGGTCGGGACGCGCTGGAGGGACTCGCGGCCGGGCAGGTCGAAGATGACCGAGTCCCAGGACGCGGCGGCGACGTGCTCGGCGTACTTCTCCAGGCACCGGCCGCGGAAGTAGGCCCGGGTGTCCTCCGGCGGGTCGTGCATCGCGGCCTCGATCGAGGCGTCGTCGAGTAGCCGCTCCATCCGGCCCGCGGCGACCAGCCGGTGGTAGAGGCCCTTCTCGGGGCGGATGTCGGAGTACTGGTAGTCGATGACCTGGAGCTTGGCGTCGTCCCACGCCAGGCCGTCACGCTGGCGGTACTGCTCGATCAGCTTGAGCTTGGCGATCCAGTCGAGCTCCCCGCTGAGCGACATCGGGTCGCGCTCGAGCCGATCGAGCACCGACTCCCAGCGGTCCAGCACGTCGACGGTCTGCGCGTCGGCGTCGGCGCCGTAGCGGTCCTCGACGTACTTCCGGGCGAGATCGAGGTACTCCAGTTGGAGCTGGATGGCGGTCAGCTCGCGTCCGTCCGTGAGCGTGACGCGGTGCGTCAGGGACGGGTCGTGCGAGATCGCCCGCAGACCGGCGACCGGGGCGTCGACGGTCAGGTCGGAAGTGATGAACCGGTCCTCGATCATCGCGAGCACCAGGGCCGTGGTGCCGACCTTGAGGTACGTCGAGACCTCGGAGAGGTTCGCGTCGCCGATGATGACGTGGAGGCGGCGGTACTTCTCGGGGTCGGCGTGCGGCTCGTCGCGGGTGTTGATGATGGGCCGCTTCAGTGTCGTCTCGAGGCCGACCTCGACCTCGAAGAAGTCCGCGCGCTGGCTGATCTGGAAGCCCTGCTCGCGGCCCTCCTGACCGATGCCGACCCGGCCGGCGCCGCAGAACACCTGGCGGCTCACGAAGAACGGCGTCAGATGCCGGACGATGTCGCCGAACGGCGTCGAGCGCCGCATCAGGTAGTTCTCGTGGGCGCCGTACGACGCGCCCTTGTTGTCGGTGTTGTTCTTGTACAGCACGATCGGAGTGCCGCCGGGCAGCTGGCTGGCCCGCCGGGCGGCGTCGAGCATGACCAGTTCGCCGGCCTTGTCCCAGCGCACGATGTCGAGCGGTGTGGTGACCTCGGGCGTGGAGTACTCCGGGTGCGCGTGGTCGACGTAGAGGCGCGCGCCGTTGGTGAGGATGACGTTGGCCAGGCCCATGTCCTCGTCGGTGAGCTGGGTCGGGTCCGCGACCTGGCGCGACATGTCGAATCCGCGGGCGTCGCGCAGCGGCGACTCCTCCTCGAAGTCCCACCTCGCCCGCCGCGCCTTGACCGTGGCCGACGCATAGGCGTTGACCACCTGGGACGAGGCGACCATCGGGTTGGCCAGGGGCTGGCCCTGTACGGCGATGCCGTACTCCACCTCGGTCCCCATGACCCTCCGCACACTCATGTACCGAGGGTACGCGAGGGGCGTCGGGCTCACTTCCCGCCTCGTGGAGATCTGGACCGCCGGCGGCCGACCGGGTCCTCGACCATCCCGGGGAGCGGCTCGGGAGTCTGGGCCGCCGTGCTCTACGACGCGGGCCGACCGGGTGCGCGCGGCGCGGCCACCCGGGTGATCGGCACTCCCGTAGCCTCGGTCCATGGGCCTCTGGACGGACCGCGTCGTGCCTCACCTCGCCGACCGATCGCTCTCGACCGGACCGGTCATGCGGTTGCGGCGGGAGGCCGTCGCA
>VFQN01008410.1_pt1 | contig 10473 bp, 12 predicted proteins | sample 3512371 | NCBI WGS metagenome assembly VFQN01 (sample SAMN10412370, study PRJNA504923) | tailings metagenome | isolation source: Replicate 2 from Balatoc abandoned mine | place: Philippines: Itogon, Benguet | collected 2017-08-28 | reverse complement strand
GGAAAAGGCGGGTGCGAAGATCCCGCGGCCGCCCGGACCGATGAAGCATGGCACCACGCACATCGCCTTCGTCGAGGATCCGGACGGCTACAAGATCGAGCTGATCGACCTCGACACGCGCGGCTGACGCGCCGGCCGGGCCCGCGCGGCCCGGCCCCCTTTCGTCATGGCCGTCGAGAACATCGTCGAGAATGTTCCGACCAGGGAGGTATGAGATGACCGGAATTTTCCGGCGCGGTTTCACGCGTCGCGATGCCTGGCGCACCAGCGCCGCCTATGCCACTGGCCTGTCGGCGGTGGCCGGCTTCGGCCTGCCGGCCTTTGCCCAGAGCGAGGGTGCGGACGAGATCGTCGCCAAGATGGTCGCGGCCAATCCCGACAAGTTCAACCTGTCCAAGATCCCCGAGGTCTCGAACAAGGACACGATCACGGTCGTGGTCGAATCGGGCTTCTGGTCCGACTACCTCAAGACCGCGATGATCCCGAAGTTCACCGAGAAGACCGGGGTCGAGGTCGAGGTGGTCGGCATGTCGACCAACGTCATGTACGCCAAGCAGCAGGTCGAGCTGCTGGGCGACACGGGCGGCTACGACGTGCTGTCGATGGAAGCCGCCTATGTGCCGGAATGGGCGGCCAACGGATTCGTGAAGCCGCTCTACGAGCTGGCCACGGAATATGATTCCGAGGGCGTCGACGGCATGGCCGAGTATCTCAAGCCGTTCTACGCCGGCTTGATGACCATGATGACCTACGAGAACCAGCCCTACTCGATCCCCTACAACAACTATACGCAAGGGCTGCACTACCGCGCCGACCTGCTGGAGCACCCGGACGAGCGCAAGGCGTTCGCCGAGAAGTACGGCTATCCGCTGGCCGTGCCGATGACGTTTGCCCAGCTGATCGACGTGGCCGCCTTCTTCACCCGCAAGGCCGGCGAGAACGCCGCCGGCAAGAAGCTGGAGAAGGACCTCTACGGCGTGGCGCTGATGGCCGGCCGCAACGAGCAGATCAACGACGAGTTCAGCGCGATCATCTGGGGCATGGGCGGCGACTGGTTCCGCTCGATCTACGACGTGAAGGGCGTGCTGGAAGGCTACGAGGTCACCATCCCCGACCGGATCAGCATCACCGCCGCCCAGACCTACATGGAGCTGCTGAAGTCGGCGCCGGCCGCCGCCATGTCCTGGGACTTCCCGGAGGCCGCCAACGCCATGGCCGAGGGCCAGGTGGCGATGGTGCCGTTCATGTACAACAATCTCTGGCCGGTCACCGCCTCGGTCGAGACCAAGTTCCCAGGCGCTCGCGCCAAGGTCGCGACCGTGCCGGGCGGACGGCCGTACACAGGCGCCTACGGCATCGGGGTGGCGCACAACGCCAACAATCCCGAGGGCGCCTACTGGTTCGTGAAGTACCTGACCTCGTACGAGGGCCAGATGGCCTATGCGCTGGGCGGCGGGAATCCCTGCCGGCGCGACGTGGTGCTCGACCCGTTCTTCCAGACGCCCGAGCGGCGCCTGACCAACGGCGCCTATGCCCAGAACGACCTGGACACCATGGCCTGGACCTACGACGTCGCGAAGAAGGGCCACTTCACCTCGACGGCGATGGGCAAGATCTATTCCGAGCTGGCGATCTCCTGCGCGAAGATCGCCAACAAGGAGATGGAGATCGAGCCGGCCTACCAGGAACTGGCCGCCAAGATCGTCGACATCCAGGGACGCAGCGGCAACGCCAAGATCCTGGAGAGCTGAACCAGCCTATGGCCGGGCTGGCTGCTGCCGCCCGGCCAGTTTCTTCCTTATCCGTTGAGGAGAGCGCGGTCCGATGCAGGCGCGTCCCACCTTGCCCGATGCCATGCCGGCCCCACGCGCGGTCGAGCCGGCGCGTGCGCGCTGGTCGATGCGCGGCATGATCGAGAACGACGCCGCCTTCAAATGGCTGCTGCTCGTCCCGGCCCTGATCTTCATGACGGCGCTGGTGATCTATCCCACCATCTTCGCGGTGGTGACCTCGTTCCAGAAATACATCCTGCCGCGCCCGGCCAGCTTTGTCGGCCTGGAGAACTGGCGCTGGGTGGTGAACGACGCCTCGTTCTGGTCGGCCTTTCTCACCACGATCGAGTTCGTGGTGATCGCGGTAACCGTGGAACTGGTGCTGGGCACGCTCATAGCATTGTTCCTGAACCGCGAGTTCCGCGGCCAGACGGTGATCCGGGGCCTGTGCATCCTGCCGCTGGTGGCAGCACCGTTCGCCACCTCGCTGGCATGGCGGCACCTGTACAATTCCGACTACGGCGTCATCAACTACCTGCTCCAGGCGGTGGGGCTGCCGAGGGTCGAGTTCCTGGCCGACAGCTCGATCGCGCTGTTCTCGGTGATCGCGATCGATGTCTGGCAATGGACGCCGCTGGTCATCTTCGTGGTGTTCGCAGCATTGCGCGGCCTGCCCAAGGAGCCGTTCGAGGCGGCGAAGATCGACGGCGCGTCCGCCTGGTTCACCTTCCGCCGTCTGACCCTGCCGATGATCAAGCCGGTGCTGCTGATCGTCGCCATGCTGCGGATGGTGGAAGCGTTCCGCGTCTACGACATCCTCTACGGCACGACCCGCGGCGGGCCAGGCACGTCGACCGAGACGATCAACTGGCTGATCTTCCGCGAAGGCTTCCAGTATTTCGACTTAGGGAGGGCCACCGCCATGTCGGTGCTCGTCCTGCTGATCGTGCTGGTGCTGACCAACCTTTTGTTCCAGCAGCTCATCAAAGCGATCCGGGCGAACTGAGATGGCACGCAACCTCCTGTTCTGGCTGGGCATCGTGCTGCTGGTCGGCGCCTGCCTGTTCCCGATCCTGTGGATGGTGAACCTCAGCCTGAAGCCGAACGAGCTGTCCCAGGCGGTGCCGCCGGCGTTCTTCTTCTTCGAGCCGACCTTCGAGCATTATCCTACCGCCTGGCGCTCGGCGAACCTCGGGCCGCTGCTCCTGAACAGCGTGATCGTCGCGGTCGGCAGCACGATCCTGGTGCTGCTGGTCTCGGTGCCGGCCGCCTACAGCTTCGCCCGCTACGAGACCTCGCGCGGCCACCTGCTGTTCATGATCCTGTCGACCCGGATGATGCCGGCAGCGGCGATCGTGGTGCCCTACTACCTGATCTTCCGCCAGTTCGGCCTGCTCAACACCCATATGGGCGTGATCCTGGCACATGCCTTCTTCAATTTCTCGTTCTGCACCTTCGTGCTCTACGGCTTCTTCAAGGAGATCGACCCGAACATCGAGTATTCGGCGATGATCGACGGCTACAGCCGCCCGGAGATCTTCCGCAGGATCATCTTCCCGCTGCTCAAGCCGCCGATCGCGGTGGTGACCTCGTTCAGCCTGATGTTCTCCTGGAACGAGTTCCTGTTCGCCTTCGTGCTGACCCGCACCGACGCGTCGCGCACGGTGACGGCCGGCATCGAGCAGTTCTGGACCATGACCGGAATCCAGTGGGGGCCGATGTCGGCGGCAGCGCTCATCGCCATCGCGCCGATGCTGGTCTTCTCGATCTACCTGCAGAAATACATCGTCCGGGGGCTCACCTTCGGCGCGGTCAAGAGGTGACGCCATGGACTGGGGCAACCGAATGTTCTGGGGGTTCATGGTCTGGGCCGCGATCAACCTGCTCTGGTTGCGCTTCCTGGAGCCGGTGGCATCGATGTGGGTCGGCTGCGCGGTCGCGATCGCCGGCCTCGTCGTGACCATGGCGACGCTCAAGCGCGTGTTTCCGATCGATGGCGCGGAGCCGCAATGATGGACAAGCTGGTCGTCGAGAACCTGTCCAAGCGCTTCGGCCGCGCCCGGGCATTGCAGGACGTTGCCTTTTCCTGCCCCAAGGGCGAGTTCTTCTCGATCCTGGGCCCGTCCGGGGCCGGCAAGTCGACCCTGCTGAAGTCGGTGGCCGGGATCGAGAAGCCGGATACGGGCCGGGTGCTGATCGACGGCACCGACGTGACGACCCGGCCGATCCAGGACCGCAACGTCGCGATGGCGTTCGAGAACTACAGCCTCTACCCGCAGATGAAGGTGTACGAGAACATCGCCTTCCCGCTGCGGGCACCGATCCGGCCGCGCCGGCTCTCGCCGGCCGAGGAGCGGGACAAGGTGACCCATGTCGTCCGGATCCTCGGCATCGAGCCCTATCTGGACCGCCTGCCCGGCCAGCTCTCCGGCGGCCAGCGCCAGCGCGTGTCGCTCGCGCGGGCGATGGTGCGCGAGCCCAACGTGTTCCTGCTGGACGAGCCGCTGGCGCACCTGGACGCCAAGCTGAAGTTCCAGACCAGGACGCGCCTCAAGCAGCTGGCGGTCGAGATCGGCGCCACCACGCTCTACGTCACCCACGACTTCCGCGAGGCGCTGTCGCTCTCCGACCGCATCCTGATCCTGCGCCAGGGGCGGATCGAGCAGATCGGCACGCCCAAGGAAATCTACCACCAGCCCGCCACCGACTTCGTCGCGGCGCTGGTCGGCGACCCGCCCATGAACCTGATCGACGGGCGGGTGCATCGCGAGGGCGACCGGGTGCGCTTCGAGGTCGAGGATGCGCCGGTGCCGATCATGATCGATCTGCCGCGGGGCCAGGCCACCGACCGGGTCCGCGAGGATGGCAGGGTACGCCTCGGTTGCCGGCCGGGCGACGTCCGTTTCCAGCCCGGCGATGGCAGCGGCACCATCCGCCTGCCGGTCTATGCGGTCGAGCATAGCGCCGAGGCGACGCTGCTCAGCTTCAGCTTCGGGCGCGACCGGATCGTGCAGGCGCAGGTGCCCGGCCGCATTCCCGCGCATGCCGGCGATCCGGTGGAGATCGGCCTGCCCGCCGAGCGGCTGTTCCTGTTCGAGAAGACCTTTGAGCTCGGCGAGGTTTGAACGTGAAGTCGGTGACGCTGGACAATGTCCGCAAGAGCTATGCCGGGGTCGAGGCGGTCAAGGGCATCAGCTTCGAGGTGGCCAAGGGCGAGTTCATGGGCATCCTCGGCCCCTCGGGCTGCGGCAAGAGCTCGACGCTGCGGATGATCGCGGGCCTGGAGGACATCACGTCCGGCGAGCTGCGCTTCGACGGCACGGTGGTGAACGACCTCTCGCCTAAGGACCGCGGCATCGGCATGGGCTTTGAGAACTATGCGCTCTACCAGCCGCTGACCGTGCGCGAGAACATCGCCTTCCCGCTGGAAGCACGCGGCGTGCCCAGGGCAGAGATCGGCCCGCGCGTCGCCAAGATGGCGAAGCTCATGTAGGTCGAGGACGTGCTCGACCGCAAGCCCTACGAGCTGTCCGGCGGCCAGCAGCAGCGCGTCTCGCTGGCGCGCGCCCTGGTCCGCGACCCGAGCGTGCTGCTGCTCGACGAGCCGCTCTCGCACATGGACCGCCATGCCCGCGTCCGCCTGCGCGCGCGCATCCGCCACATCCATGACGCGATCGGCGCCACCTCGATCTACGTCACCCACGACCAGGAAGAGGCGGTGGCCCTGTGCGACCGGGTCGCGGTGATGAATTTCGGCGACCTCCAGCAGATCGGCGCGGTCGAGGAGCTGTGGCACCGGCCGAGGAACCGGTTCGTCGCGGGCTTCCTCGGCCAGCCGGCCATGAACTTCATTCCGGCCGTGACGGTCGACCGCCATCGCCTGCGCTTCGACGTCGAGGGCCAGCCGACCATCGAGGTGCGCCAGACCCTGCCGGAGCCGGGCCGGCGGGTCACCTTCGGCATCCGGCCGGAGCATGTCCGGATCGGCGGCGAGGATGCCACGATCCCCGGGCGGGTGGTGCTGGTGGAGATCGAGGGCGACGTCGACGTCATCACGATCGATGTCGGCGGCATCGAGCTCAAGACCCGCACGGGCACCCACCGGGCCATGGCGTCGGGCGACCAGGTCCTGCTCGCCTTCCCGGTGGAATCCCGCCACGTCTTCGACGGCGAGGATGACGCGGCGCCGGCGCTGAGCTGAGCCGCAGCGGCCTGGAACGCAATTTCCTGCGCGTCCTGGTGTGTCTCGCTGCATATTGCCGTGGACGATCCTCGCCACTTGAGGCTGACTGCCTGTTTCACAAGCAGGAGGCCGGCCAAGCTCGTCCCATCATGATTTTCAGTTGAGCCTGATCGTTGATCCAATACTCATGGAAATGAATACACGTGAACAAGAAGAGTGAACTGAACGCTTATATCCTGCTGGACCGCTCGGGCTCGATGGCAAGTCGCTGGGTCGAGGCGCTGGGCGCCGTCAACGGCTATGCCGCCAAGCTGGCCAAGGCGGGCGGCGTGCGGCTGACCGCGGCGACCTTCGACGGCCTGGACGGGGTGCAGTTCGACGTGCTGCGCGATGGCGTCCTGGCCGCGAACTGGATGCCCCTGACCGAGCAGGAAGCAGAGCCGCGCGGCAACACGCCCCTGTTCGACGCGATCGGCCGGCTGGTCCGTCGGGCCGAACTCGCCGGTGCCGAGCGCACCTCGATCGTCGTCATGACCGATGGCGAGGAGAACGCCAGCACCGAGCTGACCCAGAAGGGCGCCAAGATGGCGCTGGGGCGCTGCCGCAAGCGCGGCTGGGACGTCGTGTTCCTGGGCGCCGACTTCGATGCCTTCGACCAGGCCGCTTCGGTCGGGGTGGCGGCGAGCGTCACGCTGAACGCGGCATCCGGGCAGCTTGCGGCGAGCCTGGATCTCATGGCCGACCGCGTGGCGCGCTATGCCGACAGCGGCGAGATCGAGGCCTTCTCGGCGGCGGATCGCTCGGTTGCAGCCGGCCGCTGAGCCGAGCCCGGGACTGGAGCGGCCTGCCTCCAGTCCCGGGGTTTCACCGCTGCCCGAGCCACCGGGCAGCGAGCGTCAGGTCGGCCTGGGACAGGCCGTGGCCGATCGGCAGGATACGGTGCTCGACGGTGGCGCCGGCGTCCCGCAGCTGGGTTGCCAGCCGCGCCGCGTTCTCTTCCGGCACGATCGGATCGACGGCGCCGGAAAGCAGCAGGACCGGCTTGCCGTCCAGGTTTGCTGCGGGCGGTTCGGCCAGCGGCACCATGGCCCGGATCAGCACCGCACCGGCCAGCGCCTCGGGACGCAGCAGCAGGGTCGCAGCAGCAATGTTGGCGCCGTTCGAGAATCCCAGGGCGATCGGCGCTTCCAGCCCGTAGGCCGCGCGGGCCTCGGCCACGAACCCGGCCAGCTCGTCGGCGCGGCGGCGCAGGTCCGCCTCGTCGAACACGCCTTCCGCCAGCCGGCGGAAGAAGCGCGGCGCGCCGTTCTCCAGCACCTTGCCCCGTGGCGAGAGCAGGTCCGAGCCGGGTGCTACCGCCCGGCCGAGCGGCAGCAGGTCGTGCTCGTCGCCGCCGGTGCCGTGCAGGAGCAGGATCGGCGGCCGGCCGGGCGCGCTGCCCGGCTCGAACCGGTGGATGAAGGACAGGTCGGTCATCGGATCCCGCTCCTTGCGGTCAGTCGATCTTGGGCAGCACGGCCTCGATCTCCGCCCGGCGCGAGCGGACGAAGGGCGGCAGCTGCAACGAGGTGCCGAGTGCCTCGGGCGCCTCGTCGGTGGCGAAGCCCGGGATGTCGGTGGCGATCTCGAAGATCGTGCCGCCAGGTGCGCGGAAATAGACCGAGCGGAAATAGTCGCGGTTCTTCTGCTCGGTGGCGGCGATCCGGTGGTTCTGCGCCAGCTTCGCCACCATCGCCGCCTGCTCCGCATCGTCGGCGGCGCGGAACGCCACGTGATGCACGGAGCCGCCGCCCATCCGGGCCGGCAGGAAGCCCGGCACCACATGGATGTCGACGATCCCGCCGATCGGGTTACCCGGCACCTGGAAGCGCACCAGCGCATCCTCGCGCGGGCCCTGCTCGAAGCCCAGCACGTCGGTCAGCACGGCACCGGTCGCGGCGTCATCCTCCAGGAGGAGGCGGACGCTGTGCATGCCGCGGATCGCGTGCTCGGCCGGCACCGCGCCCTTGCTCCAGGCCGGCTCATCCTCGATCCCGGGCAGGGCGATGAGCGCCAGGCGCATCCCGTCCGGATCCTTGAAGGCCAGGACGGTCTGGCCGAAGCGCCTTGCCGGGTTGTCGTGCGGCACGCCCTTCTCGAGGAAGCGCTGGGCCCAGTAGCCGAGCGAGCCTTCCGGCACGCGCAGCACGGTCTCCTCCGTCTCGCCCACGCCCAGCCGGCCGGCGGCCACATGCTCCCAGGGGAAGTGGGTGAGAATGGTGCCGGGGTTGCCCGCCTCGTCGCCATAATAGAAGTGGTAGGTCGTGGGATCGTCGAAGTTGACGGTCCGCTTGACCATGCGCAGGCCGAGCGTGTCGACATAGAAGTCGCGGCTGCGCCGGGCCGGGCCGGCGATGGCCGTGACATGATGAATACCGCGCATGTTCATGATCGACTCCTTGCCTGGGCGGCGGACCGCCTTCGCTTGACACCCCAGATAGGCGGGCCGACGGCCGATGCTAAGGCGCGATCGATTGCATGTGTGCAATGACGATGCTGCAGAACGGCATTTTGCCTTGCCGGTGGGAAATGGAGACAGTCGTGGCACGGAACATCGCTTTGGAGGAGTTCAGCCATGATCGACCAGCGTCTCGCTCCCTATGGCGCCCTTGCCCTGCGCCTCGCCCTGGGCATCATGTTCATCGCCCATGCCTACCTGAAATACGGGGTGTTCACGGTGGCCGGCTTCGAGGCCTATCTCGGCTCGGTCGGCCTTCCCGCCCTGTTGGCCTGGCCGATCATCCTGGCCGAGGTCGCGGGCGGCATCGCCATCCTGGTGGGCTTCCACAGCCGGATCGTGGCGCTGGCGCTGCTGCCCATCCTGCTGGGCGCCTTGAGCGTGCACGCGCCGAACGGCTGGGTGTTCAACGCGCCCAATGGCGGCTGGGAATACCCGGCCTTCCTGGCGGTCGCAGCACTGGCGCAGGCCCTGGTCGGTGACGGCGCGTTTGCGGTAAAGCGGACCCGCATCCCGGCATTCGGGACTGGCAAGCCGGCGATCGCTGCGGCCTAATGGCGGCCGATCGATCGAGCGCGGAGCCGGCGGCCCTGCCGTCGGCTCCGCTCTGCTTTGGGATGGCGATGGCCGAACCATTTGAGCGCTTGGCATGGGACGACCTGCGCCTGATCCAGGCGGTGGCGCAGGCCAGGGGCCTGCCGGCCGCTGCGGCGAAGATCGGCGTCAACCATTCCACGGTGTTCCGCCGGCTGCGCCAGATCGAGAAGCTTCTCGGCATGGCGCTGTTCGAGCGCCATCGCACCGGCTACGTGCCGACCACGGCCGGCGAGGAGATCGTGGCGCTGGCCGAGCGGCTGGACGAGGAGATCACCGCCGTCACCCGCAGGCTGGCAGGGCAGGGGGCCGGGCCTGCCGGCGAATTGAGGGTGACCACCAGCGACAGCCTGCTCGTCCACCTCCTGACCCCGCTGTTCGCGCGCTTCCGCGCCGCCTGTCCGGACGTGCGGCTCGACATCGTCCTGACCAATCAGGCGCTCAACCTGTCCAAGCGCGACGCCGACGTGGCGATCCGCGCGACCGAACGCCCGCCCGAGAACCTGGTGGGCCGCCGCCTCGCCCGCATCGGCTGGGCGCTCTACGGCCGCGCCGTCGACTTCCCGGCACCGTTTGACGGCGCCACCGACCTGTACGAGCGGCCCTGGGTCTCGCTCGGCGACGACCTCGCTGGCCTGCCTACGGTGCGCCATGTCCGCAAGCACGTCCCGCCCGAGTATCAGGTCTACAAGGTCAACACCGTGCTGGGCCTGGCCGGGGCGGTCGAGGCGGGGATCGGCATCGGCCATCTGCCCTGCTTCATCGCCGGGTCGATGCCGTCCCTGGTGCGCCTGGAGGCGCCAGACCCGGCATTCGCCGACGATCTCTGGCTCCTCACCCACCCGGACCTCCGCCACGCACCCAGGGTACGCGTGTTTTCCGATTTCATCGCGGCCGAGATCGCCCGGCGGCGCCGGCTGATCGAAGGCAGCTGAGAAGGGCAAGGCCGCGGAATTGCTGGCTGCCGCCGGGCCTGACCAGGTTCCGGATTAAATTCCAAAGATAACCGGAAAGACAAACGCTCAATCTGCGGGCTCTCTCGCGGAAAGTTGCTCTCGTTCTGCCATTTCCGCATTCTCTCAGGCAGTCGACGCGGCGTGTCCGCTTCTGAATTTTCGCGAGTTCCATGATGAGCCATGACCTCGATTTCCGGTCGCGGTGGCGCGGCCGTACCCGCACGCTCGCCCGCAGCCTGGGCGCAGCCATGGTGGCGGCACTCGTCGGCTCGACCGGCGCTACCCTCCAGGCGGCGGAAGCGCCGCCGCCGCGCAACGTCGCCGGGATGTGGTCGTACCTGGCCGACTGGCCGATCATGCCGATCCACATGGTGATGCTGCGCGACGGCCGGGTGATGAGCTACGGCACGAACGCGAAGGGCGCTTCGACCGGGGCCTTCATCTACGACATCTGGAACCCGGCCGAGGGGC
>VFQN01008409.1_pt1 | contig 10473 bp, 16 predicted proteins | sample 3512371 | NCBI WGS metagenome assembly VFQN01 (sample SAMN10412370, study PRJNA504923) | tailings metagenome | isolation source: Replicate 2 from Balatoc abandoned mine | place: Philippines: Itogon, Benguet | collected 2017-08-28 | reverse complement strand
GGGGGGGTAACCGCAGAGCGGCAAAGTAACTGAATCGGAAACGGTCAGCCTGCGGGGGGAGGGAGGCGGGGTGCAGTCAAGAGGTGCATACAGGCATCTACGCTACCGGGGACAGTGGGGGCATGACAGACATGACATGCACGATCCGCCTCAGCTTTTATCAAGGGGAAACCCAAGGTGAGTAATCTACAGGTGAGCTAAGGGGCGCAGTCGCACGGTCGCTCTTGCCCTGCCGCTGGAGCCGAAGCCGGACATGTCAACCACTACGCCAAGACCAAGTTCCGTTCGGCGACCTGCATGATGGCTTGGATTTAGACTGACCAAAATGCACGATCCGCTTGTTACCTGCGACACCCCGACCGGAAGGGGTACCCTGGTAAACAACCATACCAAACCTGGTAGGCAGCTTGGCACATGTAGCCGTACAGTTTTGGGCCCCCTTCAAGGACCCAAGCCCCGCCAACTACGCGATGGCATGCTGGCCCCAACCTGGGGAGCGATGGAGGATTCGGTTTGGTGCTGTCATGCAGTATCCCCACCGGTGCTGTTTTGCTGTGCATTGAAGTCGGTGGTGCCATGCCCCCGTGCAGCATCCCCTGTTGGTGCGCTGCCCGCGCGCCTGTGTCTCACCTGGCTGGGCGGCTCCGGAGCTGGCGGCTTCAGCCGCATGCGGACTTTGAGGCTGCAACAACGAAATACGGGCCATGACAGAGCTATAAGGAGTGGGTTATGGTCAGTGGGGAGGTGGGTACGACATGAGCAACGCGTTACACACGGCCACCCGTACGGTATCAGCTGCTACTCGAGCATCCTCGCTATGGCTTACATAACACGTCTGAGGGTGCACTTAGTGCTTCCGTTAGGCATGCAGTCATGTGTGCCCCTGTCAGTCCTTCGCAATTCTGACGAGACGCCTGCAACACCCACTACTGCCAAACTTACACGAGGTGCAGGTCATGTGCAGGCCCAATCGGCTGCACAGGCTCCACCTCAGGCGTCTTCGGTCTGCACGTTGTCTCCGGTGGCGATGTGAGGTTGGAACAACTTTTGGACACAATTTGCACGCATGACCCATAGTGCGATGCCGACTCACTTGGGGGCCATGCTCCCCTCAACCTCGCCGCTCTCCTTCGGGCAGCGCCGCTTTTCGCGTTCTACGCAGCACTACTCCAGGCAGTCAACATGATCCCATCAGGGGGTGCGTCTGAAGCGCGGAATGGCCCGCATGTGTCCTCGAAAAGTATGAAAGGCAGTATGGTCGTCTAGGCTGTTTATCGTGGTTAAATATGTTGGAGTTGCTTGTTTTTAATGTTGTAGTCGTGACAATACTCGTGCATCAGACAGCAATATGCCGCGTGCTGCACGCTGAGGTCGTAAGCATGCGATAAATTATACTTAGTCAACTGTTCCTTGATGCCAGAGCAAAGGATACAACATCGGCTGAATGCTGCATCGCAGAAGACGAGCATGCACCTCCCCTGCATGACATGGGGGGGGGCCTTGGAAATGCGCTGACCAAAGTACCTTAACGAACCCTAACGGGCGTCTACCAGGGACGCTCCCGCCTTAAGACACCCTGCTGAAGATGTCCATCTGAATCGTTGCCCGAGGCTTCATTACTTTCACTGTCCTCCTCAGCCCAGGGCGGCCCTGCCGTGCCTCGGTGCTGGCAGCTGTAGGCTTCGACGCGGGAGCTGCGGGCTGGGCACATGTCTTGCGCACGCCTGTCTCAGTGAACGTAGCCTCAATGCAGCGGAAGGGTTTACTGAGGATGGATGCATTAGGTTGCACGTGAGGCGCTCTGCCGACACCCGCACTCAGCTGGACAGACCGACACGTGCCGGCGTCACACGCACATTCCGGCACTCCGTGGGTGACTTGGAGTGCCGGAATGTTCGTGCCTAGTTGGCCAACTCTGGGCCATTACTGTCTGGCATGTCAGTGTGTTTCTGGGATGTGATGGGATACGCCCTTGCCTTGCATCTTGCTTGCAGCTGTAACTGCCTCGGACTCGGCGGTCGAGGCGGGTCTTCCGTCATCGCCATGCGGCGCACAGCAAAGCACCGAGTCGCCGGCAGCAAGCCCTTTGACCAGACAACATACTTGCGTACAGTTGCTCAAATCCAGAGTGACATCGTACCAGGGAGATGGAGAGCACGCCAACCGCGAACGCAGAATGGGTTGCTTGGCCTCCGGACCTCATCGGTCGCTGCCTTGAGCTTCTGAACCAAAATGACATGACGTTTCAAGGCCGCCTAGTCAACAAGGACGCCTGCAGGCGCTTCAGCGACCCGCTCCATCGCACCGCTACCTTCGGAATCCCGCTTCCTCCGGAAGCGACGGAAACGGCCTGGCAGCACAACATGCCGCAGGCCTTCCAGCAGCTTACTTTTGTTGGTAAATTGAGACCGCTCTCTGTCGCAGCGGCCAGCGGCAGCCAGCTCAACTTGGAGCTCGCCTGGGCGCTGCTGCAGCCGTGCATGTCCCTCGGCTTCGTGCAAGCCACCATTGCCGAAGATGCAGGCACCGCCGCCGTTCGGCACGGCCACTTGCACCTGCTGCCCTGGCTGCTGCAGCACGGCTGCCCGATGGACAAGCACAGCGTTCTAGAGGCAGCGGCGCAGCACTGCGACCTGGCGGGGATGCAGCGGGCGTGGGGCCTCCTGGTCGGCAGCAACTCCCGTCCCCCGAGCGGAAGCGAAATCCAAATTAAGCTAGCAATTGCCGCGGGCAACTCCGGCTCTGATGCCATTGCCAAGCTATCCTGGCTGCTGGCAGTCAACAAGGACCTATTCCAGAACCCGAAGCTTACTGAGAGGGAGATGGTCATGGCGGCTGCTCAAGGCGCTGCTGCATCCGGCAATCTGCCCGTACTCCGGTGGCTGCTGCACGAGCGCGAACCGAGTATGTGCAGTAATACACTCGCGGAGCTGTGGGAAAGGGACGCGCGCCGGTTTCGCACGTGGCAGGGAGTGCTGTCCTCGGCGTTGAGTCACGGGCACGTGGCGGTTGCGGACTGGCTAGTAGATGAGGTGGGCTGCCCAGTGCTGGAGCAGTTACAGCAGCAGCAGCAGCAGCAGCAACAGCAGCTCCTGCTGCTGGAGGAGAAGGTGCAGTACGTGTGGGACGGAGCAGCAAGGAGTGGCAGCGTGGAGTCCATGCGCTGGCTGCTGGGCCGCGGGATAGGGGTGTGCGGGAGCGCAATTACGTTCGCAGCGGCGTCCGGGCGGCTGGAAGCGGTGCGCTTCCTGCACGATGACTGTGGGGTGACGCTGCAGGACGGATGGCCCTTCAGATTTGCGGCAGGCTCGGGCAGCGTGCCGCTTGCCACGTGGCTGCTGCAGGCGGGCTGCCCCATGGACAAGAGCGCGTACGGCAGTGCGGCCGGGGCGGGTCATGGGGACATGCTGCGATGGCTTGCCTTGGAGGCGGGGTGCCCCTGGGACCAGGAAACCCTAAGGGTCGTTCTGGGCCACTTCTGGTGGGGGGCCAAGGGCGGGCGTGTTGGCGGGAAGAGCGCGGACGCGTCGCAGCTTGAACCAGCGGTGAGGGCGATGCTGGAGGCGGGTTGTCCGCCTGGGGGCGGCACCGACGGGGCAGACAGCATCGGCGCAGCAGCACGCTTGGGGTTCCTGCCCCTGGTGCGGCACCTGCGGGAGGAGCGGGGGGTGGCGTTTGCGCCGGGGACGCTGGCGGCGGCGGCTGGGGGCGGGTGCGTGCCGGTGGTGGAGTGGCTGGTGGGGGCGGGGTGCAGGGCGAGGGAGCTGACGGTGGGAGGCTGGGATCTTCTGGACCCATATGTGGCAGCGGCAGGAGGACAGTCGGGTCGAGGCACTGGTGTAGCAGATGTGGCCACGCTGTCCTGCCTGCGCCGCTTGGGGGTGCCGTGGCGTCCGAGCGTGTTGCGGCAGGCGGTGCGGTGGCGCGTGTCGCTGCGTGTGCTGCGGTGGATGGTGGAGCAGGGGGCGCCGTGGGACGAGGGCACACTGCGCGACCAGGTGACGGACCATTGGAGGAGAGGCGACGATGAGGATGTGGCGTGGTTTGCGGAGCGGCTGGGCATGTGTGGTCCTGGTGCTGGGAGTGGTGCTGTGGCGCCTGTGGGGCAGTGAGGGGCTGCTGGGGGTGCATTGGAGGGAAACCATTGATGTGGTCCAGGACACAAGACTACGGGGCCAGATCCGTTTCCCGACTGCAGATGAGGCATGTTGTCTAGAGCAAGCAGGATACCAGTGGTCTTGGTCGGAGCGGTGGGGCGTCCATCGGCGTGCATCTGCAAGGGTTGGTGTTGAAGACATTGGATCACCTGGCTGGAGGGGCAATCTGGCATTGCCCGCTCGGCGCATGGGGCACGTGTTTGTCAGGGCCTCCTTATGGCTTTTGCACTATTACAGCGACCCTGTGCCGCACTTTACTTGGGCCGCTTGCAGCGGCGCAACGGTATCGCATTAGGGCTGCACCGTACAACCGTGCAAGCTGTGGTGGTGGCTGCCGTACACAGAGGGTCACACTGTTGTACTGCGTGAGCAAAGTGCCGAGAGATTGTTAGTTGACAGCGCGCCGCCTGCGGTAATAGCATGGGCTTGTGGTGCATGAGGAGAGGGAACACACAGTACACATAGACCGCCCAACCGCAATGCAAACTGCAAACTGTCAACACGGTACCCTCTGGGCGCAAGGGGATTGCCTGGTATTCTGGATCGCAAAGACGGTCTGCTATTGCACACTCGTGACAGCGCAGGTCTCAATGAGGTATGTGTGCTGCGACCAACATAGCATTCCGACAGCTCCGAAACACAGGGTTGAAACCGCATACGGTTTGGGGATTAAAGGGGAGCATTTGGGGAGCAGGGTGTCAAAGGCAAACAGCTGAGTTCTGCAGGGGTATAGTGTGGAGGGCAGCCAAGCCGTACAGCATAGTACTTGACGGGTCCCAAGTAAGATGGGATGGACTGAAGACGGACGGTATCTAGCACTGTGCGTGCAGGCCGGAATGAAGAGATCCAGTGGTGCAAGGACTGATTTTTTTTTATTTTTTTTCTTCGTGAGAAGGTTACAGGGGCTAGGATGACTGATGCTCGGGAGTGTGAGCCGTAGGAAACAGGCAGGAACTTCAACGGCCAACAGCGGACAACATGGATGGGGGAGCCACACGCATGAACACAGTGCATACGGCACGGTCCAGGCCATGCATGTTGTTCACTGTTGGGGGGGCTCCGCCCCCCCAAACCCCGTGCCGCCACCACCGCCAACGTCATCTTCCCGCGACCCCGCTGCCCACGTGCCCCTCCGCCCCCTTGCATTGCACTGCATAGCACTCCCTGCTGCATCCCCTGCTGTTGCACCTCCCGGCTGGGCACATGATTGGTTCCGGCCAAGAGCCCTGGCACGCCACCACGGCCTGCTCACTGTCCCAGCCTATGATCCCACGCCCGGGAGAAAAATTTGCTTCCCGCTCCCCTAACTCCCGCCCCCGCTTACCTAACGCCTGCCCGTCCCCCTTCCTCTAACTCCTGTCCCCACCTCCTCCTCCTGCTTTGCCTTGCCCCACCCCGGACGGTCAGCATGTATCGACCGCCCCGGGTAGCGGAGTTGTTTGGGGAGCTCTCACGAGCCCCGCTCCGCCCCTCCTGCCTGCTGCTGCCCGTGTCCTTGCTACACTGCCCACCTGTCACCCGCCGTACTCCTCCCCATGCCTTTCCTGCCCTTCAGTCCGCCCCGCTTTCCCTCCTCTCGCCTTTCCCTCCTTACTTACTTCCTTCCTTTCCCAATTACTCTCTTTCCCACTACCTCGCTTCCCACCCTAGCAGCCCTCGCGCCCTCCGCCTGCGACCCTCGCCTAGTTCGACCAGCGCACCCCTGCCCGCGTGCATATGCTTCTTTCCTTTTCTTCTTAACTTTACTGACACCCTTCCGCCTCTCCCCTTCTGCTCCTTCCCTTTTCCGCCCTCGTCTTCAGGTCAGTTGGGTCGACATGGGTGGGCTTGGGTTCCTTGTGCTGGCTTGCGCCGTTGCGGGACAATAGGCACGAGGTTGCATACAGTACCCAGCTTTGCAGCTCGTGTTCGGGGTTCGCGGCGCCGCGTTCTGGCAGCTTAGACAGCCTCTCAGCAGCAGCCACGCAGTGCCTCCCGTCGGTACAGTAAGTATTACACGGTAAGCTTCGTGTTTTTGCTTTGCGCTTTGCCGGCTACTAACCTCGCTCCCCACAGGCTGTGACCGTTTCCGGTTCCGTTACTTTGCGGCTTTGCCGTTACCCCCCCCCCCCGCACCACAGGGGCAAACACCGGCGTACAGCCTCTCTCAACACACAGCACATGCCCCTTAACCCATAAACCATGGTAGAAACGAAACGGGCGGGCGGGCGGGAAAGGAAAGAAGGCGTACTAGCCACCGAAATCACCTAAGAGAAAAGGGCGCCGAAGCAGATACAGCACATACAAAGATACTTCAATACAACTAGCCGCAGGGCACCTGCCTGTTGCACGACAACATAGCCCAGCTGGGCCTAACCTGCGCCTGCTCTCCTCGATTCCCAGCCACCCCAAACCAAATTTTAGCTCTCGCAGGCTCAATCTAAAATAGCATACATGTGAACGTTGGCTGTGCGGCAGCTGCCTGCAAGCCCAGCTTGGGTTGAAGCGCTGTAGACGGACACCATTGGATATTGCCGTACAGCCTCATGTGACGTCGGCGAATTGGGAGGGTGGCATGCTACTGATGTAATGGTTGTTTAGGCCTCTGCAGGTGCTTGCTTGCTAGGGACACCCAATATGCCCCCCTGGGGCTACGTCGGCGCTGCCGGTTCCAAGTCATCTGCTGCTGCAGCCTGCACGGTGTACATGTCCTGACGGAGGATGGAGTGCACTGTACTGAGCGCTCAGCGTCACACGACACCAGCATGTGGTGTCACAAGACGCGGTAAGACACTTCTCGTACGTACGGCATATCGCTGTGAGGGCCGGACGCAGCTGGCAGCGTGCCACACTGAGAAACCTCACAGATCAGCGGAACGTCGCCCGTTGACTTGTACAACAACGGACCGTCACAGCTTGCGGCGGCGACCCACGATACTTTATGCAGGCGAAGTGTACATAGGGGTGAACCTGGATGAACCCTGGTACGGCGTTCGTCCCCTCACCGCCACCCTCTGCCACCAACTGGCAACTGCACATCTCTTCTACCTCCTGCAGCCCAAGTCCGCCCCCCAGCCCTTAGCCCCATGCTTCCTCTCCAACTTGTCGTACGGACTAACGGCACGCCACGAGCAGCCGGAATGGCAAGGGCTCAGGGAAACCCGGGCTGGACCACAACCGTCATCCGCCCTGCACCCTCCCGCTCTGACACCAGCTAGCAGGGTGCAGGTGCGCACCATTCCTAGCTCCATCAGCCCTACTCCGCATCCCCACCCGCAAGTGCACCCTGGTGACCATCCAGTTGACTACCATCTCGTTCACTGCCGTTACTTTGCCGCTCTGTTGTTACCCCACGGCCCCGGCCCCCAGCTCCCTCTCCAGCTCCTCGTACTGCGCGTTGAGCGCCTGGCACACCGCGCCCGCGCGCCGCAGCGCCTCCTCCCTCTGCGACCCCTCCGGCAGCGCCAAACACACCGCGCCCTGCCCGAACCTGTCGGGGTGCCACCGGCGGGCACCGCGGCGGTAGGCCCGACGCATTACTGCCAGCTCAGAAGCACTGCCGCCGGAAGGGGAGGAGCCAGCAGCGCCCGGGTCGGCCTTGGGGCCGGCTGTCTTTGTATGGCCTTGGCCGTTGTTGGTGGGTGCGCCTCGTTCAATTTGCATCAGGCACCGCAGCATGCCTGCAGCGGATGCACGGGGTTGACAGGGTTGACAGGGTAAGTTCGAGGGGCGGGAGAAGGCGGCGTGGATGGAAGGGGAAGGCAGCGGGGCGGGGGGTGCGGCAATGTGCTGCGGCGCGCTGTGCGGTGCAGTGCGCGTGCCACACCTGTGGTGTCCTCCGGCCATGGAATGTCGTCGAGTGTCATAGTGGCAGGCGGCTCCCCGCCTGTTTGCCCTGTGTGGTGCGGCTCCTGCTGCTCTCCGCACAGCCCTTCCAGGCGGTCCCACCTGACGCACGGGAAAAGCAGGAACCCACCCCAGTGTTCTGTACAATCCCTGAACACTGATGCCAATCCTGACACTTGCAGGAGCAGAAACAACTGCTACGGTTGTGTGCGTGACATACGCCAGCGTGAAGCAACCGCGCTCGCCACACCTCCGTCGCCCATGCTCCCTTATTGCGGGGCGTCCCCTCCTTGTCCCCTGCGCACCGCTCCTCGAGCGCCCTCCAGTACGCCAGCCGCTCGTCCTGCGCGGCACCGCACGACTCGGCCGCCACGTGCCCTGCCTCTGCTCCCGGGGCTGCGCCGCAGCCGCCCTGAGCCTCCCACGCCTCCCGCTCCCTGCGTGCCTGGGCGGCCGACGCAGCGTGCAGCTGCTCCCGCGCCTGCTGCTGCACCTCACGGCGGGCCCTATGGAGGACCAAGGTTCGCAGGTGGTCGCAGCACGGCAGTATGTACATTTTGGCGTGGTAACATGCAGGAAAGCTTGCAGCCTGGTCACCCTGTGGGCAGAATGCCATCCAGCTGTGCCACAGTGCCGCCAAGGCGGCGCATGTATGGCAACGATACGTAAGTGCAGAAGGCACGCACCGGGCGATGTTATTACTGTCCAGGTGCATGGGTGCTCGTACGGTATACGGTCAGCATGATGCGTTGGTGCCTGTACATGCTGTACATGCCAAGACAGTGTGCAACACCGATTACGGTACCTCTTTACTTACGGACCTGTACTGGTGGAGCATGTCCAGCTGCCGGAGCCGCTCCGTGGCCACGTGCCTCTGCATTCGGGGCACAGCGTTGGCACCTCCGTACTTGCTATGACCCCCGCCGCAATCCGACGCGAGACGTAACCAAGGATACGCCCACCTGTCGTGCCAGGTGCATCCTCCAGGAGAAGAGGCCGTCGTCGTCCGCTTCGTCTGCGTCCCATCCTCCCCCACCGCAGCCGTGAGTTGCGCCTAGGTGACCCGGGAACCACCTCGCATCTGCAGATCCCATGATCCAGTCAGGTATGCTGCGGTGTATTATTATTGTGCTGATGCATTGCCTCTACTTTCGATTGCGACCCAGTGAAGCTATGGCACGAAAGCCTGTGTCTTGGAGCGACCCACGAATGCTGGCAGCCACTTGTACCTCACTGGTGTGCACGCCCCCATGCTACAATGCGTCAATGGTATGGATACATGACAACGGCACAGCATTTGCAGCAGTATGTGCAAGCTGCTTGGCCGGCGGCTGGGGACCAACACGCCCTGCCATGGCGGACGCCAGGGCGGCACCCCAGCTCCATGGCTTCCCCGAAACCGTAACCGCTTACCGGCATGACGCACGGCATCGGCTGAACGCTCATCACAATTGCTCTCCGATTTCGTGTCTAGTTCTTCTTCTGTTGTTGCTGTGTCAAGACGAGTGTCATCGTGCAGCTTGCGTTGGTGCTGCTGGTGCTCACCGCCGGAGCCCACCGCAGCGATCCGATGCTCGCTACTCGCCTACTGTCGCCGCTATCACCAAAGCTATCTTGCCCGGCCAGAGTCCGCCCAGCTGCCGCGTCCAGGACCGCACGCACTGCTGCCATGGCCACTCTCGTGTACTCGAATCCGATAGTCATGAACCCTACGGGGCCCCATAAGTCGACCTTCATCATGCTTCATGGCCTCGGTGATTCTGGAGCTGGCTGGAGCGACATCGGTAAGCAACCCGGCGTAAAAGAGCATCGCGGGCGTCTAGGGGTGTAGCCCGCAGTGCTGCGCAACAACAGCCGCACAAGTGCAACACCAGCACGCCAATATACCCGATAACACACCATGCAAATACCTCGTTATGATGTTGGAGGAAGTCTGCGTGTGCTGAAGAGCAGGTATCTGGACTCACACGTGGTCCCTGGCTCCTCCCATTCCCACACCCTCGTCCACAGGCTATATGTACAAGGAGCAGCTCAAGGAGACCAAGTTCATCTTCCCGAACGCTCCCAGGGTGGGTATAGGTGCTGCAGCACCGGTGTAAATGGTGATGGTTGGGCTGGCTTCAGCATAAAACTCACCAGACAGAGCGCTCACACACCAGCGTACGGCATACTAACCCATTTCGTGTGCCGCGGCCTGCCCTCCACAGCGCCCCATCACCATCAACTTCGGCATGAGCATGCCCGGATGGTAAGCTGCGTAGGTGATAGATTACAACACGCGTACTGCTCACACAAAAGCCTCCGTAAGGGTTGGAATGCGGCACTTTGTACGCTTGCTTGAGATGCTAAGGCGTGTGCGCGGGTGCAGCGGAGTGTTGCATGTCATCGTGCTGCTTACCCACTGGGGTGGGCTGTCAGGCACACCACCTGACTCCGCCCCCCTACGGTGGATGGGGGCCACCTGGGCGCGTCCCGGGTGCAACACACCCCA
>VFQN01008408.1_pt1 | contig 10473 bp, 8 predicted proteins | sample 3512371 | NCBI WGS metagenome assembly VFQN01 (sample SAMN10412370, study PRJNA504923) | tailings metagenome | isolation source: Replicate 2 from Balatoc abandoned mine | place: Philippines: Itogon, Benguet | collected 2017-08-28 | reverse complement strand
GCCGCCTCGAACGGCGTGATCCACGTGATCGACAGCGTGGTGCTGCCGAAGTGAGCCACTGCTGAAGCGCTCTCAGCGTTTCTTGAGGGGGCCGGCGCCTGCGGAAGGTGGCCGGCCCTTCTCATGGCGGAGGTCACCGCCGGGCCCGGGGCGGGGCGGGGTACCGAAGCTGGCGTCGAGGCCGAAGGCCGTGCCCATGTCGGCGTAGTCGGTGTCCGGTGCGGGTGCGGCCTTGCCGAAGCCCAGGCTGGACCACCAGGATCCCGAAGTCGACTTGTTCATCTCACCACCTCCGGCTGCGCCACGTCATCCCGATATCGGAATGATCACAGTGTGGTGAAGCGCGCGGCAGGGGAAGCGCAGAACAAGCGCACCGCCACCGTGCATTTCGATACGAATCGATGCCGGTCGTGAACGCGGGGCGGGTCGATCGTCAGTCGCGCGCCACGCCGGCCCGTCCCGCCTCGACGACGAACCGGGCCTGCGAGTGCAGCGTCGCGCCCGGCTGGGCCGGGTGCGGCGTGGCGCGGAAGTCGCAATGGGCGGCGTGCGGCGTCAGCTCGAGGAACGCATAGCCGCGCTCGTCGGCGCGGGCGTGCAGCAGGTCGGGGTTGCTGGTTCGGATGGCGGCCATCAGCGTCTCCGACAAGCCGCGGCTGGTGACCGAGGAGCAGACGAACTCCGCCGCCACCACCGGCGAGCGCGGATCCTCGGGGCGCTGGCGCAGTTGCGCGGCCACATGGCGATGCACGTCGCCGCCGAGCACCAGGGTATTGCCGCCGCCCGCCGCGGCCACCGCGTCGAGCAGGCGCTCGCGCGCCAGCGGGTAGCCGTCCCAGCCGTCGCTGTAGATGCGCCGTCCCAGCGGCGTGTCGATGCCGCTGGAGCTGATCTGGCTGGCCTGCGCGATCACTTTCCATGGCCGCAGGCTGGCCCGCAGGCCCTGCGCCAACCAGCGCTCCTGAGCGGCACCGAGCACGGTTCGCACGGGGTCGGCGACCTCGTCGCAGCCCGACAGCACGCGGCCACCCGCCTTGCCGTCGCCGCAGGCCTGCACGCTGCGATGCTGGCGCGCGTCCAGCGTCCACAGCTCGGCCAGCCGGCCCCAGCGGAACTGATCGTGGATGCGCATCGAGGCCCCCTGCGGCGCCATCGCCGGCGACACCGGCAGGTGCTCGAAGTAGGCTTGGTAGGCGGCGGCGCGACGGCGAAGGAAGGCGGCCGCATCCAGCCCGCTCGGGCTGGCATCGCCGGCGTAGTCGTTCTCGACTTCGTGGTCGTCCCAGGTCAGCACCCAGGGGTGGGCGGCATGGGCGGCCTGCAGGTCGGCGTCGAGCTTGTAGGTGGCGTGGCGGGCACGGTACTCGTCCAGGCTGCGCGGCACCGGTCCCTCGTGCTCGCGCACGCGGTGGCGCGGGCTGGTCGACTCGTAGAGGTAGTCGCCGACGAACAGCACGAGGTCGAGGTCGCGCGCGGCGATCTCGGCGTGCGCCGCATACCAGCCCTGCTCGTAGTGCTGGCAGGAGGCCAGCGCGATGCGCAGCCGGCCCGGCGAGGCGTCGTCGGCCGGCGCGGTGCGCGTGCGGCCGACCGGGCTGACGGCGTCGCCGGCGATGAAGCGGTAGAACCAGGTGCGGCCGCTGGTCAGGCCCTGAACCTCGACATGGACGGCGTGGCCGCGCCCGGGCGCGGTGACGAACTCGCCGCGGCGCACGCCGGTGGAGAAGCGTTCATCTTCGGCCAGCTCCCAGCGCACGGCGAAGGGCTGCGGCGGCAGCCCGCCGCCCGGGGCATGCGGCTGCGGTGCCAGACGGGTCCAGATCACCACCGAGTCCGGCCGTGGCATGCCGCTGGCCACGCCGAGCGTGAAGGGATCACCCGCGTTGGACGGCCAGCGCGCCGGCGACTGCGCCCGCGCCGGCCCGAACAGCTGCCACAGCGCGACGGCAGCGGCCTGGCGGCCGAGGTGGGCGAGGGCGTGGCGGCGGTCCATGTCGGCGAGGATTGTGACCGCCGTCGATGACGCCCCTACAATCGCGCCCCCTCGCGAACCGCCCGCCCGCGGCAGAAGCCATGTACTGCGCCATCGACTTCGGCACCTCCAACTCCGCCGTCGCGATTCCCGTGACGTCCGACACGGCGCGCGGCATGCGCCTGGTCGAACTCGAGCCCGGCCACACCACGATGCCGACGGCGGTCTTCTACTTCGTCGAGGGCCCCGAGCACGACGGCCCGCCGCGCGCCTTCGGCCGCGCCGCGGTGGCCGCCTACGTCGATGGGCTCGACGGCCGGCTGATGCGCTCGATGAAGAGCATCCTCGGCAGCAGCCTGATCGAGCAGACCACCGACGTGGGCGGTGGCCGCGGCGTGAAGTACCTCGACATCGTGGCCGGCTACCTGCGCCACCTGAAGCGCTGCGCCGAGGCCGACGCGCAGGCGCCCATCGAGCGCGCCGTGCTCGGCCGCCCGGTGTTCTTCGTCGACGACGACCCGGCGCGCGACGCGCAGGCGCAGGCCGCGCTCGAATCCGCGGCGCGCCAGGTGGGCTTCGCCGACATCCACTTCCAGTACGAGCCGATCGCCGCCGCTTTCGACCACGAACGCGGCATCGACCACGAAGAGGTGGTGCTGGTGGCCGACATCGGCGGCGGCACCTCGGACTTCTCGGTGGTGCGTGTCGGCCCCGAACGGGCGAAGCGCCTGGAGCGCAAGGACGACATCCTCGCCAACCACGGCGTGCACATCGCCGGCACCGACTTCGACCGCAGGGTGGAACTCGCCGCCATCCTGCCCGAGTTCGGCTACGGCGCCTTCGGGCCGAGCATCGGCGGCGCGCCGCCGCGCGAGGTGCCCAGCGGCGTCTATTTCGACCTGGCCACCTGGCACCTGATCAACACCGTCTACAACCCGGCGCGCGTGGCCGAATTGCGCGGCATGCGCGGCTTCTACGCCGACACGCGCCACCACGAGCGGCTCATGATCGTGGTCGACGAACGGCTCGGCCACGAGCTCGCCGCACGCGCCGAAGACGCCAAGATCGCCGTCGCCGAGGGCGGCTGCACCACCATCGACCTGTCGCATGTCGAGCGCCGGCTGGCGGTCGAACTGAGCGAGCCGCAGGCGGTGGCCGCACTCGATGCCGACATCGAACGCATCGTCGCGGCCGTGCGCGAGACGGTCCGCCAGGCCGGGCTGACACCGGAGGCGATCGACGCGCTGTACTTCACCGGCGGCTCCACCGGCCTGCGGCTGCTCGCGCAGCGCATCGCGGCCGCCTTCCCGGCGGCGCGGCAGGTGCGCGGCGACCGCTTCGCCTCGGTGGCCAGCGGGCTGGCCGTGTTCGCGCAGCGCTGGTACGGGCGCGCGTGATCAGGCCTCGGCGGCCGAAAGATCGAACAGGCTGGTCGCTTCCAGGTCCAGTACCTCGGTGCCGCGCTGGTTGAACAGCTGCCAGCGCCAGCGCAGGATGCCCAGGCCGGCGTTGCCCCTGGAGCGGCGCGTCTCGACCACGGTGGCGCGCACGCTGAGCCGGTCACCCGGGCGCACCGGGTGCGGCCACTTCACGTAAGCCAGGCCCGGCGAGGCGAACGATTCGCTGCCGGCCAGCGCCGCGTCGGCCACCAGCCGCATCGCGATGCCGCAGGTGTGCCAGCCGCTGGCGATCAGACCCTCGAAGCGGCCTGTCGCGGCGGCGTTCGCGTCGGTGTGGAACCACTGCGGGTCGTACTGCGTGGCGAAGCGGACGATCTCCTCTTCGCTCACCTCGTAGGGACCGGCCTCGATCACCTGGCCGACCTCGAATTCCGCGAACCTCATGCCGAGCGATGCGCCCTGCGGCGCAGCCAGGGGCTGAGGCGATAACGCTCGCCGCGGTACTCGGCGTCGAGCGCGTGGATCACCGCGGCCACGCCATCGACGCTCCAGCCCTTCAGCCATTCGAACGGCCCGGCCGGGTAGTTGACCCCCAGCTTCATCGCCGCATCGGCACCGGCTTCGTCGCACACGCCCTGCAGCACCGCATCGGCCGCCTCGTTGATCAGCATCGCGACCGTACGCGCCACCACCAGGCCCGGCGCATCGGCGATCGGCAGTGGCGTGAAGCCGAGCGCGGCCAGCCAGGCGCCGGCCTGGGCCCGCCAGGCGGCATGGGCGGAAGGCGACACCGCGTAGGCCAGCGCGCTGCCGGGCGCGATCGGATGCGCCACGGGGCGGTCGAACACCGCCACGTCGGCGGCGCCGAGCTCGCGCGCCAGCTGCTGAGCGCTGCGGCCGTCGGTGAGCACGAGGTGCGCGCCGTCGATGGTCAGGCCCACCCAGTCGCTCGACAGATCGCGTGCCGGGCCCCAGCCCTGCGGTGCGAGCGCGGCGATGGCGGCATGCTCCAGATGGTCGGCGATCGGCCCGACGCCATGCACCGTCACCTGCCGCGCCGTGGCCGGCGCCTCGTGCACCGCCACCGGCAGCGGCGGCACGCCGCCGCCCTCGCCGTAGCTGTAGAAGCCGCGGCCGCTCTTGCGGCCCAGCAGCCCGCCCGCGACCATCTCGCCCTGCACCAGCGAGGGCACGTAGCGCTTGTCGTAGAAGTTGGCAGCGTAGACCGAGTTCGTCACCGCAAAGTTGGTGTCGTGGCCGATCAGGTCCATCAGCTCGCAAGGCCCCATGCGAAAGCCGGCCGCCTTCAGGCAGGCATCGAGCACCTGCGGCGTGGCGGCCTGCTCCTGCAGCAGCGCCAGCGTCTCCGCGTAGAAGGGGCGCGCGATGCGGTTGACGATGAAGCCCGGCGTGCTCTTCGCATGCACCGGCACCTTGCCCCAGGTCTGGCTCAGCGCGAAGATCGCCTCGGCCACCGCCGCATCGGTCTGCAAGCCGTGCACCACCTCCACCAGTTTCATCAGCGGCACCGGGTTGAAGAAGTGCATGCCGACCAGGCGCTGCGGGTGCAGCAGGCCGTTGGCGATGGCGGTGACGCTGATCGACGAGGTGTTGGTGGCCAGCACCGCCTCGGGCGCCAGCAGGCCTTCGAGTTCGCGGAACAGCGCGCGCTTGGCGTCGAGGTTCTCGACGATGGCCTCGACCGCCAGGCTCGCGTCGCGCGCCTGCGCGAGCGAGCTGATCGCCACCATGCGCGAGACCGCCGCCTGCGCCGCCTCGGGCGTGAGCTTGCCCTTGTCGACCAGCGACTTCAGCGTCGCGGCGAGCTTGTCGATCGCCTGCGCCGCCGCGCCCTCGCGCATGTCGAACAGCTGGACCGGGTGGCCGGCCAGCGCCGCCACCTGCGCGATGCCGGCACCCATGATGCCGGCGCCCACCACCAGCACGGGCGCGTTGCGAAGATCGATGCTCATCGGGGAATCCAGTGGGCCGGCCGCTTGGCCAGGAAGGCGGCGAAGCCCTCGCGCGCCTCGTCGGTGCCGCGCACGCGCGCGATGGTGGCGGCGGTGAGTTCGCGCACCGCGGGCGTGATCGGCCCGACTTCGAGCTGCGCGAACAGCTGCTTGATCTCGCGCTGGGCCGCCGGGCCGCCGGCGAGCAGGTTCTGGATCGCGGCGTCGACCGCGGCATCGAGTTGCTCGCGGGCGACGACCTGCTGCACCAGGCCGATGGCCAGCGCCTCGCCGGCGCGGATGCGCTCGGTGGTCAGCGCCAGGCGCTTCGCCTGTCGCTTGCCGACCGCGTTGACCACGTAGGGCCCGATCACCGCCGGCAGGATGCCGAACTTCGCTTCGCTGACCGAGAAGCTCGCGTCGTCGGCGGCGATGGCGATGTCGCAGGCGCAGGCCAGGCCCACACCGCCGCCGAGCGCCGCGCCTTGCACGCGCGCCACCGTGGGCTTCGTGCAGGCCTCGATGCGCGCGAGCATCGCCGCGAAGCGGCGCGCGTCGGCGAGGTTCCAGTCGACGCTCGCGCTGCTCGCACGCTGCATCCACTGCAGGTCGGCGCCGGCGCTGAAGTGCTTGCCGGCGCCGGCCAGTACGATCACGCGCACGGTGTCGTCGGCCTCCAGCTGCGCGAAGGCGGCGTCGAGCTCGCCGATCATCGCCTCGTCGAAGGCGTTGAAGACGGCCTCGCGGGCCATCGTCACCTGGGCCACGCCGGGGGCGCGGGGTTCGATGCGCAGCGTCTCCATGCTCAATAGGTTTCGAGGTGCAGGCGGCCTTCGCGCTTCATCGCCGCGCCCACCGTGTCCCAGTCCAGCCCGGCGCCGCGCGCCACGTCGCGCAGCGTGGCCACCACGCCTTCTTCCATTGCCTTCAGGCCGCAGACGTAGAAGTAGGCATTCGGGTCGGCCAGCAGCGGGGCCAGGTCGGCGGCGCGCTCGCGCATCGCGTCCTGCACGTAGCGCTTGGGCGCGCCGGCGGTGCGGCTGAAGGCGAAGTTGATGTCGATGAAGTCCTTCGGCAGGTTCTGCAGCGGGCCGAAGTAGGGCAGCTCTTCCTTGGTGCGCGCGCCGAAGAAGAGCATCAGCTTGCCGCCCTCGAACTTGCCGCTGCCGCGCAGACGCCGGCGCCATTCGGTCATCGCGCGCATCGGTGCCGAGCCGGTGCCGGTGCAGATCATCACGATGTGGCTCTTCGGATGGTTGGGCATCAGGAAGGTGGTGCCGAACGGGCCGATCACCTGCACCTTGTCGCCCACCTTCAGGTCGCACATGTAGTTGCTCGCCACGCCACGCACCGGGTTGCCCTGGTGGTCCTCGAGCACGCGCTTGATGGTCAGCGAGACGTTGTTGTAGCCCGGCCGCTCGCCGTTGCGCGGGCTGGCGATCGAGTACTGGCGGGCATGGTGAGCACGGCCATTCGCATCCACACCCGGCGGCACGATGCCGATGCTCTGGCCTTCGAGCACCGGGAAGGGCATGGCGCCGAAGTCGAGCACGATGTGGTGGGTGTCGTACTCCTTGCCCACCTCGGTGACGCGCACGTTGCCCACCACCGTGGCGGTGACGCTCTTCTCCGCGGCCTTGGGGCCGTAGAGATTCGTGTAGGCATGCGCGGCCGACCAGGGCGGCAGCGTGGCGTTGTACTGCGCGCTGTTGAAGGCGGCTTCGGTGCCCGTCGTCGCCACGGCCGCAGCGGCCGGCGCCGGGGCTTCGGCCGCCGCCGCATCGGCGGCGACGCCGGATTCGGCCAGTTCCTCAGCCGTCAGCTCGGCCGGCAGCGCATCCCAGGTGAGCTGCTCGGCCACGCCGTAGGCGCGCACCTTCGGCATGGTGCGCCAGTTGTCGATACTGCCGGTCGGGCAGGGCGGAACGCAGGCCATGCAGAAGTTGCACTTGTCCGCGTCGACCACGTAGTTGCGCGAGTCGTGCGTGATCGCGCCCACCGGGCAGGTGGCCTCGCAGGTGTTGCAGCGGATGCAGATCTCCGGGTCGATCAGGTGCTGCCTGATCACCTCGGCATTGACGGCCATGTCCATCGCCAAAGTCTCCTCTAGACGCAAGGGGCCCGCAGGCCCCTTGCAGCTGCCTCGATGATGCGCGAAATCAGTTGAAGCGGACGTACTCGAAATCGACGGGCTGGCGGTTGATGCCCATCACCGGCGGCGCGATCCAGTTGGCGAACTTGCCCGGCTCGACGACGCGGCCCATCAGGCTGGCGACGAAGGCGCGGTCTTCGTCGGTGGGCAGCCAGCTCTCGACGTTCTGGTTCCACTCGTGGTCGTGGATGTGGCGGCCGTCCGGGCTGACCTTCACGCCGGCCAGCGCACCGATGTTGCGGTGGAAGGCCTTGTGCGGCACGGTCAGGCGGAAGGGGATGCCGGCCTTCTCGATCACCTTGTTCCAGCGCTCCACGCCGCCCTTGGAGTCGGTGATGTAGTCGTCGCGCAGCACCTCGTTCAGCGCGTTGAGCATCGGCACTTCCTTCTCGACCAGCATGCCGTTCTGCACTTCCAGCACCTTGTAGCTCTGGCCGCGCAGCTGGTGGTCGTCGGTGCGCTTGCCTTCCTCGTAGCGGCCCTTCAGGCCGGTGGAGTAGAAGGTGGCGGCGTTGCTCGACTGGTCGGCGCCGAACAAATCGATCGTCACCGAGAAGTGGAAGTTCAGGTAGCGCTGGATGGTCGGCAGGTCGATCACGCCGGCGGCGCGCAGCTTGGCCGGGTCGTCGGTCTTCAGCTCGTTCATCACCTGGCAGGTGCGCTGGATGACGCGGCTCACGCCCGACTCGCCCACGAACATGTGGTGCGCTTCCTCCGTCAGCATGAACTTGGTGGTGCGGGCCAGCGGGTCGAAGCTCGACTCGGCCAGCGCGCACAGCTGGAACTTGCCGTCGCGGTCGGTGAAGTAGGTGAACATGAAGAACGACAGCCAGTCGGGCGTCTCTTCGTTGAACGCCTGCAGGATGCGTGGGTTGTCCTGCTGTCCGCTGCGGCGCTCGAGCAGCGCTTCGCCTTCCTCGCGGCCGTCGCGGCCGAAGTACTTGTGCAGCAGGTAGACCATCGCCCACAGGTGGCGGCCTTCCTCGACGTTCACCTGGAACAGGTTGCGCAGGTCGTACTGGCTCGGGCAGGTCAGGCCGAGGTGGCGCTGCTGCTCGACCGAGGCCGGCTCGGTGTCGCCCTGCGTCACGATGATGCGGCGCAGGTTGGCGCGGTACTCGCCGGGCACGTCCTGCCAGGCGTCCTCGCCCTTGTGGTCGCCGAAGTGGATCTTGCGGTCCTTCTCGGCCGGGTTCAGGAAGATGCCCCAGCGGTAGTCGGGCATCTTCACGTGGCCGAACTGCGCCCAGCCCTGCGGATCGACGCTGACCGCCGTGCGCAGATAGACGTCGAAGTCCTGCGAGCCGTCCGGGCCCATGTCGCCCCACCACTGCAGGTAGTTCGGCTGCCACTGCTCGAGCGCGCGCTGCAGCGTGCGGTCTTCGCTGAGGTTGACGTTGTTGGGGATCTTCTCGCTGTAGTTGATGCTGCTCATGCTGTCTGCTCCAGTGGTCGGATTGCTGCTTAGACGCGATTCCAGTCGAAGGCGGCCTTGTCGCCCTTGCCATAGACCTTCAGGGCACCCTTCTCGCCGACGGCGTTCGGGCGCTGGAAGATCCAGTTCTGCCAGGCGGTCAGGCGGCCGAAGACACGGGTGAACATGTTCTCGGGGCCGTTGAAGCGCAGGTTGGCTTCCATGCCGGTCAGCGCATCGGGGCTCATGGCCACGCGCTCCTCGATGGCGATGCGGGTCTCGTCGGCCCAGTCGATGTCGTCCGGGTTGCTGGTGACGAGGCCGAGCTTGAAGGCCGCGTCGGCATCCAGCGCCTGGCCGGCGGCGGCGCGCACCGCGTCCAGCGCCGGCGTCTCCTCGTAGAAGCGGCGCTGCATGCGGCTCTGGCCGGTGATCATCGGGTACAGGCCGAAGTTGGCCTCGCCGACGGTGAGCTTGGGCGTCTTGGCGGCGTCGTCCGGCAGCATCAGCATGTAGCTGCGGTCGCAGGCCAGCGCCAGCTCGAGGAAGCTGCCGGCGAAGCAGGAGCCCGGCTCGATCAGCGCGAACAGGCTGCGCGAGCTGAGGTCGATGCGGCTGAAGGTGCGGCGCAGGTAGCCGACCGTCTCGCGCACCAGCCAGTGGCTGGCGTTCGCGGCCAGCGTGGCGTCCATCGCCAGCACGGCGGCGGCGTCGCCTTCGGTCTTCATCAGCCACAGGCCGATGTCCAGCTCGTTGGTGCGCATCTCGAGGATGGCGTCTTCCAGCTGGCGGGCCAGCTGCAGCGGATACCAGTTCGAGCCGGCGGCCTCGATGCCGGCCACGTCGGTGGGCTGGGCGCCGGTCGGGGCCTTGACCGTGAAGACGGCGGTGCGCTTGGCGCGGTCGATCTCGACCGTCACGAACGGATAGCGCAGCGCGTTGGCTTCGATCGTGCGGGTCAGCGGCGTCAGCGCCACGCCCTTGGCGGTTTCCGGCCGGTCGCTGGCCTTGGCCAGCTCCAGCGCACGCTCCTGCACCTTGGCGGCGAACTGCGCCGGCTTGGCGATGTCGTCCACCAGGCGCCAGTCCTTGGCCTTCTGGCCGCGCACGCCTTCGTTCGTCGTGCAGAAGATGTCGGCCAGGTCGTGGCGCACCTTGCGCTTGTCGGTCACGCGGGTCAGGCCGCCGGTGCCGGGCAGCACACCCAGCAGCGGCACTTCGGGCAGGCTCACCGCGCTGCTGCGGTCGTCGACCAGGATGATCTCGTCGCAGGCCAGGGCCAGCTCGTAGCCGCCGCCGGCGCAGGCGCCGTTGACGGCCGCCAGGAACTTCAGGCCGCTGTTCTTCGAGGAGTCTTCCAGGCCGTTGCGCGTCTCGTTGGTGAACTTGCAGAAGTTCACCTTCCAGGCATGGCTGCTGACGCCGAGCATGAAGATGTTGGCGCCGGAGCAGAACACCTTCTCCTTGGCGCTGGTGACGACCACCGTGCGCACCTCGGGGTGTTCGAAGCGGATGCGGTTGATGGCGTCGTTCAGCTCGATGTCGACGCCGAGGTCGTAGCTGTTGAGCTTGAGCTTGTAGCC
>VFQN01008407.1_pt1 | contig 10474 bp, 13 predicted proteins | sample 3512371 | NCBI WGS metagenome assembly VFQN01 (sample SAMN10412370, study PRJNA504923) | tailings metagenome | isolation source: Replicate 2 from Balatoc abandoned mine | place: Philippines: Itogon, Benguet | collected 2017-08-28 | reverse complement strand
CCCCCCCCCCCCCCCCCCCCCCCCCCTCCCTCCCCCCCCCCCCCCCCCCCCCCCCGCCCCCCTGCTCCTCCCCAGCATCTCCCCTGTGCCCTCCCACCCTCCTGCCATGCCGCCCTGCTCCCTCAATACCGGTGAGAAGCAGTTGCAGGCACCGGGGGCCGCGGCTGAAGTCCTCGATGCAGTGCCTCAAGGACCGGCGATCTGCGTCAAGGCAGTTGGCGGTTGGTCGCACACAGGGGCGGTGGTGGGGATCAAGTGTTTGGGTCAAGTGGTGGGGGCGGTGCAGGGGCGGTAGGTCATCAGGGTCCAAGGGCGATTGCCGTCAACCCCAACGCCCCCCGCCAATTTGTACTATATAACGGAGACCACACTCCACCCATGACACCTGCCGTACTGCGCCGCTAAAATTCAGGCGTGCCGTACACCGCCGCGTGTACGTCGCTGTCCCGTACACGCCCTGGTCTCGCACAGCGATGTACCGTACGGCTAGCCGACAAAACGGCCACGTGCTGGCCTGGGTGGCGCAACGCCATGCTGATGCGATTTCACCTGTCCCGCACAAACAATTGCACATACACATGCCCAAGCATAATACACATGCTGGCCGTGAAACCTCCCATGGCTACAACCCTAAATCCCATGTTCCGGCCTTGACATTGTGCCGCAGGGATGCCTGAGTGTGTTCCCCCTCAGCGCCCTGCCGTACACCGCTGTCGTACGCCTTCGCTTACCAGATCCTGTATGGCAATGTTGCCGTACGGCTCGTCCACCACGGCCAGCGGCGTCAGACCCAGCGTGGTCAGGTTGGGCGGTACGGATGCGGCGGCGGTGAGTACGGCAGGCGGAGCGCCGGCAATTGTGGCGAGTGGTACGGTGATCGGTGCACCGGCGGTTGCAGCGGGCGGTGTGGGAGGCACTGCGCTGGCGGTTGTAGCCGGTGGTACGGCAGGCGTTGTGGCGTTTCGTTCGGCGGCCGTTGTGGCGTTCCGTTCGGTGGCCGGGGTAGCGGTCCGTTCGCCGGCCGGGGTAGCGGTCCGTTCGCCAGCCGGGGTAGCGGTCCGTTCGCCGGCCGGGGTAGCGGTCCGTTCGCCGGCCGGGGTAGTGGTCCGTTCGCCGGCCGGGGTAGCGGTCCGTTCGCCGGCCGTTGTGGCGTTCCGTTCGCCGGCGGTTGTGGCGGTTGGTCCAGCAGGGGCCGTTGCGTTGGCAGTTAGCCTTGGGGTTGTGGTGAAGGAGGCGGCTACCACGGGGCCGTTGACCACGGAGCAGAAGAGCTGCGGGGTATAGGAGGGTGGGGGCAAGGATGGGGGTGGGGGTGGGGTTGGGGGGTCCGGTGTGTGTTGTTGTTGAGGCGTGAGTCTGATCCGCGGTGGGGCGGGGGCAGTATGACACCGTACGGCATACCGGTAACCATGAGTCATTAATGATGGACGTGTGCTGTTATCCCTTGGGGCCTCAACCCCGCCGCATGGCGCATGGCGTTGGTAACGGCGCATCCCCACACCCCCAGCCCCCCAACCTACGCCCTCCCACCCACCGACAGCGTACTGCCATTGTACAGCTTGGTACGGCTCTCGCCCATTCTGCCCCTTACCCGTGACGCACCCCAAACCCCAGTCCCCTCGGCTCCTGCGCACAACGCCCACAACATCATCCGCCGTTCCCTGCCCCCTCCCACCCCCCCCTCCCCCCCTTGCCCCCACTCCCCCTTTACCCTAATACTTCAGCAGTCGCACTTGGCTCCCCTCCCCCACCCTCCGCCCTCCCTCCGTCCCACCCACCGACAGCGTACTGCCGTTGTACAGCTCGATACGGCTGTAGCTCATCAGTACCTCGCTGTCGTACAGCTCCATCGTGGTGTTGTACAGCTGCCGTACAGGGGAAGGGTGGTACGGCACAGGAGGGCAGCGCCACATCACATGGAGGAAAAGCCAAGCATCGAATTATTACGTAACAATGTATTACAGCACAACCAACGTGTTTTTACACACAGCACACCCACCTGCAGCGAATGTTCAGTACTCTGCCCCTGCCTCTCCTCCCACGCACACCCACCTGCAGCGTTGACGACGCCAGGGTCAGAACACTCTTGTTGAGCACCACCCGGGGAACGGACACGAACGCCATGTAGGTGCCTTTGTGGGGCGGGAGCGGTGGAGGAGGGGGAGGGGGTCAGGCAAAGCGAGAGCGCGTAGAGAATGTGCGCACACCGCGCAATACTTTGGTACTCAAACGACACGGTGCCGCCATGGGATGCTTACTGCGTGACCGATGCAACCGAACGCGGCAGTCCATCCATCCAAGCCATCGAGACGTGTGCCCGCACAGCAACGTCTTATCTTCCTAGCATTTTGTGTCCTGTCCCAGGCGGTGTGGCCGCACGGTTCTTACTGGTCCCGACCACACCTATCAGGAAATATTAAAATCACAAACCTTTAAAGAGGAAATTAAGTACTAAAATGATAAATATTAGAAAGCACTGTCGCCAAGGTAGTGTTGCTTGCGTGCCAGTGGCTCAGCTCGCTTCCAGGACAGACGAAACCGCCGCCATGGCCTTGTTGAACACCGGGAACATGTCAACACACGCACGTCACACATGCTAATACACATGCCTCACGAGGACGAGACCCCACCATGGCCTTGTCGTACACGGGAACATGCTAACACAGAACACGTGCCACGCATGCTAATACACATGCCTCACCAGGACGAGACCCAGGACGAGACCCCCACCATACGCCCCGGGATGTGCTCCCGTCTCTCCTCTTCCTTCGTTGCAGGTACTAGCAGGAAAGGAACGGGGGCTGTGCGGTGGGCAGCTGGGACTGGTGACCGACTGGCCATATGAGACCCACCCACATGCAAGTACGTAAAGCGTACGTACGTACCGTACGTACCTTCTACGGCAATGAGGCTGTCGTTGAAAACGGTGTACGGCGCGATCTTGCCGTCGTACAGCGCGGGTACGGGAGTGGCGTTGGTGTGGACGTACCTGCAAGGGGGGAAAGCACCCACGCACACTAGAGCACACCGCACATGCATACCACGCGCATGTGTGTTAAGACACACGCCCACCTCCCTCACCACCTGTGGCGCTCTCCGAGGGCGCGAGCACGGTGTCTTGTACATGTCAGCTACCCCACCGTACGTGTTTATACACAGGCACACGCCGACCCACATGAACGGTGTGCCACACCCCTGCTGATACATACATCCCTCACCAGGTGCTGTTGTGTAGAGCGAGCGTGGCCTTGTTGAACGCACAAGGCACAATGAAGCTGGTACTTCTGTGAAGCTTTCAGTCTTTTATGTTGCCCCTCCGGGTTGGCTTAGCCACATCGCTCCGCGCACAGGCACGCCTTAACACGCAGCACGTGTCGCGCGAGCTAACATACATGCCTCACCAGGTGCAGTTGTGGAGCACCAGCGTGGCCTTGTTGAAGGCGACAGCACTGTCGTACACGACCCGGAACATGCTAACACACAACGTGCGTCACACGAGCTAATACACATGCCTCACCCACCAGGTGCTGTTGTAGAGCACCAGCGTGGCCCTGTTGAAGGCCACAGCCACGTCCTTCAGCTCGGCGATGGACTCGTTAAGCCACACCACGGACGAGTCGACGTACCTGCAAGGGTGGGGGAGAGAACGGTCAGCACACAAGTACAACAGCAACACAGCGATAGCAACCTGCAGGGGTGGGGACGCGAATGGCCCGCAAGCGAATTGACAATAGGGCGCTGGTATATAGCGTAGCCTGCATACATGGCCACCTAGCCCAGGGTGGGGAAGAGAACGGTCGGAAAGTGATTCGACAGTAGGGCGCTAATAGACCAGGCGGCATCCCCTGACCCCTGGGTGAGCCTAGGCCCCGCTTGTTGGCCCCACGCCTTTGCCTCGGAGTGCTAGCCTAGGCCGCACCCCATGCCCCCTCGGCGCGTCCTCCCTGCTGCTTCAGTCCCTTCACACCACTGCCCTGCGCAACGCAACACATGACAGCAGACGCGTTGCGAAGAGCCCCTACCGGAGTCCAACGCCCGCTGCCCCAACCAGGGCCCAACGCACAATGCCCCAAGCAGCCCAACCGGGCAACGCGACGCACCATAACAGCAGACGCGTTGCGATGAGCCGCTACCGGAGCCCAAGGCCTACTGCCCCAGGCAACCCAGGTGAGCGCGGAAGCCAGCTGCTGCGGCCGTACACCTTGGTGAGGTAAGAACAGGTGGCTCGGCGTGCACCACCAGCGGCACGCTGTGGTCCGATATGCACCAACCGCCACATTTACCCACCACCACCTAACCCACCGCCACCTAGCCCGCCACCCGAACCAGCTGCTGAAGCTCAAGCACGCTTTCCGCAGCGCCATAAAGCTACATGCTACATCATCTTAGACTGCACCCACCATCCGAACCAGCTGCTGAAGTTGAGGCGTGCGTTCCTCAGGTTGACGTTAGTGCCCTCGTTGACCAGCAGCCAGTTGAGGGAAGAGAGGGTGAGGCTGGAGCCGTTGAATGTGACGTTGCCGCCGCCGCCAAAGTGAAGCGTGTTGTTCTGAATTGGAAAGGATAGGGCAGGCGGGGGGAGCCGTTAGCAATAATGTTCAACTAAAATAACTATAATTGTGCAGGAGTATAAGAGTTGTGCAGGGGTACGCATGCGTGGGAATGTGGCGTAGCCGCCGCCGCCTCCAAGGTGCAGCGTGTTGTTCTGATGGTGGGTGAACGGGAATAGTGGGTTAGGGATGGGGGCAGGAACTAGGGATTAGGGCAGGTGGGGTAGGACAGCAATTCGGGAGAAGGACGGGGGAAGGGGGAGGGTGAAGGTGTTGAAGGTGATGACGCCGCTCCCGCCGCCAAAACGGAGTGTGTTCTTTTTAATTGGATAGGGGGGGAACAGTTCGCGCAATAAGATGAAGGAATAGGCACAGTGGGGCGGTGACGTTACCGCCGCCTCGGAAGTGCAGCGTCTTCTTCTGCGCGTGTCATGAGGGGCGGGTTCGTTGATTTTGCCGTGGGCTGAGATCAGGAACATACGGTAATTGGTGCCTGCTCCTCCTGCGAGAGCCCCCTCCGGCCCCTCTAGCAGGCCCCTTGGAGGCTGTGCCTCGCGCGGGGTGCTGCGCAAGGCCACGGCCCGCATGCAGCATCCGCTACTGTTAAGACACAGCTGCCCCCCACGGCCCCTGCGGCCCCTCCCGGAGACGGGAACTGCCATCTGCGGTGGTGCAGTTAGGGTGGCGGTGCACGGCAGTGTAGGGAGGGCGGAGGCGCGGTGTGCAGGGTGGAGAGGGGGAGTGCGTGCGTTGCATGCATCAAAAAAAGCGCTGGGGTAGCAGGGAGCACAGGACGCCCGGAGACGCCGCCTAGAGACGCGTGTACTGTGGATAGCTGGTCAGGCACGCTGGTGCAGCCCCTGCTTCCTGCTTCCAGGCAAACCCTGTTCCCCACCACCACACCGCCACCCACACATGCCCCCCAAGCGGCCGGCGTTCCGGCGTCCCAGAGGCCCGGCCCTTCGGTGCCCGCGCTGTGCCATCGATCACTATTCCTTCTCGACTGAAGGTTCGCTCACGATAGGTAGACCATGTTTACGACGACGATCAGCCCAAGTACAAAGCTGCCGCTCCAAGCTCCTTTCGCGACGCATTCGAACTACGTTAAACAGCTCACGGTCAAATGGGCTAGGCATAATCGCGTTCACAATCTTCTTATAAATACAACTATGTACATGATATGCGCAACTCGCCTCGTGCAGCGTGAGGTTGAGGGCAGAGATGGTGGTGTCCAGGGGAGCCCCGTTGGCGGTTGTGTTGAGCACCATATGCGAGTTGTTGGCCGCAATGGTGGCGGAGGACTGCGAAGCAGCGAAGCACAGGTGTGGTAGGTTCGTTGTGAAACAGGATCGCGCCTTAGATGAACAGGTGCGGAGTGTGAGGCTCAACTGGGCCCAACCACCTTAGCGGTGTTCGTGCTGAGCGGGTGTGATGGCACCGCCTGTGCCGTGCGGCCTAACCGACCCCACCTGCCAGGCACAGCAAGCAAAGTTATCAAGCTCGACACCATTTTAGCCCGTCAAAGTCAAAGCCGTGCCGTTGTTCAACGGAACTTGGTCTTGGTGGAGTGGTTGACACACGAGCCCAACACCATGTAATGTACGGCGCGCGCACATGCACGCGTGTTTTCCCTGCATGCTCGTGCACACACGCGCCGCTGCACTCCGTCGCACAGCCCTTCACAGGCATGCGGTCCGGCATCAGGGGATGCCCCCTGGCCGGCATACCTGTAGGTGCACGTGCCCCATGCTACATCATCATGCCAAGTGACCCCCCACCCCCAGTCCCCCGCACACCCCCACCCCCCAACACACCTGCAGCACGGCCAGTGCGTCGCACCTCACATCCCACGAGCCCGCCGCGTGCCAGGCATGCAGGCGGCTGACACGTGTCACGCACACGCACACGTGCGGTCACCCCACGTGCCCACCTGCAGCACGGCCAGGGCGTTGCACAGCGACACGCCGTCCTCGCACAGGTAGGCCTGGAGGGGAGGGGGGCACATGTACATATGACACGTGTCGAGCACATGCACACGTGCCGTCATGCCACGTGCCCAATTGAAGCACGGCCAGGATCAGTGACACGCCACCCTCGCACAGGTACACCTAGGGGAGTGGAAGAGCGGGGGTAGCCGCAGAGCGGCAGAGTGCGGCAACATGCGAGGAAACTAGGACCGGGACGGGTGTGGGCGCGGCCAGAAGGTGGTGGTTGATGGTGGGTAGGTTGCGTTGGGGAGCGGACAGGACGGTCAAATCTGGGCCAGAAGCTGTGGGCAGTCGGTTACCTGCTGGCGGGGTGTGGAGCTGGAGACCCAGGCGACAGGCAAGAGGGGGGACCGCAGAGCGAAATGAACCGGAAGCCATTAGTGCCGGAAGCCATAGCCGGTGCACTAAGAGGAGGAGGCCGGGTGTGCGACGCAGGCGGTGGGGCCACGCAGGCAGTACCGCACGTGCCCGCCTCCCACACGGTCTCGCCCACCTGCTGCCCCAGCCTCCGTCTAGCCGTGTGCCAACAACCATTTGCTACCATATATGAATGTCTCGCGATGCGCCTCCACATGCGCATGCGTGGCCCACAGAACTCTGTCGAGGTCTGCCGATAGAATGCCGTACGCGTGCCCAGCCGCCCCCGTGCCCAGCCGTGCCACGTGCCAGGGCGCTACGTGCCGCCGCACCTGTGCGTACGCTGCGCGCTCCGCCAGCCCCTCGCCGTCCAGGGCGTTGGCGAAGGCAACCGCCCTAACCGCCTTAACCGCCGCCGTGTCGAGCGCACACGTGTCAGGGGCGGAGATGAGGGTAGCATTGCGCAGGCGGATCTCAGACATGTGGACGCCAGAGGGAAAGCCTGCATGGGTGGGTGGGTGGGGACAGCCAGTTGGCACGTGCTGGGGGAGGAGGTAAGCGTGACGCTGTGAGGGAAGCCTGCATGGGTGGGTGGTTAGGGCCAACCAGTCGACACGTGTCGGGGGGAGACGAGCGTGCCGCTGCGTAGGCGGATCTCAGCGGAAAACGTGGAAGAGGGAGCACCTGAACGGGTGGTTGGTGCGGGGGTGAAGTGAGCACAACGCGCACGCGGTGCAGGGGCAGGGGCCACCTGGGGCCACCAAGCGTGTAAAAGGCGGGGAGCGCGGTGAGGGCTGCATGGGTAGGTGGTGGAGGAAAATAAATGAGGTAGGACGATTTCCACGGCAGTTGTCCCACAGCGGGGCACCGGCCGGCTTCGACTGGCTCTGCGCTGCTGCAGCACCTGCCCTCGCCACGCAAGTGGGTGCACCAACGCCAGCCACGTGCAGGTGCACCAACGCCAGCCACTTGCAGGTGCACCAACGCCAGCCACGTGTAGGTGCAGACCTGAACCGGCCGAATGAGCAGCGACCCACCGAGTGCCACCAGAAGACCAAGCACCAGCAGAGGAGCGCCCGCGCTCATCCGCATCATGCTGCTGATCATCCTCGTACCGGAAGTCGACTGCCGCGTCTAGATTTTTTAAACCAGTGCTGGTTGTTCCGTATGTCGGTAGCTGCCCTGATTAGAAACTTAGAGCGCGCCGCGACGCCCTGCGGCGTCCGGCAGAAGAACGGCGGTGTCGGTATGCGTACAAGGCGCAGCGCGGGCCTTACGCACTTGTGCAGGCTTGCGCACGATGGGTATATGACTGTTAGCTGCTGCTTATGGCTCAATGTCTGCGCTACGCGGGCCAGCTGCGGAGATACTGACCCATGGGCCCGTGGCGCTGCATGGAGGTGGTTGGTTAGCTGGACGCGCCAAAGGGCAGCAGTAGTTTCTGGTACTGGCAAAGCTGCTCAAATTACGGCCTTGACACAACGCGACCTTGCCTTTTTGAAAGCCAAGCGCGCCTTTGCCGGCAGTTGGGGGAAATAATTTACTTGCGGAAAACAAAGCGGTTGTGCGGTCGTTCTTGAGGCTGCTCTGCTGCTCTTTGGCCCGTGGGTCTGTTGTGCAACCGAGCGCATCAGGGCGTCTACGAACTCGCTACCCCGATTCCGCAAGCTAATCAACCCAAATGCTGCCAAAGCAATGCTGCCGGACTTGATCTGGACGCCTGGGCAGCACGCGGAGTAGTCGTATTGCGCGAGGGCTGGACGGGAGGTAGCTTGGAAAGGGAGGACCGCTGGCTGCGCTGGCAGCCTGGCACAGGTAGCGAATTGCCCATCGGTAATGGCCCCCATGCCATACCCATACATCCCCTGGCCGCACCGGGACACGGTTGTGAAATGATCAGGCGTAGATAGCCTGGAAGGGGCTTGCAGTGGTTGCTCATGCGATGCACCTGGCACTGGCAAGCGTGCCAACCTGTTGCTTCAGCAGTACACGCACGCCCCCTGCCGTACGCCCCCTGCCGTACGTACCCGTACAGCACCCACCCGCGTTCGGGCTCTTACGTGCACAAGCAACGGCTCCAACTTACAACAGGCCACCAACGCTTGGGGGTTGCACACGCACCAGATAGTCGCGATCGTACGTTTAGAACAGTTCACCAGGTCGTCGCTTGTCGCAAACCGTACACCGTACCGTTCCCCACACCACGTAACTACCCTTCCTCGTGTTTCACGCGTGTCCACACCACGCCGTGGTACTGCCGCACCCAGCACCACCCACAGCACCTACACAGCACCCACAGCACACTGCCAGCTGCGCCACCGGCCGCTGCACCAACCACATGGCCGTACACCACACCACGCTGTGCGGCTGTCGTACTACCACAACACACACCTACACAGCACCAAGCCCACTGCTTTCTGCACCAACCATATCGCAAGCCGCCGCTGTCGTACACATGGGCGTACACCGTACCACGTTGTGCTGCTGCCGTAATGCCACAGCACCTAGCCAGTACCCAACACGTACCCAACAGCACACCGCCCGCTACACCAACCAGACCGGACATGCATAATGCGGTTCGTACATTGCTGCACAAGCTGTACGGCACACAGACCACACCGAGCACTACATGCATCGCGTCGCACTGAATGCAACAGCGCATGGCGCACATGCCACTGCAACCCACTCGCAAGCAGCGGTACGCAGCAGCAGGACCTGTCTTGTGGCTACACCTCCATCTACGCACGTAGTACACGCAACGCAACACACGCGGTCGCGCACACGCCCGCTCTCCAACCTAGGCGAACACATCCTGCCAAAGGCACAGTTGCGTGTGAAGCGCCCCCTCCACCCCCGTGCGCTCTTCCCTGTCCGCCTTCCCGATGCGATGAGGGACACGAACGAGAAAGGGACCACAGCGGTGGCGGGTCTGTAGTCCTGTAGGCCGGACGGGGACTTATCCTGTCGACGGCACGTGTCGAGCCCCATCACACCATCGCCTGCTCCCCCATCCGCCTTCGCGATGCCATGCGGGACACGAAAGAGAAAGGGACCACAGCGGCGGTGGGGTATAGCGCCTCAAGGGCCGACCGGGGCCTGCGGTTGGCAGCGGTTGGCAGTAGTTGGCAGTTGGTTGCAGGATGATGTTGAGCGCACGGCACGGCGGGGGTTAAGCCAAGGGGGGGGGGGGGGGGGGGGGGGAATATGCTGACGGATGTGCGCTGGTGGATGCGCTGGTTGATGTGCGCAGGTAAGGGTCCAAGGCCCAAGTGTGCAGCTTCGTACGGCGCAAAATGGCCCGATCTGGTGGCCCTGGGAAGCTGGTGACAGAATGGCGCAACTCCCTGCTTCTGCAGGCACCCTTTTGCCCACAGTGCATGAGGACAATGAAGCCCAAACAACGCCGCCTTTGTGGACGGTTGGCCACAGCCACGAACTCATATTGACACGCAACAGCTTGCTAACGCATGCATACTGCATGTACCGTTGCACAGCCCCCTACTCAGCACCTTCCCGTACGCCGGACTGCCGTACACGCCCCCAACCGCCCACCAGGTCCTGCAGTACAATGTCGCCGTA
>VFQN01008406.1_pt1 | contig 10475 bp, 11 predicted proteins | sample 3512371 | NCBI WGS metagenome assembly VFQN01 (sample SAMN10412370, study PRJNA504923) | tailings metagenome | isolation source: Replicate 2 from Balatoc abandoned mine | place: Philippines: Itogon, Benguet | collected 2017-08-28 | reverse complement strand
ATGCCGACCATCTGCAGATCTTCGACGCATTGCTGCGCCGCGACGGCAATCTCGCGCAGGCGTTGATGAGCGCGCATCTGCAAGGCGCCGAAAGCTACTGGAAGGGACTGATCGAGAGCCGCGAGGCCGACGAGACCGAACCCTCGCAGCTGCAACATGCGTGACCGGCCCAGGATCTTCTCCACGCATACGCTCCACCCCAGAGCGACCGCGATCCTGGCCGATGCCGGCGAGCTTCTGGTTGCGTCCGCCCTCGATCCCGAAACCCTGATCCGCGAGGCGTCCGAGGCCGACATCGTGATCGTGCGTGCGCCGCTTCCCCCTGCCCTTTTCCCCGTCGCGACCCGCTTGCGCGCGGCCATCCGGCACGGCGCCGGCCTCGATATGATACCGGTCGAGACCGCCACGGAGGCCGGCGTCCTGGTCGCCAACGTGCCTGGCGTCAACGCCCGCTCCGTGGCCGAGCACGTGTTCTTCGTGACGCTCGCCTTGCTCCGCCGGTTCCGGAGGATGGACGCCGATCTTCGAGGCCGGGGCTGGCTGGCCGGCCGTGCCCATGCCGACCACACCAACGAACTCGCCGGCCGCACCATCGGCATCGTCGGCCTGGGCAATGTCGGCCGTACGGTCATGCGCATCGCCCGCGACGGCTTCGGATTGCGCGTCGCCGTCGCAAGCCGGAGCACCCCGCGCGATCTGCCCAACGACGTCATGAACCTCAGTGTCGACGACCTTGTCGCCGAAAGCGACGTGCTCGTGCTCTGCTGCCCGCTCACGCCGGAGACGACAGGGCTGCTCAGCCGGGACCGGATAGGCAGGATGAAGCCAGACGCGCTCGTGGTCAATGTGGCACGGGGCGCCGTCATCGACGACGACGCGTTGATCGCTGCGCTACGCGAAGGCCGCATCGGCGGCGCCGCGCTCGACGTCTTCGTCAAGCAGCCCTTGCCTACCGATCACCCCTATTTCTCGTTCCCCAATGTGATCGTCACGCCCCACATGGCGGGTATCACGGAAGAAAGCATGATGCGCATGGGAACGGGTGCAGCCGAAGAGGCGATCCGCGTCCTGTCCGGCCAACTACCTGCCAATTTGCGCAATCCCGACGCTCTCGAACACTACCACAGGCGTTTCCCTCGGTCGGCGTGACCATTCCGCCCTCTCGAAAAACGCAGGCACCCCTCAAAACCTCTGGCTCACGATCGAGCGTTGACGTCTTGGACGGCGTTCGAAAAAACTCGACCTGGCTGTCGATTTTCGAGCCCTTCGTTCGACGTCCTTTCAGAGCGAGGGAAAAAAACGGGCGACGTCCTGAACTGCCGCCTCGCCGGAAACGAGCATAGGAACAGGAGACAGACATGCGTGTGATGGTCATTATCAAGGCGGACAAGGACATGGAGGCCGGCATCATGCCTGGTGAGGAAGCCTTGGCCGCCATGGGAGATTTCAACGAGGAGCTGGTCAAGGCCGGCATCATGCTCGCCGGTGAAGGCCTGCATCCGAGTTCGAAAGGCAAGCGCGTCCAACTCGGCGCTAGCAGTCCGCGGGTGGTAGACGGGCCGTTCGCCGAGACCAAGGAACTGATCGCGGGCTTCTGGCTGTGGAAGGTGACGTCGATGGATGAGGCGGTGGAATGGGCCAAGCGTATCCCCATTCCGCATGGCGCCGAAGCAACCGTCGAGATCCGGGTGGTATTCGAAGACGATGATTTCGGCGAAGCCTTCACGCCCGAACTGCGCGATCAGGAGGCGCGGTTGCGCGCCGAGGCCGGACAGAATGCCCGCAGGGGCTGACCTTCCTTATTAAGGAGACAATCCATGCGTTTCATGATGCTGATGATCCCGAAGGGATATGAAACCGCCGCGCCGGGGACGATTCCAGACGATGTCGAGCGCTTCGGCGCCATGATGAGATACAATGAGGAGTTGCAGAAAGCCGGCGTGCTCCTCGCACTCGACGGGTTGCACCCGCCTTCCATGGGCGCACGTGTCTCGTTCTCGGGCGGCACGCCGAGGGTGACGGACGGCCCCTTCAGCGAGGCCAAGGAAGTGGTCGGCGGCTACTGGGTGATCCAGGCCAAGTCGCGCGACGAAGCCATCGAATGGGCGAAGCGCTGCCCGGGGGCCGACAACGAAGTCATCGAAATCCGCCAGGTGCACGAATTGTCCGATTACCCGGAGGATGTCCAGGAGGTGGTCGGCAGCCTGGCGGACATGCAGAAGTCGTCGAGACAGTGAGGGGAGAAATACGATGCGTTTCATGATGATCCACCGGCCCGCCGACCCGTCCGGCATGGAGGCCGGCTTGCCGCCGCCACCCGAAGCGATCGCACAGATGGCAGCCTTCATCGAGGAACTGATGAAGTCGGGCGTGCTGCTGGCGACCGATGGCCTGCTTTCGACCGCGCTCGGCGCGCGCGTGCGCCGAGCCGGCGACAAGGTGACGGTTACCGACGGTCCATTCAGCGAGGCGAAAGAGGTGATCGGCGGCTTCGCGATCGTCGAGATGGCCTCGAAGGCAGAAGTCGTCGAGCTCGCCAAGCGCTTTCTCTCCCTGGTCGGCGATGGCGAAAGCGAGATACGGCAGATGTACGACGTGCCTGCGATGGCTGGCTAGAGCAATTCCAGCGAAAGGGTGCAGCGGTTTTGCGTCCGGAATTGCGTAAGGCAAATAGCTAGGAAAGCCCGGCAGGCCGCCCGGACGAACAACGTCGCGGCCTGCCTCCCCTTGCGCCAGCGCCGAAGAATGCTCTAATCCGCCGTCATGACGGCGGCTGAGATCAATCGCACCATAGACGCTGTGTGGCGCATCGAGCAGGCGAAGCTCATCGCCAGCCTCGCCCGTATCGTCCGCGATGTCGGGCTTGCAGAGGAACTGGCCCAGGATGCGCTGGTTGCCGCGGTCGCCCAATGGCCGCAGCAGGGCATCCCGCGCAATCCCGGCGCCTGGCTCATGGCGGCCGCCAAGAACCGGGCGCTCGACCACCTCCGCCGCCAGAAGATGCTTGCCCGTAAACATGACCAGATCGCGCAGGAACTCGAGGACGAGCAGTCCAAGACACCGGATTTCGACACCGCGCTCGATGATCATATCGGCGACAACCTGCTCAGCCTGATCTTCACCGCCTGCCATCCGCTGCTTTCGGCCGAGGCCCGGGCAGCGCTTACGTTGCGCCTGATGGGCGGATTGACGACGGACGAGATCGCCCGAGCCTTCCTGATCCCCGAGCCCACCGTCGCCCAGCGCATCGTGCGAGCCAAGCGAACGCTCGCCGAGGCAGGCGTGCCGTTCGAGGTGCCGCGCGGCGCAGAGCTCGCCGGGCGGCTGTCCTCGGTGCTCGAAGTGATCTACCTGATCTTCAACGAGGGCTACGCAGCCACCGCGGGCGACGACTGGCTAAGGCCGCAGCTCAGCGAGGAGGCGTTGAGGCTTGGCCGTATCCTGGCCGAGCTCGCGCCGCAGGAGGCCGAGGCTCACGGCCTCGTCGCGCTGATGGAGATCCAGGCCTCGCGCTTCTCGGCCCGCACCGGCCCATCGGGCGAGCCGGTCCTGCTGCTCGACCAGAACCGCGCGCGCTGGGACCAGTTGCTCATCCGTCGCGGCCTAGCCGCCCTTGCGCGCGCCGACGCGCTCGGCGGCCTGCGCGGGCCCTATCTTCTGCAGGCCGAAATCGCCGCCTGCCATGCCCGGGCCCGCGCCGCGGCCGAGACCGACTGGCACAGGATCGCAGCCCTCTACGCCGCGCTGGTGCAGGTCGTGCCCTCGCCGGTGGTCGAGCTCAATCGCGCCGTCGCCATCGGCATGGCCTTCAGCCCGGCAGCAGGGCTGGAGATCGCCGACACACTGGCCGGCGAACCATCGCTGAAATCCTATCATCTTTTGCCCAGCGTGCGCGGCGACCTGCTGTTCAAGATGGGGCGTCTGGCCGAGGCCAAGGCCGAATTCGAACGCGCCGCCGGTATGACCCGCAACGAGCGCGAGCGCGCGCTGCTCCTGGAACGCGCGACGGCCTGCGGATAGCCGCCGTCCACACACCGACGGTCCTTGCCGCCAGTGCCAGTCCTTCTGTCTGGGAAGCTGTCTTCGACACAACCCAAAAATGTTGACATCAACCCATTTGTCCAGCGACTTTACCTGATCTCGGAACGCGCCAGGAGGGCAGCATTCCGGTCCAACCGCCACATCGATCTCGAATAGCGCCAAGCGGTGTTCCGGGGTCAGGCATCGGAAATGCGACTGGATGCGTTTTGGCTGATGGGAGGTAGACATGGTCGAAAGAATCCTTGTCCTGGTCGGAACGAAGAAAGGCGTCTTCATCGCCGAGAGCGACACCGAGCGCAAATCGTGGAACCTGCGCGGTCCGTTCTGCGAGCACTGGCCGATGAACCATGTCGTAGGCGACCCGGCGACCGGCACGATCCATGGTGGGGGCGGCAATGAATGGTTCGGCCCTGCGGTATGGAAATCCACTGACCTCGGCGAAAGCTGGACCCATTCCAGCGCCGGCCTTGCTTACGATGCCGCAGAGGAGCCGGTGAAGGCGGTGTGGAGCCTCCACCGGCTCAACGGCAGCCTCTATGCCGGCGTTCAGCCGGCCGGACTGTTCCGCAGCGACGACGATGGCGACAGCTGGCGACATCTTGACGGCCTGCGGAAGCATCCGTCGCGCCCGGAATGGAATCCGGGCGGGGCCGGCCTCATTCTGCATTCCTTGCTGGTCGACCCCGACGACAAGAACCGCATCTGGGTCGGCATCTCGGCAGCCGGCGTGTTCCACACGCAGGATGGCGGGAAGACCTGGGAGCCGCGCAATCGCGGAACCCGGGCCGACTTCCTGCCCGAAGGCCAGAACTACCCCGAATTCGGCCAATGTGTGCACAATCTGGTCATGGCCCCCGGAGGATCGAACCGCCTCTACCAGCAGAACCATTGCGGCATGTACCGCAGCGACGATGGCGGTGCGTCGTGGCGCAGCATCGAAAAAGGCCTGCCTTCGACCTTCGGCTTTCCCGCAGCAGCACATCCGCGTGATCCCGACACAGTTTTCCTGCTGCCGCTCAACGGAGATACGGCGGGCCGCTACGTGCCCGACGCCAAGGCCGCGGTGTGGCGCAGCCGCGACGGCGGCGAGACATGGCAGGATTTGCGCAAGGGCCTGCCCCAGAAGAACGCCTATTTCGGTGTTCTGCGCCAGGCCATGGCGACCGACCGTCTCAACCCGGCCGGGGTCTACTTCGGCACCAGTTCGGGCACCTTGTTCGCGAGCGCGGACGAAGGCGAGAGCTGGACGACCGTCGCCGAGCATCTTCCGATGGTGCTCTCGGTGGAAACCCTTGTCCTTCGCCAGTGAACTGAAGCCGGGTCCTCGTCGATGACAAGCAGACAGACGCTACCCGATGCTGCACCCACCGTGGCGGCGCGCTTACCCGGGCCGCTGGTCGACCTCTTTCCCGGCGCTCCGCGGCGGGTCGAGGTGAGCGCAGCGACGGTCGGACAGATGATCGATGCGCTCGACGCGCGCTGGCCCGGCATGCGTGACCGGCTCTGCGACTCGCGCCCGGCAATCCGCAAGCATATCAATGTCTTCGTCGATGGAGAGCGCGCGACACTGGAAACCAGGATTGCCCCGGGTCAGGACGTTTTCATCCTCACGGCGATAAGCGGCGGGTAGCTCGACGACCTGAAGCGGATCCTATTGAAGCTAGCTAGGAGATCGAGGCGTTTGATGCAGCCCTCATACGAGACATCGACTTAGTGCTGCCCCACCAGAGATGAATGGTGGACGACTGTCCCTGCCTTGCCTACATCACTGGGACCGAGCGGCGTGGTCGTCGGAGAGGCCGACGCTCCTCTCCCCAAAGATCGCTCTTTCCAGCGGCCGCGCCAATGAATCGGCATAAGAAACGGCAAGATGCTGACGGTCGCGATAGGTGAGCTTGCCGTCGACCACCGCCGGACAATTCCTATCGTCACAGAGCATGTCGGACGTGTCGACGTAGCGTACTCCGCTCACGCCGGCCACCGCGGCTTTCTCCGCCTCGAAGATGCCCTGGTCGAGTGCTTCGTCGCGCGGCGTGTCGCAGGCTGCGGACTGCCGTCCCTGCCATAGGGCGCGTGCGACGCATTTGCCGAGGTCGGTCTTGTGCAGCGGCGTATCACGCAGCAGCACCACCTCGGTTCCGGTCTGGCGCAGCGTGTCGAGCGAGGACCTGACACCTTCGGCCCAGCTTTCCTTGTCTACGGGATGATAGAACTGCGTCTCGACGGCGTTCTGCGCGTAGTGTTGCGAAAACTGCGAGACGACGACGATCGCCGGCTTCAGCGATGCGATCTCCCGCATCGCCCGCTCGCGCCAGCGATCGCATTCGTCGAACTTCCGCTTCAGGCTCGAGCTCCACACCGCAACCCTCGCCGTCGGGCAGGCCCCCTTGAGATAAGCGACCAGCCGCCATCCCCTCTCCTTCGCAATCTTGGCGAGCGGCGTCGACCAATGGTCTGCGTGGGAATCGCCGAACAAGACGATGGTTCTTTCGGATTGGGCGGCGCCGAGATCGCAGGGCAAAGGCTCGTCGGTCTCCAGCCTCGCCACGCAGCCATCACCGACTTCACGCGCCACCGATTTCCGTTCGGCGCTTTCGCGAACGAGGCGCTGCCGATCGTCGACATTGCGACCGGCAACAGCGGAGCTTCCATAGGCGAGCGTGACGCCCATTGCAGTCAAGAGGGCCGCAAAGCCGAGCGATCGGCTGCTCCTGACCGTCAGCCATGGGCTATGGCGTATCGGATTCTCGACCAGGCGATAGCTCAGGGCCGAAAGCGCTACCGTCAGCGCCAAGCATGCGAAACGATCCACGGCCGTAAGATCCGGCTTGAGAATCGTCGCATAGACGATGACGGGCCAATGCCAGAGATAAAGCGAATAGGAGACCTTGCCGACCCATTGAAACGGCGCATTGCCGAGCAGCCCAGCCGCCCCCAACGGACTGCGGCGTGCAGTCCCCAGAAGCACAAGAACCGTTCCGGCGACAGGCAATAGCGCGGCGAAGCCGGGAAAAGCCCCATCCTCCGTCAGCGTCAAATATGCGATCACGATGAGTACCAGGCCCGCCCAGGCGAGTGCTGGGGCAAAGCGGAAGTTTTCCGCCCAGCGTTGCGTCACCGCGAGCGAAGCAACACCGCCCGCGGCGAATTCCCAGGCCCTGACCGGTGAAAAATAAAAGGCCCAGGGCTGGGCCACTTCGGTGAACCAGGCGCAGAAACCGAAGGAGACGGCACCCACGATCACCATGAAGGCGGCCGTACCTCTTGGTCCGGGCCGCAGCCAGGCAAAGAAGAGCAGAAGTGCCGGCCAGGCCAGGTAGAACTGCTCCTCAACAGAGAGCGACCAGAAATGCAGGAAGGGATTGTCTGCGACGTCAGGAGCGAAATAGTCGAATGACCAACGGATAAGCCAGAGATTGATCACATAGGCCGAAGCGAACAGCGCTCCCTTCGAATAAAGCTGCTGTTCGGCCGGGGCGAGGATGAAATAGCCGACCAGCAGCGTGGCCACTATCACCAGCAACGAGGCCGGAAGCAGGCGGCGCGCCCTGCGTGCGTAGAACCGCCAGAGATCGACCGTGCCGCGCTCGGATATTTCCCGCTGCAGATGGCTGGTGATCAGATAGCCCGAAATGACGAAGAAGATATCCACGCCGGCAAAGCCGCCGGAGAGTTGCGTCAGTCCAAAGTGGAAGGCCACCACGCCGGTGACGGCGATGGCACGCAGCCCCTCGATCTCGGGACGAAACGCTTGCGGGCTAGTCAGGTCTTTCAATGATCGTCGCTCCGGCTTTTGGCCAGAAGCGCTGATCCAGAAGTTCGGAACGGCGCTCCAACTTGTTGTTCATGCACCCGATTTCGCCGAAGAGCGGTTTCGGCCAGGCGCTTCGCAGAGCTCCGGGGAGCGGCTGGCAGGTTCGCCACAAATGCCGGAGCGCGCAATGCAACAAGTTTGATGCGGCGCAACATCAAGTGAGCGGCAGGTGCATCGTCCCTTGTATCAACCGGGTTACGGCGGCTTTCTCAAGTATTCGCAGGCCCTTTCGGCGCGGGCTCTACACTAGGCGGCGCAGACGCTCCGCCAGGAACTGACGCTCGGTCTCCGTTCCCGACAGGCGAATCGCGGCGTCGTAGGCCTCACGCGCCTGGTCGCGTCGGCCCGCGCGCGCAAGAAGATCGGCCCTGACCGCATGAAAAGGCTGGTACCCGTCGAGTGCGTCGGCGACCGCCGCCAGCGCGCCCAGCGCGGCTCCCGGCCCGTCGGCGTAGGACAAGGCGACGATACGGTTGAGTTCGAAGACGGGATTCGGCCGCATCCTGATCAGCGTCCGATACAGCAGCACGATCTGGCGCCAGTCGGTATCGGCAAAGGAAGGCGCCTCGCAATGGAGCGCCGCGACCGCGGCCTGTAGTTGGTAAGGCCCCGGCAGGCGACGTCGCAGTGCAGTCTCCAGCAGTGCCGTGCCTTCCGCTATCAGGCGCACATCCCATAGGGTCCGATCCTGGCTTTCGAGCGGCACGAGATCGCCCGATGCTCCAAGACGCGTGCAACTGCGCGAATGGTGGAGGAGCATCAGCGCCAGCAGCCCCTCTGCCTCGGGCTCCTTCGGACAAAGTCCCGTCAGGATACGGCATAGCCTAATCGCCTCCTCGCAGAGGTCGACACGAAGCAACGCCTCGGACGACGCCGCATAACCCTCGTTGAAGATGAGATAGATCACCGCCAGGACTGCCTCGAGGCGGTCGTTCCAGCCTTCCGGGCCGGGCACTTCGTAGGCAATGCCGGCCTTGGCAATCTTGTGGCGCGCCCGCACCAGCCGCTGTGCCATCGAGTCGAGGCTGACGACAAAGGCCCGCGCGACCTCCTCGGTCCTCAGGCCGCAAATCGAACGCAAGGTGAGAGCGACCGAAGTCCTGCGGTCGAGTGCCGGATGGCAGCAGGTGAAGATGAGCTTCAACCGCTCGTCCGCTATCGGTTCGTCCTCCTCGGGCTCTGCGGCAGTCCAGTCGAGCGCAATCAGGGCCGCGACTTCGGCCGATTTCGAGCGGAAGTTGGCGGCACGCCGAATCCTGTCGATGGCCTTGCGGCGAGCCGTACGCATAAGCCATGCCGACGGCGACCGCGGCACACCGTTTCGGCTCCAATGCGTGAGGGCAGATTCCAGCGCTTCCTGCAAACTGTCCTCCGCAAGCTGGAAATCACGGAGATTGGCGATCAGGCACGACAGGAGGCGGCCTCCGTCGAGACGGACGACCTTGTCGATCTCGTCCGCGACCGCCTCCACTGAAAACATTGCCGTCGGCGCTATTCGAAGTTCTGGATCGGCCGGACCTCGACCGTACCGTAGGTCGCGGTGGGAATCATCGCGGCATAACGGATGGCATCGTCGAGACTAGCGCAGTCGAAGATGTAGATACCGCCGAGTTGCTCCTTGGTTTCGGCGAAGGGGCCGTCCATAGTCTCCGTCCGGCCATGGCGCACGGTGACGGAAGTCGCGGTCGAGGCTGCTTCGAGCGCCTCGCCGACAACGAGCACGCCGTCCTTGGCGAAACGCTCATTAGCGGCATCGTAGGCCGCCATGAAAGAACCGAATTCCGGCGTGCCGAATTGCGGCGACGATCCCGGCGCCGAGTAGATCAAGGCCATGTACTTCATAAGAAACTCCCGTGGCGTGGCCATCCGTTTGTCGGAATGGCGTCAATGACGAACGGCCGGGGCGCAGATCGACATTGGCGCGTTTTTTTCTCAGAACAATGACCACAGCAGGTAGCCGACGGCGGCCAGCATGGAAAGCTGGGTGCCGACGCCGCCCGCGATCCTCAGTGGGGACTTCACATTCTGCGCGTCGAGGCCGACGAGATGCAGGAACCTAGCGACGACGAGCGTGACGCCGATCGCATGCAGCCACACTGTGCCGAGCCCGCGCGCTTCGCACAGAAGCATCAGGATCAGCGCCAGCGGCACGTTCTCCACCATATTGCCGTGCCGCCGCATCCATAGGGCAATGTCGGGATTGTCGCCGTGCAGGATCGAAATACCTGCCTTGCCCCGTTTGGCGCTGACAATGTTGGCCGTGACAGCGATCATGACGGCCAGCATCGAGGCATAGAGGGCGGTTGTCTGGAAGTTCATTGGATTCTCCATGTCGGTTGGGTGCTTCGCGGCGCTCTGACGAACGGCGAAGTTCCGGATCGACATTCCGAAGAAGAATCTATTGCGAAGTCCGGTCAGGCTCCGTGGCGCAGGCTCAGTCCTGTGCCGCGGTCGAAGAGCACCACCTTGTCCTGGTTCCAGGCGAAGCGTACCTCCTCCTCTATCGCTACAGCCGTACTGGCCGGCACGGTGGCCCGGAGCGTGGCATCGCCGACCCGTAGCGTTACGATCTTCTCCACGCCGTGGTTCTCCACGTCATGGACACGCCCCTCCACAGGCG
>VFQN01008405.1_pt1 | contig 10476 bp, 9 predicted proteins | sample 3512371 | NCBI WGS metagenome assembly VFQN01 (sample SAMN10412370, study PRJNA504923) | tailings metagenome | isolation source: Replicate 2 from Balatoc abandoned mine | place: Philippines: Itogon, Benguet | collected 2017-08-28 | reverse complement strand
CCGTTGGCCGCGTAGAGCCATGTAAATCGTATTTCTCCAAATAATTTGTTTTTTGCTTCAAAAATCGGGGCTACCAATTCGTACCCATAGGGGTTGATACGCGCCAAGCCCACCGAGTCTATGTGAGCAATGAGCGAGCGGGTTGCCTTATCATAAAAAAGGTGATATATTTTCTTGTTTTTGAGCCAAGGCCAATTGACCGCCACTACCGAGTCGACCTCTACGGTATGCAGGATGCCTTGGTCGTTGGTGCAGAAAAGGCGGTCTTGGTCATTGATGCATAGAGCGCGCAATTGTTTTCGCCTCGTGCGCAGTCGGGTGAAATTTTTACCATCAAAACGACTTAAAGCTCCAATGACTGAATAGAGGTACAGGTAGCCTTTGCTATCTTCGACAAAATTCATCACCTGATTAGTAATAAATTTATAATCAGGCGCATAACGCTCAAATGTTTCTCCGTTAAACTTAGAGAAGCCATACTTCGTACCCACCCACAGATACCCTCGGCTGTCCTGAAATAGACCCGTTACTTGGCTTTGTGAGAGGCCGTCTCGGGGCGTGTAATGGGTCGTGGGATATCTTTGGGCGATACAATCGCCGCCGACTAGGATAAAAAACAGAATCAGTAACCGTACGATTTGACGCATTTTTTAAAAATAAAAAGGCATAATTAGTTTAGGCTATAAAGCAGTCCCTAATGTATTGTTTTGTTGTCTCTTAAAATAAAACATCAAATTATTTGGTCAAATACTGAATTAATCGGTCATTTTTACCTCGGAATGAATATTCACCTTTCTATAAAATCACTCACAACCCCGGGTATATTTAGCTTTGACTCCTTTATGACTACACACAAACGGTAGAAGTCACGCCAAAACTGCTTATTTCCAAAACTTCATCTATTCCATGAAAATCAGCCGCAAAGCCGCACTCAATACCCTCACGGGCGCATTCGTATCTATGCCTTTTTTGGGGCTTTCGCGCACCAAAAAAGAACTTCAGACTTTTAAACAGGAGTTTGGTGTCGCTTGGAAACGCTCACAAGACTACACGCTGACGGTGTTTAACCAAATGCCCGAAGAACATATTGATTTTAAATACACACCCGAGTCTATGAGTTTTCGGACGCAATTTGTGCATTGTGTTACGTTCACGGCCATGCAACTAGCGGGACGGTTGGAAATCCCTAACCCTTACGAAAATAAAAAAGATTGGGAAAAACTGACCAAAGCCCAGCTTTCCGACGAACTCAAAGGGTTTTACGCGTGGGTTGAAAAAGTAGCAGGAGAAGTTTCGCCCGAGCGGCTCGCCAAAGAGGAAGGATTTGCGGGTGGCAAAATCCAAGTTTGGCAATTTTTCTACGCCATGGAAAACCACATAATCCACCACCGAGGACAAGCCATTTGTTATGTGCGCCTCAAAGGCATCACACCCGAAGGTTATGTGGGTTGGTAGGAGTGGTGAGTAGTGAGTAGTGAGTAGTGAGTAGTGAGTAGTGAGTAGTGAGTAGTGGCAAGTCTCTTTTCAACTATTGAGTTCACGAAAAACAACAAATTGGTAATTATTCGGTAATGAAGAGCTAATATCTTTTTCGGTGCTTTGGGATAGCATTAAATTTTAGCCAAAGAAGTTGAAAAAAGTTCTCTTTTTGGTACAGGGCGAAGGGCGTGGTCATTTGACTCAAGCCATTTCGATGAGTCAAACATTGCGCGATTCGGGGTATCAGGTCGTAGCGGTATTGGTGGGAGGTGCGGTCGAACGGCCCATTCCCTCCTTTTTTTATGATCAAATTCAAGCCCCTGTAGAGGCGTTTTCCAGTCCAAATCTGGTCTTTAATACCGAAGGAAAGGTGGACTTCAAAAAAACCATTGTGCATCATTTGCCCAACACCATTCACTTCAGAAAAAGCCTAAAACAAATCAACCAAGCTGTAAAACGCTATCAGCCTGACCTCATTGTCAATTTTTACGAAATTTTGGGTGGGCTCTACAATTGGCTGTACCGCCCGCCCGTTCCGATGGTGTGCGTTGGCCACCAGTACTTATTTTTTCATTCCAGCTTCCCGATTCCAAAAAAAGGATACATCGACCGTTTTTTGGTCAATTTCAATTCCCGACTTACGGCTTTGGGGGCAAAAAAAATGCTGGCACTTTCGTTTGATGCGCTGAGTGATCAACCTTCCAAACAGCTCTTTGTAGTATCGCCCCTGTTGCGGCAGGATATTCATTCATTTGTTATATCCCAAAAAGAATACATTTTAATTTATCTCAACCATCCTGCGTTGTACGGCCAAATTCTCGAATGGCACTTCAAATATCCAGAGGTACCTTTACATTGTTTTTGGAGCAAATCAGACGCTCTGCCCGAAGAAAAAATTGACGAAACGCTCACCCTATACCGATTGGATGGAGCCAAATTTTTAGAGAAGCTATCGGGCTGTAAAGCCTTGGTTACGACAGCGGGTTTTGAGTCCGTCTGCGAAGCAATGTATTTAGACAAGCCCGTGATGGTGGTCCCAATTCATTACGAACAGGCTTGCAATGCGGCTGATACCGAGCGAGTTGGGGCGGGCATAGCAGCCGACCGTTTTGATTTATCGGTCTTGACGGATTATCTCCCACAGCATCAACCCATAGGCGAAACCTTCCGTCAATGGTGTAGAGAAGGGAAACAGCAATGGCTGGCGCATTTTGAGAGTGTTGTATAAAAAACGTCGGCGAGGGAGAGACCCTCGCCAACGTTATGATGAGACTTACTTTCTTCGGCGATTTCCACCGCCGCGGGGCCCGCGTTTTTCACGCTCGGCAGCTTGCCATTCTTGGTATTTTTTGAATTGGTCTTCGCTCAAAATACCTTTCAGACTCGTTTGAAATTTTTCATTGATGCCTTTCATGCTCTCTCGCATAGCTTCACGGTCGCCAGCATTGGTTTCCCTGATTTTCATAACTTCCTGTGTGCGTCCCAATTCCAAATCGTAGATTTTTTTGGTGGTAGCGTCGTCGAGCGTCAACGCTTGTTTTAAATCTGCCGAAACGCGCTCAGCCCGCTTTTGTGGGTCCATGGGCTCGCGTTGAGCAAATGACAATTGGGCTCCAATGGCCAGCACCACTACAAAAATGGTGCGAATGATGTGTGTTTTTTTCATGGTTTTTTAATACCGTCAATGCGGTTGTTTTCTGTTTCGTTATCTTTGATGGACCAAACCTTCCAAGGTTTAATTGTCCACTATTTTCACTTGGTTATGTCACGCACCTTCCTCCCTCTTTTATACAGCTCAGCATTGTTGGTTTCTTTTTTATCGTGTCAAGAAAAGACTGAAAATCAACAGATTGACACATCAACCACCCAAGCGACTGAGCTTAATAATGAGTTTCTAAAAAAACTCAATTTTCCGCAGACCGTCAGCTATATCGGTTTGGAGAAGCCCAAGGACACAACAGTAGTCAATGTAAAATCGGGAACAGCACCCGCTGATATGGTTTACATTCAGGGGGGATTGGTGCAGATTGGCTCTGACGAAGGCTTGGAGCAGGAACGTCCTTCTTTTTGGGCCAAGATAGCGCCATTTTGGATGGACACACACCCCGTAACCGTAGCTGAATTTCGGAAATTTATCAAAGCTACCAACTACAAAACCGAAGCCGAAACCTTTGGCAATGCGGGAATCATCGACGAATCTACGGGCCAGCAATGGATTTTGAAAGACGGAGCTAACTGGCATCATCCTATGGGGCCTGACTTTCCTGCCGCCGCCGACGACCATCCCGTAACGCAGGTTTCGTGGAACGACGCCAACGCTTACGCCAAATGGGTGGGCAAGCGCCTACCGTGCGAGTTGGAATGGGAACACGCCGCCCGCAACGCCCGCAACGCCGAAGCCAGGCACGGCCTCGAAGTGGGTGAGCGTTGGCCTCGGAACCCGCCGCCCGCAAAGCCCGCAACAGCCGCGCCATTTCTTAATGGGGACACGACATCCAAACCAACGGGAAATACAACGCTAATATCTGGCAGGGGAAATTTCCCGTCAAGAACTACAACGAAGACGGTTTTGCATATACGTCGCCCGTAGGAAAGTTTGGCAAAACACCCCTCGGCCTCACCGACATGAGCGGCAACGTATGGGAATGGCAGTCCAACCCAAAATTCAACTACGAAGCACTCTTCCGCACACCCACCCGCGACGGCGACCTCTCGCCTGAGCGCGCTCAACGTGGCGGCTCATTTCTTTGCGAACCTGGTTGGTGCCACGGCTACCGCGTATCGGGCCGTTCTTCGTCTACGTCCGAAACCAGCCTGTTTCACGTAGGCTTTCGGTGCGTGAAGGATCTAAAATAGGGAATTTTAAAATAAACAAAACCTCTTCAAAAGTGTTAAAATGTACAAACAAGCTTTGTACAAAATGAATTTATCCGAACAAGACATCGACCGCATTGTACAAATGGCGTGGGAAGACCGTACCCCTTTTGAAGCAATTGAGGCACAATTTGGCCTGTCCGAAAAAGAAGTGATTGCCCTCATGCGGTCGCAGATGAAACGTAGCAGTTTTGAAATGTGGCGCAAACGAATGAACGGCCGCTCGACCAAACATCAGGCCCTCCGCAATGATACCATTGACCGTTTTCATTGTTCCCAACAACGCAGCATCAGCCTCAACAAAATTGCGAAACGCTGATGTTGAGCACCTTTGCAGGAATTGACTATGGCTCCAAAACCTCAGGCAATACGGTGGTTTGTTACCACGACGGTCAAGCCCTTCACTTTTATGAAGCCAACAAAAAAGACGCGGACTTATTCATCATTGACTGGATAAGCAAGTACAAGTCAGCTCAAAATCGTCCGACGCTCAGAACTATCTTTCTGGATGCCCCTCTTTCTTTACCCGCTGTTTATCAATCCATTGCGGGTTTTTCCAATTATCACTACCGCCGATGCGACGTGGTACTCAAGGCCATGTCACCGATGTTTTTGGGCGGGCTAACCGCCCGAGCCATGGAATTGAAACAACACCTCCAAGACAAAATGAACGTTGAAACCCAAGAAGTGTATCCCAAAGCCATTGCCCAAATATTGCTTCCAGACCATTATCATAAAAAACTGACTACTAACGAAATGGAAGCCCTTTGCAGAAGGTTGTCCAGAGTTATTCCTGAACTTTGTTTAGCTGAGTATCCCAAAACTCAGCATCAATTTGATGCACTGTTGGCCTGGGTTTCGGGTTATCGCTTTATGAACCAACAACACCTAGTTTTCGGAGACATACAGGAAGGTATTATTATTGTGTAAGGGATGAAAAACGTTAAAAAAGAAAACCTTCCCCAAAAAACCTGCCCAGTATGCGGCAGGCCATTTTCATGGCGAAAAAAATGGGAAAAAGTGTGGCACGAAGTGAAATATTGCAGTGACCGTTGCCGAAACAATTCTAAAAAAACGAGTGGGTAAAAATCCAAAAGCTTCGCCAAAAGCGAAGCATGGGTAGCCAACAGAGCGTTTTTTGGATTATAATTAGCATTTATTTTTTTATGCCGTTATCGGTGTTTTTTTAAGGAGCCTCCTTTTTTGCTTTTACAAAAAATCTTCTAAATTGCCATACTACGACTCCCCTTATCATCAACAAATTAAAAATCCATATTGATGGCACAACTCTTTACCTCCTTCCTAGCCTTTATGATTTTCGGCACGGGCCTCCTCCTTCAGGCTCAAACCTTCTCCCCAGACGAAATCGCTCATCTCCAAAAACAAGCCAAGCGAATCACCATCGTCAAAGACAAATGGGGCGTACCGCACATATACACCAAAACCGACGCCGATGCGGTGTTTGGCATGATGTACGTGCAATGCGAGGAGTTTTTTGAGAAAGTGGAAAATACCCTCATCACACGATTGGGGCGGCAGGCTGAAGTACAAGGCGAACGGGAATTGTACCAGGACCTGTGGGCGCGGACTTTTATTGACTCGACACGCGCCATAAAACTCTATCATCAAACACCCAAATGGCTCCGAAAACTGTGCGATGCCTACGCGGCCGGCGTCAACTTTTACATGATTTCGCATCCTGCCAAAAAGCCGAAACTCATCACCCGTGTGGAGCCTTGGATGGTCTTGATGAATAATATTCCGTCTATTGCAGGTAGCAATCTTACCGAACTTGAATTTCGTCAATTTTATTCAAAAGAGGCAGGGCTTTCGCTGTCGTACGTGCCAGAGACCAATCATGAATTTTACCAAGAAGCAGGTGGCTCCAACGGGTGGGCACTGGCCCCGTCGAAAACACAGAGTAAAAACGCGATGTTGCTCATCAATCCCCACTCCGAATTTTACGGACGAATCGAGATACATTTGGTCAGCAAACAGGGCTTGAACTCTTACGGTGCGCCATTTCTGGGCCAATTTAATATCTTTCAGGGCTTCAATGATTTTTGCGGTTGGATGCACCCCATCACCCTTTCCGATGCCAAAGACCTGTATGCCGAAACCGTCGAAAAGAAAGACGGAAAGTACTCCTACCGATACAATGGCGAACAGCGCGGCATTGACAGTTCACGGATTACGGTCAAGTATAAAAAAGGCAATGAACTGTTATCCAAAACCTTCACCGTTTTCCGCACCCACCACGGCCCAGTCGTAGCGGTCAGAGATAAAAAATGGATTACCCTAAAAAGTACCGACGCTAACATTGAACTTTTGGGCTTGCATTGGCAGAAGATGAAATCCAAAAGTTTTGAAGAATTTCAATCGACCATTGGCAAGCGTGTCATGGTAGGCAACAACATCATCTACGCCGACCGAAAAGGCAACATCGCGTACTGGCACGGCAACTACGTTCCGAAGAGAAACCCAGCATACGACTGGAAACGCCCAGTAGACGGCAGCACCAATGCCACCGAATGGCAAGGTACGCACGACCTCAGCGAGATTCCGCATTACATCAATCCCGCCAACGGCTGGGTACAAAACTGTAATTCTACCCCGCTCTACGGCGCGGGGGCGTTTGATACCCTGATGAGTCGCAAGCCTGCCTACATGCTACCCGATGGCCATACCCCGCGCGCAATGAACGCCGTGCGACTGCTAAATAACCTAAAAAACGCCACAATTGACGACGTTATCACGGCCGCCCATGACACCTATTTGCCCAATGCCGAGCGCTTTATCCCAGCTTTGGTCAAAGCCTTTGAAACCAACCAAACTGACTCGGTTTCCGTGCAGCTTTCTGGCCCGATTCAAGCATTACGAAACTGGAATTTTCGGGCCGATACCACCTCCGTTGCCACTACATTGGGCGTTATGTGGGTCGAGAAAATCATTCCGTTGAACGTGGCCCGCCTCAAAAAACCAATTGCCAACGAAGAAAACTATTCGGTTACCAACGGCGCCAACCTCTCCATTGACTTTATCACGCCAAAAGAACAGCTTGCTCTGTTAGCCCAAGTAGTTCAGGAATTGAAAAAAGATTTCGGCACTTGGGAAGTGCCGTGGGGAAGCATCAATCGTTTTCAACGCGTTAAAGAAGGCGAGACCTTCAGCGACAGTCGCCCGAGTTGGGCCGTGACCGCCACTCCAGGCCCGCTCGGCTCGCTCAATGCCTATTCAAGCCGCAAAGTTCCGCAGGCGAAAGCCCATTATGGGGTCAATGGCAATACCTTTGTGGCCGTAATCGAATTTGGCAAAACCCTCAAAGCCAAGACCATTCTGACGGGCGGAGCCAGCACAGACCCCGCTTCACCGCATTTTACGGACCAAGTTAAAGGCTACATCAACGGGCAATTCAAAGAAATATTTTTCTACAAAAAAGACGTACTAAACAATGCGGAGCGCATTTATCGCCCTGGCGAATAAATTTGTAGGGGCAGGCCTTGCGTCTGCCCCCTCCCCTGTAAACCGGGCAGACGTGAAGCCTGCCCCTACGGTTGTTTACCATTAATATTTTGCGGTTCTACGGTTTTATAATGAGGGTTGCCCTACCCCGTGCCCTATAAATCTCCCCCAATTTGCGTTATTATCAGAATCTTTCTTAGCCTTCGCTACTTTTTGCATCATTTTTGCGTTAAATTTATTGTTAACTTTAGAAGCTATATTCTAACCCTTTAAGCACCGTTCAAAACACCACTATATGAAAACCCAACCCCTTTCCGTATTGCAGGAGCGCATTGGTGAGTATAAGCGGAAATTTTACCTGAATCAACTCGTCAAAGGTGTGATTTTTGCGGCCGCGTTTGTGCTGTCGGCATACTTATTCGTAAATACCATCGAATATTTCGGCCGCTTTAGCTCTGCGGTGCGCGGTACCCTCTTCTTTGGATTTTTAGCCATTTTGGGCTACGCGTTGGCGCGTTGGGTAGTTACGCCTTTGGTGCATTTGTACGGTTTACGTAAATCGCTTTCGGACGAAGAAGCGGCGGGGCAAATCGGAAACTTTTTTCCTGAAATCGGCGATAAACTCGTCAATACCTTACAATTACGTAATTTATCAGGAGCACAAACCGACCTGATTGAAGCCAGTATTCAACAAAAATCGAAACAATTATTAATCGTTCGGTTTTCAGACGCGGTCAAAATTGACCAAAACCGTCGTTATCTCAAATACGCCATTTACCCATTGGCCGCTATTGGCTTGGTATTGCTCATCAATCCACGCTTTTTTGCCAACAGTTCTGACCGCATTATTCACTTTGAGAAAGAATACAACGACGCACCCTTTACCTGCAAACTCGACAATACAAATCTAAAAGCATTTCGCAACGAAGACTTTACGCTGAAGGTTTCGCTCGCGGGCGGTGCTTTGCCCGAAGCAGTTTATGTAGTTCATAATAAAGCCAAGTTTAAACTCGAGCCCGAAGACGCCGACACTTACAGCTATACCTTCAAAAATGTGCAGCGGCCTATCGAGTTTCAATTTGAAGCTGCTGGCTATAAATCTAGCGATTATAAACTCACCGTGGCCGAGCGCCCCAGCCTGTTGTCGTTTGATGTTACCCTCCAATATCCCGCTTATTTAGGCAAGCCAGCCGAACAATTGAGCAATGTAGGCAACCTAACAGTACCCGAAGGAACAACCATCACCTGGGATTTCAACACCGACGCCACCGAAGAAATGGCTTTGGCCTTTGAAGGCGACAAAAACGCGTATACGGCCGAAAGCAAACTGACGGGCGGGTATGAGTTCAGAAAAAATGTTCGGAAATCTGCCAACTATGAAATTAAACTCAAAAACGACGAGTCAAACAACCGCGAGAAAATCAGCTATTTTCTCAACGTCATCAACGACAAACATCCGACCCTTACTTTAGAAAATTATCAGGATACAACTTTATACAACTACTTCGTATTGGGCGGTAACATTGCCGACGACTACGGCTTCTCCAACCTACGCGTCTTTTATAATTTACGCCGCAAAGGCGACAAAACCGACGAGAAGAAAACCGTTTATAAAGGATTCGGGATTCCATTCAACAAATCAACGACCAACCAGACTTTCTACTTCCAATGGTACGTAGACAGTCTACGCCTTACGCCTGGCGACCGCATCGAATACTACGTTCAGGTGTGGGACAATGACGGCGTAAACGGGCCAAAATCGGCCAAATCACGGATGATTGATTTTGCGGTTCCGTCCAAAGAAGAAGTGCGGGCTGAAGCTGATAAGGCCGCCGAGAAAACCGAAGCCCAAATCAACAAAACCCTTCAGAAAGCCAAGAACTTACAGAAAGAGTTGGAGAAACTCGACCAACGTCTAAAAAGCGAACGAGAGCTGGATTTTCAGGATAAAAAGCAAATCGAGGACTTGCTCAAAAAGCGCGAAGAGCTCATGAACGACATGAAGAGCATGCAGGAGCAAACGCAAACGGCCCAAGAAAAGCAAGAACGTTTTGCGGAACAAAGTCCAGAAATGAAGCAGAAAATGGAGCAGTTGCAAAAACTGATGAAAGAATTGCTCGACCCCGAAACCAAAAAACTGTATGACCAACTTGAAAAACTCCTTCAACAACAACAGCAGGACGATAAAATGCAGGAGTTGATGAATAAGCTAAAAAACAAGGAATTCAACGCTCAGAAAGAAATTGAAAAAGCATTGGAGATGTTTAAGCAACTTCAACTTCAGCAAAAAGCGGAGCAAATTCAGAAGGATTTGAACGAAATGGCCGAAAAACAGGAAAAACTAGCAGAGAAAACCGAAAAAGAAAGCAAAGAGCCAGAAGCCAAAGACAAAGAAAATAAAGACCAAAAGGGAAAAGATAAAGACGGTAAAGACCAGAAGGATAAAGACGGTAAAGACCAAGACGGTAAGGACCAGAAAGACAAGGAGCAAGAAGGCAAAGAAGATGCTAAGCAAGAAGAGCTCAAAAAAGAGCAGGAAGAACTAAATAAAGAGTTTGAAGAAACAAAAAAAGACATCGAAGAACTCGAAAAATTGAACGAAGAACTTGCCGATAAGCAGGAAATGGACACGGGCAAAGAGGAACAGCAGGAAGGGGAAAA
>VFQN01008404.1_pt1 | contig 10476 bp, 11 predicted proteins | sample 3512371 | NCBI WGS metagenome assembly VFQN01 (sample SAMN10412370, study PRJNA504923) | tailings metagenome | isolation source: Replicate 2 from Balatoc abandoned mine | place: Philippines: Itogon, Benguet | collected 2017-08-28 | reverse complement strand
GGAGCCCCATGCGTCTCGATACCCCACCGCAGCCGAACTTGAAACTACTGGAGTCTGGTTGATGCGCATCCGTGGGGCCGGCCGGACACCGGCCGGACACCGGCCGGTTGGAAGCCGGCCCCACGGATGCCGATCCACCCGATCCGGTATCACCCGCCGGTTCGAGACCCTTCAGAAAGCTTCAGACTCAACCGCGTGAGGTATAGTCGGCGCGGTGCCCGTGGGCGAGCTTCGGGTGGTAGAATCACGGCTGCCGTCCGTGGGCGAGGGCCAAGAGGTGTCAGCACCCCTCATGTTACCCCGCCGCGGACGGCCACTCAGAATCGGCACCAGCCAAGGTTAGGATCTCCTGCCCGTGCGGGGCCGGCCCATCCCGACCAGGGCGTCACCGCATCAATAGTCAGATGTTGGCGATTACGTCGAAGTACTCGTCGTCCTCGTTCTTGCCCCCGTGGCCCTTACCAACCTGCTTCTCGGTGGTCACGAACTCGACCTCGCGGACCCACTTGACCTGCTTGTACCCGAGCTGGTTCTCGACCCGCAGCCGCAGCGGCGCGCCGTGCAACTCGGGCAACGCTGCCCCGTTCATCTCGTACGCCAGCAGGCTCAGCGGGTGCAGGACGTCCCCGAGCGTGTGGCAGTCGTAGTACTCGCCGCCGGCTTTGCAGCGATAGGTCCAAATATGGCAGGGTGGCGAGGATAGGTAACCGCCCATACCGCCTACATTCACGTTTTTAGACCTATCGCTGCAAAGCCCTCGCCGCCGTACAGCCCCTCTCCGAATGACCGGAACACGACCACCTTGGCCTCCGGTTTCGGTCTCACCAACTCCACCAGTTTCGCCAGCGGCAGTCCGCCCCATGCGGCGATCCCCGACCACCCCTGGATGCAGTTGTGCATCGTGATCTGTTCCGCCCGGCCCATCGCCCGCAGGTCGTCGAGCGACAACTCGATCGGGTGCTCGACCAGTCCGGTCACCCGCAGCCGGTAGTCGCGAAAGCCGCCCGCGGCCAGCGCTCGCCATTCTTCGGAGGTCGGCATCCGGCCGTTGGGCCAGAAGTGCGGCGAGACCTCAGCCCGGGTGTACTGGACCCGCGGCCGCAGCGGGTCGAGGAACCGCCGCATCAGCGAACCGACCACGCGACCGGCGGCGTACTGGACCAGCCGCGGCCGCCGCCACGACAGCCGGTGGGCGGCCGCGCACGCGGCGCCGATTCCGGCGAGGCCGACCAGCCCGAGGGCGAGGCCGGTCGGGTCGGTGGTATCGGTGCCGAGGACGATGTGGTTCATGTTCCGGGCCAGCCCGGTCACCACCACCATCGTCGCGTGGACAACGACAAACCCCAGGTACGCGAGCAGGCCGAAGAAGTGTAGCGACCGCGCACCCTGGCGGTTGCCGAACAGGCGGGCGTACCACCGGAAGTGGTTATCAATGGCCGGCGACATGGCTAGCCCGGTCAAGATCTGGAGGGGGGCCAGGAGGAAGACTACCGCGAAGTACGCCAGTTGCTGGAGCGGGTTGTACCGGTAGAACCCGTCCGGCTCGACCGGGAGGTGGAGTGTGGCGTAGTGGACGTGGACCGCCCAGGCGTCGGGCAGGATCTGCCACGACGTGGGCACCAGCCGCCGCCACTGGTCGGTGGCGAACAGCAGGGCGATGAAGGCCGCGCCGTTGAGCACCCAGCACAGGACGGCGAGGAAGTGCCAGTGGCGAGCGATGCCGATCGTGTGGCGGTAGACGGGCAGGCCGAGCCAGGGGGAGAGGTAGCGGGCGTCGTCCTTGGTCGTCCAGACGCGGTCGCGGGGCACCTCGAGCGGAGTGAACCGGACCCACTCCGAGCCCGGGGGGCAGTGGACCGACCAGTACAGCCGGGGGTGGTCCCAGAGGATCTGGAGGCCGGACCGTGCCAGCAGGACCATGAACAACAGGTTGACGAGGTGGGTGACCCGCAGCCAGGCGGGGAAGCCGTGCGGGTCACCGGCGGACTCGGCGACCCGCGACGCCGCCGACGGGAGTTCTGGGAGGCCGAGAAGGAGGTACTGAATCTAGGCCGCGGCGACCGGGGCGAGGGCGAGGCCGCCGAGGATCAGCAGCATCCGGCGGCTGACCCAGGCGCGGTGCCGGCGGTCCTCCGGGTAGTGGATCGGGTTCTCGTGCGGTGATTCCATGCGGTCTGACACCCCCGTCTGCGATACCAAGCTCGGCGGCTTCCGCACCCACGGCCCGATCCGGGCGAGTTCGACCACGATGCTGTCGTGGTGGTGAAGGTAATACGTCCAGCCTCCGCGCTCCGCTAGCGGGGCAAGCCGGACGGATCGACGGCGTACTCGTCGAATCGAAGCTCCGCGGCCTCACTCCGGGGCGATGGTCTCGCCGTAGTCCGGGGTCTCGGCCGCCGACCAGTTCGCGTCCGGGGTGCTGGAGCTGACGAACCGCACCGACCCGTCAGCCATCGCCATGTGGATGCCGGCCGGGATGAAGCTCTGCGACTTCTGCGGGTGAACGTTGTCCAGCGGCGGAGCCCACTCCGGCTTGAGCATGCACCGACACCGCCACGGTCGGACCCCGTACCACGACGTCGGCACCGCCCCGCCGCGGTTCACGAACCCGGTCCGCGGGTGGTACATGGTGACGTACAGAGACGCCGCCGGCTGGTCGTTCGCCCACTGGGTTTCGGACGGGTACTCACCCGGCCCCAGCGGTGGGGTGAACCCGGTCGGGATCGACCGCGGGTCCACCCCGTACCCCCAGAGCGTGGCCCCCGGGTTGGCCGGCCGGTTGGCCACCGCGTACTTCTCGCCGAACACCATGGTGTTCGACAACCCGTCTTGCATTTTGTCGAACTTCACCGGCACGTCCCCGAACACCTGCCAGTTGGCCGAGTAGCTGCTGAGCCCCCACGCCGGGTTGGCCGAGTTGGCCCACGGCACGTTGGCGGCGGCCGGGAGTTGGAACGTGCCGTCGGCGGTGTGGCTGCGGTCGAGTGGGGCGCGGAGCACCTTCAACGGGGCCGAGCGGGATTCATCAGGCCCGAGCCGGTACAGCGCCTCCTGCTCGAGGTACGGCAGTAGGTGGTAGAAGATTGACCCGCCGGCCATACTGGCCCCGCCCCGCGGGACGGTGCCGAACATCGGCGGGTTGCAGTCGTGGGTCGAGTAGAAGTTGCTCAGGCCGGTGACCAGTTGCTTGAGGTTGTTCTGCGACTGCGTTCGCCCGGCGGCCTCGCGGACCTTCTGGACGGCGGGCAGGAGCAGCCCGATGAGGACAGCGATAATGGCGATCACCACCAGTAGCTCGATCAACGTGAACCCGCGACGGCGTCGGACAGCGGTCATGATCGTCTCCAAAAGGGAAGAGGTCATACAGCCACCAACCGGTACGGGGCTGGCTGCGACACGCGCCGGGGTTTACCCCACCCCGTACTTGTCCCGCAGCCGCCGGGCGGCCTCGGCGATCGCGGCCAACTTGGCCTCCGCGACCGCGGCCGACGCCAGCGGGTTGTCCGCGAACGTGGCGAACCCGCAGTCCGGGTTGAGTAGCACCCGGTCCGGGCCGAGCAGCCGCGCCGCGGCCTCGGCCCTCGCCACGAGCTCTTCGACCGGCTCGACGCGGTCGAGCTTCTGGTTCACCACCCCGACGCCGACCCGGCAGTCGGCCGGCAGGCCGGCGAGCGGTTCGAGGTCGCCGGCCCGCGGCGTCGCCGCCTCCAGGAAGAACGTGCCAACCGGCAGCGTCTTCAGGAGTGGCACGAGCGGGGTGTACGGCCCGGACAAGGCGACCGACTCGTCCCGCGACCAGTTCCCGCGGCACACGTGCAGCGCGAGCCGGTCCTTCGGCAGACCGGCGAGCACCGCCCCGAGCAGCCCGCCGGCGAATGTGAGTTCCTCGTCCGGGTCGCGCTTCTCGCCGAGCGCCCCGCACATGAACGACCGCCCGGCCGTCCTCCGCGCGAACACCACCTCCGTTAGTACCGGCTCATCGAACTGGACCAGCGCGGCCCCGGCGGCGAGTAGCGCCTCGGTCTCCTGCCGCAGCACGGTCACGACGTCGGCGGCCAGCGCGTCGCGGGTCGGGTACGCCTTGTCGGCGACGCACTCCAGCCACATCGTCCGGGCCAGCAGGTACGGCCCCGGCAGCGCGACCTTGATCGGCTTTCTCGTGAACCGCCGCGCCCGCTCCAGTTCGTGGACCGCGAGCGGCCGGCTGCGGGTGATTTTCCCGAACACGGCCGGGTGGCGGACCTGCTCGGCCGGCACGTCGAGCGCCTGCAGCTCCTCCGCGAAGTGGTCCGGGCGGGTGACGTACGGGAGCAGGTCGGTGAGCGGGACGAGCTGGCAGTTGTCGAGCCGGCTGCCGACGAAGCTGGCGTAGCCGTCCCGCCGCTGCTCGCCGTCGGTGACGACGTCCACCCCGGCCCGCTCCTGCGCGTCGACCGCGAGCCGTACCGCGTCGTCGGCGTGCCGCTGGAACTCGTCGTCCGGCAGTCGGCCGGAGAGCCGGTCGTGCAGCGACCGCAGGAGCCACCCCGGTCGCGGCCAGCTCCCGACGCCCATCACGGCGAACGGCGGGACGCGGAAGTCGGCGTGTGGGGGCGCCCCGAGCCCGACCGGCATCGCGGGGAGACCATCCCGTGCGCGGGGTTCCGCAGCCCGTGCCCGCCCGCCCTTCCGCACCAGGTAGCTCCGCACCGTCCCCGCCTTCGTCCGGGACACGAGGGCGTTGCCGGTCAGCCGGCACCACGCTGGCAGGTCTTCCTCCACCGAGGCGTCCGTTGAGCGGATCTCCAGAACCTGACCGGCGTCGAGCGGGTCGATGTGCTTGCGGATCAGCAGCAACAGGCCGCCGCCGCAATCGAGGTCGCCGCCGTCGAAGCTGGCGTCAGGGGTCACTGGGTGCCGGTCGGTCCAGTCCATCGCCGCGCCCTCAGTACGACACGCCCGGGCAGCTCTCGCCCAGGAACTCGACCAGTTTCGCCCCGCCGACGATTACCGCCCCGGCCACGAGCTGAGTGTCGTCGAGCTTCCGCCGCTTGAAGCACGGCGAGCAGACGTAGATCTTGCCGCCGGCCGCCGCGAAGTTCGCCATCAGCTCCCGAAGCGGTGCGAACCCCTCTTCGGCGATGTCGTCGGCGTACGCCTTCACCGCCAGCCGTACGGCCTCGGTACTCAGGAACACGACCGTCTCCTTGTCGGACGCGACGGCCGCGTTGGCGACGACGAACGCCACCGTCGCCTTGTCGGGGTTGTCCTTGGCGAACGTCAGGCTGACGCAGAACTTGCCGGGCATGTCAGTCTCCTCGTCGGCGGATGCGGTAGGTGGGGTGGTCGGCACGGAGCAGGGCGTGGCCGGTGAGTCGGCACCACGCCGGCAGGTCTTCGGGGGCGGCCGGGTCGGTCGCCGTCACGGTCAGCACCGCCCCGGCCGGCAGCGCCGCGAGCCGGCCCCGCAGGGCCATCACCAGCTCGCCGCAGCCCATGCCGTCGGCGTCCCACTCGGACACCGCCGGGGCCGCCGGCTCGGGATCGGCGACCGGTCCGGTCGGCCGGCGGGTGGCGTCGGGGGTCGCGTCCATCCGCTCGGCCTCCCGCAACGCCCGCCGATAGCACGCGCGGCGGCTCACGTAGTCGGTGAGCTGGTCGTACAGGTCCGACTCCCGCCTCCCGAGTCGGCGGGCCAGGCACGCCAGACACCGCGGGGCGTTCTTGAACCCCAGCACGATGCTCGACACGGCGTCACGCGCCGAGTAGGGCGCCGCGCAATCGCGGCACGCCCCGCCGGCGATGCGGTGAAGCTCCCGGGTCGGCAGCGAGTCGTCCTTGGTCTCGTCATCGGACTCGACGAACGGCATCAGCGGACCCTCGGCCGGGTACGGCAGACGAGTGCGGCAGGGCGGAGTGGAGGAACGAGTCGCGGGAGTCGGTCACGCCGACGCGAGGGCGGGACCGGTTCAGGTGAAGCCCGACCCGAACCGGCTCGGGCGAGCCGGCCCCACGCCCCGCGACAGCGGGGACGGGCGGGTCGGAACTGGCGGGGTGCGCGTCATCGGCAACAGCGGACCGCACGATGGGGTAGAATGGGGGGGTATTCTAGATCCACCTGCCGGCGCGTTCCAGCAAATCCTCCCACCTGTTATGGTAACTCACCGCCGGAGAACCCGCGTCCGTGCTCACCGTCAACCCCGTCGCGATCGAGGACGCGTTCGGCGAGGCGTTCGGCATGACCGCGGCTCGCGTCGTGGTCACCGCCGACACGCCGGGGTGGGCGCCGCCGGGCGGCCGGCTGCCACTGGGTACGCCGCCAGCGTCATCGGCTGCGACGCCGAGGCCGGCGTCGAACGCGACCTTCCGCCGGAGGAAACCCCCGACGGCCGGCCCAACCGGTTGTCCGCGCGAGTAGTAGGCACACTCCGTGTGCCGTCTGCCTCACACAAGCGACGGCACACGGAGTGGGTCGACTACTTTGAGAGGCACCATGAACCGCCCCGACGCCTACGCCCTGTTGTGCGAATACGTGTCCGACATCAGCCTGCGCCGGCACTGCCTGTCGGTCGAAGCGGCGATGCGGGCTTATGCCCAGAAGCTCGGGCACGACGAGGAAACGTGGGGCGTCGTCGGGCTCCTGCACGACTTCGACTACGAGCGCTGGTCCGAGCCCGCCGACGACCCGCTGCGGGGGTCGGAGATTCTCCGGGCGAAGGGGTATCCCGAGGACGTCATCACGTGCATCCTCTCGCACGCCGACTACCTCTCCGACCGCTACCCGCGCCGCACCGTCATGGAGAAGAGGCTCTACGCGTGCGACGAGATCACCGGCCTGGTCACCGCGACGGCGATCCTGCGGCCGACCGGCATCGGCGACCTGACCGCCGCCAGCGTCAAGAAGAAGATGAAGGCGAAGGGGTTCGCCAAGGGCGTCAACCGCGACGACGTGGTCCGGGGGCGGCCGACTTCGGGGTCGAATTGGACGACCACATCCAGTTCGTCATCGACGCGATGAAGCCCACCGCCGCGGAGTTGGGGCTGGAGAAGCCCGCCGCCACCGGAGGCAGCGAGTAACGTAGCAGGCACACTCCGTGTGCCGTTCTTCTGCACGGCACACGGAGTGTGCCTGCGACTTTGAGGCAGCGATGACCCCGGATGAGTTCCGCGAGTACGGCCATAAGCTCATCGACTGGCTCGCCGACTACCGCGCCGGCCTCGCGTCGCGCGCCGTGATCGCACAGACCGAACCCGGGCAGGTGAAGGCCGCACTCCCGACGGAGCCGCCCACCGAACCCGAGCCCTTCGACGCGGTCATCGCGGACCTCGACCGCATCGTCATGCCCGGCGTAACGCACTGGCAGCACCCGCGCTTCTTCGGCTACTTCCCCTCCAACGCCTCGCTCGCCAGCGTGCTCGGCGACCTCGTGAGCACAGGCCTCGGCGTCATCGGGCTGAACTGGCAGGCCAGCCCCGCCCTGACCGAGCTCGAAGAGGTGGTCTGCGACTGGATGCGCCGGGCACTAGGCCTTTCGGCCGCGTGGAGCGGCGTTATTCAGGACACGGCTTCGACTGGAAGCTTGCTCGCCCTCCTGTGCGCCCGGGAGCGTGCCACGAACTTCTCCCTGGCCCGCGGCGGGTTGCAGGCCGAGCCTCGACCGCTCACCGTGTACGTCTCGACCCAGAGCCACAGTTCCGTCGAGAAGGCGGCGCTCCTGGCCGGGTTCGGCCGGGAGAACGTTCGCGCCGTCCCGCACGACGATGCCTTTGCCATGCGGCCCGACGCCCTCGACGACATGGTGCGGGCCGATCTCGCGGCCGGGCGGCTGCCGTGTGCCGTGGTCGCCACAACGGGCACCACCGCGTCGACCGCGCTCGACCCGGTCGCACCCGTCGCCGACGTCGCGGCCCAGCACGGGCTCTGGCTCCACGTCGACGCTGCAATGGCCGGTTCGGCGATGATCCTGCCCGAGTGCCGGTGGATGTGGGAGGGCGTCGAGCGGGCCGACACGGTGCTCCTCAACCCGCACAAGTGGCTCGGGGCGGCCTTCGACTGTTCGCTCTTCTACACCCGCGACCCCGATCACCTCGTCCGCGTGATGTCCACCACCCCCAGTTACCTGCGAACGGCCGCTGACGGGCGGGTGACGAACTACCGCGACTGGGGCATCGCCCTGGGCCGCCGCTTCCGGGCGCTGAAGCTGTGGTGCCTGATCCGCTCGGAGGGCGTGAGCGGCCTCCAGGCCCGGCTGCGGCGGGACATCGACAACGCCAAGTGGTTCGCCGATCAAGTGCGGGGCACCCCACACTGGAGCGTGGTCGCCCCGGTGCCGTTGCAAACGGTGTGCGTCGTTCACGAGCCGCCCGGCGTCACCGGTGAAGCACTCGACGCCCACACCCGGGCCTGGGCCGAGCGCGTCAACCACTCGGGCCGGGCGTACCTGACGCCGGCGATTCTCGGCGGCCGGTGGGTGGTGCGCGTGTCCGCCGGGGCGGAGCAGACTACCCGGGCGGACGTCGAAGCGCTGTGGGCGCTCGTGAGAAGCACGGCCGAAGGCGGTGCGCCTCACTAGGACAGGATTCCCGTCAACGCACCGACAGGCTGGAGCCTGTCCGACAAGGTGACTGGCCCATGACCCCGCTCTTCTTCGCCGCCGCCCTCGCCGCGCCGGCTACTCAGCCGAACGTGGTCGTGGTGCTCGCTGACGACCTCGGGCCGGGCGACGTGGCGTGCTACGGTGGCGCCACCCCCACGCCCCACCTCGACCGGATGGCGAAGGAAGGCGTCCGCTTCACCCGCTACTACGCGGCGGCGCCGATCTGCTCGCCGTCTCGCTGCGGGCTGATCACGGGCCAGTTCCCGGGGCGGTGGCGCATCACGAGCTACCTCCAGACCCGCGCCGGGAACCGGGCGTGTGGCCAGGCCGACTTCCTCGACGCGAGCGCCCCGTCGCTGCCGCGGGCGCTGCGGGCCGCCGGGTACGCGACCGCCCACGTCGGCAAGTGGCACCTCGGCGGCGGGCGAGACGTGGCCGATGCGCCGCGGTTCGCCGCCTACGGCTATGACCGCGGGTTCGGCACCTGGGAGGGCCCGGAGCCGCACCCGGATATCACCGCCCGCGACTGGATCTGGTCCGCCGCCGACCGCGTGAAGCGCTGGGACCGCTCCGCGTGGATGGTGGACCGCACGCTCGACTTCCTGCGGGCGCACCCGGACCGGCCGTGCTTCGTGAACCTGTGGCTCGACGACCCGCACACGCCCTGGGTGCCGGCGGAGGACGACCAGCAGCTAGGGAAGAACGGCCGCGCGACCGGCCGCGGCGACACGCCCGACCGGCTGGCGCGGGTGCTGACCGAGATGGACCGGCAGGTCGGCCGATTGCTCGACGGCATTCGGGCGCGAAAGTCCGACCGGCTGACGGTGGTGCTGTTCGTCAGCGACAACGGCCCGCTCCCGACGTTCGCCCGCCGTCGCGCCACGGGGCTGCGCGGCAGCAAGCTGAGCCTGTACGAGGGCGGGGTGCGCGTGCCGTTCGTCGCGTGGGGGCCGGGTGTTGTGCCGGCGGGCGGGGTGAACGACACGACGGTACTCGCCGGCGTGGACCTGTTCCCGACGCTGTGCGCGCTCGCCGCGGCGCCGCTGCCGAAGGGGTACGAGCCGGACGGTGAGGACCTGAGCGCGGCGCTGTTGGGTCGCACGCCGGCGCGGCGGAAGCCGCTGTTCTGGGAGTACGGGCGGAACGACACGGCGTTCGCGTACCCGGGGCCGCGCGGCGACCGGTCACCGAACGTGGCGGTGCGCGACGGAGTGTGGAAGCTGCTGGTAAACGCCGACGGGACCGGCGTCGAACTGTATGACGTGGTCGCCGACCCGACCGAGGCGACGGACGTGGCGGTGGCGAACCCGGACGTGACACGGCGGCTGACGGCGCTGGCGGTCGGGTGGCGACGATCGCTCCCCTGACCCCGACGGGGCGGTCAATTCTCGACCCGGTGCGCGAGGATGTGCGGAGCGGCACTTCTCCAGTGCCGCCAGCGCCCACGGCTCCCGGGCGTGCGCCAAGCAACCCAGGATCGCCCGCCCGCGCACCACCTGGAGCCGGTGGTTCATGAGTTCCACGGCTGTCTCCGTCCGCGGGCTGACCGCCAGCAGTGCCCGGGTGGCCGACTCGAACCGCTCCGGGCCGATCGCCCGGGCGGCCGAGTCGTCCAGGGCGAGGTAGTCCCGGCACAGCTTCTCGGTCGCCAGCCCCGGACAGCGCTCCAGGGCCGGCCGGGCACCAACCCCACCCGGAAGTCAGTCCATGCTCGCGGGTTCTTCCACCGCGGGTCGGCCACTTGGTCCAACGCCGGGTCGTCCCGCCACAGGACACCCCGGGCCGCCTCGACCGCGCCCGGGGTGCGGAGCAAGAGGAGCGTCCGCAGGGCCATCGCCCCGTCTTTATTGATCGTCATTCCTGCAACTTCGCCTTTTGAATCGGCAGACTGGCCCCCTTC
>VFQN01008402.1_pt1 | contig 10478 bp, 9 predicted proteins | sample 3512371 | NCBI WGS metagenome assembly VFQN01 (sample SAMN10412370, study PRJNA504923) | tailings metagenome | isolation source: Replicate 2 from Balatoc abandoned mine | place: Philippines: Itogon, Benguet | collected 2017-08-28 | reverse complement strand
ATTTCCATGCCTTGACCTTCTCGTGGGTGGAAGGACCAGATGGAACGGCATCGACATGCAAAGGAGCAGACGATGCGTTTGATGGTTGACGGAATGAGCTGCGCCCACTGCGTTCGCGCGGTCACCGAGGCGGTGAAGCAGGTGAACGGGAACGCCATGGTCGAGGTGTCGGTGAAGGAGGGAACGGTGGACGTCGAAGGTATCGACGATCGCGCGGCGGTCGTCGCGGCAATCGAGGCCGCAGGCTATGAGGTGCGGCCGGCATGAGCGGCAGCGTGCTGATCGCTCCCTCGATCCTGGCCGCGGACTATGCGCGGCTGGGGGAGGAGGTGAAGGCGGTCGAGGCGGCCGGCGCGGACTGGCTGCACCTGGACGTCATGGACGGCCACTTCGTGCCGAACCTGAGCTTCGGCGCCGACGTCATCGCGTCCCTGCGCAAGGATTCGAAGCTCCTGTTCGACGCGCACCTGATGTGCGCGCCGGTCGACCAGTGGATCGGCCCGGTCGCCAAGGCCGGCGCCGACCGGATCACCGTGCATGCCGAGGCCGGGCCGCATCTGGACCGGTCCCTCAGCGCCATCACGGCCCTGGGCAAGGGGGCTGGCGTGGCGCTGAACCCGGCGACGCCGGTCTCCGTGCTCGAGCATGTCCTGGATCATCTCGACCTCATCCTGATCCTGAGCGTCAACCCGGGCTTCGGCGGGCAGAGGTTTATCCCCTACGCCACCGACAAGATCCGCCAGGCCAGGGCGCTCGCGGGCGGGCGGCCGATCCGGATCGAGGTGGACGGCGGCATCGACGTGCACACCGCACCGAAGGCGATCGCCGCCGGCGCCGGTGTGCTCGTCGCCGGCTCGTCCATCTTCCGCGCACCCGACTACCGGCAGGCGATCGCAGCCTTGCGCCCGGCTGCCTGACCACAGGGGCGAGCCGGTGCGCAGCCGTGGCCAACGCTTCAGGAAGAGGCAGACCCGACATGACCGGAGCGCTACTGGTCCTCAATACCGGCTCGTCCAGCATCAAGTTCCAGCTGTTCCGGGTGCTGGGGGACCGGCTGGAGCGGCAGCTCAAGGGGCTTCTCGACGGCATCCGGGTCCATCCGCACCTGCAGGTGGAGGATGCCGGTGGCAACAGCCTGCTCGACCGGGACCTCAAGGAGCATGCCGACGATGTCGGCAGCGCCGTCGCCCATGTCCTGGATTTCCTGGCCAGCGAGCTTGGCAACGACGGCCTCGTCGCGGTGGGGCACCGGGTGGTGCATGGTGGCCGGCGCTTTGACGCGGCTACGCGGATCGACGATGCCACGCTGCGGGAGATCGAGGCGCTGGTGCCCTTGGCCCCGCTGCACCAGCCCAACAGCATCGCCCCGGTGCGGACCATCATGCAGCGCCGGCCCGACCTGCCGCAGGTGGCCTGCTTCGACACGGTGTTCCACCGCGGCCACGACGAGCTGGTCGACCGGTTCGCGATTCCCGCCGAGCTGGATGAACAGGGAATCCGCCGCTACGGCTTCCATGGCCTGTCCTATGCCTTCATCGCCGAGCAGCTCCGCGCCCTCGACCCCGTGCTGGCGAAGGGCCGGGTCGTCGCCGCGCATCTCGGCAGCGGCGCCTCCTTATGCGCCATGCAGGATGGCCGCTCGATCGAGACGACCATGGGGTTCACCGCCCTGGACGGGGTGCCGATGGGCACCCGGCCCGGCCGGATAGATGCCGGCGTGATCCTGTACCTGATGCAGCAGGGATGGGACGCCAGGCGGCTGGAGCGGCTGCTCTACCACGAGTGCGGCCTGCTCGGCTTGTCCGGCATTTCCAACGACGTGCGGGCGCTCAAGGCGAGCGATGACCCGCGCGGGCAGTTCGCGCTCGACTACTTCGCGCACCGGATCGCCCAGGAAACCGCCCTGCTCGCCACCACCATGGGCGGGATCGACGGATTCGTGTTCACCGCCGGGATCGGCGAGCGCTCGGCTTCCGTGCGCGCGAACGTCGCGCACCGCCTGAGCTGGCTCGGCATGGAGCTCGACGAGGACGCCAACGCCGCCGATGCGCCGGTGATCTCCGCCAAAGGTAGTCGGATCGCGGTCCGCGTCATTGCCACCGACGAGGAAGCGATGATCGCGCGGCAGACCATGGAGGTGCTGGGACATCCGCCGCGCGCCGTCGGCTGACGGCCTATCCGGTCAAAGCGCCCGTTTTGCCAGCAGGGCCGTGCCATAGGCGGCCTGCTCGCTCGACGGGGCCAGCATCGGCACGCCGAGCATCCCTTTCCTGATCTCCGTCCAGGCGGCATTGGCAGCGCCGCCGCCCACCGTGCGCACCGAGCGCAACGGCGGCGCGCCCAGTTCGGCCAGCCGCCCATAGGCCCGCTTCTCGACCTGGGCGATGCCCTCCAGGAGCGCCTGGAAGAACGTCGCATCATCGGCGGGACGCGGCTCGTGGCGCGATTCCATGGCCGGGTCCGCGATCGGGAAGCGCTCGCCCCTGGCCGCGAGCGGCCAGAACTCCAGCCCCGTCGGCGTTGCCGGCTGGAGCGAGGGCTCCAGCTCCCGCATCCGTTCCCCCGTGAAGAAGCGCAGGAGGGCAGCGCCCCCGGTATTGGATGCGCCGCCGGCCAGCCACATGCCGAGCAGGCGATGGCTGTAAACGCCCGCCGCCGGATCGAATACCGGCCGGTCGGACAGGAGCTTCAGCGTCAAGGTGGTGCCGAGCGCGGTGACGCCGTCGCCCGGCTGGTCCGCGCCGGTGGCGAGGAAGGAGGCGCAGCCGTCCGTGGTGCCGGCGACGACCACCGCCCCCTCGGCGAAACCAAGGGCCGGCAGCACAGGCGCCACGACCTCGCCCGGCTCCAGCACTTCCGGCAGCAGGCGGCGCTGGACGCCGAGCCGGTCCAGCCATTCCGGCCAGTTCCGCGCGACCGGATCCCAGCCGGTCTTCAGCGCATTGTTGTCGTCGGACACGCCGAAGCGCCCGGTGAGCTTGCCGACCACCCAGTCGGCCTGGTGGAGGGCCAGCGCAGCGTCCGAATGCTGTGCCTGCAGGTCCAGCAGCCGGGCGGCTGGCGAGGTCGCGCCATGGGCGGCGCTTTCGGCCGGTGCCAGCTCCCGGATGCGTGCGGCATGGCTTGCGCTGCCGGCATCGTCGTAGCGGCGCGCGGTGCACAACGGCGTGCCATCGGCAGCGCACAGGAGCAGCGTGCCCGACGTGCCATCGACCGCGATGGCGCCGACCTGCGCGCGCGGCATGGCGGCAAGGCAGGTCTCGATCGCCCGCCACCAGTCGTCCGCCGCGGTGCGGACCATGCCGTCGGCACGGTCCGGCTCGGGCAGCGCCGCCTTGGCTTCGGCGGCGATCCTGCCGTCTGCGTCGACGGCGATGGCCCGGACGCCGGAACTGCCGATGTCGATTCCGAGCGCCAGGCGGGTCATGCGGCTTCCAGTCGGCTCTGCAGGGCACCTGGACGGCGCTCGAACCAGTCGCGGAAGGCCCGCTTCTCGTCCTCGCTCAGGTGCAGGTAATGCTTGGTGCGGCGGGTCAGGATGTCGTCGGCCGAGCGCGCCCATTCGTGGGCCACGAGGTAGTCGACCTCCCGCTCGTAGAGCTCGCCGCCGAAATGGCGGCCGAGGTCCGCCTTGCTCGTCGCACCCTCCAGCATCCGGACGGCGCGGGTGCCGTACAGGCGGGCATAATGGCGGGCGAGGCGCGGCGGCAGCCAGGGCCGCTCCTTGCCGAACCGCTCCAGCCAAGCGTCGAAGTCCGCGTTCGGCATGTCGCCGCCGGGCAGCGGCGTGCGCGCCGTCCAGGTGCCGAACTTCGTGCCGAGATAGGGCTGCAGCTTGTCCAGCGCATGCTCGGCGAGCTTGCGGTAGGTCGTGATCTTGCCGCCGAAGATCGAGAGCAGGGCCGCCCGGTCGGCGGCAGGCTCCGGCGGGTCGACGTCGAACACGTAGTCGCGGGTGACCGCCGAAGCGTTCTTGGCGCTGTCATCGTCGTAGAGCGGACGCACGCCGCTGAACTCGGCGACGATGTCGGCCTCGGTCAGCTTGTGCTTGAAGTAGCGGTTGAGCACGCGGAGCAGGTAGGCGCGCTCCTTCTCCTCGACCCGGACATCTTCCGGCCGGCCCTCCACCGGGATGTCGGTGGTGCCGATCAGGGTCAGGTCGTCCTCGTACGGATTGACGAAGATCACCCGCTTGTCGTCGTTCTGCAGGAGATAAGCCTGTGAGCCCTTCCACCACTTCTTGATGATGAGGTGGCTGCCCTTGACCAGCCGCACCTTGCGCGCGCTGTTCACGCCGGCGACCTGGCCCAGCACCTTCTCGACCCATGGCCCAGCGGCATTGACGATGGAGCGGGCCTTGACGCTGCGCTTCTCGCCGGTGGTCGAATCGGTGAACTCGACCTCCCACAGCCTGCCGTCGCGGCGTGCCGAGGTGGCGGGCGTGCGGGTCAGGATGACGGCACCCCGCTCCCTGGCGTCCAGCGCGTTGAGAACCACGAGCCGCGCGTCGTCGACCCAGCAGTCGGAATATTCAAAGCCGTTGGGGTAGGCGTCGACGATCGGCTCGCCCTCGGGATCCTTCCGGAAGTCGAGCGACCGGGTGCCCGGCAGTTTCGCGCGACCGCCCAGATGGTCGTAGAGAAACAGGCCCAGCCGGATCAGCCAGCGCGGCCGCTGGTCCGGGCTGTGCGGCAGGACGAAGCGCATTGGCCAGACGATGTGCGGGGCGGCGTTCAGCACCACCTCGCGCTCGATCAGCGCCTCGCGGACCAGGCGGAACTCGTAATATTCCAGGTAGCGCAGACCGCCATGGATCAGCTTGCCCGAGCGCGAACTGGTGCCCTGGGCCAAGTCGTCCTTTTCGCACATGACGACGGACAGACCGCGGCCGGCCGCATCGCGGGCGATGCCGGCACCGTTCACGCCGCCGCCGATCACCACCAGGTCGACCGGGTCGGGCAGCTTGTCGAGGTCCGCGAGGCTCATGATCCGTTCACTTGGTGGCGACGTTGTGCATCGGCTCGCCGTTGATCCAGCGCTGGACCTCGGCACCGATCATCTCGGCGGCGATCTTCACCGTGGTGGTGGAAGCGCCGGCAATGTGCGGGGTGAGGGTGACGTTCGGGTGCTTGAGCAGCGGCAGGTCCGGCGGGCAGGGCTCGACCTCGTGAGTTTCCAGCATGGCGCCGCGCAGGTGGCCGGACTGGAGCGCCTCGTAGAGGTCCGGGTAGTTCACCATCGGGCCGCGGGCGGTGTTGATGAACCAGGCACCCTTCTTCATCTGGCCGAAGGCCGACTTGTTCATGAAGCCGGTCGTTTCCGGCGTGACCCGGGCATGCAGGGAAACGACGTCCGAGCGGCGCAGGAGTTCCGCAAGATCGACCTGCTCCACCCCGTCGGCCAGGTCCGCCTCGCTGACCTTCACATAGGGATCGGCGACCAGGATCTTGCAGCCGAAGGGCTTGAGCAGCTTGGTGACGCGGGTGCCGATATGGCCGTAGCCGATCAGGCCGACGGTCAGCTCGCTGAGCTCCGGGCCGGTCAGGTCGGCGCGGTAGAGGTCGCCGCGCCAGATGCCCTGGCTGAGCGAGGTGTGGCCCTTGGTGATCAGCCGGGTCTCGGAGAGGATCGCGCCGATCGTGAACTCGGCCACCGCCGAGGCGTTGCGGCCGGGCGCGTTGACCACGATGACGCCGGCGTCCTTGGCCGCCTTCATGTCGACGTTGACCGGGCCGCCGCGGCTCACCCCGATCAGCTTCAGCGGCGGGGCGATCCCCTTCAGCATGGAGCGGGTGATCGGCGGCAGGTGGCAGACCAGGACCTCCGCGCCCTTGATGAAGTTCGCCAACTCGGCCGGGTCGCCCTGGAGCTCCTTCAGGCCTTCCAGCTCGGTGCCCTTCTCGCCATGGAACGAGGGCTCGTCCGGCCAGGGCAGCTCCAGGCTGCGGATGTTCCACTCAACACCCGGGATCTTGCGCAGGTTGGCCTCGAATACCGAGGCCCGCATGAAATTGTCGCCGATGATGGCGGCTTCGATGGTCCGGGTCATGAACGTACCTTCGCGAGATCCCGCCAGACGTCGCGCATCCGACGGTGGATCGATTGATAGATCGGGAAGAGGTCGTCGTAGAGCTTCACGAGCTCGGGCTCGGGCTGGGTGAGCTCTCCCAGGGAGGGCGTCACCCAGGTGGCCACCGCCTCGTCCATGGAGGGAAACACGCCCACGGCGCAGGCGGCCATCATCGCCGTGCCGGTCGCCCCTTCCTCGCCGCGCGTGCCGGCGCGCACCGGGACGCCCAGGACCGAGGCCAGGATCGTGCGCAGGGTCTTCGACCGCGCAGCACCACCGGCCAGGCGGACTTCCTCGGGCACATGGCCGATCGCCGAGTAGCAGTCGCGCCCGGCGAAGCTCAGCCCCTCGTAGACCGAGCGCAGCAGGTCGAGGAAACGGACGTTCTGGTCCAGGCCGCTCATCATGGCGCGCGCATTCGCGTCCACGAACGGCCCCCGCTCGCCGGCCGCATGGATATAGGGATGCCAGATCGCGGCGCCGGGCCGCGCTTCCAGCACGCGCGCATCCAGCTTCGGCAGGGCTTCCCGGCGGCTCACCTCGTGGCCTAGCGCCCCGGCCGCCTGGCAGGCCAGATCGACCGCCCAGTCGATGTTGAGCGTCGCCGCCATGTTGGACTGGGCCTGCGAGTACATGCCGGGGATCGGCAGGCACATCGTATAGCCGGATGGCGTCTCGCCCAGCACGACATCGTCGGCGGAACTGGCCAGCCGGATGTGCATGCCCGTGGAGCCGACGACCGAAACGCCGAGCTTGCGCCCCGGCTCGTAGAGGCCCGCCCCCAGGGCGGTGCAGGTGACATCGACGAAGCCCAGCGAGATCGGCGTGCCCGGCTTCAATCCCACCTGCCGGGCCGCTTCAGCGGTGAGCGGGTGGGTCGTCTTCGAGCCGTCGACGATCGGCGGCAGCAGGCGGGCGAATTCGGTCAGGCCACAGGCGTCCAGGACCGCGGGAGAATAGGCGCGCTCGCGGAAGCTGCCGAAGGTGAATACGCCCTCCGACACGTCGGTGGCGCGCACGCCGGTCAGCTTGAAGTAGAGCCAGTCCTTGCAGTGCATGCCGGTCGCGGCACGCTCCAGCAGCTCCGATGCGTTCCGCTTCATCCACATCAGATGCGCCGACTGCTGGCAGGCGTTCATGCCGCAGCCGGTGATCGGGTAGGTCCTGGCGGTGGTGCCGTCGCGTTCGGCTTCCTCGACGATGCCGGCGGCACGGCTGTCCAGCCAGAGCCAGGCCGGCGTCACCGGCTCGCCTTCGGCGTCGATCAGCCAAGTGCCGTCGCCTTGTGCGGTGACCCCCACCACCAGGACCCGGTCCGCCAGATTCTCGACCTTGCCGCCCAGGTCGCGCAGCACCTCGGCACAGTCGGCCCAGGTCCGCAGGATGTCCTGCTCACAACCGCCACCCGGCAGGTTCACGTAATGGTTGGGCTTGGCGGCGACCGCGACCTGCCGGCCGTCCAGGTCGAACGCCACGACCTTCGTGACCGAGGTGCCGGCGTCGATGCCGAGAATGAGGTCCCCGCTCATGCGACCACGCCCGTGCCATGGCGCAGGGCGCGCCCGCTGCCCGTGTCGAACAGGTGCAGGGCGTCGCCCGGCAAGGTGAGCGGGACGACCTCGCCGATGCTGGCTTCCAGCGCGCCATCGGTCACCGCGATCAGGATCACGCCCTCGACCTCGATGCCGAGATGGGTCTGGTCGCCCAGCCATTGGTTGCTCACGACCTGTCCCCGCAACGGCCCCTCGCCGACCTTCACCCGGTGGGGCCGGATGCCCACCCTTACCTCGCCGGGCCTGTCGCCCGCGATCGCCGGAAGGGTAAACGCCTTGTCGCCCCGCAGGGAGCGGACGACGATCTCCGGCCCGACGATCTCGCCCTGCATGATGTTCATGGGCGGCTCGCCGATGAAGGAGGCCACGAACAGGTTGGCGGGCCGCTCCTTCAGGTCGGCGGGCGTGGCGAACTGCTGGAGGACGCCGCCCTCCATCACCGCGATCCGGTCGGCCAGCGCCAGCGCCTCGGTCTGGTCGTGGGTGACGAACACGGTGGTCATCTTGTGCTCGATGATGAAGTCCTTGATCCGCGCGCGCAGGATGGCGCGGAGCTGCGGCTCCAGCTGGGACATCGGCTCGTCCAGCAGGGAAAGGTCGGCGCGGCGTATCAGGGCCCGGGCGAGCGAGGTGCGCTGCTGCTGGCCGGCGGAGATGGTCGGCGGGTAGCGGTCCAGGATCTCGTCGATTTCCAGGAGCTGCGCGATCTCGGCGACCCGCCGCTCGATCTCGGCCTTGGGCGTGCGGGCGCGCAGGAGGGCGAAGCCGACATTGTCGCGCACGGTGAGCGGCGGGTAGAGGGCGTAGCCCTCGAACGCCATGGCCACGCCGCGCTCGGCCGGGCTCAGGTCGTTCAGGACGCGGGAGCCCAAGCGGATCTCGCCGCGGCTGACGTCCTCGAAGCCGGCGATCATGCGCAGGGTCGAGGTCTTGCCGCAGCCGGACGAGCCGAGCAGGCCGATGATCTCGCCGTCGCCGATCTTCATGTCGACGCCCTGGACGGCATGGACCGGCGGCTTGCCGCGGCTCTGGTAGATCTTGTCGACGGCGACGAGGTTCAGTTCTGCCATGGATGCCTCACGCCGCCGCCGGAAGAAGCGCACCGGAAGCGGGATCGAAGAACAGGGCGCGGTCGAAGTCGATCCGGGCATGCACGGGACGGTGGCCGCGGCCGAAGCGGCCCTGCTCGTGCTCCGAGCAGGTCGCCAGCAGTTCCCGGTCGTCCCGGCTCTTCAGGAACAGGACGGTGCGCACGTTCAAAGGCGTCACGGCGTCGAGCTCCATCGGCACGGCATCGTCGACGGGCTCGGTGTGGACGTGGATATGCTCGGGCCGCAGCGCCATCATGCATTCCCGGCCGAGCAGATGGTCGTGCCGCTTCGGCAGGGTCACGGTGCCGCCGAAGATGTCGACCTCGGTGCCGGTGCGGCCGGCCTTGGGCCGGACCGGGTAGAGGTTGATGGTGGGGTCGCCGAACAGCTTGGCGATCCGGACATCGGCCGGGTTCCTGTAGATCTCGGCCGGGCGGTCGATCTGCAGGAACCTGCCGTCCAGCAGCACCGCGACCCGGTCGCCCAGCGCCATGGCTTCCTTGTAGTCCTGGGTGACGTAGAGGACGGCGCCGCCGAAGCTCTTCAGCAGCCGCGGCAGCTCGATGCGCATCTCGTAGCGCAGCTTGGCGTCCACGTTGCGCAGCGGGTCGTCGAGCAGGAGGACTTCGGGGCCGGCGATCAGGGCGCGGCCCAGCGCCGTACGCTGCTTCTGGCCGTTGCTGAGCTCCTTGGGGAAATGCTTGAGGACGTGGTCGATCTTGAGCAGGCGCGCGGTCTCGTGCACGCGCCGCTCGATCTCGTCCGCGGCGAGATTGCGGGCGCGCAGGGGGCTCGCGATGTTCTCGTAGGCCGGCATGTGCGGATAGAGGGCGAAGTTCTGGAACGCCATGCCGACGTCGCGCTCCTCCGGGCCAGCGCCCAGGAGCGAGCGGCCGCCCAGCCGGACGTCGCCGGAATCCGGCTGCATGACGCCCGAGACCACCCGCAGCAGCACGGTCTTGCCGCCGCCGGACGGGCCGAACACGACCACGGTCTCGCCGCGCTCGACCTGGAGCGATGCCTCCTTGAGCACCTGCTCCTTCTTGAAGGCGACCGAGATGCGGTCGAGGTCCAGGAATGCCATGGCGATCAGCCCTTCACCGCGCCGAGCGACAGACCCTCGACGAGGTAGCGCTGCGCGTAGAGTGCCAGGAGGAGGGTGGGCGTGATCGAGAGCAGGACGGCCGCGGCGATCTGGCCGTACTGGATGCCGGACGCGGTGACGAAGGCCAGCGCACCGACGGTGACCGGCTGCTTGTCGGCGGACGCCAGGATCAGGGCGAACACGAAGTTGTTCCAGCAGAAGATGAAGGACAGGAGCGCTGCCGCGGCGATGCCGGGCCTTGCCAGCGGCAGGGCGATCTTCGTGAAGGTCTTCAGCCAGCCATGCCCGTCGATCCGGTAGGCGTGCTCGATGTCCGGGCTGATGTCCTCGAAATAGCCGCGCACGATCCACAGGATCAGCGGCAATGCTATCAGCTGGTAGACCCAGATCAGGCCGACATAGGTGTCGGTGAGGCCGATGTCCTGGAAGTAGAGGCTGAGCGGCAGGAGGACCAGCAGCGGCGGGGCGAAGCGGAAGGACAGGAGGGTGAACGCGATGTCCTCGCTCAGGCGGAAGCGGAAGCGGGCGAACGCGTAGGCGGCCGGCACGCCCAGGACCAGTGCCAGCGCCACCGAGGTCGTGGAAAGCAGCACGCTGTTCCACAGGTTGCCCATGAACTTGATCTCGAGGATGCCGGCATTGCTGACCAGGCGGCCGGA
>VFQN01008401.1_pt1 | contig 10479 bp, 5 predicted proteins | sample 3512371 | NCBI WGS metagenome assembly VFQN01 (sample SAMN10412370, study PRJNA504923) | tailings metagenome | isolation source: Replicate 2 from Balatoc abandoned mine | place: Philippines: Itogon, Benguet | collected 2017-08-28 | reverse complement strand
GCGTTGGGTTTTATCAGAACTGATAAAATGCCTTGGCGGAAGAAACCAGCCCTGGTACAGTACCCGTTACCCCTACAGGTCGGACAGCAAGGTGGACAGCCTTACTAAGTGCTTTCCCTACAGAGCAGCAGCGGCTCAGTCTTCGTTGCACACTGGTGCACAGCGTACGGCATGGTACCGTAGCCATGGGTCAGGTGTCAGGGCCAGCATCTGCGTTGGTGGTATCACGCAGCGGGGCAGCGCTACGGTATTGGCTGGCACTGTCACGTGTCAGGCACTGATCTCAAAACGCCTCCCTCGGCCTACGGAACAGCTTCATGACGCCCTTTTATGCGGAGTGTGCCAGGTAATATATCAACGCCTTGTGGGTGATGTAACCTGTGACCTGCACGATGCCATATGTTCAAGAGGGGCCGGGGCCAGGCCAGGAGTCCACGTACGAGTGTGCCGGCCACAGTTGGCCATCACCTTGACCGGCCAAAAAGACATTGTGTTGCAATATAACAACTTACAACTTACCAGCCTATTATCTAGGCCGACGGCCAACTGCACAAAACCATTATGGCATCCACGCTCGTCTTGACGCTCGTCCTGGACCACCTGGATAGCAACAAGATTGCTCTGGACGGGCGCTTGATATGCAAAGACGCCCAAGAGCACCTCTGTCTGCCTGAACAGTGTACCGCTCAGCTCAGCATGCCGCTGCCCCCTGCCGCGAGCGACGCAGCATGGCAACCGCATGTGCAGCAAGCCTTCCGACAACTGTCATTCAGCGCCAAGGCGCGGACGCTCTCCGTCGCTGCGTCCAGTGGCAGCGAGAGGAACCTGGAGCTGGCGTGGGCCCTGCTGCGGCCGTGTCTCTTTCCGGGCCTGCTGCTACCAGTATATGTGAACCCATACAACCAATGCTATGTGAACAGCTGGTACCATGTGGATGGTTATGACCTGGAAGACCCGGGTAAAGCTGCTATTGCAGCCGGCCACGCGCACCTGCTGCCCTGGCTGGTGCGCAACCGCTGCCCACTGCACCGAGACAACAACCTCATCGCAGCGGCAGAGCACCTGGACCTGGAGGGTATGAAACGGGCCGTGCAGCTGCTGGAAGGAGGTCTGGCGCACCCAAGCGAGGACTGGCTGCGCGGTGCCATGGCCGAAGCAGCGAGCCGGTCGGGCGGCGCCGCCATCATTCCCAAGCTGGCGTGGCTGCTGGCAGCCGACGAAGACGAAGGAGTGAAGCTACAGCAGCAGCGGCAGCAGCAGCAGCAGCAGCAGGAGCGGCAGCAGCAACGAAAGTGGCAGCTGCACAATGCCGCCACGGGGGCCGCTGCAAGTGGAAACCTATCGGTGCTTCAGTGGCTGCACGGCCAGGGGCTGAACGACCCGTGTCTGGACCTTTACCAATGGTCCAGTGCCCTCTCAGCGGCGCTGCGGCACGGTCACCTGCACGTGGCGGACTGGGTGGTGGCCCAGGAGGGATTCCCGCAAGATTGGCAGCAATCCAACCGCCTGAAGTTATGGCCGGACGCGTGCAGGAGCGGCCGCATGGAGCCCCTGCGCTGGCTGCTGCGCCACGGGGTGCCTGCGCACGGGTCGCACACGATGGCTGCGGCTGAGGCGGGGAACCTGGAGGCGGTGCAGCTGCTGCACGAGCGCTTCAGCGTGCCGTTAACAGCGGAGCTGTTTGCTAAAGCGGCATACTCGGGCAGCGTGCCCACTGCCACGTGGCTGCTGCAGGCGGGCTGCCCCATGAGCCCGCGGGCGTACTGCCTCGCAGCTGGAAAGGGCAATGCTGCCATGGTGCTGTGGCTGGCGCGCGAAGCAGGGTGTACCTGGGACAAGTATACGCTAAGCGCGGTCATTCGCTCCTGGCCAGCGAGGTCCAAAAGCAGTACTGCGCTGCTGCCGACTGTGCGGGCGCTTGTGGAGGCGGGCTGGCCGCATGGGGACGGCACAGCATATACCAACAGCACGTACAGCGCTGCGGCCCGCGGCGACCTGCCGCTGCTGCGCTACCTGCACGAGGAGGTGGGGGTGGCGTTCGAGCCAGACATAGTCGGAGCAGCGGCCCAAGGGGGCTGCCAGGCGATGCTGGAGTGGCTGGTGGGGGCGGGATGTGGGCTGGGCTCGGGGTACCCCTACGCCAGAGCAGCACTCAACGGTGACCTTGCCACACTGAGCTGCCTGCACCGCCTGGGCGTGCCGTTCGGGGACGCGTCGTGGTGGCGGGAGATGAGCTTCAAGCGCTGCGCTCCGTTTGCGGCGCTTAGGTGGATGGTGGAGCGAGGTGCTCCGTGGGACGAGGGGGAGGCGAAGGACAAGCTAGAGGCATTGGAGGACTTTACTCTAAGCGATGATGAGTCGCTCGTGTGGTTTAAGGCGCGCGTGGCGTGAATGGCGTAGTGGGAGGGAGGAAGCGCTGGGAGGGAGCGCTTGCTGCCGTGGACCGGCCCCAGGATTGGCACGGTCTGCTGGAGGGGCCGTGTGCAAGCAGCTGTTGTGATGTGGCACGGTGCGGTTTGTAGAGGTGTGAAACGCCTGATGCAGACATATGGATGTGTACAGTTGCAGGAGCTTGTTGCGCATGATGGCGATGCGCCTCGTGGGCAGTCGCCGCGGTTGGGAAAGATGGCTTAGAGGGTTAGAGGGTTAGAGGGTAGCGGGGTAGCACCTGGTTGGCACGGTTTGGCATGGAAGGCGTTCCAGGTTGAGCCGTGAGCGAGGGTGGGAGCAGTCAGGTACTGTTGTGGTGGTGGCCTTGAGGCCAACGCGAGGCAGGTCAAGAGGCAGCACCTACCCTATTTAGGAAGATGCCGAGGCTGCTGGGTAGACGTTGGTGAGGGCCAAGCTGCGGTCCTAGCTGTGTGCCTATGGGATACGGCGCTTGCAACACTGTCGGTTCTGCGTGCTGGCTGGCATGCGTACTCGCTTTATGCATTGCGCACAACATCCGCATGTGTGTGCACCTGCGCCTGGCACGTGCCGTGTCCCCCGGTTTGCCACGCCGCTTGGGTTGCCACGCATGTTGCACAATAGAACGTGGTGATGATGGTGAATGATGCCTGCGTATGCCTTACCAGCTGTCCTGCGACATTGCACCACCTGGTGCTCATGGTAACGAGCGCCGGGGTGGCCTGTGATGTACCGGTATTACACAATCGCATGGTGTATAACACAGACATGAGGTCTGCACCCCGCTGGCGGCGCTTAGGTGGATGGTGGAGCGGGGTGCACAATCACAGGCTTGATGTTGACGAAGTGTCGCTCGCGTGGTTTGAGGCGTGCTTGGCGTGAATGGCGTATTGCACGTTGTGAAGCGGGGGGGGGGGGTGCTGCTGGCCGTTGGCCGCCCGGGCCTGGGGCGTGTGTGGGAGGGGCCACGCGTAAAACGCGAGGAAACCGTGTGAGGGAAGCACGGAAACGCTGGTGCCTGCGCGAGAAGAGCGAGGTGGGTGGTCGAAGAGAAGCAAGAACGACATATATCACCCGGACGTCTCAGTAAATGCTGTGGGAGGGGGCGCGTGTAAGAAGATGTGCAGGTATGCGGTGCGGTAGGAACGGTAGGCGCCAATGACAGTTGGACGAGTACTTTGCAGGAGCATCGATGGTGTCCATGACGGCGGTGACGGCCGTGTGGGCAGGGGTTGCAGTACAGGGCTGCTGCAGCGCATGTCTTAATACTTTGCTTACGGCTGGTTTGCGTGCCTGAACCGTCATGACTCGTACGATCATGGGTTGCTGTGGCTGCCGCTTGCTTGCTTGAAAGCGTCCGAACTCCGAGGTTGTACGATTACGCGTTGTTCAGGCTGTCGCTAGTTTCCTTGCTTGGAATCGTCGTAGATTGTGCTGTTGTTGATGGGTATGGGTTGTTGATGTCCCTCAACAGTGGGACTGCGTACCATTGTGTGTGCGCTAACGGCGGCGTGTGCGTTTTATCCTTGGACCTTGTGTGCAAGGATTGGAGACCAATGCGGCACAGGTTCCTACAATGGGCCCAGGAGATGGGCAGTGCGCAACTTCAGTGCGTTTAGCATACTATCTGGTAGAAGCCGGCACCTCCACTACAAGCCCACGTGCCGAACTGCTGGTGGTGGTGTTCATTGTAGCAGGCTAGCAGCCACGTGTACTGTAGCAGCCATAGCGCAGACAGCAACGTGGGTGAACCAGGGAACACCTGCCCCACACGTGTTGGATGCTGTACCCGCATACCGATATGCTGAACACCCCAGCCTGGGTCAGGGGCATGTGCGCTTATGCAGCCGGTTTGTTCACATTGGGGTCAAACCAGCGTCATAACCCTTGCAGCACACCGCACCTCAGCACCGCCACTCGCCAACCAGCCATGCAAAGGACACATCTGGCAAGCCGCCCACGGCAGCCGCCCGTAGAACTGGTACCCGCCGGGGCGCCGGCTCACAGCTGCACATCGCTGGATTGCCAGCATGCCAGGCCTGGCAACACGGTGATGTTTCAGCGGGTTCCTACAAACCGTTACAGCTGGGGTTCAGCGATTGCTGGTAGGCAGGGTGACTACATGCGGTCCTGGAACGCAGCTGCTCCCCTCGCTCCTTCTTGCACGGAACGGGGGCCCCAGCAGCACACTACTGGTACCTGCATGGGGGCCTGTACGGCAGCCGCTCCCCAGGCACCCAAGTCGCTCCGCTTGCTCCGCTACCGTATATCTCTGGGGCCACACCGCACGTACAGTGCGCCCTAAAGAGCAATGCTTCATGCGTATGCGCTACAAGCGAGGTCCCAGTCTGGCCTTCACAAGGTATGGGCTGCGAGCAGCTGCGCGCCAGAGTGCTCCCACCAGAAGGCGTTCTGGCTCCCACGAAGAAATCCGTAGGGCACGTGGGGTGTAATAAAGCACGGACGAATACGGTACCGCAAACCATGCCAAGTGAATGGGGCAACCGTACACTAGTCACTTAGCCGTGCAGCCGGTGCAGGCAAACCCCTGGGCAAACCTGTAAACCATTCCACAGGGAAAAAGGCAAGTGTTGGAGCAGGGGAACTGGTGTCAGCACGAGGGGTAGGAACCCCCATGTCCCCGATGTCCCCGATGACAATCTATCATACAAGCACCGTATTAAAAGCGTATTATAGGTCGTGCAGCTATTATACACAATACACGCACGCTATGGGTTCTGCGCTAGTTTTAAACCTCGTCTTGGACCACATGGACAGCAATAAGATGGCTCTTGATGGGCGCTTAGTATGCAAAGCCGTCAAAGAACATCTTTGCCTTCCGGGACAGTGCACCGCTCGGCTGAGCCTGCCGCTGCCACCGTCCGCGTGCGACGCAGCATGGCAACCGCATGTGCAGCAGGCCTTCCAGCAGGCCTTTCGGCAACTGTCCTTCATCGCCAAGGTTCGGGTGCCCTTCACCGCGGCGTCCAGTGGCAGCGAGAGAAACCTGGAGCTGGCGTGGAGCCTGCTGCGGCCTTGCCTCTTCCCGGGCCTGCTGCTACCCATTGATTTCTATGGGGAGTTCTGGTTCGACGAGGAGGGCTTCAACCTGGAAGACCCCGGTAAAGCTGCTATTATAGCCGGTCACGTGCACCTGCTGCCCTGGCTGGTGCGGAACCGCTGCCCAGTGCACCGAGACAGCATCTCCAACGCAGCGGCCGAGCAAATGGACCTGGAGGGTGTGCAACAGGTCGTGCAGCTGCTGGGAGGAGGCCCGGATCCTCCAGGCGAGCACTGACCGCGCTGCGAGATGGCCAGAGCAACCGGCCGGTCGGGCGGCACTGCCGTTCCGAAACTGGTCTGGCTGCTGTCAGCTACGGAGGACTGCGGAATGCAGCTACAGCAAGAGCAACAGCAGCAGCAGCAGCAGCAACAGGAGCGGAAGGCGCTTCTACGTGATGCAGCTATTGGCGCTGCTGAACGAGGATACCTGCCCCTGCTTCAGTGGCTGCGCGACCAGTGGCTGCGCGACCAGGGACTGGCTGCCGACTGATGGCTCAGAGTGCTGGCAACGGCGCTGCAGCACGGGCACCTGCACGTGGCGGACTGGGTGGTGGCGCAGGAGGGCTTCCCCCAGGACTGGCAGGGGTTGGACCTGTTGGGGTTGTGGAGGGGTGCAGGGGGCAGCGGCAGCATGGAGCCTGTGCTCTGGCTGCATCGCCACGGGGTGCCTGTGCACAGGTCGCACATTGGGCCTGCGGCGGAGGCGGGGAACTTGGAGGCGGTGCAGCTGCTGCACGAGCGGTTCGGCATGCCGTTGACAGCGGAGATGTTCTGCGATGCGGCGTCCTCGGGGAGCGTGCCCACTGCCACGTGGCTGCTGCGGGCGGGCTGCCCCATGAGCCCGGAGGCATATGCACGGGCTGCGGGAAAGGGCAGTGCCGATATGGTGCTGTGGATGGCGCGCGAAGCAGGGTGTCCCTGGGGGGAACGCACGCTGGCCGCTGTCATCCGTGTCTGGCCATACGGCACGAAAGGCACGACTGCGCTGCTGCCGACTGTGCGGGCGCTGGTGGAGGCGGGCTGCCCGCATGGGGACGGCACGGAGGCCGGCAGCAGCACGTGGCAAGCTACAGCCCGCGGGGACCTGCCGCTGCTTCGCTACCTGCACGAGGAGGTGGGGCTGGGGTTCGGGCCACGGACGATGGCGGCAGCAGCCAGGGTGGGCTGCGAGGCGGTGCTGGAGTGGCTGGTGGAGGCGGGCTGCGGGCCGGGCACGGAGTATCCCTACGTGAGGGCGGCGGCGCACGGCGACCTGGCGACGCTGAGCTGCCTGCACCGCCTGGGGGTGCCGTTCGGGGACGCGTCGTGGTGGCGGGAGGCAAAGGAGGTGAAGCTGCCTCTTGTGGCAGTCAGGTGGATGGTGGAGCAGGGTGCGCCGTGGTCTGAGGAGGGGGCGAAGGCAATAGCAGAGGCGTCGAAGGATTACACGCATCGCGACGAAGAGTCGCTCGCGTGGTTTCAGGAGCGCATAGCGTAGTGTGGATAATGCGGCCTGGAGGGAGCGCTGCGGGCCAAGGTATGGGCTGTACGACAGTGCATAGGGAAGAAGACGTGGATTGCAGGTTAGTACGGCATGGGCTGTACAACAGTACACGAGGAAGGCATGGATTGCAGGGCAGTACGATTGGGCTGTGACAATGCCGGAAGGGGGCTGGGAGCGCTGATGGCCTCCTAGTGCCCTGGATTGCACGGTGTGGGGGAGGTGCGGACCATGTGGACGGTGTGACTGGGTGTGATAGTTATGCGGTGCGGTGAGTAGGCGCAGAACCTGTTACGCAAACAGTTGGGTGAGGACAATGCAGACGTGTGTTGCGCATGACGGGGTTGCACCGTGTGGGCAGGTGCCTGGGTTGCGGGCCGTGCTGCTGTTGGGAGGCATGGGTTGCAGCTTAAAGGATGGTGTGAGGTAGACGTCGACGAGGTAGACGCCAAGCTGCGGTCCTAGCCGTGTGCCTCTAGGGTATGGTGCTTGCAACGTGAAGCAAGATCATCTTGCTTGCTGGCATGTCTCCTCGTTTTGTGCATTGCGCACGACACCCGCATGCTTCAGCCCTTTGCCTAGCGCATACGGGTGCTGTGTCCCCCGGTTTGCCGCTTGCCTGGCCACGCATCTTGCACACCTATTTGCCGTGCAGCCGGTGCAGGGCTCCTGCGGCGCATGGCTCCATACTGTGCTTTACGCTGGTTTCCTTGCTTGGCACCTTCCTAAATTGTACGATCACGGGTTGTTGAGGTTGTTGCTAGTTTGCTTGCTTGGAACTGTCGCAGGTTGTACGGTTTTGGGTTGTTCGTGTCCCTTTGTGGTGGGATTGCACGCCATCGTATTGACGAATGACTATTGGCTGTGCACAGTGCAAAATGCTTGGGAGCGCTGTGCTTGAATGTAATGCCGCCGGTACGCGAGCCCTGCTGGCCATATTGGGCAAAGGTTGCTACATGCCTTCCCTATGGCATGCATCAGGACTGACCATGACGACCACACACCGCGTAACGGCAGCTCGGTAGACCTGCACGCGTGTGTCTACGCCGTGGAGCACCCGCAGTTCCAATGCGTAGTTATGCGCGGCATGTACGTCTTGAATGTCAAGAAGCCCACGTGTGGTACCCATACCGGCGCACATGCAGGACGCTGCACTTCTGGCTGGGGAGGGGGATTTCATTCTCTGTGGAAGGTTACAGGTGGCCCTCCCCTTTGTCCCCTTTGTCGTGCATCCTGGTACATCCGACCTGGATGCATAGCTGAACCACTCAGTGCAGCTTTTAAGTCTGGTGTATGAGCTGGGCCTGGCTGGGCACAAGGCTGGCTCACCCCGTCGTCGTAAGTACCATACCTTACTAATGTACGGCATACCGTTGTGCGGTTGGCCGCTTCTTGGGTAACGCTCATGGCCTCATGTGTGACGTGTTTTGGCAGCAGATGTGCCCAAGCCATAGCCTGCCCCAGCGAACCCGAAGCAAACCCGAATGGGCCGGTACGAGTTCCATTGCGTCCCCAGCCCCTTTCCCCGCCTTGCCGTCCTCCCCCCGCAACCCCCCGCAACCCGCCTCGCTTCCTGCCAACTGCCACCCAATGCACGACACAAAGGGCTAAGAGCTGAACGCCTTCGCCAACCGGGGCCAGGCGGGCTCTCCGGGTCGTTCAACCAGCCGTACAAAGGACACAGCTGGGCAGCCGCCGGTGCTACCCTTCCCGCCAGCGATGGGCCGATGGCAGTGGGGGAGCTCCCCTGGGTGGTGGTCTTTGTCATTGGGCCTGCCTGGGTTTACCGCCCCCCTCACTGTACAGACAGGAGACAGGCATCAGCCGAGTGGAGCCATCTGCGCGTGTTGTCATCTTGCACGTGGTTGCTTGTTGGCCTAGTCATGTTGTCAGGAGAGATCTCCTGGGCCTACGGTGCGTAGCAGGTTTGGCCATGGCGTCTTTTGCGGAGTGCAGAGGTTACCACATGGTCGCGAGCGCCAGGGGAGCTCCCCTGGTGAGCGCTGCAAGCCATGCCCAGCTTGGCCCGTGACGGGTTGGCAGGGGGGGACCTGGGGGGACGCACAAGAATATGGGCAGGTGGTCGGGGCATGGGGCTACTGCAGGGCCCTGGATTACGGTGTCACCTAGCTAACTCGCTCTTGTCTGAGTAGCTTACTGAGCCACCTGGAGACTAACAGGGCCACTATCCGGTTTAAGCGTTTCCGCGCACGGCCTGCGGACGACGCCCTCGCGTTTTCAGTGCACTCCGACGCAAGGCCCGTCGCCCATCACCTTTGATCAACGTAAAGGGCATTTGCCTGCAACCACAGTAATAGCTGCCTGCTGCAGGCCCAACCTCACAAACCACGATGGCATCTACGCTTGTCTTGCAGCTCGTCCTGGACCACCTGGATAGCAATGAGATGGCCGTTGATGGGCGCTTAATATGCAAAGCGGCCCAACACCATCTCTGTCTGCCTGAACAATGCACCGCTCAGCTGAGCCTGCCGCTGCCCTCTTCCGCCGGCGACGCAGCTTGGCAACCGCATGTGCAGCAGGCCTTTCGACAACTGTCCTATATCGCCAAGGTGCAGGCGCTCTCGACCGCTGCGTCCAGTGGCGGCGAGAGGAACCTGGAGCTGGCGTGGAGCCTGCTGCGGCCGTGCCTCTTCCCGGGCCTGCTGCAACTGCCTGTTGGAGTCCCCCAGTACTACGTGCGCCAATTCTACGTGAGGGTTTGGAACAACACCCTGGGCCATTTTCTGGACGACCCCGGCGAAGCTGCCATCACAGCCGGCCACGCGCACCTCCTGCCCTGGCTGGTGCGGAACGGCTGCCCAATATCCACAGAAAGCGTGCTGGTGGCAGCGGCAGAGCACCTTGACCTGGAGGGCATGCAACGGGCCATGCAGCTGCTGGGGGTCGACCCGAATCATCCGGGCCTGGACTTGCGCCACTGCATGGTGGCAGCAGCGGCCCGGTCGGGAGTTGCCGCCATATCAAAGCTTGTCTTGCTGCTGTCGGCCAGGCGCGGCTCCCTACAGCAGCAGCAGCTGCTGCTGCATGCAGCCACGCACGCAGCGAGGGGCGGGCGCTTGCCAGCGCTCCAGTGCCTGCACGGCCTGTGGCTGCACAACGAGAGGCTGATGTGCGACCAGCAGGGGCTGGCGTACCGGCAGGGGGTGGTCCTTTTCCAGTGGTCCAGTGTGCTCTGGGCGGCTCTGCGGCACGCGCATCTGCACGTGGCAGACTGGCTGATGGCCCAGGAGGGCTTCTCGCTGGAGCGGTTCGGCCCGGCGGGGTTGTGGATGGATGCAGGCAGGAGCGGCAGCACGGAGCCCGTGCGCTGGCTGCTGCGCCACGGGGTGTGTGTGCACAGCGTAGCCATCAGGACTGCGGCGGAGGCGGGGAACCTGGAGGGGGTGCAGCTGCTGTACGAGCGTTTACAGCGGCGCGAGCTGTTGACAGCGGATGTGTTCCACAATGCGGCGTCCTCTGGCAGCGTGCCCACTGCCACGTGGCTGCTGCAGGCGGGCTGCCCCATG
>VFQN01008400.1_pt1 | contig 10479 bp, 10 predicted proteins | sample 3512371 | NCBI WGS metagenome assembly VFQN01 (sample SAMN10412370, study PRJNA504923) | tailings metagenome | isolation source: Replicate 2 from Balatoc abandoned mine | place: Philippines: Itogon, Benguet | collected 2017-08-28 | reverse complement strand
AACCTGATTAACGGGAAGGTACACACGCTGGTACTGACACGTGTCTTGATCCCCAGAAACGTCTTCGTCACCCGAAGGAGGCCCCATCCACTGCACGTACCGAGACAGGGTAACACCCGTGCTTTCATGATAATCGCGCGGATCCAACTGCGATTGGTCATGGACTCTCCACTCGTCTCCACAAGCTCTTCCTGCCTCGCCAGCCCCCGCCCACAAGCAGTGGGGCTGCAATGCTGCCCTCGCAGTCCCTGTACCCCCTTCACCCCCTTAACATGGGACATTAGACGGGGGAGCGTGAGAGCGTGTGGTCGCTGGTAGGGGCTGACGAAGGCATGGCGGCAGAGGGTACGTAGCGCGGGCGAGGGCTTCGAAGGGTCCCGTGCGGCAGCGCAGCAACGAGCGGACAACAAGCTCAGTAACACTGGGAGAGCTCCCTCGCACCATGCCCCCGTCATGACGAGCACAGAAGTTCCTGGACGCATTTGAGCGTGCTCAGGCTCTGCGTTGCTGGACTGTATCGGACCTCGGGGGCTAGCACAGTTTACAGCGCAGCGGCCCCGAACCGACGTACTGTACGGTGTCGCAATGCATACACCAGCACCATGCCCCGACGTGGGCCTCTGTTGTAGGGACCTCGCGCCCCCTGCTATAGGCGCCCTAGGGGCCTCAAAGCTTTGATCAGGTCTTCCCTGCTCCACAACCCAAGTGCACCTATCTAAACCCAGCTGCCTAATCTACACGTACACACCTCGGTTCGTGCTCAGCTGCATGCGGCAGACACCCAGTGCCTGGCATTGATCAAAGGTGCGCAAAGTACCGGTGCTCCGTGCTTTTTCGCACCTGGGACGCGTGACCAACATCTGCCAACAGAATACACGTGTTACAGCTACAGTGCTACAGCTACAGTGCTCACCCTTTGACTCAGCCACGTAACCATACCGTATCATAGCCACATCCGAAGTCACCCTGGACACCATGTCGCTTGATCTCCACAGCATGAAAAGCAGTACTGAACAGGCGGCTGCCCGCAACAGCCCAGACGAGTTCGTGTGCACTTTCACAGCACGGCTAGCACCACACGACCTGGCGGTCAAGATGCTTATTATTGTTCCTTTTGTAGCACTCCATTCCTGGTCTCACACAGTTTCAGACGTTGCATCCCCTTGGTCAGTATCCCTGGTCTCACGCAGTATCAATCACCAAGCATCAGCAAGAAAATGCAAGGCGCTAAGTATCGGTCGGCTGCCCAATGCAGTGCCGTGCCAGTAATGAGAGAACGATGCAAGCCCAGCTTCCCGAGCGACCATACGATCACAGGAGGGCACAAAACCTATCAGTGGGCGGGTGCATGCATCAAAAAGAGTATATGGAGCTTGAGCACACATGCAACTGCTGCATATAGCGCGTTGCACCCTCACGAACACATCACCAGCACAAGCTGCTTGGCAGCATTAGGGTAAGGGTACTCGCCATGCCACAAGGGGCATCCCAGCCATGTGCCATTCAAACACTGTCTACAGCTGTACCCCACCGAACTTTTACTCCCCGCCTCCAACATGGCGCTGGTGACCGCTTCTGATTCCGCACCCAGCAGTCACTGCTGAAAGAAGAAGAACCAACACGCAAGTGATGAAGTGTCATCCAGCAGCTGCCTGCTGCTCCCTCTCCAATTCCTCCTGCCGCTCCCTGAGCCAATCATCAAAATTCATTTGCCTCGACAGTACCTCCTAGCTGCCTCCTCACAACCTGTCAGTGTCTGCGTGCCGTACCGCACTCCACTCTCACACGTCGCTCGTCAGCTCGATGTCATACCACGACATGCAGCACTCGTACTCGTCCCGGCGACAGCGCCGCGTGATGCGCACCCCCAGCTCCCGGAAGCGGCACTGCAGCACCTCCACCGTGCGCGCGTTGGCGGCGGCGCGTGCATCGCTTTTGGCCTACGGGTGTGGCGGAGCGGGGGATGCTTGAGTCACGTACCGACAGGTGCTAAGGGCTGCCGGTGTGGTTGTGCTGCTACACGACCATAAATAAAGCAGCACAGCATGGGGCTAGGGTGTCATGCCGGGCGGGATTGGAGCTGACAGGGAGAAATATGGTGAACCGGGAGCAGAACTACCAACGCGCCGTTGGATGCTGTGCAGCAGTGTGCAGTGCCGCGGCAGGGGCGCTCCTGCAGCAGGCTGCTGCTGCGGCATCGAGCGGGGCCTCCTATGACCGCCGATCCCGTTGCAGCTTCGCAGGATCCCTCATTCATGCCTAGTACGGTACCTGGGTTGCACGAGGACCGCCGATGCCGCATGCCAGTAGCCTCGCACAGCCTGCCCTCACGGCCACTTTTAGCATCGCCATCGCCCCCGTTCACCTCGCTCCCTTTCGCACCCCGTGTACTTCGCTCCCTTTCCCTCCCGCACCCTCGTGCTGCTGCCGCACTCACCCCCATGTACAGGCACCCCACGACCGGCACCAGCCAGCACAGCCCGCCCAGCCCCGGCCGTCCCTCCGCCACGTCCCCCGGCAGCGTGTTAAGGATCTCGCGGAAGGCGTCGGCGTCCAGGCGGCCGTGCAGGAAGTCCAGGTTGGGGGCGGAGAAGGCGCGGGCTGTGGCAATAGATTGTGGGCCAAGGTGGAACGCATGCATTAGTACGGCAGTCGCAGCATACAAAGGGATGCGGAGGCAGCCATTGGAGCAAGCGGTGTCGTGCACTTTGATGCCAGCGCGCACCACCACGGCACAAACATGTGGCCGCCGTTTCCCCACGGCAGCCAACGTCCGCGTGAGACCCATACAGATTAGCCACTAGGCAGCTGAGGCAGTCCTTCAATGTACTGTACATGGCAGTAACAAAGCTGTAACGTGCGGCACAAATGCACTGTACGGGTAGTGTTTCTACAGTGCGGTATTGAGGTCTGCGGCGGCTCACCTGCGTCCTTTCGGGGTGCACGCTTGGCCTGGCACCGGAACAGGTACACCCTGGACCCGTCCTTGGTATAGGGCAGCCGCGTCCACGTGTACCATCTGACGTGGTCAATGTCTGACAGGACACCGGCGGTGCCTCCTAGGGGCTGGGGCACCTTGTGCCATGGGGTCTTGACTCGGCGCTGCGTCCTACAATGTGTTTGACTGGCGTCGCTTGTCTGTGCTTGTTGACAGGACGTGATATGGGTGGCACCGGGCGCTGTGGCGCAACTTGCCAACAGACTGACTGGCTTGCATGCTTGAGCTCGGACCGTTGGGGTCGATATAGCGTTACCCAGGGTGCGGGTGCTACAGCTGCTGCCATCTGTCGGGGGCAAGCAGCACCCCGGGGAAGACAGCGACACGGTGGGTAGGAGAGGGGCTGATAGCGATGAGGTAGAAGCATCAAAAGAACGTCTTATCCGGTCAGGGCCCGGAGCCTTGCATGTTGCCATGACTATGCCGCCTGTGGCGAGCAAGGGACCAGGATTAACGGAAGCGGGTAAGGCCGGACTAGGGTTAACCGTTGGCTAAAACCTAGCCCAACTGGGCAGCTCAAATTCTCTCAGCAGTAAGCCCGGGTGCTGGTCATCAACACATAGGCGCGAAGTCCGAGACGCGTGCCCTTTTCCGCCACTGCTGGCAAGCGCGCATGTCAACGCATGGCGACCTTGTCCACCTCGTGTGGCACGGTGCTATCCAGCATCCCGCCCGACCATCACTCACCGTTAGTGTATGCTTATGTGCTTTGAGACTGCGTGCTCCGGAGTAGCCCAGGATCAGCGAGTCAGCGTTTGAGCGACGCCGTATTCATATGATGAAGGAGCCCCCGATCTATCAAGCGAGCCCATACAATTTCGGCATAAAAGGTGCATCTTATGCGAGTGGGGAGTTCTGGCCTTGAACAAGGTTGGCCTCGGCCCTTGGCCAAGGTTGGCCTTGGCGCCAGTTGGCGCCAGTTGGTGCAGTAGTCGCCTCCCCTGGGTCCAGTCCTAGTGGACAGCAGCGAACGCAGGCAACGCACCCTGTCGATTGATTGAACATCAGTACCAGTGCAAGGGTACCTGTTACAGAGTTAGTCCCATGCAACTGCTGGTGATGCGACATGATCGCCGGACTGAAACCATCGACACGCCGTACAGGCGGGAAACCCCATGTCAGTTCCTGACGCACTGAACGCATACCCCTGCGTCTACGCCACCAGCTGCCACCTGGTGTAATAGCATATCGCAAGCTTCAACGACTATGTACTCCTAAGGAAGGGTACACAACCCTTGAAGTCAGGCAGACAGGGACGTAGCCACTAGTGTCAACAGAACCACTCCTAGCCAAGGGGAGCTCTCGCCACCCAGCTTTAAGGTCAGCAGGCGCTGCAATCCAGCCATACGATGCTGAGCAGGTAACCTTGCCGTAACGGCAGGCGAAACGCGGCTTTTACGTGAGCACTATACTGAAGCCTGCACCAGGTCTGCACACTGCATCGCCCACTCCTCCACATCAGCGACACCACCCAGCTAACCCCCAACACCACCTTGCTACCCCTCAGCTCGCGCATCACCACCATGTTCAAGCACCTCAATAATAAGCGTATAAAGAAGGCCACCCGATGTATCGCCGTACCGGTATGAATCAATGACACACCAGCCTAGCTCCCCAGGCCACGCACTTCAAGGCAGGACCCCTGCTCTTTATTCATTCGCATGCCACCAAACTGGAGTTTGGCAAAACGAAAACGAACTGTGCACAGAACAACAATTTCATGCGGCGTGTTGCGCTCTCAATTCATGCCATCTGCTTGGCAGCACTGGTGTACTCGCTTTGCCACCTGGGGCATGCATGTGGACACATGACGCCATCTACGGTGCTACCTCACTTGAGTGCCCTCTCTCCCCACGCTATTACCCTTAAGCCTGGAATAGCCCGCTTCAACATGACGCTGGTCACATCCGCATGAATCCGCAAGCCTGCAGTCCCGATCAAACCGACGGAATGCCGGCACAGTTCAGTGAAGTGTCAATCAGTTGGCCGCTCCCTCTCCACTTTCACACACCCTATGCCCACCATTGAGACTCATTTCCTCACAGTGTAAGCTGTCATCGTACGAATGCCGTAACGCACTCCACTCTCACACGTCGCACTTCAGCTCGATGTCGTACCAAGCCGTACAGCACTCGTACTCGTCCCGGCGGCAGCGCCGCGTGATGCGCACCCCCAGCTCCCGGAAGCGGCACTGCAGCACCTCCACCGTGCGCGCGTTGGCGGCGGCGCGTGCATCGCTCTTGGCCTACGGGTGTGGCGGAGCGGGGGATGCTTGTTTCATTTAGCAACAGTAGATAAGGAGTACGCATGTGGGTTGTGCTGCCAAAGATCACGAAGCAGGACGGCACCGAGCGCAGGTACAGGGCTTACGGGTAATACGTTGCCTCGCATAGCCGCAGTACTCAAAGAAAAGGACCACAGACGTGGGCCGCGCTGCGGGACGCCATTTGGTGCCGCTGCGCCTTGCAGGGGCGTATGTGCGGGCCCCCAGTGACCGCCAACGCCCCGTGCAGCAGCCAACTGACGCGGACGTCGGCAGGGTGCCATACCATAGGAACCCGGGTTCTTGCCGCAGCCCGTGCAGCTTGCCGGTGGCCCCGCGCTGCCGGCCCTCATGTCATGTCGCTCGCTAGTACCATCCCCGCATCCCCCAAAGTACCACCCGTCCCCTCTCACCCTACCACAACCCGTTCCCTCCCGCACCCTCGCGCTGCTGCCGCACTCACCCCCATGTACAGGCACCCCACGACCGGCACCAGCCAGCACAGCCCGCCCAGCCCCGGCCGTCCCTCCGCCACGTCCCCCGGCAGCGTGTTAAGGATCTCGCGGAAGGCGTCGGCGTCCAGGCGGCCGTGCAGGAAGTCCAGGTTGGGGGCGGAGAAGGCGCGGGCTGCGTAGGCGTGGGGTAGGGCGGGGTAGATAGGGCACGGGGATGTAAAGCGCGGCCTAAAGCAGCGTAGGGCATCGATGATCGCGATATGCAATTGCTGGTGCAAGCGAGCGACGCTTCAAGGTGGATGACTGCGGGGTCGGACTGGCAGCCGTGCCGGAAGTCCAGGTCGGGGGAGGAGAAGGCCCGTTTGCGTGGAGGAACGCGGCATCCAAATGCCTGGTCACGCATTACGAGTGCAGCGCTCACAGGGCATGCGAGCACGCCCATCCAGGGTAGCCTCTAGGCACAGCTGCCGCAGCCTTAGTAACGTGTTCAATGTAAACGAAACTAGGAAAGCTCAATAAGACGGCTGGGTGCGCACAGTGTTTCCAGGGCGGGACATGGTGCCCGCGGCCGCTCACCTGCGTCCTTCCGGGGCGCTTGCTTGGCCTGGCACCGGAACAAGTACACTCGGGACCCGTCCTTGGCATGGGGCAGCCGCGTCCACGTGTACCACTTGACGTTACCCATGTCCAAAAGGGTGCCGGCGGCGCCTCCTAGGGGCTGGGGCACCTTGTGCCATGGAGTCTTAACTCTGCGGTGTGTCCCGCAGCCTGCTGGGCTGGCGCCATTTGCCTGTGCTTGTTTGCAGGATGCGGCATGGGTGGCACCGGCGGCTTTGACGCAGTTTGCAAGCCGTCTGCATGGCTTGCATGCGTTAGCTGCGGCCGATGGGGTCGAGGTAGAGGTATCCAGGGTACAGGGGGTACAGCTGTTGTCGTGGCCGGCTGCCGGGAGTGAGCAGCACCCCGGGGACGATAGCGACTCGGTGGGTAGGAGAGAGGTGGATAGTGCCGAAGTAGAAGCGTCGAAGGAGAGCTCTATGTGGTCGGGGCCTGGAGCTTGGCACGCTGCCATGGTGACCCCTGAGGAGAGCAAGGGCGGAGCGCAGGAACGAGCGGAGTTGGACTAGGGTTAACATTGGACCTTGGCACAACTGGGCCGGTCAGTGTCCCTTCGCGTTTAGCCCACATGTTCAATCTCTTCGCATAAACGCAAAGGCCGAGACGAGTGCCCTTCCCGCCACTCCTACTAGGGGGCGCATGTCAACGCATGACAAAGCCATACACCCCGCACAGTGCTTTTTAACGTCCCAAACGACCACAACGCACCGTCTGTGTGCGCCTACGCACGTCGGGGGTGCGCGCTTCGATGTAGACCTCGACAGCGACGCGCAGTCGCTGCACAGACGTCAATGCTGAAGGCGACCTCGGCCTATGCTGCCAGTCCACAGAATTTAAGTGTAGATGCTTGAAGTCAATTTAAACTGGGGACTCCTGGCGTTGGACAAGGTTCGGCGCAGTCTTGGCGGACAGCGCGAACGCGCTTTATTGGTGGATGGGATATTAGCATCAAAGTGTAGGTAAGTGTTACAGATAATGTCCCATCTCGATGCAACATGACCGCCGGACTCCACACCGCCTCCACACTGCCTCCACACTGCCGTACAGGCGGGAAACCCGATCGGCCAGCCAGTCTTTTACGTCACGAATGCATGCCCCCATCCACGTTGAAGAGACCGGCAGGGCTAGTGTGCTAGACGTTTTGCAAGCTGCGGCGTTGACGTACTCTTCAACAGGGGCAGGAAGAAAGGGACCAGGGCAGACCTGACAGGGACAGATAAATTAGCCACATGCCCACAACAGTGCAGTTGCAAAAACTTCTCCTGCCCTTCCCTCTCCTGGCCACCCACTGTGGGTCAATGCCCTTCACAAGAGAGTGCAGGCGCTGCAACAACCGGAAGCCAAACAATACCAAGCAAGGTCATAGGCAGTGTCCTGGCCGGAGTTTCACGACCCCTAGCTCTCTCCAGCAACGGGAACGCAACGCAACGGAAGGAGACCACAAGGTAGCATGCCATATGTACGGAGAGGGTGAGCAGACGTAGGAACAAGGTCGCACGCCAGCCCACCGGCTCCGCACGGCTCCGGTTCACCCACGACACCTTCGGGTCAACTGCCCTTCGGTACCGAAGAATGAGGCTTTCAATGGCCAAATGCAGTAAGGTCACAAGAATCTTGGCACCATGCGAACTATGAGACTATCATCTGGCTGACAATGACAGCCCTTACCGCACACATGAGTTGCATGCATGTGTCTGCCCCAAAGGACTGACAATTCGACCCAACGGGCAGCGCAGCGAGCTATACCCGCAGAGCCACACGGTATTGCCTGATACTAAAATGCAACTACACATCAAAGCGGCAACGTGCGTTAGGGAGTATTCCATGGCTCAATAACCCACATGTATGCGACTGCGTACAGTACCCCTTTGCACACCCGACATCGTAAACAACACACCTCCACCGTCCGTATGAATCCCTTACGCCACCTTGATCGCCAGCACATACGCTGTGACCAGCACAGCAATAAGCGTGACCGTGAGCAGCACGGGCCCCCACTGGTCGTCGTAGCGCACCGCCTGCCGCTGCAGCATCTGCGCGCTGCGCCGGCGGTACATCCACAGCGCGTACAGCATGAAGGCGAGCGCGACGGGGGCCATGGCCATGCCGGCAACCTGCACGGCAGAAGGACAGGAAGGGGGCGTGTCGGAGCTGTTTTGGGACTGTCCGGTAATAATCTTGCGCAAGAGAAGATACTTCTTTTACAGATACATAAGCTTGCCGCGTAGAGAGGCTCTCTACGTACCAGTATATGCTTACCCTGCTCGCATGGCAGGCGCTGCCAGGAGGGCACAAGGTGCCCGCCGCCGGTACGCCCGGGGCCCCCGCCAGCGGCGCCCCGCCTCCCCCGCCTGCCAGCAGGCTGAGCGCCGTGAGCATGATGAGCACCGCGATCTGAAGCCACGCCAGGAACGTGCGCTCGGCTGCGGGGGTGCGGGAGCGGGACGGACAGCTGTCACCGCATGACCTCGAAGGTTGCTGGGTGAGAAGGCGGTGCCAAGGAACACTGGAACAGGCGTAGCGGTAATGCCGGTAAACGGGGCCTGCCTGGTACCACGCGCTGAACAACCCCATGACAGCCAAATGGTTGCAGAGGTGCCGGACCGCATGGCATGCAGCTCACCTGCAAAGAAGGTCTTGGGCTCAATGCGTGCGCGCGGCATGATGCCGCCCCGCGGTAGCATGCTCCCAGCTGGGGCCCCGCCCTTGCCCCCCCGCCTCCACGTCCCCCTTGCCCGCCGCGTGGCTGGAGGGGCTGCGCCACTGCCGCAGTGCATCCCACTTGTCGGCCAGCCAGGACCTGCTGAAAGGCATAAAAGGCGGTATGGGGCAGATTATCACTGGCAAGGGGAAAGTATTGGTGGTCGGGGGCACACAGATTGCGAAGGCCAAGATGTGTTCTTGCCGCGTGAGCTAGAGGCGCGGGGCACCTGGAAAAGGATCTCCGCGGAAACAGCGACGGTGCTAGGTGCCAGCAACAGCCACTCCTGCAAGGGCAGTATCAGTGCAGGAACGTCCGCGAGCTGCTCACCTGCATGTGGCTGTGTGCGGCTCCTGGCCCTGTGCCACCACCACCGGCTGGATGACGATTGCCGTGTGGACGGGCGCTGGGGCTGGGGCAGCCGACGCGGACAGGAGGACCTACGCCGGGGCACGCAAGCGTGGGCGGGAGGCGCTCGCAACCGGCACTAGCGTGAAAGCGATTGGACAGCGCCTGCTGAGTGAACGAATCACACGGGTCGGAACAGGACACAGCAGGCTATGTCACCCGTCATGCAAGAAGCTGGCTACCATGGCAAGCGAACATGCATGCGCAATACCCGGCGTACCTGCTGCTCGTGCTGTGCCATCGCCGCCGCCGCCTCCTCCTCCCTCCGCCGCTGCTCCCTGTCCGCCTCCCTGGCCCCCATCATGACGGCCATCTCCTGCAGCGTCACGGGGCTCAGACCCCCGGACCCCGGACCCGACCCCTCCTCCGCAAACCACTCGGGCGTGCGCTGCACCCGCTGCGGGAACAGCAGCGCCATGCCGTGGGAGAACTTGGAGAACTTGCCGGCGGGGACCAGCAGGCCGCTGGAGCGGAGCGCCTAAGGGGAGGATGGTATGGGAAGAGGAGGAGATGGGGCGCCAACGGGTGGGCTGGGGCTGGCGCAGAGGCCTTGCATCACCCTGGCTGCTTGGTACGCACTCGAGCGGTAGGGGCATTGGGGTTTGACCAGGGCCTGAACACAGCACGAGCGGGAATCCACGTGGCCAGGGCTCACCGTGACCCACTCCGGCTGCGCCTCCTCGTCCTCCAGCTTGATCTCCAGTACGGCGTACGGGAAGTGGATGACGTCATCGCGGTGCACGGGCTGGGACATGTCCCTGGGGGTGCACGGGGAGCAGAGCACCTGGAACTTTGTTGTTTGTTCTCTCCCAGTATTGAACTTACCGTACACTCAATGAGCATCGCACTGTGCGTGACTGGCAGCAGTCTACCTTGAGCGTGGATGCCTCACCTACACCAGCCTCCCTGCCTCCTGGGCGCCGCCGCCTCCCGCACCAGGCTCATGTGCGAGTCGATGCTGATGCGCACCGCGTTGGTGGAGCTCAGCTGGAAGGCGGTGCGGCGGTACACCGTGCGCACGTGGGGCTCCTGGGGG
>VFQN01008399.1_pt1 | contig 10479 bp, 11 predicted proteins | sample 3512371 | NCBI WGS metagenome assembly VFQN01 (sample SAMN10412370, study PRJNA504923) | tailings metagenome | isolation source: Replicate 2 from Balatoc abandoned mine | place: Philippines: Itogon, Benguet | collected 2017-08-28 | reverse complement strand
CGACCCAGGATAGTACGGACGGTGCTTTCATGTGCCTAGTGGCCACTCCCCCCCCCAGCGGGCGAAGCACGTGGCACGCGTGTCAAAGTGCGAGTCCGCTGCAAAAAGGCCACCAAAAGTAGTGCAACCAAATGCGACATGCTCCACATGCGATGGTACGCTGCCTGGTAGGGGCAGAAGAGACCTGCATCCTGCCTTCTGTGCGTCCCCCCCAGGAAGAATGCGCTAGCGTTGGGGCTACCGGCGAGGATCGGGGCCGCGTGCCAACTGGAGCTGCTAGCATCTCCCTGCGATCACCTCTTACTCAACAACCGCAAATGCCTCTTACTCGAATGAAGCGCGGAAAAAGCCGATATCCCTATGACGATGCCGACTGATGGTTGGTGCAAGAACAAAGCGAAAAGCTCACCCCGGACAACTTTCTCTACCTACCTAAACCTATGCTAAACCAGTGCATCCTTCGTACAACGGCGATATCCCAGGGGAACTCCCCGTCATAGCGTCTTAGGCTTTCACGGATCGCAGCTCAGGCCCCGGCCACTAGGCACATGAAAGCACCGTCCGTACTATCCTGGGTCGTGACAGCTGTCGCGACCCAGCGTGGCCGTGTGGCTAGATAAAAAGTCAGGGGGGGAGAGTTTTTGACAGCTGTCAGGAGGGGGGAGATTTTATGACAGCTGTCAGGGGGCGTGACAGTTGTGTCAGGCGCGCGGCAGAGGTGGAAAATGTGCACGTATGTTGCTGGTAGTGGAGGAGGGGTGTTTATTTAGCTCTCCTGCTGGAGCCCATGTGGGTTGGTTTGTGTGTGGTGTGTGGTGGAGGGTAATGGGGCGCCGAGGGGGTACGTTGTGCAGGGGAGTCTCGCGGTCTGGCAGGGGGAGGAGCGTCGCGCGCGGCTAGGATTTGTGGTTGCTCGCAAACGGCAGTGGTAAACAAGTGCCATAATGAACAGTGAAGGAAGGCGATGTAAGGCCTACAGCGGCTGTACCCTGCTGGTGCGCGTGCAGTGTGAGTACGAGTCAATTCCCCCCCAGCGTTCAAGAGCGAAAGCTCAGTTGACGCTGCACAAAGACGAGTCGCAAAATGCCGTGAGGGCCACAATTTCTACGCAACACTAATTGAGAGGCGAACAGCGTGTTGAGCGGCAACAGGTGCAACTATGCTGCTGTACGGTACACTCCAAGAATTCAACTGCTTGCAACCCAACCAGCTCAAATCTTCGCCTGCTAATGCACATGCTCTTAACAGCCGACTACGGGCTCTACGTCCCCCCCAGTTCCTTAGCTCCATGACCAGACAACGCTGCTTGCAAGGCGGTGTCTCGAATGCCAACTGGCGCACACCCCTTAGCTGATCGCCGCTGTACAAGAGCCCGATTCTGTGCCACTTTGCGTATGGTGCCAAACGCGAAAAGGCCGCTAATCCAAATAATACCCCAGATGCACGCTGAAGATGCCACTGCAAAGGAACGCTTCATCCCGAAGTCGACAGCCGCAATAACACACATGCCTCGCAGCGAATTAAACGCACGACCCATGCCCAAAACAACTCCTCGTGACGGATGGCGGCTTGATGACTCCACGATGGTAGGTGCAGACTTGAGGCTTACGCCACGCGGGGTGGCGCCGCCGGTAGTGAGCTAGCGGTTGCGACGACATGTTGACTCCACGCACGCCCACCGACCGCCGAAGGAGCGGCGGCAGGCACAGCCGTAAGCCATCAAGGACGGTAGGTCCGTGGCTTCTTCCCGTGCCATGAGGGCGACAGGGTAAGCGAGTCCACCCTCGTGCGAGGGGGAGGAGAGCGCAGCGGCAAGCGCGTGCGGTTCCGTTGCCCCCAGGGCATGGGTCACAGTGGGTTCCGTTAGGGTTCCGTTTGGGTCGGTACGTGGCGGTGAAGCCGGTGGAAGGGCTCCAAGGGGCCGAAGGGGTGACTTGAACACCCCTACACGGGACTGCATGCCAGGGTGGCAAAAGAGGCGGTCTGATACACCTAACGCTATCGAAAGGAATTCAGTTCAGCACAAATCAGACTGATCTGGCAGCGTACAGCAGGAGATTGCAACTGGCCCCCAGGAAAGCAGCAACAAGGACAATAACGCGGGCAAACTCTGGTACTGGCGCTCAGATCGTAAGCGCAGGCGTGCACCCATAGTTGATAGTGCCGTGCTTGGTCCAGTGCAAAGCGGGGTACAGCATGCGCTCAAACATGCGAATGGCGTACGGCATGCGCGCACACAGCAGCTGCATGAGCGGGAAGAAAGGGATCAGGAGCAGCGCAGTGGCCTAGACCCTGTACGTGAAAGGCGCAAGCAGAATGTGCTCTGCGCCCTGCAGGAGCGGGACGTACGGCAGCTTGAAAAGCATGGGGCTCCCAGCATCGCATGGCTGGTTCTGAGACGCGTTACCCTCCCCGCACTCGTGCACGGATTCTGCAGTTCCGCTAGGCTGCTTCACGGTCTTCTCATCCCCCCCACACTCGAGCGTACCGGAGGTGTGGTCGAGTGGCGTGGCCGTTGATGCAGCCGTAGCGGTGGGGGCGTTGTCGCCGTCGTCGTAGGCGCTGGAGGCGCTGCCCAGCGAGCAGGACGTTGACACGGGCTCCGGGATGGGGTCCGGCAGCGCGCCGTAGGCAGCGGCGGCGGGGTCCAGCGGCAGGGACTCGGGCTCCGCGATGGAGTCCAGCGGCAGGGTCTCGGGCTCCGCGGGCTTGGGCACCACGAAGGAGGCGCAGGCGGAGGCGCGCGAGGTGGACCGCAGCTCTGTGCGCATGGGATGGAAACGCAGACGTCAGGGTGTGTGATGTAGTTGGGGCGGAACACCAGCGTGGGCGTGGGGCACGTGTGCAGGGCATCAGCAACCAACTGCATCTGCGGGTTGCCGATGAGCAGGTTGTACATGACCGGCGGCTGGTCCACAACCAGCGTCTCGCCGAGCGGCAAGGAGACTGCGTACGGCGTGCCAGGCATGAGCTCGAGCGTGAGGCCCGAGGTGTCTAGGATCCCGAGCACACTGGCGCCCGTGTCCGTGGAGGACAGGAGCGTCTGCTTGGTTGGCAGCACAGGTAGGCCTAGGCGTTGTGCTGTCACAGCAGTGATGATGTTCACGTTGGCAGCCATGTCCCGCATGATCACAACGCCCGACCCCGTAACTCCCCTGTCGGAGGCGATGTAGATGGCCTCGGAGGGGTAGCAGAAGGTGTCCAGGCGCCGGCGGGCGAAGGCAGCCGCCGCGGGGTTGGCCGCGTAGGCCTCAGAACGTTGCGTGGCCGACATGGCCGAGATGGGCTTGAAGTCCGCGGGAACGGGCATGACGACGGGGTCGTAGCTAGGCCCCACGGTCACCTTGGTAGAGCAGGCAGCGGCGGCGCTGGAGGACGCCATCTGCGATGCGTAGCGCCTGGTGCGCTCGCCAACGGCCAAACGGCCGAAAAGGTCCGACAGCCCCTGGAAAAGCTCCTCCTCAGTGGAAGCGTCTGCGGTCTTAGCAGCGGAGGGCTTGGGCGCAGGGGGCTTGGGCAAAGGGGGCTTAGGAGGTGCCGACGAGCTAGGCAGGGGCGCTGGCTCGAAAGTCTTAGGCACCGTAGTCGACAGCAGGGTAGCGCTGGCCTGCACGTCTTTGTTAAGCACCCACGTAGCACCGGAGACAGCAGCAGACGAGGTCCCCGCACCCGTACCCACCTGGGAGACGTAGGCGTTGGGCAACCAGTCAAAGGAGATGAGGTTGTCGCCCTCGTGCGGGAAGGACGCCGGGGTCGCTGAAGGCACGGCTGTAGCTGCTGCGGCCGGACGCTGCTGCTGCTGGTGACGGGGTTTCTGCTGCAGCTGCTTCTTCTTGTCGAGCCAGTACTGGTACAGGAGGGCGCCGCGGTTAGGCTCGAAGCCTGGCGGCGCTATTTCGGGGCGCTCGATGTAGCAGCGATCAACGGTGTGCGGGCCGCCGCAGGTGTTGCACACGGGTCGTACTTACGGCGTTCGCGAGGCACTTGAGAGGCCATAGCAGCGGGCTGGCCGTTGTAGGCGGAGGCGGAGGAGGGAGCGTAAGAGGACGGGGGGTAGTAGGAGGGAGGCGCAGGGTGGTGTGACGGTGGGCCGTAGTTGTGCTGCTGCGGGCCGTAGGGGGGCTGCTGGCTGTATGACGGCTGGGGGCCGTGCAACGACGGAGCACTGTACGAGGGAGGGAAGCCCGGGGAGGAAGAGGAATAACCGTACGGCATGTTGGAAGGCTGAGGCAGCGGCGCAGCGTAGGCGGCGGCTTGGGCGCTGTGTGGGCTGTGGTACTGCTGGTGCTGCTGCAGACAGGAGATGGTGGTGGAGAAGGCGCTGGGCTGGTCGTGGTGCTGCTCGTAGTCACGGTCGCGGGGCCTGTCGTAGCGGCGGGAGGCGGCGGCGTGGGAGGCGCGAGAGCGGGCGCGCTTCTCGTCTCTCAACTCCTTGATCTCGAGGCAGTCCTCCGTGGCGTGGCCCCTGTAACCGTGCAAGGCGCAATAGGGCTCGTCGTGCTGCTTCTGGTCGCACTGGCGGGACTGCTGCTCGCTGTGCTGCTGAGGGGCTGACGGCTCGGGGGCAGGCGCGCTGTGGGAGGCAGCCGGCGCGGGAGCGGGCTGAGCGGGCGAAGCAGCCACGGCGGGCTGGACGGTTGCGGGGGTGATGGTGGGCAGCACGGTGGGGCTGGTGAACAGGTCAACGGCGGGGGCGGCGTTGTAGCTGAGCTGGTCGGCGGCGGTGGTGATGGCGGGGAACTGGTTAGGCCACTGGGACTTGGCCATGGGGTCGAGCACGTTCTCGACGTACTTCTTGACGGAGGGGACGCGCAGGCCCTTGATGAAGGCCAGGTAGAGCTGCTCATTGGTGCACACGTTGGGCACCTGCACGTAAAGGTGCTCGAGGCGGGACCAGTACGAGGACGGGAGCTCGTCCGCGCCCTGCACGGCGGACTTGAGCTGAGACTCAATGGCAGGAATGCGCTGCTGCTCAAAGCGTTGCATCAGCTTCTCAATGTAGAAGTTGGCCAGGTCAGTCATGGTGAGCGCAGGCGGCGGCCCAGGCGCGGGGGCAGGTGCCCCCGCCGCGGCCACTGCACGCTGTGCTGCTTGTGCCGCCCGTGCTGCAACCCATGCAGTTGCATCCGCTATGAGCGTGTCCTTGATGCTCGTGTGCCATTGCCCGTGCTCCGTATACGGATCTATCGACGCATCTAGCGATTGCAGCAGCGCTTCAGGTGTTGCATTCTGGATAGCTGCCCTCCCACCTACGACAGCACGGAAGTGTCGGATGAAGACCTCGGTGGGCACCCACGCGAAGGGGTCGATGGTGTAGATATGTAGGTGAGCAGCCATGTCGTCCAGCCCAACGAGCGTTGGGCGTGGTGGAGGTACTGGTACCTGTATCAACTCAGCTACGGCAGGGGACGGCGGGTCCTCGTACAGGGGGTTGCCTAAGACTTGTTCATTGGACTCCAATACCAGATCGCGAAAGCGGCAAACGGATCGAACTGCTCAACAGGGCTATCAAGCGGCGAACGTACAGAGCTGGGAGTACTAACACTAGGCGCAGGCACGCGCAAAGCAGGGCCCCTTCCTTGCAGAAAACGCAGAAGCCCGCCGTGATCGCTCTCTAAGGGGCGGTTCTCGCCCGAAGGACCCGCTAACCCACCGTTGTCAGCAGCAGGAGGTACCTCGGGCACAGCAGCCCGGAGATTGGGCGTGGAGTTGTGCCGCCGAAGTGCCGCGCTGTTGGGGGCAGGGGTAAAGTACTGCTCCGAGAGAGCAGCCGAAAGGGCAGGGCTAGGAGGGGATTCTTCAGTGTTAGAAACGGCAGCAGGGCTTGGACCTGCAGAAGCTTGCTCGACGGGAGCAGGGGCAGCGGCAGGGATAGGACCTGCGGAGGGCTGCGCAACAGAAGGTGTATTAGCAGTGTTAGCACGCGGACGGGCACTGACCGTATAGACGGGATTAGGATTACGGGTACTGCGCTGAGGGCGCTCCACTTTGGCTAGTTACTACCTGGTGCGTTGCCGACAGGAACCGGTGCGTGGCCCAGTCTCCGTGGGCGGGTGGAAGGTGTGGATCAACACCGCTTGTACACGGCCACAGTCCGACTCGTAGGCCGAACGCGGGCGCCGGAGGCGCTTGATTTTCGATTGGGTCTCAGTGGGTCTCAATGGGTACCGTGGCCTCAACGCGCTTAGGCGGAGGGCGAGCGGGAGTGGGAGCGGGAGCGCTCCGTGCGGTGGTGGTCACGGTACACTGAGAGGTAACAGAACAGTATCAGGGCGTTAACAGCAATACAACTGACTACAATAGGGGCGATATCTGACTGGCTGACGGGCAAAGCAAGGCGCGATGGCCCGGAAAGCGCTGAGGGAGCGACCCTCGCAAGGTACCGTGGTCGCGTAGGCGACAAATGCTCAAGCGAGAGACGCGAGCAGGCAGAGTGCGTGTAGGACGCAAAGCCGTAGGCGCGTAGGGCGTAGGCGCGTAGGGCGGGACCCTTATACTCTAAGATGAACGCAGCGCAAATGGCAATGGCAACGCAAATGGCATTAGCAACGCATAAACTCTCCCCCAATGCCTTTGGCAAGGGGTCTGGTCCTCACTGATAAAAGGGCTCTTCTCGATATGGTTGCGCAGGGGTGCGAGACGTAGACGTCCGCACCAAGCTGCTTGGGGTAAAGACGAAAGCTTGAGCGCTCTGCGCGCTCTGACTGCTGCGCGGCACGGGAAAGCGACTAGCGTTAGATTACTGCGCTGCCTCCGCCTTGAGGCCCAGCGCGCTCTCTTAGCGCTGCGCTAAAATGCTGCTGCAGGAATGGAGACTAGTTAGGGCGGGCCAGGCCTTTCACTAATCCAGATACTGCTTCGCAAGGTGCTCTGTAAACAGCCGGGGACAACTCGCTAGAGGCAAGCTGACGCGACGGGCTCCGTAGTCCCGGTTGAGTGACCTTACAGATGTATAAAAGCACTGTATGACCACACTGACGGAAATCGAGGAGAGCGGTGGACACACCGCTCTCGCAGCCAATATGCGACACGCTTCGACACGCTTGCGTACGATCCAGGCGTCACCTCGGATCAGTTCTAGCTTAGACCCAAATACCCTCGTAATATCGACTACTCATAACGGCACAGGCTCTATTCACTAAGGTAACCAGGTTAGTACACACAGGGACCTGGCCCTGGGTCACCGAGCAGGCCAACGCGCCAAAGGCTAACACACGATACTATCCACTTGAAAGCGCATTCCGAATGGACATGCTGGCACATAAAGACTACTAACACGCTTACAGGCCAAGGAAAGGCTGCACACTAACTGTCTTCAACCGTTACTGACACGTGCCGCCAAAGATGGTCGGTCCGCCACGCTGGACCGTGACAAGCACAAGCACGGTACGCTCGCCGTGACAGCACAGCTCAGTAACCCCACTCGTCTCCCTTTGATGAACCCATTGCTCCAGTCTCTCTCAACACACAGGTGCCACTGCTCAGCCCGTCGTCTTGGCTACCGTTCCTTGCAACATCCACTACAAAAAAATCTTGGCCCAAGCTCAGCCCTGCATACTACCGCACATGCAGAAATCCCTCCAGCACCCTGGACATAGCCACAATCATTTAGGGTAGCCACAATCATTTAGGGTGTGTCGCCCCCAATCAGTCCCACACCCTGGATGGACACTACACACACAGTGCTTCAGTTAGCACTGTCCAACAGTGCAGACAAAGAGGCCATCAGCTCATTTGCTGGGGCCAGGCCCAGGAAGATGGACAGCGGCTCTTGCCCCAATGCCAGGTAGAACGCAAGGCATGCCCCGGTCCAGACACGAACCCTCCGCCAAGCCTTTTCCACCCTCAGGGAGCAGGACATCACTCCAGGTTGTCCCTTGTCTTGAAGAAGATGGCCCGTACGCAGCAGAGCCACAGTGCGAAGAACGCCCACCCGAGTATGACGCCCTGCACATAGTCCAGCAGTAACTCATTGCACTTTGGACAACCATGGTACAGACCTCGGTGTGTAAGCCATGCAGCTGAGGCACACGGCTAGTAGTAGGGACCCCACAGGCGTGGGGGTAAGGTGCAGACATGTTGTGAGACACACAGCACAGTGTTTCAACTGCATACGCTACACAGCACAGCGTTTCAATGTAGGGTTCGAGCAGTAGGAACAAGCATCACAGCTATGTGGAAGGCACAGAAAGGAACACATGAGATGCCCAGGCATCCAAGGGCCGAGCAACAGCAGGGAGCAGTGCGGGAGAGATGGGAAGTTGCTACCTCCTTGCATTTCGAACTACAACCCTTGTCCCCCACATGACACAACAACCGAACACACCTTGCTGTTTTCCATTTGCAGCTGGGCCACCATGTTGTCACTTTCTGCCAGCAGCCGCCTCAGCATCTCAACCTTGTCGCCACTGTCATTCATCGTTGAGGCCTGGGAGAGAAGGAGAAAAACGAGTCTCTGAATGCGATACCACATTGCACATCGTGGCACCAAGCATTTCGAGGGCTGGCCACAGCACACCACACGCTACCGCTGGGGCCGAGGATCAGCTCCCCAGCTAGCAAGCCTACCAGTTTATCAATTGTCCTTGCCCTCCCCAAATACCATTGCAACAGGCTTACGGCCTTCTTGGCGTGCACTGCGGGTGCTCAGAGTAACAGAAGCTACCTCCTTGCATTTCGAACTACAACCGTTGTCCCCCACATGACGCAACAACCGAACACACCGTGATCTTGTCCTTGCTCTTGTCTGCTTGCAGCTGGGCCACCATGTCCTTGCGTTCTGCCAGCAGACGCCTCAGCATCTCAACCTCCTTGTCATTGTCACTCGCCGTTGAGGCCTGGGGGAGAAGGGGTAAAACGAGTCTCTGAATGCGATACCACATGGCACGTCGGTGGTACCAAGCATTTTGCGGGCTGGCCACAGCACGCCACACGCTACTGCTGGGGCCGAGGATCAGCTCCCCAGCTAGCAAGCCTACCAGTTTGTTGCAGGGATGTGCTGGACCCGACTGGTCCTAACATCAATTGTCCTTGCCCTCCCCAAATACCAATGCAACAGGCTTACGGCCTTCTTGGCGTGCACTGCGGGTGCTCAGAGTAACGGAAGCTACCTCCTTGCATTTCGAACTACAACCGTTGTCCCACACATGACGCCACAACTGAACACACCGGGATGATGTCCTTGCTGCTGCCCGCTTGCAGCTGGGCCACCAGGTTGTCGCGCTCGGCCAGCGGCAGCTTGAGCTCAGCAGTTGAGGCCTGGGAGAGACGAGGTAAAACGAGTCTCTGAATGCGATACCACATGGCACGTCGGTGGTACCAAGCATTTTGCGGGCTGGCCACAGCACGCCACACGCTACCGCTGGGGCCGAGGAGCATGGTTGAAGAGCATTTGGGTGCTCTTGTGTTGGTGTGTTGGTGGCTGCGAGCATGAGCCATGGCGGTAGAGCTGCAATCGGTGGTGCATGCGAGATCACTGCCGTACGTTGCGAGCGTTTATAAGCGCAGAACCGCGACGTTGTCGCTGGTTCCTGCACATTTGTTGAGGTATTTCGTGCTTCTTTACATATGTGACATAGTGGACCCCGCTCTGGACTAGTTGTGTTCCGGCTAGCCTGAGCGTATACCATCGGACACTTGTAACACGTTTGCACGAGAGCTGTATCCCGTTTACCGTTCCTTTAGCAGTTAGGAATAGCTGCTGGAGTGCATGTCAGATCGTTTACAGCGCGTCCCTGCGGCATTTGGCGCTGCCGCAGCGTGTGGACGCCATTGTGCAGGAACCGACCAGTGGCCTACGCGTCGCTGGAGATCAAGTGCGCCAGCTTATTTTGGATGATGATCTCTACACCCAAGAGCTCCGAGGTGTCTCCGATAGCCGCCGGGGCCTGAGCTGCGATCCGTGAAAGCCTAAGACGCTATGACGGGGAGTTCCCCTGGGATATCGCCGTTGTACGAAGGATGCATTGGTTTAGCATAGGTTTAGGTAGGTAGAGAAAGTTGTCCGGGGTGAGCATTTCGCTTTGTTCTTGCACCAACCATCAGTCGGCATCGTCATAGGGATGTCGGCTTTTTCCGCGCTTCATTCGAGTAAGAGGCATTTGCGGTTGTTGAGTAAGCGGTTTGTTGCAGGGAGATGCTAGCAGCTCCAGTTGGCACGCGGCTCCGATCCTCGCCGGTAGCCCCAACGCTAGCGCATTCTTCCTGGGGGGGACGCACAGAAGGCAGGATGCAGGTCTCTTCTGCCCCTACCAGGCAGCGTACCATCGCATGTGGAGCATGTCGCATTTGGTTGCACTACTTTTGGTGGCCTTTTTGCAGCGGACTCGCACTTTGACACGCGTGCCACGTGCTTCGCCCGCTGGGGGGGGAGTGGCCACTAGGCACATGAAAGCACCGTCCGTACTATCCTGGGTCGTGACAGCTGTCGCGACCCAGCGTGGCCGTGTGGCACACTTCCGCCGGAGCATGGTTGAAGAG
>VFQN01008398.1_pt1 | contig 10480 bp, 19 predicted proteins | sample 3512371 | NCBI WGS metagenome assembly VFQN01 (sample SAMN10412370, study PRJNA504923) | tailings metagenome | isolation source: Replicate 2 from Balatoc abandoned mine | place: Philippines: Itogon, Benguet | collected 2017-08-28 | reverse complement strand
TACCCGCAAAAAATAGGTCTCCGATAATCCCATAACCCTTCTCCTGAAAAAAAAAAAAAAAAAAACACAGGCCATCAGAGGCTCTCCCTTGGGGACTCCCTTGATGTCTGGTCCGCTTCAAGTTTCCGTACGTCCAGTGTCATGTGTCTACAGCAGCTTCTTGCCATGCCGTATCAATACCTTGTGTTTATTCGTGATGCTTCTTGTGCCCTGACACTCGGTTATGCAACGGACCGTAGACCAGTTCTTTAGGCGATGACGCCTTGGCTATACTGATTGCCACAGCATTGTGCCTGAGGCGAAGCATGTTGCATTTATGACAAATCCTAAGTTCGCTGAGGCGTCGTAAGCTAGCCAGCTGCAGGGAATATGTGGTTACACTCGAGGACCTCGGCACGAGGCAGCGTGCGCGGGTTGCAGCTGTTGGTCCTCGCTGCCAGCATCATCACTTGTAAGCGAGAAGGAAAGCAGCTCTCTGCATTCCTCATCGGTGTGAGCGGCACGAAACCGTGACACCTATCAACTCTTACCGCGTTCTGCAGCGTGCCGCGCATTGGGGCTGCAGCAATGTGTAGCACAACCTTCACTGAGTGGTCCGCGGGACTCAGTGGTAAACATGCTGCCGTTTGGCGAGGGAGGAACCGTCCTTAATGTCTCCAAACAGTTGGGTCCCGGCTATGTCTGCCAGTTCTGGAGGCTCAGAAATCAGGACATTATCATGGAGGAGACTTGTGCTTCACGCAATGGCAACAGGTTCGTGGGAGGGGCTGGCCTGTCTGACAAATGCCACGCGGTGCGTGTGGCGCACCAGCCCTCCACGCCGCTGCTAGTGCGCCGCTGACATGCTGCCATCTGGCTCGGTAAGCATGTCTTGGAGTGCGCCCCTCGGCCGCTGTACTTCGTCGGTCACTGGCCTCAACGCATACCTTGCCAAACCCCTCAGGTCTGTGTACCTGCTGTTTGAGTTCTGGCGACTGGAGGAGCCTGGGCCTGACGGCACAATACGCGTGGACAGCCGACGGATGGCTAACGTCTACTTCCTGGTGGCACGGGGCTTGCAGCCCAACGTAAGCGGCACGGGGAAAGCCACAGGCAGCGCTCTTGCCGGCGCCTTTTGTGCCCAGTCCGTGCCTTCCCATGCTACACATAACATGTACCTGCTTGTCCTGGGGAGACCGTTACCCAGAATCACACAAGTGGCAGTCGAATCCATACGGACCGCATCCCTTGAAGTACGACAGTACGCAATTCACTTGCACTACACGCGGATGCGACACTCTGTTCCGTACTGCCACCCGGTGCAGGTGACCTACACTAGCAGCGAGGTGCTGTACAGCCCTCCTCGCGCCTCGCAGCCACAGCTGGGTCAGAGTGGAGCGCTGCAGGACGAGGCGGCGGACAGCGCCTGGCGGCCGTACCACCGCATCCTGGTGCCCACGGACGCAAACGTGACGCTCCCCAGGCCGGGGGCGTCGCCACAGACCCTCGACTGGTGCGTCCTCGGCATCAGCATCAATACCACCGTCCTTGGCAGGGCTCCCCAGGGTCAGCACGTAGTACGCGACTGCCGTTCGAGTGTCCCCGACTGACTTTTTAACGCCTGGTCTCTGAGGGGCATGCTGTGGATGTAATGGTTGCCTGCAGGTTCCTGACCGTGGCCAGCATGGACCGGGACTCGGCCATCGAGAGCTACTCCATACGCGTGCGCTGCGTGTCCCCGTCGGACGAGCAGCAGGCGGGGGCGGGAAGGGAAGCGGCGGGGCCCGGGACAAACGGCACGGCGGCAGGCAGCGGCGTTGGGGCGGGAGGTGTGCCATGTCCGGAGCCGGAGCTGCAGAGCGGGCCGTGCAGCGGCAGGGGCACGTGCGTGATGCCTCCGCAGGTGAGATAGCGTCCGGTTAAACGGTGGGAACTCAGACCAGCTGCTGATTGAGGCCTTGGGGTTGGCGTGCACAGTATCCTTGGGTAAGGCGCTGCACTGCGAGAGCGACGGCTTGCTCGCAGTGCTCCTGCCAAGAAACAGTGATGTAGTGTTGACATGTATCAGAATGTTTGTGATGTGCGTGCAGGGTGTAAACCGACCGCTGCTGAACAAGGTGTGTCGGTGTGAGGACAACTGGGGCGACTACGGCTGCCAGCTGCCCGTGCAAACGCTGTCCAACAACGACACAGCAACGGTGCAGGTGCGTTGGGGTGTCACACCGGTACCAGCTGTGCGCCGCAGAAGGCATGGCCCGCTACGAGCGATCCAGGCCAACGCTTGGTGGCAGTGCGACTTCTGAGTAACGTACTGCTCGCTGATCCCCGACGAGTAGCCAGACTCTGGACCCATGTGCTGTTGCCGAGCCGTTGCCAAACGCCAGGTAGTCGAGGCCTCACAGCTCGCAATGCTTGCCAAGTGTAGCCCATTCCATCATGGTCCTCACGCTACTGTGTGCCGCTTGTGCTGCTGTCCAACCATCCTTACAGGTGGGGCAGGGCGACTGGACCTACTTCCAGTTTTCCCTGACGCTGCCTCCGGGCGCAGCGTTGGCCCCCTCGGGCAAGCCCGCGCTGCTGGTGGAGGTGACACGTGCCTCGGGGAACGGTTTCGGAGGCGACCCCGTGCTGTTGCTGATGCAGAAGGAGCCCACCGGCAGCAACCGCGTGCCCTGGTTCATGGACGTGAACCGCAACACGGACCTGAAGAGCTATTCCCTGCAGCAGAACTTCCATTACATCATGCAGCGGGACCTGTCGCCCGTGCCCCTGTCGGATGCGCCCGTTAGCACGGGCAATGAGCCCGTTACTGTCAGTTACTATGTTGCGCTGTACAACAGCGACCAGAGGTTCCAGCGGGACCAGCGGCTGCGTTCCACCGTGGCAAACTTGACATTGACGGTGAGAGGAGTGACAGGGCCGGGATGCATGGCCGTGTGGGCTGAAGGCAATGGGCAGAGGCCTCCGGCCTGACGCACATCCAGGTCGCCACCGCAACGCCTTGTTGTGCACCTATTGTTGCAAGTGATATGAACCATACTTGACTCCTGCAGCGTAGTCATTAGAAGCGGTACACTTTGTCACGGAGTGTGCTTCCTGTCGTCTCATTGATGCAGGTTCGTTGGCGCACGGGCGGGCCCAGCAGCCCTCCGGGTCCGCTGTGCCCTGGGGACTGCTTTGGCCACGGCACGTGCTTCGACCCGCTGGACTCCCCGATCAACACGATCACGACGCAGCCGGCGCTGTCGGCCATGCTGCCAGCCAGGAGGCAGGACTTCGCGTGCGCATGCCGGCCCGGTAAGTTGGAGCGTAGGCTCTGGGCTGCGCTAACTTCAGGGTTCCTCAGTGGTGGGACGGAGCGACGCAGCACTCCGCAGGGCCTGACCTCCGTGTTGGTAATGTCATGCTCAAGCTGATCGCCCTTGGCGTCTGACCACAGGCTGGGGCGGCACCATGTGCGAGGCCCGCGCGCGCAACATGTCTGTCAGCGTTTCCGGCGACAGCACCACGGACACGCTGCTGCCCGGGGAGTGGTACTTCATGCTGCTTAACTTCGACTCCAGGCGGTTCGACTACCGGTCGAACGACGTTGCCATCCAGTGGAACGTCCGCGACGACACCGGCGAGCCGGCTTCGGCGTACAGCAACGCATTTTTGACAATCGACGAGAACGCGTTTCCTCGCGACTCGCAGCTGGACGCCGATGACCCTTTTAAGCGCGGCTGGCAGATCTTTTACAACACGCTGGCAAGTCGGTCCAACCCGCCGCAGCCGCTGCAGATGAAGGGCTCGGACCTCAAACCTGGATACGGTAAGTGGGGCTACTCCGCTCCATGCGGGGCAGTTCTTGAATTACTGCCGTGCTGACGCACCTTCCCAATGTGAGGCCGACCTTATCAGCAGTGGAGCACGGCAGCTTAAACAAGAGTTGGCGAGACTACAAACCTGCTCCATCTTAGGCTCGCTGGATGCTGAAGGCGCCGTCCTTGTACCCGTGCCCGCAGTGTACGTTCTGGGCGTGTACAACTCGGACTACACCCGCACGACGCCCTTCCGCTTCAGCGTCAACGTGTACGTGCCCACCAGCTCCACCACGTGGCTCCACCCGTACATGTCCGTCGTACTGGGCGTCACGGCGTCCGTCATCCTGTGCCTATTTATGACGGTGTGCCACCGCATCATCCAGCGCTACGGGTGGAGCCCCTTCCGCCGCCGCAACGCGGCAGGGGCTAGTGGCGTGGGCGGCCCCGGCGGCGCCGTTGGGCAGCTGGTGGCGGCGGTGCCACCCCGGAATCAGGGCGTGCCGTCGCATATCGTGGACACCTTCCGTACGTACGAGTACGGCGGCAGTACGGCAGAGAAGGCGCAGCTGGCGAAGAGCTGTCGCGACCACGACACCATGTGCGCTGCCACAACTGCGGCGGTGACGGCCGACGGGCAACACTACGCCGACCCGCAGCAGCAGCAGCAGCAGCAGCAGCAGGTCAGCGGAGAGCCCGCTGTCGATGGAGCTGCCCCGGGGGCCTTTGCAGCCGCCGACGCTGTCGATAGCAGCGGCAGCAGCAGAAGCAGCAGCACAGACGCCAGTGGCACAGCCAAGCAGCCTTCCAGTGCTGCGCCGCCGCCGCTGCAGCCGGTGCCGTCGGCGGCCGCTGCGGCAGCCGGGACGGCTGCCGTTGTGCAGCAGGGGGCGGCGGCGGCTGCGGCGCTGGAGACGGACCGCCGCTCTCTGGAGCTGAGCGGTGGTCCGTCACGGCTGGGCACCAAGGTGTCTGCCTCGGCGGTTGGCGGCGTGTCTAGGCTGGCGGCGGAGGCGGAGGACGATCCGCAGTGCACCGTGTGCCTGTGCGAGTACGAGGGCGGAGAGCGCATTACGCAGTTGCCATGCAAGCACGAGTTCCACTCCACCTGCATCAACAAGTGAGAGGGTCTCGCCTCTGTCTGGGGAGTTGTTGGTTCGTGTAGCCCCAACACCTATGTGGAACCTCGTTGGGGGGACTTGGGGGGTGGGCTGTAGGAAGACATGCGAATTCGGCGGCTGGGACCCTGCCTGTTGGCTTGGCGGAATGACTGAAACAAAAACGCATGTGCGGGCTCGGGTCTTTAGTATTTAGCCATCAGCCCAACCAACACAAATGCAACACACGCATGCGAGTTAAACCCTGCTGTCGCGTCTGCGTGCCCTGTGACCCCTCCCCGCCCAGGTGGATGCTCACGCACAACACGTGCCCCATCTGCCGCGTGCTGCTGGTGCCCAACGACCAGCAGCAGCAGCCCCCGGGGGCCGTCGCGGTGCCGGTCGGGGAGCTGGCGGCCACCGCATCTGCGCCGATGCCCGCCGGAGGCGGCGATGGCAACGCCGGAAGCCTGCCGCCCACGGCCAGCGGGGGCCTCATGGCGCGGGTCATGGGCGGTCTGCGGCGGCCGCGGGGCAGTGGGAGGCAGCAGCAGCAGCAGGCGGTGCAGCTGCAGCAGCTGCCGTCAGTGCAGGTTGCGGGAGAGCTCCCGACGGCGGCTTCTGCGCCGGTGGGCGCTGGTGGGGGCGAGGAGGCGGCCCACACCGCGGTGCAGGTGTACCCGGTGGATGACGGGCAGGAGGCGGGGTCGCGCGCCCCCGGCCTGCAGCAAGAAGAGCTGCGAAGGACACGGTCAGGCGGTCATGGGCGCAGCAGCCGGCGGAGGCAGGCGGCGGGCCGCCAGGGCGGCGGCGCTGGGGCGTCTGTGACGCCGTTGGCGGAGGAGTCGGCGGCGGCGTTGGCGGCGGCGGGGGCGGAGGCGGGGTCAGCGGGGGCGGGTGCAGCGGTAGCGGGGCTCCCGGCGGTGGTGGTGGCGGCGGAGGAGGCGGAGCTGGGGGCGAGCAGGCGGCAGCGGGAGGCGTCGTCTAGCGGCGGGGGGACAGCGCCAGCGGGGGCGTCGAGGCGCGTGTCGGCGGCCGGCAGCGTTGGTGGTGCGGCGGCGGGGGCAACGGGGGCGGCGCCACGGAGAACGTGACGCGGAAGGGTGAGGGACTAAGGGTGTTGAGCTGTGGACCGGAGGCATGCAGGGTTGGAGGGCAGGTGGAACATGAGAGTCAGTGGGGAAGGGGCGAGCGTTGTGTATGCGAGACTTTGCAGCTTGAGTGGGAGGAGGTTTTGGGCCGTCAGCAATCAACGCGGCCTGTGGGGATGGTAAAATGCGTTTGAGTGGGCCAAACAGCTAACATCGCAATGAGTGCAATGAGAGCTTGAGTGAAGCATGTGCATGATGCAGCAGCGGTTCTGTGGTGGCATATGACGTTAACTACATCAGGGGGCCCCCTGATGCACGTGGCGCTGCAATGAAGTTGGTAAGCAGGAAGTCAGATGCTGCTTGAGCCCATGCGTATGGAGTTGGCAAGATTTGGTTGGGCATCCGGTATCTGGCAGGGGTCTTGTCGTACTGGCGGTATTGGAATGGAGAGCTGTGGCATGTTGGCTATGGTGCGTGTCCTACCGTTGTGTCTCGTGAGGCTGCGGTGCTTGGCGCGCTACGGGTTTGCACCACGGCACTTTAAGGCGCACTGGTGGTGTCGTCTGTCGCCCGGCGGGCCGTTGTGTCCGTGTTGCTGAGCAGTGAAGATCCACTTGTGAGGTAGCAAGCCAGGACGCCTCCTGATATACCAGTGGGGCGTACGCCCGTGGTTGGCGGTTGGCGGTATGGCTGAGGCAGGCAGTGCGATGGCGGGTCTTGGGGTTGGCAGGCCGACGCCGAGTCGCAGCTCGTGTTGCAACAACATTGGGACCAGTGTCCTGATCGACACGATTTACTGTATGCCCGAAGGCATTGGAGGATTCGCATGCCACTTGGTACGCAGACGTGTAAACCCCTTGATTGGCAGAAAGCGCGACTGCGGCCCGAGTACACGTGGCATCTGCTCACCACCCCAACGCGGGCTAGTCAGTCACGGCAAAAGCGCAGGGCAGGCATGGTCTGGCCCCAGGGCAAGACCATCGTGGTCCATTTGGGCTGGTCAGGGCCTTCCACGGCCATGCAGTGGCGGTTGGCCAAACCGCAAAAAGTGCCGTGCGCACACGGCGGCGTGTTAAGCTGTGAACTTGTGTACATGCAGTATTTGTCCGAGGCAGCAGGACTGACATCCCTACTTCTGTTGGTACATTGCTAGCTGTTTTTTTTATATCGCGAGCGTGCATTTGTGGAGCCGTTAGGTTTCACACGAATATAACTACCGCCTGGGCGATTGAGACAGTAATCTCAAGAATTTAATCGACAATACCTTTCCTTCATTGAATTCAACATGCCCTGGTGTTGTGCGAAGCCACCACAAGGCGATGCTGAAGGCGGGACACCACCCGACTGCCATATCAAGGACGCACATGGTGGTCAAGAGAAAACGCAGAAGGCGAAAACAGGGGACATCGCAGCGACTTCTGCGCTGGCATCGCTGCAGTTGCCGAGGCTGTTGGGCGACTCTGAGCTGAACACCTCAAGCGGTTGGAAAAGGAAGGCGACCGCCTGCTTGACATGAGCCTGCAAGAATTTAAGCTCTACTCGCATGACAGGAAAAAGGGCATGTCTCTGTTCGAGAAGCCAGTGGCAGGTACACAGGTCAGTGGCAAACCCTTCACCCCTCGCCCAGGACTCCTGGCGCAATGCCGCACCCACGTGGCCCTGCGTCCATTGAACTTGGTCGGCCTTGCGCTGTTTGGCCTGTACCCACAACCTTTCCGGCCGCTAAGCGCATGGAGCACGACTCTGAAGCCACGGCACCGGTAAGCCGACGCTGTACCCGGTACGTGCGGCACCCTGCCAGCTGAACTGCTACTGGTCCCTTTTGCTGCTACTGGCCCTCGTAACCCACGCACGCTGCAGTCCAAGATGGTCCGCATGGAGGCGCACGTGGCCATGCAGCCCGACGCCCTGTTCCGGCTGCTGACCAGCGTGGAGGGCTACAAGATCATGGACCCGCACACCGATAACTTCGGCCAGGGCGTGGTCAAGGTAGGGCGCCCTGTCCCCTATTGCACACAATGGCCTGTGCGAACTTTAGGACATCTGCACATCGCCCACTTTCACACGTGCTTGAGGCTGGGCGCTTCACGCTTGTACCTGAACCTGCAGGGTAGTCCGTGCCCCGGCGCCACTGCCTGCTCTCTTTAGGAGTGTGGCACTACCATAGCTGACTGGCAGTCCTTATACCTGAACCCAGCCAGCCCTGCTGCCCCCTCTTTGGCCGCCCTCCAGGTGCTGCCCTTCCCCCCGGGCCGCACCGGCCACGCCTTCATCAACTTCAGCAACGTGCCGCCTGCGCTGCTGCTGGCGCCGCGGGAGGGCCTCACGTGCGACATGGTGGACTACGACCGCCGCCTGCTGGTGTCTGAGTCGTGCGATGTGGGTTAACGCGCATGGTTGCACCTGCATCAGGCGAACAGTAGCTCCACGCTCCAAACCTCCAGCGCTGAGTGATTGTGGCTTGCGCAGCATCGTGCACGGTGTACTGCACCACCATCCTGCTGTGTCCTGCTCTTCAATCCAATTGCGGTGCTGCTGGTACCCTTCACTTGCTTGAAATTGCGCGTGCGCCTGGCCGGCCGCAGGTTACCCACGGGCCACACGCGCAGCCCACAAAGGGCACCACCCGCTTCCTCATATTCTTCGCCCTGCGGGTGCAGCCCGGAGAGGGGGGCGGCGCCAGGCTGCAGGTAGGCAGCGGGTCTGTTCACCACCCGGTGAACAAAAAGCACGCTAGGGACAGTGGGACACCGATATCCGGTAATTGGTAGCCACGAGCCATGGGTACCCTTTTCCAGTTCCGGCACGCACGGCACGCACAGCTGTGTCCATGCAAGTGCACACGGTGCATCATGCACTCCCCACAAAACCACGCTCCCCTGGCACGACGGCTATGTGCCATGCTCACCGGGTGAGTGGGGCCACCAATGTGCGTGTGCCTGGAGTCGCCCTGAAGCCCTCCCACTGCCTCCCACGTGAACAACACTTGCCCGCCGATGACGACCCGGACCCCTGAGCCCAGCTTCTGACTGCACGTGCACGCACCTAACCGCCTGCAGGCCGCCATGTGGATGGACCTGTGCGGCCGCGTCCCGGATGCCTTGAACAACGTGGTCAGCATGAAGGCCACCTTTGGCCCCATCCTGGACCGGCTGCGGCGCCACATGCAGCAGCACAGCCTGGGCCTCGACACGCCGCCAGACAGGTGGGGCACTGGGGCTGCTGAAAGTACACCACAAAAAGTGGCTATCCTACTGATGTTTGCTATTGGACGCCAACATATCTGCCTCTATTTTCGCCGCTCGACAGGTGGCCGCTGGACGAGTGGTATAAGGCGGCAGTGGCGGCGGGAGCGGAGGGGGCGGTGGCGGCAATGGCGGCGGCAGTGGAGGGGGCGGCGGTGGCAATGGCGGCGGCAGCAGTGGCTGGGAACGGAGGTGCAGCAGGAGCAATTGCTGCGGCGTAGAGTGCTGTCCGCTCGCTGTCCGCATGTACCCATCGAATAGGAATGACCTTGGTAGAAATGACGTCCTTGTACTGTTATGAAGCGGTCATGCGCTTGCGCATCCGCATTTTTTTCTGTGGAAAGCACTTCCTTTCAGGTTCACAACCGTGGGTTGGGCGGTGGACCAGTAAGGATCGTATTCCCCCACAGCCCCACTTCCATTGGCGCCAGGGGAAGGGACTTCCGTCCCCCGTCATTTACCTCATATAGCTCGTGACAGGCGCACAGGCACTTTCACCCTAGGGCAGCCGGCAGCTATCAGGGAGCTCATATGCATCCCGATGTTGCTGCACGCCAGCTGTTCCTGTCGCAGCTGAGGGGCGCGGGTCACAACGTGAGGAAGGCAGTTCGTGCTGGTTCCTGTTACCGCGCGTGCGCACCTGGTGTGCGCCCTTTTGGACGAGAGGAGAATAGGTTGCGTGAATGAGCGCTTCTGCTGGCACGGCACTACCCGGCTGCCAGCGTGGCAGGTTATCCAGGGTTATCCCTTTGCCAGCCTGTGGGCGGGGGGAGGCAAGGCCAACGAGGAAGCGCGGCGCACCCGATAGACAGCCCCAAGGAGCCGCCAGCCTGGCTGGGGCCACCGCTCCACTCCCAGCTGCTTCGTTCTGCCCCACACCGCCGCCGCGGTGCTGCAACAGGGGAGCTCCCCTGGCTGGGGGCCTCGCACATGGCCTGGTATGTGCATGCAAGCAGTCGCGGTAGGTCCTAAGACGCGCCAATTCTGTACGACTACCTGCCTGAGATCTGGAACCAATACCTCGGATACAAGTATGCATGTTACTGCGCTATAGGAACGAGTCTGGAACTAGGTCAACGCAATCGCACGACAACTAACCAACTCGTGAACTACTGCGCACTAGTAGTAGGGGACTCCCCTGGACAATGCATCGCTGACAACCTCTAGCTGACAACCTGACTGACGTTTATGCATAAACTGGCCAGACAAGGGCCAGAGGGATGACATAGCCCCGAAACGCGTTTTGGTCCGATGTCCAGCGCGTTTTG
>VFQN01008397.1_pt1 | contig 10480 bp, 4 predicted proteins | sample 3512371 | NCBI WGS metagenome assembly VFQN01 (sample SAMN10412370, study PRJNA504923) | tailings metagenome | isolation source: Replicate 2 from Balatoc abandoned mine | place: Philippines: Itogon, Benguet | collected 2017-08-28 | reverse complement strand
TTCAGGGCCCGACTGCGCATGCGCAGTGCTGGTCCACCAGGCGGTTCCATTACTGTCCTATGCTAAGACCAATGCGCCCTCAACTATCAATGTTTCCTAAAGCTCATCGTGTTCCTGGTAGTGACCGCGAAGGACTGACTCCTGCAGCCACGCCGGCCACTACCGGTACATTGCGGCGCCGCCAGCTACCTTACCCCGCTGGAGTGGCGTGGCAAATCAGCAACGTGCCTAGCCAAGCCGCTCTGCAGGCCCTATGTACCAACTCTATGTTCCCACCGCCTCCTCACATGGCTCCCTGCCCCTCCGCCGCCCCTGATCCAGCCACTCGCATTCCTGGCTCTGCCACCTCCTCAACCGCAGCCTCCCCTCCCTGCCCCTCGCCGGACCGCCTCCCGCCCCCACCACCTCCACCCCTCCCGCGCACATTCCGTCCGCCTCCCCGCACCGGGCTACCTCCCGGTCCCTCCTGCTGCCCTGCCGCCCCGCCCTCCCCTGGCGCCGTCAGGTCCGCCGCAGCCGCCCCCGACACGTTTGATAGCGACGTCCTCCTCTTGCCCCGCGCCGGCGGCGGCATGCTCGCCCCGCCCCCCTCCCCTTTGACAGTCTCTGCCTTTGGCGGGTTTTTCCGCGGCCGCCCGCCCACGCCCTTGCGGCTGATCGGCGGCGGGCGCGGTGGCTGCGGCGGCAGCCCCGAAACTAGTTGCGCCGCCGCCGTGCGCAGCTGGTCCGGCAGCATCACATTGTGCTGCTCCAGCAGGTGCTGCAGCGCCATCGAGTGCTGCTGCAGCTTTAGGATGTGCTCCTGCAGGCTGTTCTGGTACTGGTCGCGGCGCGCCCTGCTCTTGGCCGCCGCCTCGCGGTTCCTCATCATGCGCTCCTCCGCCGTCATGCCGCGCCGCCGGCCCTCTGCCCCACCAGCGCCGCCGTCGTCGTCAGTGCCCTCCCCCGTTAGCACCGTCTCACCGCCGCCGCCCTGCGTCGTCACCGTGGTCGCCGGGCCGCCGCCGGTGAGCATGCTTGTCGCGCGGCGGCCAACGGTGGCGGTGCCGCCGCCAGCGGTGTCCCTTGTCATCTCGTCGTCGCTGTACGGCATGCCGGCATCGCCGCCGCCGTGGCTGACGGTGCCGGCGCTGTCGGAATCATCGAGGGCGCGAGCGTGGGCGCTGCTGCTGGTGGGGTTGCCGAAGGCCTTGCCGACGCCGCTGATGCTGGTCGTACGGCGCTGGCGGCCGGGGGTCGCGGGGCCGGGGCCTCGAGTGCCGGTGGAATCTCGTGGGGCCATGAGAGCGCCGGAGCCTCCCGCGCTGCCTAAGGCCGCGGTCCCAACGGTGGTGGTTGTGGCCGTTGCGGTGGCGGCCCCGCCAAAGGAGACGCGGGCGGAGGGCGGGCTGAGCACCACGGAGGCGGGGAGCGTGCCGCTGCCGCAGCGGCCGGGGATGTCTGTGCTGGTGCCGCTGACCGAGGTGCGCAAGCCTGCCCCATGCTGCGCAGGATAGAGGACAGGCGGGGGCGGGGCAGCGGTCGCAGCATGCACCAAGCTAAGTGAGCATACAAACGTGTAAAACGTCGGATATACCAAGCTCAGACAGGTTCATAGAAGCGCACATGCGAGTTGGAACATGACAATGCCGTGGAGCGACAGCCGTGCTGCGGGGTGGTGCGTACCTGGCTGATGGACGTCCGCCGCCGCTTCTGCTGGCGCATCTGGCGCGCGGCTGCAGCAGCTGCTGCATCCCCCCTTCGGGGGATGGCCGGCAGGCCATAGCCCTCCCCAATGGAGGGCATCCCAAGCAGCTGGGAAGCGCCGCCTTCGTGCAGCTCTGGCAGCTGCTGTTGCTGCTGCTCTAGCTCATGCTGTGGCAGGCGCACTGACTGCCAAGCCCGAGCGCCTGCAGACGCCTTAAGCTGCTCCGCCTGCTGCTGTTGCATGGCCTGCAGGACAGGCTGGGACGGCCCTGCGGAGTCACGCTGGAAAGCAATTGCCGGGAGGCCCGAGCCCTCGAGACTCTGGAACGGATGCTTGCGCCTGTGTTCTTGAGGCTGCTCCTGATGCTCTTCCACTTGGACCTGAGCTCCGAAAGGCCTAAAGACACCTACTTCCGGGCGTAGCTGGGCCTGCTGCTGCTGCGACAGTGTCTGCTCAAGCGACTGTTGCTGCTGTTGGCCAGGGACCTGTTGGTGCCTGCTACTTGGTGCGGAGACGGGGCCCTGCTCACTGTGCTGCCTGTGCATGCCCTGCGATCCGCTTCCCGATTGTTGGAGCTGCAAACCGGGGCTCCCTGTAAGCCGCTGCTGCTGCAGGAGCTGCAAGCCAGACTGCGAGCCGAACGGTGTGCCCTGCTCCATGCGTGCCAGCCCAGATGGCAGGAAAGAGCTGTGCGGGCGCTGCTGCCCCGCTAGTTGCGGGGACCCTGACAATTGCTGCGCTTGAGTATGCTGCTGCTGCTGCAACTGCCGCTGCTGATGAAGGAGCATGTACTCCCTTTCGCTTTCACTGAAGCCACCGCCCTGCTGTTGCTGCTGCTGCATGTACCCTGGCTGCTGCCGCTGTGCAGCGGTGTGCATCGCCCTTGCTGACGGCGAGGAAGGCTCCTGCAGCGCACCGCCCCTCACAGCCGGCCTGGGGGATTTTTGTGCCTGTGGGCCCTCCGATACCCCGGTGCTCAAGAGCACGCCTGAGCCAAAGCCGCCGCCGCCACCCATCGCCCCCGACCCCATGCCTGGTCCCAAGCCCATGTTGAGGCTGGGCGGCCGTCCAAGCTGGTATGTGTCCTCCATTTCCGTCCCCGCGCCAGCGCCCTGTCGCGTCATGCCCTGCTGTTGCTGTTGCTGCGACAGCTGCAAGGCCTCAAGGGACGCGGACCGGTGTTGCTGGCCAGCATGGATCGCCGCCATAAGGGTACGACGCGGTGAGGGCTGCTCGTCGCTCATGCCCATGCGACCCGGCCCAGGGCCACCGTCGAAGTGACCTCCACCATCATCACTACAGTGCAAGAAGGCGGTAGCCACCATGCCGTGCCGCTCGCCCACGTGACCCTGCCCCAGGGCTTTGCTGCCGCCCAACCCAGCCTGGCTGCGGCCCGTGGCAATGTCCGGCAGGGCGGAGACCGGACCCCCGGGGAAGCTGTGCATGCGTGTGGTGCTCAGCAGCTGCAGGTCGCCGCCCGCCATGTCCTGGTCCAGCATGGAGCCCCCAAGCCCACCGTGGCCTTGCAACAGGATCTGCTGCTGCTGCTGCTGCTGCAACTGTTGCTGCAATGCTTGTTGCTGCGAGGCCGTGCCCATGAGGCTGAGGCGGCTGCTGCCGAAGCCACCAGGTCCGGCACCCAGGCCTTCCGCGCCAGCGCCACCCCGGGGGCTGTTTGGGCCCATGGGGAAGAGCTGCTGCTGCTGCAATAGTTGCATGCGACTCTGCTGGAACATACCGGTACCGTCCGGCCCGCCAGGGCCCCCTTCCATGTGCTGCTGTTGCTGGAAGTGATGGTGTTGTTGCTGCTGCAGCTGCTGCTGTGCCGCCAGGGCCGCCATGCTGGGGTCGCTCCCTTGCTGCTGCAGCTGCTGCTGCTGACCCCCTTGCTGCTGCATCCCCGGGCCCATCCCCATGCCGTCCATGCCGAAACCACCTCCAGAGCTCCCCGCCCCCGGCGTGCTCGTTCGGTGCATCATCTGCATTTGCATCTCTCGAAGCCTGCCGGGCCCTCCCATGGGCTGCTGCTCCATGGGGAGCGAAGGGGCACCCTGCCCGGGGCTGTGCGGCGGCATGGTAAGCCTGCCGGCTGTGGCCAAACTGTTTGGCAAGGCGCCACCGGCGCTGCCGCGAGCGCCACCGGCGCTGCTAGGCCGCATGTCAGGTTGCTGGCCCACCGAGCCCAGGACAGATGCGCCCGCGTCAGACATCCGCTCCTGCATGCCGTGGCCCGGTGTAATCCCCGAGCCATAGCTCATGTGCCCTGAGTAGATCTGCTGCTGCTGCTGCTGCTGTTGTTGTTGTTGTTGCTGCTGCTGCATGTAGATGAGTTGCTGCTGCTGCTGCTGCGGGTGTTGCCGCTGCTGCTGAGTCTGCTGTTGCGGACGCACACCCTCGCTCCCGGACATGAGGCCGTACGGTTGCTGCTGCAGCTGCTGTTGTTGCTGCAGCCCCATGCCCTGCGGCCCCTGGTCCGGTTGTTGCAGCGGCACGGATGGCAGGCCCTCCCTTTGCGTGTTTGCAGGCATGCCAGCGGGGGAGAGGATCTGCAGCGGCGGCGGCGGCGCCCGAAAGCCATGGGGCGCTGCGGAGGTGAAAGAGCCCAAGCGATGCATGTTGGTGGAGGACAGCGACAGCAACCCGCCGTGGCCTCCGGCCAGAGCGGACAGTAGCCCCGTGGTGGCGCTGGAGGTGCGCCTGCAGCAGGCGGCAACACCAGCGCGCACAGGGCAGGAAGGTGGATGCACCGCCCATGGAGAATTGCACGTCCCATGTTGGCGGCCATGCGGCAGTGCGGTCTGGCAAAGGCGTGCGGAAAGGCAGGTGTAAGCAGCACGGAATGCACGCACGGCATCGGTTCGCACACCGTAGTGCAGCTGTGACGGCTACGCACGTACCTGGCTGGCATGCCGTGCAGCAGGCTCTCCATAGCATCCGCCGAGCTGTCCGTGCAGCTCTCCCGCTGCATACAGAATAGAGGCAGATTCTATTGTAAAGCTCGCATGTTGGTGACGTGCTGGCCGTCTGCCAAACGCTTTTTTTCCATCTGGGTCATATCGGCGCAACTGGGCGCTTGCACCGTACCTTATTGGGGTCGTGGCTTCTGTGACTGGTGAACGAGTCGAAGCGCAGGGCTTCGGGCTGCCATGAATCGTTCTCGGAGGAACGTCGGTGCTGACTTAGATGTGCCTGCATCCACATCGGCAATGTGTCCAGACGCGTCAAGCAAGCAATATGGGTTGGGCTCCTATCCGTCGCGCATGCCACACGAACGTGGTTGAGGTTGCTGGCCCACCTGCGCGTGTTTTCTCCCACCACCGCTTACCCTAAAAAGCAGCCCCTCCGCCTGTGAAATCCTCCTTTCTAAGGCTTGTGACGACAACGTCTCCGGTAAAGGGCCGCTTGAAAGCATGGCACGACCAGCGCCCGCAGGGCCCCGCCGTGTCAGGGCTTGAAGTGCCGCAGCAGCCGGCGGGCGCGGCATGCCGCCCGGCTGCTCGCCATACTGTTGCGGGTTATGCATCCCACCAAGGAGCGTGTCAAAGAGTTCTCCTGGAGATTGTAAATCCTCCCCCCTTCCGTGCCTGCGAGGCGGGGCATAGGTCAACAACGCGAGGTCGATGGCGAGCTGAAATGTACTTGAATGGCAGTTGAGCTCAAGTTGTGCTCGTCATACATGCAGTCATACCATTCCAATCCAGGGGCTTGGTTGCCTTCCGCCGTTCCGCCCCCGCCCGGGTCTCCTTCCATTTCGCCAAGTTGACTAGCAGTCCATGGGCGGGGGCGACATTAACTGAAGCCTAAGCGAAAAGATTTATGCTGTCAGCAGAGTTCAGGTAGCAGTCTTGTCACTCAGAGCGTCTGTCGGCTGTAGCTTTGCTTTTCGGCACAGGGTTGCGATAGCACCGCTGAACACGACTGTCACGTAGTGCATCAGCAGTGTTGAACCATTATCATATAATACTGCGCATGTGGGAGTTGGGCATTTGCTTGGGGTGCCGTAGTAATAAAGTACGCCACAGCAAAAGTACGTTTGAGAGCTGCAGCAGATATGAACCATGAGCACCGAAGATCATGCAATAAGGATAACAGACCTGAGTCGTATTTATGGATTAGACCTTGCTGAATGGCGCAAGAAGGAGTATCGACAAGGATTTATCGCAAGGATTTACGCGCCATGTGCTCGGTGGTTTGTGCCTGTCCTATACCTGCGAGCGCATGGCAAGCACATGAGCCAACGTAGGTCAACATGCCTATGCTTGGACACGTCTGCGCAGTCTTCGACTCCCTTGCCCCACCTGCGTCCTTGCCCGTGCTCGCAGCGCCGCTGGTGTTGTGCTATGGCACTCATACCAGGTCACGTCACAAGCGATGTTGCAGTTGTACCTCGGACCATAATTTAGGATGCAGGTCCGTGCATGTCAGCATATGCCTCACAACTTCGCAGTTGATGTGTGCCCTCCCACGCTGCTCCCACGTGTCATAGTTTCCCTGAAGCGGCAAGGCCTGGCCCCCGCTGTGCAGGTCAGGACCTGCCTGGACCTGCCCACTGCAAGAAACTTCACTTTGGAACGAAGGCTTGGCAGTCAGAAAAAGTGTTCCTCGGTAACCCCCTAAGCTTGCGAGCAGCAACAGACCGCAACCGTGCGCGACCAGGGGCCAGCCACGGACTTGGCCACGGAGCCAGTCAGGGGGACCGACCTTGCACGCTTGCAGAACCCAGCAGGGAACTACGCTGAGCGCATGAAGTTAACCGGGTCACTATTCTCAATGAACTGTATAGAGTGTGTGTGTGTCCCACTATAGCTGATTCCTGGCGCTAAACATTCGTGGTAACTGGCCCCTGCTGGCCCAGGCTGACCCTTGGGACACGCTTGGCTATGAACATGGGTCGTGGATGCCATTGGCACTTGGTGATAGTACGGCTACCATGATATGCATTACTGCGAGCGCACGTTATGATGCTACCGCTGCCCTAGTTGACTGCAGGCCGAGCTGGAACTACGCTGCACGCGCTCTGTGCTCTGCGCGCTCTGTGCTCCGTGCTTCAGGTGGCTCCGCATGGAGCACAAGGTGTGCTGCAACCGCTGCTGGAAACGCCACAACGACCGCCAACGCCAGCAGCAACGGTGACAGCAGCAACTGTGTGTTGAGGGAACGGGAGGTAGTGCTGCCGGTGGTGGGTTAGCAGGTGGGGGCGGTTGGATGCTGCATGGCCATTCAATGAATGCAGGCAGGTAGGGGTCAGGGGAGGTACAGGCAGGCAGGCAGGCAGGCCAGGGAGAGCAGGCAGGCAGGCAGGCAGGCAGGCAGGCAGGCAGAAAGACTAGGGATTGGACACAGGAATACTCCGGCTTTGCAGTGGCTGGTGCAGGCGGGTGCGTCAATGGGGAACAGTGGGAGCTGGTGGGAGTGACTACGGGTTTGATTGGCTCGTGCAGGGGACGGTCCAGTGCATGGAGCAGGCGAGCAGGCGCGGATGCAGGGCCTCATAGCCGTGGCCCGGGTGGCGGATGGAAGGGGATGAAGCCGGACACAGAGTTAGCTGTGCACGACAATTGTCGTACATTGTACTAGAGATGCCGTAGTCAATTTTATGGCTGTTGTGTCCTTTGGCTTCGTTTCCCATGACATGTGCATTCTTTTTGGCACATCCCTCAATTATCGAAAAAACATTGATGCAGTAACATGATGTACGTGCTTGGGAGGCGTTAAGTGGTTGGTGCACGTGCCGGCTGCTGCGCTGCAGCCCAGCTGGCTTGTTCGGCACAGATCGTAGTAGTGGACCCCGTAATGCGCCGATTGCTCCCCTGCTTTCAGCCGCTGCGCGTGAACCCTTTGCTGCATCATTGGCGGTCCACTTGGCTGTGCAAGGTGCATAAACCGTGTCGGCACACATCTAGGAACGAAGGTTTCGGAGAACCTGCCACAAGGGGCCCTTGCCCAAGGCACGGTGGACGGCACGTACCACACGACGCTGTAGAGTTGCTCAAGGGTCAAATACTATGTAAGAAGCCCAGCAAGGAAGCCCGCCGCGGCGCGGGAATAAGTTTACAAGACCTGTTCGACGCAGCTGACCGTGTTTATCACCTACCTGGTGCAATAAATTGATCGACATAGAAACTATACCGCGTCTTTTTATCGCTCGTGCGGACTGCCGAGGCCTTGAGCGAACGACGCCACCATGCCGGCGACGACGTTCTGCCCGGCCTGCTTGTCGACAAACTTCTCGCTCGTCGGCGGAGTGTACGTATGCGACCAATGCGGCCTTCAAACCCTCGTAAGCCTTCGGAGGAGTCCGGCAACCGCGCTCGGTCCCGGGGGTCCGTGCTGCCGCCTCCCCCTCTGCCAGAGCTCTCCATCTCCGTCCCACCAAGCCTCTCGGCTCCCGCCCTTCGCTTGCGCATGAATGCAGGAATATGAGGAGGAGGCTGAGGTGTTCGAGATGCAGACGCACGCACGCCGCAAGGCAGCTGGCTCTGGCCTCACCGCAGACGAGCGCGCCTCGCATGCTGAGGCGCAGCGCCGGGCAGCTGCGGAGCGGCAGGCGGCCAGGGAGGCGGCGGGTGCCATACATGTGCCGTACGATCCAGCAGCCGTGCTGTGCCGTGCCAAGGCTGCAGCGCTGCTATACGTGCGGGCCCTGCAGGGGCTGGTGCAGGTGGGCTAAGTGCCAACCCCGCTGAAACACCATTGTGACCCCAGCAGGTCCCTTCGCCACGGCTGTGCCTAGCAGCACCGAATCTTACGGGAATGTAGTTGTGTCACACAGTATTATTGATTCGGGCGGTAGCCCCTCCCCCCTTATCATTGGGAAAGGGAAAAGTAGGGGTTAGGGGTCCAGGCTGGCCTCACACCACCCCTCCGGCCCTCGCCCGGCGCCCCCAGGCCCAGGCGGACGCCCTCGTGGAGCGCTTCGGTGCCCCCACGGTGGCACGTGATGTCGTACGGCGCATCTGGTTCGCCCTTCTGCCGTACACGGGGCTGCTCGACTTCGACCCACGGGTCAGGTGAGGGGCGCCATGTTACAGCACCGAGCGGCGGCCGGCGTGGTCAATGTGAGCTGCCTGCCATGGTCCATCTCCCCTTCCACCCCGCCACCTTAAGTACTGGCTCGTGCAGGGGACGGTCCAGTGCATGGAGCAGGCGAGCAGGCGCGGATGCAGGGCCTCATAGCCGTGGCCCGGGTGGCGGATGGAAGGGGATGAAGCCGGACACAGAGTTAGCTGTGCACGACAATTGTCGTACATTGTACTAGAGATGCCGTAGTCAATTTTATGGCTGTTGTGTCCTTTGGCTTCGTTTCCCATGACATGTGCATTCTTTTTGGCACATCCCTCAATTATCGAAAAAACATTGATGCAGTAACATGATGTACGTGCTTGGGAGGCGTTAAGTGGTTGGTGCACGTGCCGGCTGCTGCGCTGCAGCCCAGCTGGCTTGTTCGGCACAGATCGTAGTAGTGGACCCCGTAATGCGCCGATTGCTCCCCTGCTTTCAGCCGCTGCGCGTGAACCCTTTGCTGCATCATTGGCGGTCCACTTGGCTGTGCAAGGTGCATAAACCGTGTCGGCACACATCTAGGAACGAAGGTTTCGGAGAACCTGCCACAAGGGGCCCTTGCCCAAGGCACGGTGGACGGCACGTACCACACGACGCTGTAGAGTTGCTCAAGGGTCAAATACTATGTAAGAAGCCCAGCAAGGAAGCCCGCCGCGGCGCGGGAATAAGTTTACAAGACCTGTTCGACGCAGCTGACCGTGTTTATCACCTACCTGGTGCAATAAATTGATCGACATAGAAACTATACCGCGTCTTTTTATCGCTCGTGCGGACTGCCGAGGCCTTGAGCGAACGACGCCACCATGCCGGCGACGACGTTCTGCCCGGCCTGCTTGTCGACAAACTTCTCGCTCGTCGGCGGAGTGTACGTATGCGACCAATGCGGCCTTCAAACCCTCGTAAGCCTTCGGAGGAGTCCGGCAACCGCGCTCGGTCCCGGGGGTCCGTGCTGCCGCCTCCCCCTCTGCCAGAGCTCTCCATCTCCGTCCCACCAAGCCTCTCGGCTCCCGCCCTTCGCTTGCGCATGAATGCAGGAATATGAGGAGGAGGCTGAGGTGTTCGAGATGCAGACGCACGCACGCCGCAAGGCAGCTGGCTCTGGCCTCACCGCAGACGAGCGCGCCTCGCATGCTGAGGCGCAGCGCCGGGCAGCTGCGGAGCGGCAGGCGGCCAGGGAGGCGGCGGGTGCCATACATGTGCCGTACGATCCAGCAGCCGTGCTGTGCCGTGCCAAGGCTGCAGCGCTGCTATACGTGCGGGCCCTGCAGGGGCTGGTGCAGGTGGGCTAAGTGCCAACCCCGCTGAAACACCATTGTGACCCCAGCAGGTCCCTTCGCCACGGCTGTGCCTAGCAGCACCGAATCTTACGGGAATGTAGTTGTGTCACACAGTATTATTGATTCGGGCGGTAGCCCCTCCCCCCTTATCATTGGGAAAGGGAAAAGTAGGGGTTAGGGGTCCAGGCTGGCCTCACACCACCCCTCCGGCCCTCGCCCGGCGCCCCCAGGCCCAGGCGGACGCCCTCGTGGAGCGCTTCGGTGCCCCCACGGTGGCACGTGATGTCGTACGGCGCATCTGGTTCGCCCTTCTGCCGTACACGGGGCTGCTCGACTTCGACCCACGGGTCAGGTGAGGGGCGCCATGTTACAGCACCGAGCGGCGGCCGGCGTGGTCAATGTGAGCTGCCTGCCATGGTCCATCTCCCCTTCCACCCCGCCACCTTAAGTACTG
>VFQN01008396.1_pt1 | contig 10480 bp, 9 predicted proteins | sample 3512371 | NCBI WGS metagenome assembly VFQN01 (sample SAMN10412370, study PRJNA504923) | tailings metagenome | isolation source: Replicate 2 from Balatoc abandoned mine | place: Philippines: Itogon, Benguet | collected 2017-08-28 | reverse complement strand
CCGCGGCGACGTTGAGCGACTCCTCGCCGCCCGGCTGCGGGATGCGCAGCGCCATCGCACAGCGCTGCTGGATCTCGGCCGACACGCCCTGCCCTTCGTGGCCCAGCACCCAACCGCACGGCCAGGGCAGGTCGACCTCGTGCAGCGCCTGGGCGGCATGCGAGCTGGTGGCCAGCAGCGGCACACGCAAGGCGGCCAGCGCCGACGCTTCGACACCCTCGACCAGCCGCAACCCGAAATGCGCGCCCATGCCGGCGCGCAGCACCTTGGCCGACCACAGCGCGGCCGTGCCCTTGAGCGCCACCACCTGCGCGAAGCCGAAGGCCGAGGCGCTGCGCAGGATGGCGCCGACGTTGCCGGCATCCTGCAGCCGGTCGAGCACCACCGTGGGCGCATCCGGGGTGATCGCCGGCGCGGTCGGCGTGGCGACCAGGAAGCCGATCGCCGCGGGCGATTCGAGCGTGGACAGGCCGACCATCAGCTCCGGCGGCACGATCGCCACCGAAGCCGCCTGCGAGGCCAGCGCACGCAAGTCGGTGCGCGACCAGGCCTCGCCGGTGAGCACCGCCTGCAGCGCCCGCCCGCCGCGGGCCGCATAGGCCGCGCAAAGGTGGTCGCCCTCCAGCCAGACCTCGCCGAGCTTGCGGTAGGCGCCGGGGTCGGCCACGAGCTTGCGCACGCGCACCAGCAGCGGGTTGTCCTTCGAGCTGATGGCGCGCGGCTCGGCCATGTTCACCCCTCCAGCACCTCGCGCACCGGCGCGAACGAGCGGCGGTGCGCCGGGCAGGCACCGTGGGCGCGCAGCGCCGCCAGGTGCTCCGGCGTGGGGTAGCCCTTGTGGCCATCGAAGCCGTACTGCGGATGCGCTTCATGCAGGGCCTCGCAGAGCCGGTCGCGGTGCACCTTGGCGAGGATCGATGCCGCCGAGATCGCCTTCACCTTCGCGTCGCCCTTGACGATGGCCTCGGCCGGCACCTTGAGCACCGGGATGCGGTTCCCGTCGACCAGCACCTTGGAGGGTTTCAGCCTCAGGCCCTCGACCGCCCGGCGCATCGCCAGCATCGTGGCCTGCAGGATGTTGAGCTGGTCGATTTCGGCGGCGCTGGCTTCGGCGATGCAGCAGCACAGCGCCCTGGCGCGGATCTCGTCGAACAGCGCCTCGCGCCGGCGCGCCGTCAGCACCTTGGAGTCGGCCAGGCCTTTGATCGGCTGCAGGTCGTCGAGGATGACCGCCGCAGCCACCACCGGGCCGGCCAGCGGGCCGCGGCCGGCCTCGTCCACGCCGGCCACCAGCCCAGGCGCGTCGAAGCTCAGGCCGAGCTGCTCAGGCCGCAAGGATCTCCGCGATCGCATCGGTGGCGGCGCGGGCGGTGTCGCGCTTCAGCTCGAGGTGCAGGGCGTGGAAGCGGCGCTGCACGTCGGCGCAGCGCTGCGGGTCGTCCAGCCAGGCCAGCGTGGCATGCGCGAGCCGCTCCGGCGTCGCCTCGCCCTGGATCAGCTCGGGAACGACGAAGTCGCGCAGCAGGATGTTCGGCAGGCCGACCCAGGGCTGGTACTTCATGCGCTTCATCATCTGCCACGACAGCGGGTGCATGGCATAGGTGATGACCATCGGTCGCTTGAACAGCGCCGCCTCCAGCGTGGCGGTGCCGCTGGCGATCAGCGTCACGTCGCAGGCGGCCAGCGCCTCGTGGGAGCGACCGTCGATCAGCTCGACCGCCACGTTCGCTTCGTGCTGCCGGCGCAGCGGTTCGACGAGGTGGCGCAGGCCCGGCACGACCGGGAGGATGAAGCGGATCCCGGAGCGCAGCTTCGCCATCTCGGCGGCGGCGGCGAACAGTCTCGGCGCGATGTACTGGATCTCCGAGCGCCGGCTGCCAGGCAGCAGCGCCACGACCGGCTCGTCGCCCAGCCCGAGCGCCTGGCGCGCGGCCGCGCGCGGCACCTCCAGCGGAATCGTGTCGGCCAGCGGATGGCCCACGTACTTCGCCGTGATGCCCTGCCTCGCGTAGATCTCCGGCTCGAAAGGGAAGATGCACAGCACCGCGTCGACCGCCTGGCGGATCTTCTCGATGCGCTTGCCGCGCCAGGCCCAGATCGACGGGCTGACGAAGTGCACCGTGCGGATGCCGGCGGCCTTCAGCCGCGCCTCGAGGTCGAGGTTGAAGTCGGGCGCGTCGACGCCGATGAACAGGTCCGGCCGGGACTGGAGCAGGCGCTCGGCCAGCTGGTTGCGGATGCCGAGCAGCTCGCGGTAGTGGCTGAGCACCTCGATGTAGCCGCGCACCGCCAGCTTGTCGTGCGGCCACCAGGCCTCGAAACCGTGGGCGGCCATCTTCGGCCCGCCGATGCCTTGCGCCACCAGATCCGGCCAGCGCGCGCGCAGCCCGCCGAGCAGCAGGCCGGCGAGCAGATCGCCCGAGGCCTCGCCCGCGACCATCGCGAAGCGCGGAGCCGACGGCAGCATCGGCTCAGCGGGCGATGCCGCGCGTGGCGTTGGCGAGGAAGGCCGACATCAGCGCCACGTCAGCAGCGGCGGCCGGCTGCTCGCGGCCCAGCGCCTCGATGGCTTCCCTGGCATGCTCGAGCGTGCGGCCTTCGCGGTACAGCAGCCGGTGCATCTGCTTGACGGCCGCGATGCGCGGCGCGTCGAAGCCGCGGCGGCGCAGGCCCTCGACGTTGAAGCCGCGCACCGCCAGCGGGTTGCCGTCGACCAGCATGTACGGCGGCACGTCCTGCGACACCGCGCTGCCGAAGCCGACCATCACGTGCGCGCCGATCTTGACGAACTGGTGGATGCCGGTGAGGCCACCCACCGTCACCCAGTCGCCCAGGTGCACGTGGCCGCCCAGCGTGGTGTTGTTGGCCAGCGTGGTGCGGTCGCCGACCTGGCAGTCGTGCGCGATGTGCACGTAGGCCATGATCCAGTTGTCGCTGCCGATGCGCGTCACGCCGGCATCCTGCGCGGTGCCGAGGTTGAAGGTGCAGAACTCGCGCACCATGTTGCGGTCGCCGATCACCAGCTCGGTGGGCTCGCCGGCGTACTTCTTGTCCTGCGGGACCGCGCCGATCGAGCTGAACTGGAAGAAGCGGTTGTCGCGGCCGATGGTGGTGCGGCCCTCGATCACGCAGTGCGGGCCGATGGTCGTGCCCTCGCCGATGCGCACGTGTGAACGCACCACTGCGTACGGCCCGATGGTCACGTTCTCGCCGAGCTCGGCGCCGCTCTCGACGATCGCGGTGGGGTGGATGTTCGCCATCTCGGGGACTCCGGGACGCGGCTTCAGGCGAAGCTGCGCATCGTGCAGGTGAGGTCGGCCTCGACGGCCAGTTCGTCGCCGACCAGCGCACGCGCCTTGAACTTGAAGACGGAGGACTTGGCGCGCTCCAGCGTCGCTTCGAGCACCAGCTGGTCGCCGGGTTCCACCGGCCGCTTGAAGCGCGCGTTGTCGATGCCGGCGAAGTAGTACACCGTGTTGGCATCGGGCTCCTGGCCGAGCGTCTCGAAGGCCAGCAGCGCCGAGGCCTGGGCGAGTGCCTCGATCATCAGCACGCCGGGCATCACCGGGCGGCGCGGAAAATGGCCGTTGAAGAAGTCCTCGTTGATGGTGACGTTCTTGATCGCCCGGATGCGCTGACCCTTCTCCAGCTCGACCACGCGGTCCACCAGCAGGATCGGGTAGCGGTGCGGCAGCTTCTTGAGGATCTGGTGGATGTCCATCGTCGTCATGGTTGTCTCGGCGTCTCGTTCTTTTCCAGCGCGCGGATGCGCTCGCGCAGCGTGTGCAGCTGGCGCAGCGTGGCCGCGTTCTTTTCCCAGGCGGCATTGTCGTCGATGGGGAAGACGCCGCTGTACTGTCCCGGCTGGCGGATCGAGCGCATCACCACCGAGGCGGCGGAGATGTGCACGTCGTCGGCCAGCGTGAGATGCCCCAGCACGATCGCGCCGCCGCCGACGGTGCAGCGCCTGCCGATCACCGCGCTGCCGGCGATGCCGACGCAGCCGGCCATCGCCGAGTGCGCGCCGATGCGCACGTTGTGGCCGATCTGGATCAGGTTGTCGAGCTTCACGCCGTCCTCGATCACGGTGTCGTCGAGCGCACCGCGGTCGATGCAGGTGTTGGCGCCGATCTCCACGTCGTCACCGATGCGCACCGCACCGAGCTGCTCGATCTTCTCGTAGCGCAATCCGCCCTCGCCCTTGACGGGCGCGAAGCCGAAACCGTCGGCGCCGATGACCACGCCGCTGTGCACGATGCAGCGCGCACCGATCGAGCAACCTTCGCCCACCGTGACGCGCGAGGCGAGCCGCGTGCCGGCGCCGATGCGCGCACGCGCGCCGACCACGCACAGCGGGCCGATCACGGCATCGGGCGCGACCTGCGCGCCGGGGTCGACGACCGCGCTGGGGTGGATGCCGGCCGCCGCTGCCGGCCGCATGCGCTTCACCCACCACTGCGTGAGCCGCGCGTAGTACAGGTAGGGATCGGGCGTGACGATCGCCGCGCCGCGCGCTGCGGCCTCTTCGCGCACCGCGGGGCCGACGATCACGCAGCCGGCCTGCGTGGTGGCGAGCTGGGCGCGGTACCTGGGATTGGCGAGGAAGGCGATCGCGTCGGGCGTGGCGCCCTCCAGCGTGGCGATGCGCGCGATGCGCAGTTCACCGTCGCCGAGCAGTTCGCCGCCGAGTTGCCCGGCGATCTCGCGCAGAGCAACGTCCATCGGCGCCGCCCCGCCCTTACTTGCTGTTGCCGCTCTGGGCGTTCAGCGCCTTGATCACCTTGTCGGTGATGTCGATGCGGGGGCCGGCGAACACGGCTTCCTGGATGATCAGGTCGTACTTCTCGGTGTCGAAGATCTGCTTCATCACCTTGTTGGCGCGCTCGACGACGGAGGCGAGCTCCTCGTTCTTGCGCTGCGTCAGGTCTTCCTGAAACTCACGGCGCTTGCGGTCGAAGTCGCGGTTCTGCTCGACCAGCTCGCGCTGGCGGCGCGTGCGCTCGGACTCCGACAGCGTGGGCGCGTCCTTGTCGAGCTTCTCGCCAGCCGCCTTGAGCTTGCCGGCCATGTCGGCCAGTTCCTTCTCGCGCTTGCCGAATTCGGCCTCCAGCTTTGCCTGAGCCGCCTTCGCGGGCGCGGCATCGCGCAGCACCCGGTCGGCATTGACGTAGCCAATCTTCAGTTCCTGGGCCTGCGCACCCAGGGCCGCGAGCGCGACCAGTGCCGCGCAGGCCGACGACTTCAGCAAGGAGATATTCATTAGAACGCGGTCCCGATCTGGAATTGCAGTCTCTCGATTCTATCGTTCGGCTTCTTGCGGATCGGCGTGCCCCAGCTCAGCTTCAGCGGGCCCACCGGCGAGATCCAGCTCAGGCCGAGTCCGGCCGAGGCGCGCAGGCTGTCCGTGGTGATGCGCTCCGACTCGCCCCAGACGTTGCCGACGTCCAGGTAGCCGAACACACGCAGCGTGCGGTCGTTGCCGGCGCCGGGCACCGGCACGTACAGCTCGCTGTTCAGGTTGAGCCGGCGATTGCCGCCGACGTAGGCGCCGGTCACGTCGGCGGGGCCCAGGGAGCCCTGGTCGAAGGCGCGCACCGTTCCCAGGCCACCGCCATAGAAGTTCTTGAACACGGGGTACGGCCGGCCGCCCAGGCCGCGGCCGTAACCCACCTCGCCGTTGATCGCGAACGTGTACTGGCGGGTGATCGGCCAGTAATGCTGGTACTGCAGGTTGGCGCGCAGGTAGCGCGTGCTGCCGGCGGGCGTCCAGTCGACGTTGACGCGCTTGTAGCTGCCGTCGTTGGGCACCAGGGCACTGTCGCGCTCGTCGCGGGTCCAGCCCAGGGTCAGCGGGAAGGAGTTGCTGACCGAGCCGAACTGCAGGCGATACAGGTACAGATTGTTGGGCATCGCATTGGTGCCCTTGATCTCGGTGCGTTCGGCGCCCAGGCCGACGAAGACGGTGTCGAACTCGCTGAACGGCACCCCGAACCTCACGGCGACGCCGGGGGTCACCAGCTGGTACTGCTCACCCTGGCTGTTGATCGGCTTGGCGGTGCGGTAGTAGATGTCGAAGGCTCGCGAGATGCCGTCGATCGTGAAGTACGGATCGACGGTGCTCAGCACCAGCGTGCGGCTGCTGCGGCTGGTGTTGACCTCGATGCCGAGGTAATTGCCCGAGCCGAACACGTTCTCCTGCTTGATCGAGGCGGTCAGGGAGAGCCGGTCCGCCGACGAGTAGCCCGCGCCGACGAGCAGGTTGCCGGTGGGCTTCTCCTTGATCGTGAAGGTCAGGTCGACCTGGTCCTGCGTGCCCGGCACCTCGGTGGTGTCCACCGACACCTCGCTGAAGTAGCCCAGGCGGTCGACACGGTCGCGCGAGAGCTTGATCTTCTGGCCGTCGTACCACGAGGACTCGAACTGACGGAACTCGCGGCGGATCACTTCGTCGCGCGTGCGCGTGTTGCCCGCCAGATTGATCCGGCGCACGTAGACGCGGCGCGACGGCTCGGCAGTCAGGGTGAGCGCGACGCGGCCGTTGGCCCGGTCGATCTCCGGACGCGCATCGATGCGGGCGAACGCGTAGCCGAACAGGCCGAAGCGCTCGGCGAACTCCTTGGTGGTGTCGGTCACCGCCTCGGCGCGGTAGGCCTCGCCGGGCTTGATCTTGACCAGCGTCTTGAAGTCTTCTTCCTTGCCGAGGTAGTCGCCCTCGAGCTTCACCGAGGTCACCGTGTAGGGCTGGCCTTCGGTGATGTTGATGGTGACGGTGATGTCCTGCTTGTCCGGTGAGATCGCGACCTGGGTCGAGTCGACGTTGAACTCGAGGTAACCGCGGTTCAGGTAGTAGGCGCGCAGCGTCTCCAGGTCGGCGTTGAGCTTGGAGCGGGAGTAGCGGTCGGCCTTCGTGTACCAGTTCAGCCAGCCGCCGTCGTTGAGGTCGAACAGGCCCTTGAGCGTGCTCTCCGAGAAGGCCTTGCTGCCGACGATGCGCAGTTCGCGGATCTTCGCCGCCGTGCCTTCGGTGATCGTGAAGGTGACGTTGACGCGGTTGCGCTCCTGCGGCGTCACGGTGGTGACCACCTCGGCGCCGTACAGGCTGCGCGTCAGGTACTGGCGCTTGAGCTCCTGCTCGGCACGATCGGCCAGCGCCTTGTCGAAGGGCAGGCCCTCGCCGATGCCGAAGTCCTTCAACGACTTGATCAGCGTGTCCTTGTCGAACTCCTTCAGCCCGACGAAGTCGATCGCCGAGATCACGGCGCGCTCTTCAACGATCACCACGACGACGCCATCGTCGATGTCGATGCGCACGTCCTTGAAGAGGCCGGTGGCGAACAGCGCGCGCAGCGCCGCGGCACCCTTCTCGTCGTTGTAGGTATCGCCGATGCGGAACGGCAGCGAGGCGAACACGGTGCCAGCGTCGGTGCGCTGCAGGCCCTCGACGCGGATGTCCTTCAGCGTGAAGGGCTCGACGGCCCAGGCGGACCCCGCCTGGAGCGCGGCGGCAAGGGCAAGGCTGAGGACGGTGGGACGAACTGCGCTCGCGCGTCGGGAGGAAGGCATGCGTCGGGGGTCAGTGCAGGCCCAGCAGGCGGGCCACGTCGTTGTAGAGAGCCAGGGACATCATCATGAGCATGATGGCCACCCCGCCACGCTGCAGCCGCTCCAGCCACAACTCGGAGACCGGCCGCCCCGTCACACCCTCGAAAAGATAATACATCAGGTGTCCGCCATCGAGCATCGGCAACGGCAGCAGGTTCAACACGCCGAGTGACACGCTGACCACCGCGAGGAAGCCGAGGTAGTAGGCCAGGCCGAGCTGCACCGACTGCCCCGCATAGTCGGCGATGGTCAGCGGTCCGCTGAGGTTCTTCAGCGAGGCTTCGCCGATCAGCATCTTGCCGAGCATCTTCAGCGTCAGCGCCGACATCTCCCAGGTGCGAGACACCGCGCGCGCGAGCCCCTCGAACACGCCGTAGCGGACCGTGACGAAGATCGGCGGCTGGCCCGGGTAGGCCTCGATGCGACCGACCGTGCGCTCGCCGTCGCTGGCGATGTTCGGCGTCACGCTGATCTCCAGCGTCTGGCCGGCGCGCTCGACACGCCACAGCATCGGTTTCGCCACGCCATCGGCGCCACTGGCGCGGATCAGTTCGCGGATGCGGCCCGATTCCTCGATCGCGTGGCCGTCGATGCTGAGCACCCGGTCGCCCGGGCGCAGCCCGGCCCGCTCCGCCGGGCCGCCCGCCTTGGTCTCGCCGAGCACGGGTTCGCTGAACGGCGCACCCAACCCGATGCGCTTCATCAGGGCCGCATCGACTTCGCGGGCACCGAGGGTGTTCAACTCGAGCACCACGCGCCGCTGGCCGCGCCCATGGGCGTCGCTGACCAGCAGGTGCAGCGGCGTGCCGTGCAGCACCGATTGCGTGACCTGCCAGCGAAGGTCGTTCATCGAGCGCAGGTCCTGCCACTCCACGCCGTCGTCCGACCAGGCCTGCGCCCAGTCGCCGGCGCGCAGGCCGGCGCGCTCGGCCAGGCTGCCGGCCGCCGGCGGCGCCATCAGCGCCTTGGGTTCGTCCATGCCGATCCAGTGCGCGCCGGCATAGAGCAGCACGGCCAGCAGGAGGTTGGCCAGCGGCCCGGCCGCAACGATCGCGGTGCGATGCCACAGGCTCTTGCGGTTGAAGGCCCGGTCGACTTCACCGGGGGCCACGGGCCCCTCGCGTTCGTCGAGCATGCGCACGTAGCCGCCGAGCGGCAGCGCCGAGATCACGAACTCGGTGCCACCCGGCGTGGGCTGGCGGCTCCAGATCACGCGGCCGAAACCCACCGAGAAACGCAGCACCTTCACGCCGCAGGCCACGGCCACGCGGTAGTGGCCGTACTCGTGAACGACGATCAGCACCCCCAGCGTGAGGATGAAGGCCAGCACGGTGATCATCTGGACAGCCCCTGGATCAGCTGCTGCGCCTGGCGGCGCGCACGCGCGTCGAGTTCGAGCAGGCCCGGCAGCGACGCCGCGGAATCCGCCGAAGGATTCACGCGCTCGATGGTGCCGGCGTTGACCGTGTGAATCTGGTCGAAGCGGATGGTTCCGGCGAGGAACGCCGCCACGGCCTCTTCGTTGGCGGCGTTGAGCACCGCGGTGCTGCCCGGCGCGGCGCGCAGCGCCTCCCAGGCGAGGAACAGGCCAGGGAAACGAGCCTCTTCGGCCGGCTCGAAGCTCAGCGCCGCCAGCCCCGCGAAATCGAGCCGGGAGGCTCCCGACTCGATGCGCTGCGGGAACGACAGGCCATAGGCGATGGGCACACGCATGTCGGGCGTGCCGAGCTGCGCGAGCACGGAGTTGTCACGACACACCACCATCGAGTGGATGATGCTCTGAGGATGGATGACGACGCGGATCTGTTCAGGCTGCAGGTCGAACAGCCAGCGCGCCTCGATGACCTCGAGCGCCTTGTTCATCATCGTCGCCGAGTCGACCGAGATCTTGCGTCCCATCACCCAGTTCGGGTGGGCGCAGGCCTGGTCGGGCGTCACGTCGCGCAGCGTCTTCGGATCGCGGTTGCGGAACGGGCCGCCGGAGGCGGTGAGCACGATGTGGTCGATGCGCGCGCCCCAGGCACTTCGATCTTCCGGCAGGCACTGGAAGATCGCCGAGTGCTCGCTGTCGATCGGCAGCAGCGTGGCGCCGCCAGCCTTCACGGCCTCCATGAAGAAGGCGCCGCCGACCACCAGCGCTTCCTTGTTGGCCAGCATCAGGCGCTTGCCGGCGCGCGCTGCGGCGATGCAGGGCGCCAGGCCGGCGGCGCCGACGATGGCGGCCATTACCGCGTCGACCTCCGGATGCGCGGCCAGTTGGACCAGCGCCTCCTCGCCCGACAGCACCTCGGTTCGAACGCCTTCGGCCGCGAGCCGCTCGCGCAGCGCCCGGGCACGCGCGGCGTCGGGCATGGCGGCAAAGCGCGGCTTCCACTGCAGGCACTGGGCGGCGAGCTCATCGACCCGGCTGGCGCCGGTCAGCGCGTACACCTCGAAGCGCTGCGGATGGCGTGCGATCACGTCGAGCGTGTTGACGCCGATCGAGCCGGTCGAGCCGAGCACGCACACACGCAACGGGGAGACTGCTGGGCTCATGGGAGGTTCAGGTCGTGGCCAGCGCGATGGCGATCGGGAACACCGGCAGCAAGGCATCGACACGATCGAGCACGCCGCCGTGGCCGGGCAGCAGGTTGCTGCTGTCCTTGGCGCCGGCGGCCCGCTTGACCAGCGATTCGAACAGGTCGCCGACCACGCTCATCGCCGCCAGCAGCACCACGCCGCCGACCATGCCGGCCAAACCCCAGGCGGCGGCCAGGCGCGAATACAGGCTCTGCGAGTCGACCGGCTGGGTCGCGTCGATCCAGCGCCACAGGAAGGCCAGCGCGATCACGCCGGCCACGCCCGACCACACGCCCTCCCAGCTCTTGCCGGGGCTGAT
>VFQN01008395.1_pt1 | contig 10481 bp, 8 predicted proteins | sample 3512371 | NCBI WGS metagenome assembly VFQN01 (sample SAMN10412370, study PRJNA504923) | tailings metagenome | isolation source: Replicate 2 from Balatoc abandoned mine | place: Philippines: Itogon, Benguet | collected 2017-08-28 | reverse complement strand
GTTGCTGATTGGGATATGCATCAAGAGAACTTATGTGAAGAACAGAATCGTCGTTTATCTCATAATGTTCGTAAAGGTGCAGCTGATTCTACTGTTAAACCGAATAAAGAAGAGAAGGCACGTATTGATCGTATTATTCAAGCAGTAAATAGTACACAATTATCATCATCGGATATGGATTTCCTTTATCGTTTCCGTTATTCGTTAACAGAGAATAAGAAAGCGTTGATAAAGTTCTTATATGTGATCAATTGGGATGAAGAGAATGAAGTGAATGAATTGCCTATATTATTAGCATTATGGAGAGATCGTGCACCTATTGATGTTGCTGATGCTCTGAAATTACTCAGCAAGTAAGTGAACTCTATTTAACATCTATTCTTACTCTAATCTGATGTTGTTTCTGTCGTACTAAAGAGATAAATCCTTTGAACATCCATTTGTGAGAGAATATGCTGTAGAAACTCTTCGTTCTGCCTCTGATGAAGAACTTCTAACCTTCCTCTTACAATTAGTTCAAGCATTACGATATGAACCAGCGACAAACACAGCTACTACAGCAACTCCTGTTTCTACTCCAGCGACAGTACATGCAGTAACAAAGGGTCTTGCAGACCTCTCAGTTCGTGAAGGAAGAGTTCCTGAAGCCGTTGCCATCCCCTCCTCAGTGTCTACTGCTTCTAACATCCCCTCCACATCTACCAGTGATAAAAATCCACGGAGTGATGAACTCTCACCATTAGCCAACTTCTTAATCGAACGTGCATGTCGTTCACCATCTGTTGCTAATTATTTATTCTGGTATTTAAAAGTTGAAGTAGAAGATGATAATTCATCTGAATTATATAGTATGATTAATTCATCCTTCTATACTACATTAGGAAATTATAATGAAGATACAAGATTATGGATACGTCGTTTAAGAGCAGTTGATGCTTATTATCATGAGATATTATCAATTCAGAATAAAGCCAAACAAGATGGTAAACGACGTGATGGTAAAGAATTAATCTTTAAACAATTATTAGAGAAGAATAATTTATCTATCGTACCAGAATTTGATTGGGTACCATTACCATTAGATCCTAAGGCACGTATATCTGGATTAAAGATACAGACGGTGAATATGTTTGCTTCAGCGGTTTATCCGGTGGTTGTTGAATTTGAAGATTATGATAATAAATGTCAAATACAAGAGGTGATGAAGAAACAACAACAGCAACAGATATTATCATCATCATCTGACTTGCCGAATAGTGGTAGTATCAATACCACTACATCAAACACTACTGCGTCTAGTTCTGCTGTCATGAAGTCAAGTAAAGGTAGTAGTAATACAACTGCTGCTGCTGCTTCAACTGCATCTACGAATACGTCAGGTATAAAAGAGATAACACATAAAATTATCTTTAAATCAGGTGATGATTTACGTCAAGATCAATTAATCATGCAAATGATCTCATTAATGGATTCTCTATTAAAGAAAGTGAATCTTGATTTAAAGCTTGTCACTTATGGTATATTAGCAGTGACAAAGAAGGATGGTATTATGGAATTTGTTCGTAATTCAATGCCAATCTCTGCAGTATTAAAGAATCATGGGAGTATCTTAGAGTATTTAAGATTATATAATCATGATAAATCAGGTCCTTTTGAAATCAAACCAACGTAAGTTCATAATAGCAGATACTCCAATACTTCTTTTTTTTCATCTCTTATCGTCTATAGAACAATGGATACATATATTAAGAGTTGTGCTGGTAGTTGTGTCATTACTTATATTTTAGGGATTGGTGATCGTCATTTAGATAATATTATGGTAAAATTCTTTTATATTATCATTACTACATCACTCTTCTCATTGTCTTTTATTGTAGTTGACACGTAGTGGAGAACTCTTTCATATTGATTTTGGTTTTATCTTTGGTCAAGATCCTAAACCTTTCCCACCTCCTTTCCGATTTACTCGTTCTATGGCAGATGCTATGGGTGGTGAAGATAGTGAGCATTATGCTAGATTTAAGACTTATTGCTGTCAATCTTATAATTGGTTGAGAAAATCAGCAAATCTGATTCTTAACTTACTTAGTTTGATGGGTGATGCAGGTTAGTGTGCTATCATATTCTATAGTGTGTATGTTGTTTATCGTTTGTGGTGTATGTATATGATAGGGATTAATGATATCTCTAAGAGATCTGATTTATCTAAAGTATTATTAAAAGTTGAAGAAAAGTTTAGACCAGATCTTACAGGTAAGAAAGATCATCTAATGCTTTCACTGTGTTCTTATACGTTTATGTTTTATATTTAGATGAACAAGCAGAACAATACTTCTTAACTCTTATTAGTGAATCATTGCATTCATTAGCACCAAAGCTTATGGAAGTAGCTCATAAGATTGCTGTTTCCCTCCGATAAACCTCTCTAATAAAGAGATAGATCGACTCTAAATCTATTCCTTATCTACTCTCATGTTTGACGTTGTTTTGATGCTTCAGCAAGAATGATGGAAGCAGCGACGGCTGCATTCAATGACTCTACTGATCTCATCATAGGAATGCGAATCTTTTTCAATGCACGATGACTAGGTAGTTGATTAAAGTTAGGACTCACACCATGTGCTTCTGAACCTATAATTAGGAAGGTTGGATGATGATAATTGATGTTAATGTAGTTCTCATTTCCTTCATCGCCATCTGCTGCTAATATCTGCCACTCTCCTATACTCTCTGTGGACCTCGTCTCTTGATATTCCTTGTCATATTGGACCAGTGCTTCTTCAATAATCGACAGATTCCAGGTTGTTTCTATGATTGGAATGTTAAGGCAATGACCAGTGGCGGATCGGAGCACCTTCGGCGACCAGACGTCACAGCAGTCCACTGCGAGAATGCCACTGACTCCTAAGCCATAGGCTGTCCTGATTATAGTGCCCATGTTCCCAGGATCAGATATCCTGTCTAATAGAAGTACTAAAGGAGCTTTATTGTTAATTGGGGTGGTAAGGTAATGAGTGTAAGAGGGTTTATTGAAAACAGCTATGATCCCTTGACCTTGCATCGTATCAGAGATCTGATCAAATACTTTCTCACTTACAAGATAATACTTTTGTTTCAAATCTTGAAAAGAAATTTTATTTGATAACTGTTGGTGTATGGATGATTGATATAGTGTAGAATGGAAGAGTTTCTCTGTGATGTAAATAGTGTTTGGAAGAGTATTATGATGTTGTATCATATCTGAGATTGGTTTTAATCCTTCTAATACAATACAACCTGTTTCATCACGTCTTTTCTTCTGTTGTATGAGTGATTTGACATGTTTAATTTGATCGTTTTGTGAGCTTGAAAGGAGTAAAGGAGTCCAACTTTGAGGAGCGAATGTAGTTCTTGTAGAGCAGTATTTGATCGTCTGACAAAGAGAAGTTGAACCTTTACGTAGATAATGAAAGGAAGATGTCATCATAAATGAGGATTGTAAGATAAACATTGTAAATAACAAGAATATCATTGATTAGACAATCAACAATCAATCAAAACAATAACTGTTTGTGCACTTTGCACAGTTGATGGGTGCACGAATGTTGATACAGTGTGTGGTTATTTGATTGTAGATTGGATAGCTTTAAAACAGAACAAAAGAATTGATATCGATGGGATAAAAGAAGAAGAAGAAAAAGAAACTATGAAGAACTTTATTTAAAAGGATAAACATAAGTAACGTGTGAAAGGGAACAGCAATAAGCACAATAAGGAATTACCAATTCAATTTCCTCAGACCTCGATTCTTAAGATTCTCTGATATTTCTTGTAATTTATTAAAAGTTTCATTATCTAGACCAATCTCTTTACTAATTTCTTTGTGGATTCGTGCAGAAGAAAGAAATACATTTAATCCATCTTGCATCACACGAGCAGCATACATTTCCGTTGCTTTTGTCTCATCAACCTCTGTTAATCGTCTTAATATTGTCTGGGATCGCAATTTCGTTGGACGATATTGAATTTGTGGATTTGGAAGAGGAACATCTAATGGAACAAAAGGTTTTAAATCTTTTTCTGTAATAATTACTTTCTGTAAATTTGGACAAATAATAATATTCTTCTTAAAAAATGATCGATCAGCTTCAAGAATTTCTAAATTAGGAAAATTCATTTCACTTGATGGAGTAAAAGTACAATCAATAAGATGTAATGAACGAAGTTCTTGAAGGATAATCTCACTATTTTTAAAAATATTTACACATATAAAACAACCTTGAAGATAAAGTTCTTTTAATTGAGGTAATTGTATTTCTTTCACTATTGTAGCTTTTTGAATATGCAATGATTGAATAAACACTAAAGAATTGTAATCATCATGACCACGTGGATTAATATCTTTTAATCGTATTGTTTTCCCATTTAATTGTGCAATTTCAACAATCGAAGCAGGACATCGAATTAATTCAAGGAAAGGAATATTTTCCATCCCTTCATATGTTTTCAATCCACGACAGTCCAAGAGACGAATCTCTCGAAGATTATTAGGTGGTAACGGACCTGTAAAAGTTTCGAACTTCCCTAATAGTAAACTCTTTAAGGTTGGACTTAATCTTTCGGGTAGGAGAAATCTTATTCCTGAAGGTTTTTTCGCTTCATCAATTAATAAAACTCTTACAGCGTTCTGGTAATATCCTAGATCAACTATACTATCATGCTCACAAGTAGTAATCTGAATGTATTTCGTGTATTTAAAAGATTTGCTAAAATCCTTTACTCCTGTGCAATATGTAATAGCAATACTTCGATTGTAATTTAAACCAGAAATATTTCCAATACCAAATGAACATCGAATTAGCTTCAGTGTATCAATACGATCTAAACAATTAATATCACAAGATATATCACACGCTGACAAAGTCAGTTCTTTTAAATTTGGAAATGTTAAAAAGCTATCAACATTGGTTATTACAAATGAAGTAAAATCTAACTCTACGATGCCAGGGATAGAAGGGAGTGCATCAAGTGTAATCTTCTGTTGAACAGTATTCTCCTCTTCATCTTCATTCCAATTATCATCATCACAATCAATAATTAAATCTTTAAGCTCTAATTCATCAGAAACATTTTTAATTCGGAAATATTCAAATATGGTACGAATGCGATCATAGTCATCATCATGAGCATTACAAGTCATTTGTAAATAACGACATTTCTTCAATTTAGAAGATTCAAAAATTGGAAATACATCTTCTAAAGATATTATTAAAATATTTAATGATTCAAATGACCAATTTGCTAAAACCATATCATAAAGATTTTCATCATTTCTTATTAATTTCCCTTTACCATCTTTAGTCTCTTCATTCTCTTCATAATAAGCTTTTTGAATTTCATCTCGAGCATTTTCTAATTCTTCTTGATCACAAAAGTCAATATCAAGATTTAAACTTAATTGATAATAAGGATTATGCACACGAGAGATAATTTCCTTTTGATATTTTATTGAACTACGAAGAAAAGTTCTTCGATCCATCGAAATCCAACGAGTCTTTTTCCAAAGACATAAAGTGGAGGAAGAAATTCTCACAAAATCTTCTTGCGTGATTACATCACAGAAAGATAAAATCGTCAGAAGTATTGTCTCTGGAAGTCTTAACATCTTTTTGGTTGTCTTTGGATCAGTTTCAGTAATTTACGCCACCGATAGGAGTGAGCTTTTTGGACTTTTTGTGCGCTTAATCGACTTCCAATCCAAAAGATATACAAGACACTTACCTTGATCTATTGTGATAGTTGTGAGAGATGCTTAAGCTTTTGAAAGAAGTTTCTCTAATATGTATTCTTATATTTTATTGTGCATCTCGCTTTCATATGTTTGAAATTAGTGTTAGTCGAATCCGATGCTACCCTTCAGTTAACACTTTGTATTGTAAGTTATTCTAATAATTAATCATTCCATCATGATTTTTCTTCCTTTTCTGCTACTTACTTGTTCGACCCTTGCAATAAATCCTTTCACCTTGATTAATGATGGTGAAAAACAGTTCCAAGTTTTCAAAGAATTGATAAGTGGGATGAGTCGAAGTGAGAGACTATTTAATTCCTTCGAACAAGAAAAGCGGCGAGATGTGTTTAATCGAACCTCCTTTGCTAATGGATATCTTGTTATAACAAGCTACAGCGGAAAGGATTGCATCGAACCCTCCATGCTGACTCAATATATCGCCATAAACCAATGTGGAAGAAATTGGGACTTCGCTGAGTATACAGAGCATTGGTATTCCTTCTTGTTTACTTCGGTACATCTCTCTTTACTCCGACCACTGGAAGATACAACATTTCATCTATCTTTGTTTCCGATCAAAGCCAAACCGAAGCGCTTCTTACGTTTCCGCATGCTCAATAAGGCAACGTTTAACGATAAATATGTCTTAATTGAGACTATTCGGTACGTGAATGACAATAGATGTGGAGAATCTTCAAATCGAACCCTAAAGGCTGTAGTGGCGCCTTTGGATCAATGTTACGAGAGAACTATTATTAGCTATGCCCCTTCAATTGACACTGCACATACCCGAAATGTGTTATCGATTTGGCTCTATAACAGCTTTGAGGCGTGTAATGAAGGTTTAAAGTATCACGAAGAGGGAATCATACAAGCTGTTCATATTCCTGTGGAAACTTGTATTAGAACAGGGAAAAATGATATCATGATCTCTAATTGTAATCCATATGAAGACAAGTCTTTCTCGTTAGCCATCTATCAGTCAAATGATCAGACTTGCCAAGGATTATCTCTCAAGGAGGTTCAAATTGACAAAGCTTCTTGTTCGAATCCTGGAGAGATGTTACATTCATTCGGATTTTCAGGATACTTTGACTTTGTTTGTCTCTGACACTCAATCACAAAGATCACCGACTTCATGTTGAATACTCTAATTTCTTGTTGCTCTTTTTAGATGAATATTTGGTGTAAAACAATAAAAACAAAACCAGTCGAAGGATATTGTATTTAAATATTACTTGTTTATTATTCTAATATGATATTTCATGATAATATTAGTACTTTTAGTATATATGATCCCTATCGTTCTTTGTCAACATGCTATTACTATTATGATTCTCTGTTCTTACTACGATGACAGAGGGAAGGGGGAAAAAACATTGAAAAACATATTCACTATACAATGTAGTCAATAACCCTACGTTAACCTAGTCTCTGCTTTAGAAATGAAAGAAATACTCTTGCACAAAGCTTCCAGTGGTCGATGCTGGCTTGTAGTTGTAGATGAGAGCTTTCTCCTCGTCTTGATATGTAGCAAATTTATGAGAGTTACGACGAGCCTCATTCACAAAGAATTGTGCAGTGTATAATGAAGCTGTAATTGCATCAGCAGAGTGATTAATTGCTTCATTTGGAATACCATTGGTTTCACCGAATCTAAAGAACGCGTTAAATGAAGAAGGTAGAGAAATGATGAAAACTTACTCAAAGTTATTCTTTTCAGGATGCCATTGTGTACCATAAATAGGATAATTATATGATTCCATTGTTGAAATAAATTCAACACCTTTACGATCAACATTAGTTGATAAAACATTGAAAAATGTTTTTAATGATGATGTTGCATCAAAGGTGGATGGATAAATACCATAATGATGATTATTCATGGTAACATCTTCTGTTGCTAAAATATTATAAACATCATTTTTCAATGAATTAGCAAATAAACGTGATGTTTTCGCAGCTGAGGTAAAGTTTAATGGGATGGAATAATTGTATGAATCCATTTGACCACTTTTTGGATCAAGAATATTTGAATTACGACTTTGTGCAATTAATAACCATTGGAAACCCATACAAGTACCCCATAATGGGAAGAAATCACCAGCATCATTGGCAGCAATGACTTTATCATACATGTATTGTGCTTGCTTTGGGAAGGAAACAGCTCCACCAGGGAAGAAAATACCATTGATTGAGTTAAAAAGTGTATCTAACTCGCTATTGGTAGCGTAGTAGTTAATAGGAACGACTCGGGCACCCGCACTTTCTAAATTTTTCACATAAGAAGCAGCGATGTATTGACAGTTACCACCACAATCTCCTTCGGTGGAAGAAGTTGGCTGAGTAAAGATTCCAATAATAGGACGATCATTTAACACAGCATCCCCACGGAAGGATTTAGCAGTAACGACAACAAGGATAGCTAAGGAAAGAACGACAGCGAACATCTTTTAATTTTCAGGATTGATGGGGATAAGTTGATTGAATTATAACATCGAGTTTTGCAAAACTCGATTTTCATCTCTATTCTGAGCCCTTCTCTCTGGTAGCGGGAGTGCAAATATTAAAGCCGTAAGATTAGCTTTATCTGAGGAAGTCAAAGCCAATAATTATTTACATTTTATTTTTTGCAAGATGCAAAATATGAAAGTTGTGCTATTTTCTAACAAACCACCAAACGACAAACATTAAGGCTACGATAAATGCCATTCCAATATATACAATCCATTTATCAACCCAATCTCTTAACTCAACATTTTTCATTATTGTATTCGATAAACCTAAATAATTTAAAATATCAAACGCTCTTCTCTGAATTCCTTTCAATCTTTCTCTTTGATTTACTAATTCATCTAAGGTCTCTCTTCCAACATTAATATAATCATTTACCATTCTTGATGATCGTGATAATGAGCCATTTTCAGCTAATTCTAACGCCATATCATCTTCAAGATTTACTCGTTGATGAAGGTTACCGACCTTCCCATTGAACAATTGTGATTTAGAATAAAGGTATGGATGTCTTTGATAATAATTTTGTAACAAATCATTCGCATTTCGATGATTACTTCGTACTCTTTCTAATAAACGACGATAATCTTCACGATTTTGTTTACTTTCTCTTTTAATTAATTCTTCAATCTCATCAAACTTTGAAGATACTTCCTTTAGACTAATTGTTAATGCATCTGGTTGTATTGCACTTCCTTTATCTAATTCTATCACTTGTTGTTCGAGTTCATGAAGCCTCTGCTTTTCCTTCGCAATAAGATCGCGAATCATTGCCGTTCAAGTCAACTACTAGAGATGAAACACAGTAATAGAGCGAATCACCCAATTGCCTCCTTAAAAGCAGCTCAAATGAGTTTCCTAACAAAGATGAGAGGCGAAAACTAACGACAAAAGGAACAAAAACGAAATAAAAAATTTTTGCTACGTTTTCCGATTTTAATTTTACATCACCTCGAATGAAACGAAAACGATTTAAACGATCGACTTTTTACTCCGAAAACTCGAAAACTCCAAATTAACTGAACCACACAAACCACAAAAATACTTTAACTTGGTCTGCTAATTCCATTTATTCTAAGGTATTATTCACGTTCACGATTGATTTCATTGGCCAATTTCTGATTATTGCCTTGGTGTAGGAAGAATGTCAAAGAGTAAAATCGTCAAATCCAACGGAGCCACTCCTGATGAGTTCGAGTTAAACGTCGCTCAAGAGTTCGCCAACTTTGAGGTGAATACAATGTTTTCCCTCACTAAATGCAGGAATTCTAATGACTATCATCATTAATAGGCTTCTGCTACTGAATTGAAGGCAGATCTTCATGATTTACACATCTCTGCCGCTAAGGAGTTAGAGATTGATGGTGGACGCAAGGCTATCATCATCTTCGTTCCTTTCCGCCAATTGAGAGATTTCCATAAGGTTCAAGCTCGTTTAGTCCGTGAACTTGAGAAGAAGTTCAGGTAGGAGTTTTCATCCTTCATTCTCGAAGTTGAGGGATGCTTACAATCAACTTTTTCGTAGCGGAAGACACGTTGTCCTTGTTGCTCAACGCACCATCTTACCAAAGTCCATCAACAGATCCTCTGCCCAAAAGGGTCCTCGCCCAAGATCCCGCACCTTAACCGCTGTTCACGAGGCTGTCTTGGAGGTAAGATTGCCTTTTTCGGTTGACAAAACTTCCCTAATAAATGCTATCTCCTCCCTCTTTCTCTTCTCCCTCCTCCTTCATTATCTCCCACCTCATCTAACTACTATCAGGATATCGTCTATCCAACTGAAATTGTCGGAAAGAGAATAAGATACAGAGTCGATGGAAGCAAGATCTTAAAGGTCTTCTTGGATCCTAAGGATTTAGTCAACGTTGAAACCAAGTTAGATACCTTCGCCAAAGTCTATAAATCTTTGACCAACAAGGATGTTGTCTTTGAATTCCCAGTTGAAAACCCATAAATTAAAAGCTTCCTATGAAGTAAACGGCGTTGTTAATTGTAGACCATGTTAAATTAACAAAAACAATATTATGTAAACCTAACTTCTCTGTACGGTATTCTATACGCATCCATCATTACTAATGGATTCCTTCTTTTACAATATTTACTGTGATCAACAAGACAGAAAATAAGTTTAGATCAAAGATCAAACCATCCCACTCTCTCCTATAACGTAAATTTAGGAAAATCTGACCACCCAACC
>VFQN01008394.1_pt1 | contig 10481 bp, 7 predicted proteins | sample 3512371 | NCBI WGS metagenome assembly VFQN01 (sample SAMN10412370, study PRJNA504923) | tailings metagenome | isolation source: Replicate 2 from Balatoc abandoned mine | place: Philippines: Itogon, Benguet | collected 2017-08-28 | reverse complement strand
ATGCTCGCCGGGAGGCAATTAATTTGCGTTTTTGACAAGGGCCCCAGCAATTAATTGTCTGACAGGCACGTGTTGACCCACAAAACAGCGGCCGTATGGCCCCTATGAAGGGCCAAGGCACGCAGGACCAGCAGGAACAGAGCTTGTAGGGCCTTGGCAAGCACCCACAACACCGGCAGGGGGCTTAGGCAAGCTTTCTGGGCCTTTCCTGGGGACACCTCGGGAGCCGACAATTAATTGCACTTTTTGACAAACCCTCAGACAATTAATTTTTCTTATTGACAAGACCGCTGAGCAATTATTTTTGTCAATTAAATTTGTGCCACTACGGAATGGTATTTTCCAGCACTTCCATCACTGACACTCTGTACCGGTGCACGAAATGTGCTGGCAGGGGAGTTCCCCTTGTCAAGGGCTTTCGCTGCGTTACTAGGGTGGCTGATTGCTCACCCTGCTGGTCTCATGCAGGCAGGGAAACTTTTTTCTGGCCTACAGCACGCAACGAGACGCAAGCTTCTGTATGTCTTTGTTTTGGCATCCGGCTTCATACTGCCGTCCAACCGTGCAGGCCTCAGCAACCAGCCTCCAACCGTGCAGCCCCAGCAGCAACTTCTGTCCTTCTCTACACATGCACACTGATGCACTCAGCGCAGCACAGCATGCCATGCCGTAAGCTAGCTCAAGGCCCATCCCAAAGCAATCCTATACCGGTAAAGCGGGAAGCAGCCGCATGTAGTGGAGCCACCGCAGGGACTGCAGCTTGCATACGCCACTTGCACTGCCATGCACCCTCTGCTCGCCATGCAACTGCGGCACGCCGCCACACCCTTCCAAAGCGTCTACCAAACTCCGGTAATAGCTGCCCGGAGCGATACGGGAGACTGGTAAGCCCTGACCACATCAGATGCATGTTTAGGAACGGCTACGACCAAGTCTTACCTGGGAAAGCGCTGTGCCAATCCTCAACTGGGGATGCTGCACAGTCGCAAGAGAGGCCCACAGCAGCACACCCGGCACGCAACCACACAGGCACATGTGCTCACACCCACTCTTGTGCGCCGGACTTTAGGCTGATCATAAACCAATACACATGAATACCGGTACCTTGGTTTCAGTGCAAAGTGCAAAATGCAAAACCTTCCTTGAACAGAGCCTCGACACCTTTTGGCCGAGCCCCTCCAAAAGTGACACCAACGGCCGCGTCCCTCGCCTGTCCACAGCTCCTTCAGCGTTGGGCCACCGAGGCCGCTGCCGAGCACACGTCTGCGGCCCAGCTCAGCAGCTCTGCCGCCTTCTCCCCATCCAGGCCCCTGCTCTGCACCGCCCGCTGCAGGTTGCCCGCCCCGAACGGCGCACCCTGCTCCACAAGCCACCGCAGCACCGGCAGCTCGTACGCCCGCTCCACCGCCTGCACCAGCAACCCATCCCAATCCCACGGCACGCCCAGCCGCCGGAGGGTGGCCAGTGTCCCCTTGTCTTCGTTCCTGGCTGCGTTACCGTACGGGCTGCCCACCTTCGTGCACCAGCCCGGTTGCCCTGCCATCCACTCCAGCAGCGCCTCGCAGCCACCCGACACTGCTGCTGACTTAAATCGCCCAACCTGCACCTCCTCCTTTGGCTGCAGCTGCCGGTGCAGGTACTGCACTAGGGGCAGGTCGCCCCGTCTCACAGCCTCGCCAATGGCATAGTCTGCGGCATACCGGTCCGTGTCACAGCACCACCCTGCGCGCACCACCAACCGCACCGCCTCCAGCAGGGCCCGGCTGCTGTCCTGTGTGCTACGGGGCCATTGCTCCACCACCGAGCTCAGGTTGCAGCCGGTAGCAGACATCCCCGCCTCCAACGCAAGCCAACGAATCACGGCTAGACCACCAACCTCCGCTGCCCAGTTGTAGGCCTTGTGGCTTAGCACCAAGCCAGCCTCGTGCAGCAGAAACTCCACCATTTGGGTGCGGTGCAGCACCCCGACTGCGCAGCTGCCTTCCCAACGGTGTCCTGGTCTGATGGGTCTTGTAGGACGGCAGCTGGCCCAACGGCCGATACCAGGTACTGCACCGCCTCCATCCGCCCTGCCTCGACCGCCAGAAGGGTCAGGTCCTGCGCAAGGCGTGTGCTAACCCCCGTGAGCGACTGGGCGCCCTGGTCTTGCAGCCACCGCAGCTTGACAACACCGTCAGTGCCCCTGGCTGCAGCGTGCAGGAAGGTGTGCCAGCTGCTGCCTTCCTCGCTCTCTCCTGCCCGCAGCGGCAGCTCGCACACCCCCTCGTCCACCAGCCACTGCGCAACCGGCAGGCTGGCCTCTTCCAACGCCGCGCAGAGGGCCGCCTTTCCAAACGGGCAGCCGAGGTCCCGCAGCCACCGCAGCCTGCCGAGGTCCCCGGAGCAGGCCGCAGCGACGGCAGTGCTCAGCCGCAGGAGGCAGCTATCTGCCCCCGCAAGCAGCAGCCACTCCAACTTGGCCACAGCGTCTGGCGTATGCGACTTGGCAGCTGCGTTCAACACCGCCTGGGTGAGGCGCACGCCCCTGCTGTGAGAACCGCCGCCCCTGCTACTGCTGCTGCGGTCGCTGCTATTGTTGTTGTTACTGCTGCTGCTGTTGTTGCCGCTGCTGCTGATAGAGTGGTCCCGCAGTGTATCCCACACTTGCTGCAGCTCTGCTAGGGGGCGGTGCAGCGCTGCGGCCGCCAGCACCTCTTCCGGCTGCACCAGTCGCGGGCAGCGCCGCAGCAGCCAGCCCAGCAGGTGCGGGCGGCCAGCCCTGACCGCCGCAACACCGGGATCAGGGTGGAGGTTGTACTCGTCTGGCTCATTCTGCAGCAGCTCTGGGAACACGCTGGGCTCCAGCAGCACCCACGCCACCTCCAGGTTCACCTCGCTCCCGCTGCGTGCAGCGGCACACAGCAGGTGGAACTTGTGCCGGAAGGGCAGCTCGCGCACGTGCTGTTGTCCTGCCTGCTGGGCCCAGGGCGCAGCGTGCGGCGGCAGCGGCTGGGGCAGGGACGCAGTGCAGTGCTGGGGCCCGCTGAGGGCGTCGTCTGCGTCCCGGCATACGAAGCGGCCGCTGAGGGCCCGGTCGTTGGGGGGCAGGAACGAGAGGATGTGCAGCTGAAGGGCGGTGGGCAGCTGCTGCTGCTGCTGCTGCTGCTCCGATGGATTAGCCGAGCGGCTGACTCCGTGTCCTTCCGTACTGGGCGGCACAGGCTGGGCTCCGTGCACGCCGAGACACCTGACGCAACCAGGAGGAAGCCGCGTTGGTCAGCCTATGCCCGAGATGGCAGCCACGTCGATTGAAGATAGCCATTTGAACCCCTCAGAAGGAACAACGCGCACTATAAACGTGCCGGAGGAACAGGCCTCGGGCCTTGTTGGACAGCTGCGAAAGCGATCTGGGCCCAGGATTACCGCTGATATGAGAATGCTTCTCCATGACTTACAGTATTCCTGCTTAAATAGTCAAGACCAGCAGCGCGCCGAGGAGGTTCGAGCGCGGTCGAGGTAAATTGAAGGGGCAATGCTCGATAACACAATGACAAGTCAGGAGGCGTGCATACTGGGAACTGTATCTGCTATGTTGCTAAGCTATGAGCAAAGCAAGCCCTCGACATTACGCTAGTCAGGAGTAGGGACCAACTGTAACGATAGGGCTTGGGGCAGGGGGCTCCCCTGGGCGGGGCCCAACCTTGACCGGCAGCCAGGCCTGTGAGAGCACCAGGGGGTGGACAGCTTGGCACCCAGGTGGGCAGCTGCATCCAGCTGCTCCTGCTCCCTGCTCACTTCCCAAGCTGCCATCCTAGGTACGGTACAACCTTGCTTACTCCATGAAGGTACGCCAGCAACATGTGGCCAGAAGGCTCCGCCCGTCGCTGTCCCCAAACCCCAAGCCCCAAACCCCAAGCCCCAAACCCCCAATGGTCAACTGGCACGGCAACGGCACCGGGGTCGGATCTCGCTGCCACAACCATGCACAGGGGTAACACAACCAGCAGGGTTGTAAAACAAAGACACAGTGCCGGTGCCACCGACGTGCATCCCACATAAACACGCCAACAATCCTGTGCATGACACCAGAGCATGGTAACGTCAGCATGCGCACTCAAGGCACACTAGGCACACGCAACTCAGCAGTACCGGTACCCACTCCCAGGCAATCAGCGGTGCAACTGTCAGGCTAGCATCAAGTCTGCTGCATGCATGCATGCACCCCCAACATGGGACCAGAGGCACCTAAGACCTAACCGTCCTAGCCAGGGAAGCCTCCGCATCACAACACATATCGCTGGTTAGTAGAACTGAGGCAGAACACGTAGACAAGAACAAGGCTACCTGTCGCATGCAGCTGCAAGGTCTGCCCGTGGAATGCACGTGCCGGTATTTGGGTCCGACACTTCGCCAATCGTACTGCCCACAAACACCACCCTGCCACCGAGGTGGATCCAGCTGCACGCCTCAAAGCTCAGCCTGACCATAAGACCATCGGCAACCTTCATGTCGCCATATGTAACGGACAACTCCAACGCCAACTCGATGCAATTATCGTGGGACCGTCTTCACCGTATTGACCACGACTTCGCCCTCGCGCACTCCGAGCAGCAGCACGGCCCAGACCCATCGCAGCCCAGCCCACCGCACATGCCCCCACATGCCACCAGCTGCAGCCCCGCCTCGCTGTCCCCCTCCAGGCTCGTGCACAGCGGGTTGCTGCACGTGGGCAGCACCTCGTGCCCCACGTCGCACGGCGCCACCAGCGCCGCCGCGAGGGCCGCAAACACGCGCGCTGCGGGCCCCGCCGCCCCCGACCCGTCCCCCTCCCCTGCCTGCGGCGGCGTCGCCGCCATCTCCTCGCGCTCCGCCTGCTGCTCGCCCTCCCCCATGCCGCCGCACGCCCCCAGTAGCCGCCCCCAGCTCTCCGACGCCCGCGCGTCCCCTCGTGCCTCCGCCGCGGCACGCGCCAGCTCCGCCAGGCGCCCCGCCCAACGCCCGACCACCAGCAGCCGGCTATGAGCCGCCGTGTCGTCGCGCACCTGGGGCAGCAGCGCCGAGCACAGCGGCAGCCAGCGCGCCAGGGTCAGGGACAGCAGCCGGAGCAGCTGCCCCGGTGGCTGCCGCTGTCCTTGTGCAGGATCACTCCGCCTCCCTGCTTGCTGGCCAGCTTGCCCGCCTGGCAGGTTGCCCGCCATCATCTCACCACCACGTGCGTTGCTGTTGAAGGTATCGTGGGCCTGTCCCTTAGCTGCGCCGCTTCCGCCGGTGCTGCTGCTGGTGCTGCTGGTGCTGCCTCCGCCGTCACAGCCCCCGCTACTTCCGCCGCCTCTGCCGCCGCCGCCGCTGCTGCCACCACCGTTGCTTTCCCACGCGTTTGCGCCCGCGCCCGCGCCCGGCCCCTTCCCGCGCGCACGCTCCACAACCACAAGCGCCAGTGCGTATGGGATGTTTGCAAACGCCTGCAGCGCACGCCGCCGTGTCGCGTCCTGGCCCGCCAGTACGGCAGTCACCTTGACCGCCGTCACCAGCAGCGCCGCCGCCTGCCACTCCTCGCCGCTCGCCGCCAGCACCCCCAGCCACCGCCCCTGCAGCAGCGGCAGGACCGCGGACGCGCGGGAGGCCAGGGGCGCGGGGTAGCGGCACGTGGGCGAGGCCAGCCGCCGTGCGAAGGCCTCCAGGCAGGGGATGTACCCGGCGGAGAGGGCGGCGGAGAGCCACGTGCGGGGAGGCTCGAGCGAAGGGCCTGCGCATTCGGGATGTACCTTTATCGCCATGGAGATGGTGTGATAGATGCTTGCGGATCAGTCCCACCGTGTGAGCAGGTTGGCCACGGCCGAAAAGCGATGTGCGTGTGGTGGGCAGCTGGCTACACACAGGGCAGCGAAACCAATCGTGTTAGCGTGCCAAAGCCCAAATGCATGCACGCGACGGCAGGCACACGGAATACGGCACCACAATGCGCAGATGTGGTCAACTTTGCATGCAGGACTGTGCCTTCGCCCATCGCCCTCGGCCCTGCTATGCCGCCTATGTGAGCAACCGCACTTGTCATGCACCGCCCACCGCCAAGGTAACGTTTTGCAAGGCGGCAGGCGTACACTTCCCCTCCAGGGCCGCTACGCTCTCACCTATGGTGTTGGGTGGCGCAGGTTGCGTTTCCGGGACATCCGGCACCAGGCGTAGGATGTTGCGCATTCGGGCCAGGGAGGTGTCCGCCCTTCCGGCGGACTCCTGCCGCTCCAGCTCCGCCCGCACCGCGCCAACCGCCAGCGGCCACCAGGTTGCCCCGAAGCCCCGCCGCCGCATCCATCGGAACCAACCCGGCTCCCTCCGCCAGAGGTCTGTGGCACACTCTTGACCACCGTCACCGCCGCCGCCGCTGCCGCCTTGGGCATTGCTGCCGCCACTATCACCTGGGTCGACGCGGCTGCTGTCGCTGCCGCCCTGGCCCTCCCTGCCGGTCCGGCGGATGCGGCTGCTGTATTGAATCTGGTACAGCCGTATGCTCTGGTGATGCGCCAGCGCCAGTACGGCAAGGCTGGGGCACAGTGACGGCTCCAGCACCGCCGCAGGCGCAGCTGCCGCCCCCACCTCCTCCCCGCTGCTGCCCCCTGAGGAGCTGGCTTGCACGCTGCCGCCACCACCACCTTCACCAGTGGTGGCGCTGCTGCTGTTAGCGGTGGTGGTGCTCCTGCTGTTGCTGCTGCTGCTGCTGCTGTTGCAGTTCACGCTGTGCTCCCAGCTGCGCACCGCAGCGCTCGCCATCCTCAGCAGCAGCTTCCGCTCCAGTTCGGTGTTGATTCCAGGTATCCCCAGCTTGCTGAGCCCATAGCCACTGTCCCACACGGTGCAAGCTGTGTACAGCCCGTCGCAGCTCAGCACTGCAGGGCGGTGCTGCTGACCTCGTTCCGCGACTCGGCTGCTGTACAGGGGCGGCAGCAGCCTGTCGTACGACAGGCCGTTCGTAGTCGTACTGCCGTCCACGGCATTCAGCTGGGACAGCACGTGCAGGTGCAGCAGGTACTGCGAGGAAAAGGGGTTGAGATTCAAGCTATGTGAACCAGTATCTACATGGTGGTGGGTTCAGGCACGCCCCTCGGTTCTACGAGACGCCGCCGCCGCAGAGCAACCCTGCGCCCACCATCTGTTCCAGCACCATACCACTTATCAGCTGACATGGTAGAGACCGCGCCGCCATAATGTCAACGCTTGACACCCAGACCCGAAGTAAAAGGAAGGCCACCATGGATTAAGGAGGATACCGGTAGGAGGATGGAAGGACATCCATTGTGGTGCAGTCCACACCGGCGCAACTGCAACAATTACATCGCCCACTAGGTCCTTCAGCCTTCCTAACATCCCGGCCCTGACCCTACCCCTACCTGCAGGCCCGCGGAGGACAGGATCGCCCGAGCCTCCACCGCACGGGCGCTGGGCCCGCCTTCCTTCAAGGCAGCGCACGCCAGGCCGCACGCCTCGCCCACCAGGTCCAGCGTGAAGGGCATTATACCCTGGCGCAGCTCAGCCTCCGCCTGCTGTCCCTGCGCAGCCTGCTGCCCTGCGCGCGCCGCCCCACCCGACGACACCCCTGTCGCTGCCGCCGCCGCCGCCGCCGCCGCTCCTGAGCCCAGTGCCGTACGCTGCACAGCGTACCTGCACACGTGCTCCACCAGGTCAGTGCCCCACAGGTTACCCAACACAGCAGTACAGAATTCTGGCCTGACCCGCTGCAGCTGGTTCTGCTGGTTCTGCTGCCCTTGGTTGCCGCAGACCTCAGGCGTCTGGGCCTTCAGGGCTACACGATGTGCAGACCCCACCAGCCGCCGTAGGGGCCACAGCACGTGCTCCACAGCACCCGTGTCCAGCACCGCCGACCGGCCCCGGTGCACCTCCGCCGCCAGAAGCCGGCTCACGGCGGGCAGGGTGTCACCGTGAAACAGCGCAGAGAGCGCTTTCCCAAACAAGCGTGTTCCGGTGCCCGTGCGTGGCTCCTTGTTCTGGATGATGTGGGGTGATGAGTTGGGAAACTGCAAGAAGAGCGCGTTCCGGGCCAGGAAGGCCCGTAGGACCTCCGCGCTGCACTGCAGCAGCTCAGCCCACGCCGCCGAGTTGCTGGCTCCTGTGCGTTTAGCTGCGCCGCGATCGCGGCGCGGTGGGCGGCCGCTGTAAAAGTCGTCCTCCGAGGGCTCGGGGGCAACGGCCGCGGCCTCCGCGGCTCCGCCAAACTCTGCTACCTCCCGCAGCGCGATGCCATAGACCTGAACCAATGCAGCGAGAGCCTCCGGCTGTGATCCGAAAAGCTCGTCCAACGCTGTGGCTTTCGGGTTGGTCAGTGCCAAGGTGCGGAGCGACTGCAGAGCACAGGTTGCGGCATGCCTATTGGAGGGGCTGAGGCTGCCAAGCTGGGCCTCGGGCGCCACCGCGTGAACGAGTATCTGGCAGCTGAGTTGTTCCATTGCGATAGTTGTATCGGGCGTGGCAGTATGTTCACAGACGACGCAGGGCGCGACTACCGGTAGTCTCGGACGCCGCTCCAACCTGCTCTAACGTCAGAAGCCGACATTAAAGGACGTATACCGTAGCTAATGAGACCGCTCGGAGAGAAGTGGCGTGCTCGTTCTATTCCTCCACGACTACGGTTGCCTGTCGCGTCTGGTCCGTGTGGCCGCGCTAATTGCCTTGCCTCGTTATGTATGCCTTATCCATAGATTGTATCTCAAAGCAAAGCAGTGAAGCTTTAACCTTGCGCTGGCCTGAAGTGCCACAAAGTCACGCCCCATCTCGCCCCGAGGATGCGGGAGACCCACGGGCCAAGCCAAAGAACTTGCGCCGCGGTTTTACTCCTCAACTGTACGCGCTTTGTAGTAACGTAGCTGCAGTTTCAGCTGGTTTACCTCCGTCGTCGCTGCTGCCGCAGTGCCAGGGACCGGCGTGCTCGAGGGCAAGCTGGCACACGGTCGCATCCCTGACGCATAGGGGCTAGCTTGCAGTTACCTGCAGTTACCAACAACACGTGCACATGGCGCCACGCGACACCAGCATACATCGAGCTGTGAGCAGAAGCTCCACATGAACAGCCCCACACGAATTGCCGCCAGGAGTGAAAATAGTACGTTGACTGGTACCCACACTGGCTAGTGCAACAAATTTGCAAATCCCTCCTTGACGGCTTGGTCCCTCAGGCCACGCCGTACAACGTGCTGGCTGCTATCAATCCCTTTGTGCCTCTCAGCGTGGTGTTGCGGTAGGTACCCCCAGCAGACGGCATGCATACACGCAATATGCGTCCACCGCTCTGCGCTATCGCCAACAGCAGGGACGAGTCCCGCTGCCTCCGCCTCCATCGCACCCCAGCAACTCCAGCGTCAACCCGAAGCCTGTGCCTAGCCCACCACCGCTCGCTCGACTTGCCGCCAAGCAACCACCTCCTACTCAAAGCAAACCTGACTAAACTCAGCTTCTCTGTCCACACAAGTGAGACTTCTGTCCTCTCCCCCGCCAGCCTTGCAAGGGGGGCTGCTTTCCCTAGGCTCATTGCCTTGCAGGCCCCGCACTGCTTACCACCACACACGCTATGACGTTATGCTTGCTAATTAGCAATGAAGGCCATCCACAAGCTTGTGTTGAACAACCTTTGTCCCCGCGCTAACCGACCTCAGCAACGCCACACCAACGCCATCCTCCGTCTCTTTGCACCGTCCTCACGCACTCCGAGCAGCAGCACGGCCCAGTTCCATCGCAGCCCACCCCACCGCACATGCCCCCGCACGGCACCAGCTGCAGCCCCGCCTCGCTGTCACCCTCCAGGCTGGTGCACAGCGGGTTGCTGCACGTGGGCAGCACCTCCCGCCCCACGTCGCACGGCGGCACCAGCGCCGCCGCGAGGGCCCCGAACCCGCGCTCCACGTCCCCAGGTCCCGCCCCGCCCTCGTCCCCTGCCTGCGGCGGCGCTGCATCCTCCCCGCCCTCCCCTATGCTGCCGCACGCCCCCAGGAGCCGCCCCCAGCTCTCCGCCGCCCGCGCGTCCCCTCGTGCCTCCGCCGCAGCCCGGGCCAGCCCCGCCAGGCGCACCATGCGGCGGCCGGCCGCAAGCATCCCGCTGTGCGCTGCGTCATTGCCTTGCGCTCGGGGCAGTAGCGACGAGCATAGCGGCAGCCAGCGAGCCAGGCACAAGGACAGCAGCCGCAGCGCCTGCCCCTGTGGCCGCCGCTGTCCCCGTGCAAGCTCCCTCCGCAGCCCTGGCAGCTCGCCCGCCACCGTCACCTCACCGCAGAGGCTGCTGTTGACCACGGGGTACACGTCCCCGGCATGCCCCTCTGCGGCGCTGCTGCCGACATTGCTGCTGCTGCTGCCGTCGCCACGGCCACCGCTACTCCCGCCGCCACCGCCGCCATCACTGTTGCTTGCCCCCGCACACGCCTCCGGCCCCATCCCCCCCGCCCGCATCCCACATTCTCTTCCTACTTATCCCCTTATCTACTTCCATTTTTCACCCTAGT
>VFQN01008393.1_pt1 | contig 10482 bp, 10 predicted proteins | sample 3512371 | NCBI WGS metagenome assembly VFQN01 (sample SAMN10412370, study PRJNA504923) | tailings metagenome | isolation source: Replicate 2 from Balatoc abandoned mine | place: Philippines: Itogon, Benguet | collected 2017-08-28 | reverse complement strand
TCGCAAGTGGCGTCTCGTACTCATATTCCTGCTGTTCTAGGTTCGCCGGGATGATGTCGAGCAACGGGAAGTTCGTCTTGCGAATAACGTCTTCGACCGGGGCGGCGTCACCATATCGGATCGCATCGTAGAGCGAGGGGTTTTTGTCGAGCTCGGGCTGGAAGCCATGGAGGGCCGATAGCGAAGCCTGCGGATCAAGATCCACAGTCAGGACCCTGTGACCCGTGAGCGCAAGGTGCTGCGCGAGATGTGCCGTAGTGGTGGTTTTTCCCGACCCGCCCTTGAAATTGACCACGGCAATGACCTGCAGCTTTTCGCCGGGTTTGCGGTAGGGCACATACTTCTTGGAATCCGATCGCCCGTGCTTATCCAGATAGTCCCGCAGCTCGGTCATCTGCTCGGCGGAGTAAAAGCGCCGTCCACCGGCAACGACGAACGGCTCGGGGCCTTTCTTTTCAAGATGGAGGCGTTTCAGATTGTTTGGACTGATCCCGAGATAATGGGCGACCTCGGCCATCGAGAACCGCCGAAGCGTCTTCTGCCCTTCGGTCGGAAACTTCTCGACCCTCAGTTGGTCGAGCTTGCGCGAGATCTCGGCCCCTTGGGCGAGGATCTTGTCGTCAAACTCAAAACTTGGGAGAAATGCCATCTCCGCTTTGTCCCCGAACGAGAAAATAGCGCCATATTCGGCCATTCGGCCAATCTGGCGCCAGTATGAGCGATTCCCGTTCTCTGGCAAGCGATTTTAGGTTAACAGAAGGTTGCCAGAAGCGTGATCGAGATCGGCGGCGGCCGTGACCTTGGCGGCCTTTTTCCTTTTCTCTCAGTCACTTACCAACATTGCCCGATGATACCTGGAGCAAATTCTGGCCCGGCAGAATTGCCGGGGCCGAGCCCGGCCGTTGGGCCCGGGAAAAGCAAATATCCTCCAATCCGCCGTCCGGAACCCGACTCACCCCCGTCCGAACCCGGCAATTCTGCCGGGCTGACGGAAGGCAGTTATCCATGATCGATAGGCCCGTCGATCGCATTTGTAGGACGGAAACATGCCATGGAGACGAGAGCGGTGTAGAGCCGCTCGATACGAGAGATCTGCGTCTAGCGAGGTCCAGTTTGTGGAAGTTGCCGAATGAGCCGGGCGCGATCGCACGATCGGCTCGTGCGCAAACTCCAGGACGCGCTCGGTGAGGCGATCTGCGGGGCACTCAAGGATCCGCTGGTAGTCGAAATCATGCTCAATCCCGACGGCCGGCTGTTTGTGGAACGGCTCGGGCAGGGGGTCGAGCCCATTGGCGAGCTCGCGCCCGGCGCCGCCGAGATTATCATCGGCAGCGTTGCCCATGCTCTGCAGACTGAAGTGGATGCAAGCCAGCCGATCATCTCGGGCGAACTCCCGATCGGTGGGCACCGCTTCGAGGGCCTACTCCCACCGATTGTCGCCGCACCTACGTTCACGATCCGACGGCGGGCATCCCGGCTCATCCCGCTCGAGGAATATGTGCGAGCCGGGATCATGACCCACCGTCAAGCAACCGTGCTGCGGAGCGCTGTTGCTTCGCGCATGAACATTGTGATCAGCGGCGGCACTGGGTCGGGCAAGACGACTTTGGCCAACGCCGTGATTGCGGAGATTGTCTCGCTGTCACCCGACGACCGCCTGGTCATCCTCGAGGACACCTCGGAAATCCAGTGCGCAGCCGACAACGCCGTTGCCCTTCATACCAGCGACACAGTGGACATGGCCCGGCTGTTGAAGAGCACGATGCGGCTGAGGCCGGACCGGATCATCGTCGGCGAAGTCCGCGACGGTGCCGCGCTCACCCTGCTCAAGGCATGGAATACCGGCCACCCGGGCGGTGTGACGACCATTCACGCCGACAGCGCCGTCTCCGCGCTCCGCCGCCTCGAGCAATTGACCGCGGAGGTCAGCCAGCAGCCGATGCGTGAGGTGATCGGCCAAGCCGTCGACCTCGTCGTCTCGATCGAACGTGCCGGCCACGGCCGGCGCGTGCGTGATGTCATGCATGTCACGGGCTTCGACGGCGCGCGCTACGCGACCGATCACCATCCCCAGATTGATGAGGAAAGTCATGCCGCATAACAACCGCGCTCTGGCCGCCATCCCGGTCGCGGCAACGCTCTTCTTTCTCGCACTCGCGACGCCGGCGCTCGCCTCAAGTGGTGGCGGTCTGCCCTGGGAAGGGCCGCTTCAACAGATACAGCAGTCCATCACCGGCCCGGTTGCGGGCTTCATCGCGCTGGCCGCCGTTGCAGTCGCAGGCGGCATGCTGATCTTTGGCGGCGAATTGAACGATTTCGCGCGCAGGCTGATGTATGTCGTGCTGGTCGCCGGCATCCTCCTCGGCGCCACGCAGATCGTCGGCCTATTCGGCGCGAGCGGCGCCTCGATCGGCTATCCGGCCCACGAGGCGTCGCGGGCCAGGGCAGGGGAGGGGAGCGATGGCTGAGCCAAGCGTTGCTCTCGCACGATCCCGCATTCATCGGGCGCTTTCGCGCCCGAACCATTTGATGGGGGCCGATCGGGAGCTGGTGTTGCTGACCGGCCTTGCCGCCGTGATCCTGATCTTCGTGGTCCTGACGTGGTTTTCGGTGCTGCTCGGGATCGCCATCTGGGCTGCGGTGCTGGCGGCGCTTCGCATGATGGCCAAAGCCGATCCGATGATGCGGCAGGTCTATCTGCGCCATATCGGCTATCGAGCAGGCTACCGTCCGACCGCCTCACCGTGGCGGAGGCCCTGACTGGAATGGTCGCGCTTCGTCAGTTCCGCAACACCCGGCCGTCCTTCTCCGACCTTCTGCCCTATGCGGGCCTGGTCGACGACGGCGTGATCCTGCTCAAGGATGGGTCGGTCATGGCCGGCTGGTATTTTGCCGGCCCGGATTCGGAGAGCTCGACCAACTTCGAGCGCAACGAGGTGTCGCGGCAGATCAACACGATCCTGTCCCGGCTCGGCTCGGGCTGGATGATCCAGGTCGAGGCAGTGCGCATCCCCACCGTTGCCTATCCCGAACGCGAGGACTGCCATTTCCCTGACCCGGTGACACGTGCGATCGATGACGAACGGCGGGCGCATTTCGAGGCCGAGAGCGGGCATTACGAGAGTCAGCACGCCATCATTCTCACCTACCGGCCACCCGAGCGGCGCCGGTCGGGCCTCGCACGCTATGTCTATTCCGATAGTGAGAGCCGCTCGGAGACCTATGCCGATGTGGTCCTGGACACCTTCCGCACATCCATCCGCGAGTTCGAACAGTATCTGGCCAATGTGCTTTCGATCCGGCGCATGGTTACCCGCACGGTCGCCGACCCTGAATCCGGTCGCGAAGCCCGGTACGACGAACTCTTCCAGTTCATCCGGTTCTGCATCGTGGGCGAAAGCCATCCGGTGCGCCTGCCGGCGATCCCGATGTATCTCGACTGGCTGGCGACGGCCGAGTTTCACCACGGCCTGTCGCCGGTGGTCGACGGACGGTATCTTGCCGTCGTCGCGATCGACGGGTTTCCGGCCGAGAGCTGGCCGGGGATTCTCAATTCGCTCGACCTGATGCCGCTCACTTACCGGTGGTCGAGCCGCTTCATCTTCCTCGACGACCAGGAAGCGCGTGCAAAACTCGAACGCACGCGCAAGAAATGGCAGCAGAAGGTGCGGCCGTTCTTCGACCAGCTTTTTCAGACCCAGAGCCGTGCGGTCGACCAGGACGCCATGACGATGGTCGCCGAGGCCGAGGACGCCATTGCCGAGGCCTCATCCCAGCTCGTCGCCTTTGGTTACTACACACCGGTGATCGTGCTCTTCGATAGTAACGATACGCGGCTGCGCGACCAGGCCGAGGCGGTGCGCCGGCTCGTCCAGGCCGAAGGGTTCGGCGCGCGCATCGAGACGCTCAACGCGACCGAAGCCTATCTCGGCAGCCTGCCGGGCAACAGCTACGCTAATGTCCGCGAACCGCTCGTCAATACGCGCAACCTCGCCGACCTCATTCCGCTCAATTCCGTGTGGTCGGGAAGCACGACAGCGCCGTGCCCGTTCTACCCGACTGGCTCCCCACCCTTGATGCAGGTCGCCTCGGGCTCCACACCTTTCCGGCTGAACCTGCATGTCGACGATGTTGGGCATACGCTTGTCTTCGGGCCGACCGGTTCGGGCAAGTCGACATTGCTTGCGCTGATCGCGGCTCAGTTTCGCCGCTACGAAAACGCGCAGATCTTTGCCTTCGACAAGGGCCGGTCGCTGCTCCCGCTCACGATCGCTGCCGACGGCGATCATTACGAGGTCGGCGCAGGGGAGGGGACTTCTCTGTCGTTCTGCCCGCTGGCCGAGTTGTCGACCGAGGGAGATCGGGCCTGGGCGAGCGAATGGATCGAGACGCTGATCGCCATGCAAGGTGTTGCGATCACACCCGATCATCGCAATGCGATCTCCCGCCAGGTCGGTCTCATGGCGTCGGCGCGCGGCCGCTCGCTCTCGGATTTCGTGAGTGGCGTGCAGATGCGCGAGATCAAGGACGCGCTCCACCATTACACGGTCGACGGGCCGATGGGGCAACTCCTCGACGCCGAGGAGGACGGGCTGGCGCTCGGCGCGTTCCAGACCTTCGAAATCGAGGAGCTGATGAACATGGGCGAGCGCAATCTCGTGCCCGTGCTGCTTTATCTTTTCCGCAGGATCGAAAAACGCCTGACGGGCGCGCCCAGTCTCATCGTTCTCGACGAAGCCTGGCTAATGCTCGGCCATCCCACCTTCAGGGACAAGATCAGGGAGTGGCTGAAGGTCCTGCGGAAAGCGAACTGCGCCGTTCTGCTCGCCACGCAGTCGATCTCGGACGCCGAACGCTCGGGCATCATCGACGTGCTCAAGGAAAGCTGCCCGACCAAGATCTGCCTGCCGAACGGCGCCGCGGGTGAGCCGGGTACTCGGGAGTTCTATGAGCGCATCGGCTTCAACGAGCGGCAGATCGAGATCGTCGCGACCGCGACGCCCAAGCGCGAATACTATGTCGCAAGCCCCGAGGGCAGGCGGCTATTCGACATGGCGCTTGGCCCGGTCGCGCTCGCCTTCGCAGGCGCCTCGGGCAAGGAAGACCTCAAACGCATCGATCAGCTGCACAAGGATCATGGTCCGGACTGGCCGGCTGCGTGGCTTATGGAAAGGGGAATAGGCAATGCCGAAGCCATTCTTACACGCGATTGAGATCACGGCCGCCTCGGTGATGAGCGCGTGCCTGGTTCTCCCGGGGCCGGCCCATGCCGGGGCCGTAACCGGGAACGCAACCGAATGGACGCAGCTCCTCAACAACGCCGAGTTGGTGGGACTCACGGGTCAGTCGGCCGAGCAGATCCAGAACCAGATCACGCAGATCACGCAACTTTCTGAGCAAATCCAGAATCAGCTCCGCATCTACGAGAACATGCTGCAGAACACGCTGCAGCTTCCCGATCACGTCTGGGGTCAGGTCGAAAGCGACCTCATGGCGCTCCAGAACCTCGTCAACCAGGGCGAAGGCATCGCCTTCGCGATGGGCAATATCGACGACGTTCTCAAGCAGCGCTTCGAGAGCTTCGCCGAGTTCGAGACAGGGCTCGCGAACGGCGAGGATTTCTCCTCGAGCTATCAAACGTGGTCGGACACCAACCGCGAGACGATTTCGGCGACGCTGCGGGCAGCCGGACTGACGGCCGATCAGTTCGCCAGTGAAGAGGCGACGATGAGCCAGCTCCGCTCGATGTCGCAGAGCTCCGTCGGACAGATGCAGGCGCTCCAGGTCGGCCACCAGATCGCCGCGCAACAGGTGGCGCAGACACAGAAGCTGCGCGGGCTGGTTTCCCAGCAGATTACGATGATGGCGACCTGGCATCAATTCGAGCAGGCCGCAAAGGATCTCGCGCAGACACGCCGCGAGGACTTTTTCAACTCGAATGCGCCGTCGACATCGGGCGGTCAGGTCATGGAGCCGCGCTGGTGAGACAAACACTGATTATCGTGGCGGCAGCCACTGTCATTGTCGGAATCGCTGTTGCGATCTGGTTCGTCGCAAACCTTGGCGGGGAACCGGACCGGGGACGCCGACCCCTCGACACACCACCTGAGTATGACACCACCGGCGGGCAGGAGATGCGGCCGCGCTGGGGCAACGGAGAGGGGCAGGGCGATGAGACCCCGGACAACTAAAATCGCCCTTGCCGTCTTCCTCGGCGCCTTGCTTCTTCTCCAGCCCGCCCTCGCTCAGGATGGCTCGCTCCTCACGACGCTCGAGAATGAGGTCGCGGACGCCGCGCAGGGCTGGGAGACGACCGTCATGCAGGCGGCACGCTCGCTGTTCTGGATCCTTGCCGGCATCGAGGTCGGCATTGCGGCGGTCTGGCTGGCGCTCGGTGCGGCATCGCTCGACACGTGGTTCGCCGAGCTGGTGCGGCGCATCATGTTCATCGGTCTGTTCGTCTTCATTCTCGAGCAGGGGCCGGACTTCGCACGGGCAATGGTCGACAGCCTGTTCCAGATCGGCGCCGGCGGAGGATCGGCTTCGCCGGCGAATGTCTTCAACGCCGGCCTGCAGGTCGCCAGCCAGATGTCGGAGAAGGCCCAGTTCGGGCTGTTCGAGGACAACGCGCTGGCGATCGCGGCGGTGTTCGCCATGGTGATCGTGGTCATCGCCTTCAGCCTGGTGGCCGCGATCTTCGTGGCTGTGATGGCCGAGATGTATGTCGGGCTGCTTGCCGGGATGATCATGCTGGGCCTCGGCGGCTCGAGCTTCACCAAGGATTTTGCGGTCCGTTATCTCGTCTATGCGTTCTCGGTCGGCATGAAGCTGATGGCGCTGGTGATGATCGCGCGCATCGGTTCGGAAGTCCTCATCGATCTCGCCAACTCCCCCTCGGGCGTCGACGAGTTTCTCTCCACGCTGGCGATCGGCGGCATTTCCGTCGTGGTGTTCGTCATCGCCATGTACGTACCCAACATCGTCCAGGGTGTCGTGCAGGGGGTATCGGTGACCGGCGGCATGGAGACGATCCGCCACGGCGGCCAGGCCGCAACCATGGCCGCCGGCAGCGCCGCGCTGGCCTGGGGCGGCGCGAGGGCAGGGGCCTCGGCCTATTCCGATGCACGGGCCGCTGGCAGCTCGTTCGGAGCCGCGGCGCTCACAGGCATGACCAGCGGCGCGACGGCAGCCGGCTCCGCGCTCGCCTCGGCCGGGCGGGACAAGGCGATCGGCGTTCCCGGCACCTGGGGGGCATCGACGCTCGGCCTTGCCAATTCCAAGCTCGATCAGAGCCAGGGCCGCCCCACCACCAGAAAATCAGCAGACGACAAGGCGTGACCATGGCCGCAAAGAGCCCACCGGAAAATCCCTACCTTGCCGCACGCCAGGAATGGAACGAGCGCTACGGCTCGTATGTGAAAGCGGCCGCGTCCTGGCGCATCGTCGGCGTGACGGGGATGCTGATGGCGGTGATTGGCTTCTCCTATGCGCTTTATCAGAGCACGCAGGTGCAGCTGGTGCCCTACATCGTGGAAGTCGATCGGCTCGGCACGGCGGTGAGCGCCGGCTTCCCGCAACAGATCGAATATGCCGACCCTCGCGTCGTGCGTGCCACGCTTGGCAGCTTCGTAAGCAATTTCCGTTCGGTCACGCCCGATGCCGTGGTCCAGAAGCAATATATCGACCGCACCTATGCGCACTTGCGCACCGCCGATCCGGCGACCGAGAAGGTCAACGCCTGGTTTCGGGGCAACTCTCCGTTCGACCGCGCCCGCACGATGACGGTGGCCATCGAGGTCACGAACATCGTGCCGCTTTCCAACCAGAGCTACCAGGTCGACTGGACGGAATATGAGCGCGACCGGCAGGGCAGGGAACAGGACGTAAAGCGGTTTCGGGGCGTCGCCACGGTCACCCTGACGCCGCCCCAGGACGAGGCAGTCATCCGCCTCAACCCGATCGGCCTTTACCTCAGAGATTTCGACTGGACGGCGCAATTGTGAGTGCCCGGAGGACTCTTTTCATGAACTTACCCAGACTCCGGAGCGCAGCATTCTGCACCGGGCTTGTTTTCTCGACAATTGCAGTGCCGGCCCTGGCACAGCCCCTGAGTGTCAACGAACAGCGTGGCACGAGCCTCTCCAGCCAGTGGCAGCAAGGGCAGGGGGTCGTGACGCGCGGCCCCGACGGTAAGGTCATCTTCCTCTTCGGCCAGGTTCAGCCATCGGTGGTCTGCTCGCCGCTGCAGGTGTGCGACATCGAACTCCAGCCGGGCGAAATCGTGCGCGACGTGCTGCTCGGCGACACTGTGCGCTGGAAGGTCGAACCGGCGACGTCGGGCGCGCCGGGCAGCCAGGCAGTGCATCTGATCGTCAAACCATCGGAACCCGGCCTCGTCACCTCGATGGTGGTGACGACCTCGCGGCGCACCTACCACATCCAGCTCAAGTCCCATCAGACGAATTACATGGCGCGGGTGGGTTTCGAATATCCCGAAGACGTCAATGCCCGCTTTGCCGAGATTGCCACGCGCATGGAGGCGAGCATCGTGCCCGGCGCCGGCGTGCCGGCCGAGCAACTCAATTTCTCGTTTCGTGTGAGCGGAACGGCGCGGTGGCGGCCGACCCGCATCTACAGCGACGGCCAGAAAACCTACATCCAGTTCCCCTCGTCGCTGTCAGGCCAGGATGCGCCGGTGCTGTTCGTGGTTTCCGGCGGCGAGAACCAGATCGTCAATTACCGCATGAAGGGCACCATGATGGTGGTCGATTATTACATCGACAGCGCGATCCTCGTCTCGGGCGTCGGCCGCGCCCAGGAGAAAATCACGATTAGGCGGGGAGGGTAGGGGATGCACCGTTCGATTCTCCTACCTCGCTTGGTGGTTTTCGTCCTGTGCGCGGCACTGCTGACCGGGTGCCAGACACTGGGCGGTGCGGGTCTAGTCGCGAGTTCGGCAACCGCGCAGCTCACCCCGGAGGCGGCGTCCTCGATCGCAGGGGACATGGTCGGGCGGTTTGCGGAGCAGGTCGGCCCAGGCACGACGACGATCCAGCTCGAGCCGGACGGCTCCATATTCGGCGAGGCGATCGAGTCTTCGCTGAGAGATTGGGGCTATGCCGTCGCCACGGACCAGGTGACGGAGGGGACGACCACCGTCGCCCTTGCCTATGTTGTCGACGCGTTCGAGGGCAACATCCTCGTCCGGTTGTCGACCCACAGGCTCGACCTCACGCGCATGTACCGGCTGGCCGGCGAGGGGGCGACGCCGATCTCTCCGCTCTCGATCATGCAGCGCGAGGCAAGTGGGGCGTCATGACCGAGAGTCTCAAGCTCGGCGGCTCCGATCTCGCAGGCGGGCCGCGAATCCGCCGCCTCAATCGCCTGCCGATCGTCGTGGCGATCGTGCTCGTGGTGCTGTTTCTCGCTGCGATCTTCTATGGCCTGTCCTCGCGCGGTCTCCACCTGGGCGATGACGACGCAGCATTCACACCTGGCTCCCGCCCGGCCTCGACGCATGCCGACCAACTTAAGGAGGGTGTCCCGGACGGGATCATCGGCGAACCGGCGCAATCGCAGCCGCTACCGATTCCCGTCGAGCCGGCGGAGCCAGAGGAAAACCCGTTCATGCCTGAGCCGCCGGCCTCACCCGCGGACGAATCGCAAGGGCTGGCACTGGAGCCGGAAGAGATATGGCGCGCCCGACTTGAGCGAGAGCAAGAAGAGCAGCTCATGCGCGAGCTCCACCGTCAGCGCATGGCGCGCTATCAAGCCAATGACGCGGCGTTTGATTCCCCGATCGCCGTTTCGCTGGGCGACCTTTCGGCAGACACTAACGACGGCACAACCTCGGGGCCTGGCAATCCGCAGTCGTCGACAACCCGGCCACAGAGCACGCTCGACCTCTACGCCGCGGCCATGGAGGCGGGCGTTGGTGGCGCCGCGGACGCGAACGGGCAGGCGGCCAAGGAGCGCTTCTTCAATCAGGACATCCGGGATCTGGGATACCTTCCCAATCCGGTCATCGGGCAGATCTCGCCCTATGAGCTCAAGCGCGGGTCGGTCATCCCGGCAACGCTCATCACGGGTATCAACTCGGACCTTCCCGGGCGGATCACGGCTCAGGTCTCACAAAATGTCTATGACAGCGCGACGGGCCGGCACCTTCTCATCCCGCAGGGTTCCAAACTCTTCGGCCGCTACGATTCCGAGGTCACATTCGGGCAGGACGGCGTGCTCGTCATCTGGACCGACCTCATCTTTCCGAACGGATCGACGCTGCAAATCGGCGGCATGGCGGGGACCGATTCAGCTGGCTATGGCGGATTCCGGGACCAGGTGGACAACCACTATTTGCGCACGTTCGGCTCGGCGATCCTCGTCGCTCTTATCGGCGCCGGGACCGAAATGATGCTGCCGCAGGATCGCAACAGCTTCGGCACGGCCAACAGTGCCGAGGACGCCGCCAGGCGCTCCTTCGCC
>VFQN01008392.1_pt1 | contig 10482 bp, 10 predicted proteins | sample 3512371 | NCBI WGS metagenome assembly VFQN01 (sample SAMN10412370, study PRJNA504923) | tailings metagenome | isolation source: Replicate 2 from Balatoc abandoned mine | place: Philippines: Itogon, Benguet | collected 2017-08-28 | reverse complement strand
GAAGCACACATGGTGGGGGCTTTCCGACAAACGCCCTACCCTTCGAGTACCAAACCCGATCAAGTGCTTCTTACTTGGAGCAACGACCCCGCCACAAGCGTAAGCATTCAATGGCGTACACAGCCGACGGTAGCTAGTAGTCAAGTACAGTACTGGTCAGCGGCTTCGGCCGATACGCTCAAAACCGCCGCCGAGGTGTTTAAGATGGAAGACCGACTGCTGCGCAACGACCGTTATATTCATCGTTTTACGGCCAAACTTAGGGGCCTTACCCCTGCTACCACTTACTATTACCGCGTAGGTTCGCCCGAGAAGGGCTGGTCAGAGGTAGCGTCGTTCAAAACGCAAGCTACTTCGCCCGAAGCATTTTCTTTTATTTGGTTTGGAGATACGCACAAATCGCCCGATTGGGGCAATATGGCCCGTCAGACGCTTACGCGCCACCCCGAAATCTCGTTTTATTCAATCATCGGCGATTTGGTAAGTACTGGTCTAAATCGCGACGAATGGGATGAATTTTTTCATCATTCTGGCTCGATTTTTAGCCAAAAGCCATTGATGCCCATTCCCGGCAATCACGATAGTCAGGATGGCTTAGGAGCAGCGATGTACCAAAATACGTTTGATTTGCCCACCAATGGCCCCGATAAACTTCCCAGCGAAAGAACCTACTCGTTTCAATACCAAAATGCGCAGTTTTTGATGATAGACGGGACTTTCCCGATTGATGCCCAAACCAAATGGATAGAACAACAGCTTGCCAATTCGAAAGCCAAGTGGAAATTTGTAATGGTGCATTTCCCTCCTTACAACTTTGAAGAAGACTATGCCCAAATCCGCAAAGAATGGGGAGTACTCTTTGACAAATACCACGTGGATATGGTCATGAGTGGTCACGTTCACTACTATATGCGGAGCAAACCCATGCGCGCCGAAAGAGCCGTTGAAAGTCCCGCTCAAGGCACGATTTATACCATTTCGATTAGTATTCCGAGCAAGCACACTTACTGGCCCGAAGAGCCTTATGCGGCGGCTCGCTTTCAGAGCGGCCCCGTGTATCAACACCTCAAAATCGACAACAATCAGCTTATCTATCGATGTTTAGATACCAATGGCAAAGTAAAAGATGAGCTAAAAATCACAAAAGAATAACCTCCTCTATCTGTTTATAATTTCTAAATGCCAAGGCCGCCCTGACAAAGCGGCCTTGCTTCAATTAAGAATCAAATCCTTCCCCCTCCTACTCAACACATCCAAGCGATAGTTCTCTGACTATGTCGGGGCTTATTGCGGTTGTTATGTATTTGTAGTTATGTCGTCCCATTCTTGATTCTGGTGTTGTATTAACCAATTCAGTGCATAGTGTCTTTCATAGATTACGCTTGGGTTAAGTCCACTTGGGGCTGATTCGTTTTTAACCCTTGCATTTACACAAGCCCAATTTAATCGCAAAATCAAATCTGCTTGGTCTAATATTTCTTCCTTTGTTCTTAGTCTTGCGATATTTCTAAATTCTTGTTCTGTTTTTGAGAATAAGTGCCCAACATCCTCCCCGATATTACAAAGCTTGGTAGGCAATTCTAGGCTATCAATTATTGACAATGACCAAAGCAAAGTATGATAACTTTCTGCTCTCCAATTTGCATTAGCTATTTCTTGTTGGGTTGGATTTTCCTTTTCATCAAATACTCTTTCAGCAGGACTAAGTTTAGACTTTACACTATATTTTTTCGCAAATCCCTCCAATAATTCCTTTTCTGTACCTTCACTTTTTAGTTCTACATAACATAAAGCAATTGCTCTATCGACAACTTCGTCTTTTGACCTAATTTTTACTTTTGTCTCAGACTCAACAAAAAGCGAGTTAGGGTTTTTATAAATGGGAATATTATTTTCACTACAAACCATTTCGGATTTTTGTCGTCTTCTTCTTTGGTCTTCCAAAATAGTCAATTGTTGGGCTTCAAAATATTTAGATTCAACTTTTATTTCTAAGTCTGCTATCTCACAATTTCCTTGTCCGTCAATGATTAGTTTTAAATTTTCATCTAAAAAATGCTGTCCGTTTGATCTACTAATGATAGTGTTTGGTTGAACAAAAAGAAAAGCATCAAATGACTGTGCCATACTGTATATCAATTCTTTCAAATCTTTTGTCTGACCTTTTAGCTGTATAACAGAAAACTCACAATTTATAGTTGTAATCTTTTGCAAAAGCCGTTGTTTTATGTCTTCATTTGAGGTGGGCAATGATGATATGAACCCATACAGCCCTTTCAAGTTTTGAGATAATGGGCAAACATCCCCCTGTAAAAGTTGATAGGAAGGTTTCTGCCTTTGTCTATAACCAATCTTAAATTTGCTTGAAGAACTAAAAAGTCCTCCTTTAATTTCTAATTCAGCGGTATGAAATTCGTCTTGATTTCCAATTGTCAAATTTGCTTTCGGATATTTCTGTTTCAGCATATCAACAATGCTATCAAATCCAAGATAGTGAGAATAAATTGTACAAATCATTTATTATTGTTAAATTTTAGTGAGCTGTCTGTTAGCCTTACCACCATTGCTTTACAATCTGGTGATGTGGCGATTTTTTTAGTAAAAGTTCAATAGAACAACAAATATTAAAGCTTGCATCCCAAAATCTTTCATAATTTTATAGAAGCATCGCTTCAGGTATACAGTTTAGCTGTCATATTACCAAACTGATGTTACCGATTCGTTATTTTTTACGTGGTTGCATTTATCCACTTTTTCACAATTTCTATCAAGTATGCTTTGGCATTTTCAATATCTGCCATACTTTTAAAAGTTGCGATTGCTCTATCGTTTTCTTTCCAGATTAATAGTTTAGAACTGTCGTCAATCAATTTGGTTTCGGGTTGTTCTTGTTTTTTTACTCCCCGATGAAAGATAAGTTGAATTTGTTTTATTGTGGGTGGTTGTATCCTCATTGTGATTCTGTCTTCGTCTCCAACGCTATAATTAGGGCCATTCCACTTTATGGTTTCAGTCAAGTTGTTGTCCGCTGACATAATACAAACTCGTAATTGCTCTATTTCCTGTCTAAGTGAATGATTTTGTTCGTCCAAAAAAGCTGACACTTTACTATCTAGGTGATTTTTTTCTTTTGCCATACAATATTAGAAGCAGTTTTCTTTGTCAATACTTGATTTTTGGGTTGAGTTTTTCAAACTCTTTGGTCAGTCTATTTTTATGGTCGTCAAATGCACAAACTCTGCTACTACCTTCTGTCAAACCAAATTACACAAGTTCTTCAGTAATTTTACCATTGTCGTTTGTATGGTGTGTTTCTAAAATTACTACCAAACGGTGGCGCGGCGATGTGGGCGAATTTCGGAGTAAAAAACTGTCAATATACTATCCTGAAAGCATTCGGGATTGATACAAGGTAGAATGTTTAATTAACCACTTTATCAGCCATTGAGCCAAAAACCTGTTAGCATACGTTTTTCATTTATTTAAAAATATCCTATCAAAATATTCTTTATTATCTAGTTTTTTTACCAAATAGTTTTCATCAATATCACTTGGCAAGTCGAACTGACTTTTATTTATTTTTCCTTTAAAACTGTTCGAATAAACAATGTCATTTCCATTTTTCAATTTCAGTCTTATTTCTGTTTCTAAATCACCTTCGTATTTAAATATTTTTACTACTGCAACTGTATTTGGCAAAAGTCCTACGACTCTATAACTGTTTCCACACCAACTGTAACGCCAAAATTCAATTGGTTTCCATTGTCCATTTTCATTTTTAGCTTCTTGTATCATTATAACTCTACCGTCTTGTTGGTCAAGACGAATGGTATCCTTACTTGGATTATAAATAAACACCGGAATTGCTTGTATGTAATTTCTTGGTCTTTTTTTCCATTCATTAAATGTTTTCGCTATTACAATACTGTCAAACTCAAAATCATCACTATTTTCTATAAGTGTCGGTGGTGGTGGTATTGAAAAGTTCTCTAAATCGATTATTAGTAGTTGTCTATTAGAAATGTAAAGCTTTAACCCAAGTTTAACTATTGAACTGTCTCCGTAATCTTGAAAGTTCAAGTAATTATGGTAATTATAACGGTCATATCTACTCAGGTTTATAGTGTCAGATATATCTCCGGTATAAATAATATCATTTATTGGAACTTGCATTTCACTTGTCTTATAGATATTATCAGAAGTTTCTATGCTGTCAAGAATATAGGGAATTGAAAAGTTATTTTGTAAAATAATGTTTGTCTTTTCAGCATTTTGCCCACAAGAAAAAAGTAAAATTGTCAATATGTAGATTGCTGTCTTCATAAAATGTGTGCTAATAACGTTTTGCCGCTTACTACAGTGGGGATTGGGAATTTTGGAGCACTAAACTCCAATTTTGCACTTCAGCCCGCCTAACGCATAATCTTTGTTAGCAACAAATTTGTAGGTGTTTATAAAATTCACTCCTGTTAGTTTTGTCAGGAAGTCCAGCAACTTGTCCGTCTCCAAGTTCAATTATGATTAATTCTCCGTTTTTTTGTCTTGCAATATCCATACTAAAAAAATTACTTTCAACATGTTTAGCAATTTCTTCAAATTCAGTTGTATCAGGTTTCGAGAGTTTGTATTCTCCTTCTTCCCAATAATCGTAAATTCCTACAAGTTTTTTGTTGCAAAAAAACAGACGATATTCCTCTTTTAATGGCATTCCGCTTCTTGAATGAATGGTCAAGTCATTGAGTTCTACAAATTCCCTAACAACAATCCCCTCATTCAAATATTTACCACGAAGTTTAACAAGTTTTATAATAGATTTTTTGAATTTACCAGTATCAGAAGCATCTGCAACAAAACAAGCAGTTTCCCAATTGTGTTTTTCAGACTTTACGTAATCTTTGATAATTACAGGTTTCTGCCCGAATATTTTTGATTTTTCTATGAGTTTATCAATACTATTTTCGTTGTCAAATTTTTCAAATACAGTTTTTGGCGTTCTGCTTTCAATAAACTTTAAACTGTCTGGCAAGTAATGGCATTTTTGATATTCTTCAACTGTGTTAATAAGTTTGAAGTGTTTTGATAATAAGTCATTATACAGAACTGAATATTGTTTCGGTGTCAGCATCCAACCTCTATAAATCACGCTTACCAATTTATTATTTGGCTTTATTCGTCTTGTTGCAAGTAAAAATCCATTTCCACTTATCAAGTCCTCATAGTTGAATAAAAGTATCTTAAAACCATTTTCTTTTGCAGAAACAAATTGATCTTCAAAATCTTCATCAACTTTGTTCGGATGAAATGGACTTTCACAAAATAATATGTAAAATTGTTCTGTCATTCTATTCGAAGGGTTTTAGTTTTGTTGCTGCTAACGGAAATATATTTACAAAGAGCGAAACTTGATAGCACTTTCTTTGCCCGACGGCACACAGTTTTTAGAAAGCACCAAAACCTAAACTACGCACATTAGCCTGCCTCTTCGCAAACATAATGCTGTGCGTTTGTTGTTTTTATTTTCAATATACTTGTCCATTAAATGTATGTGTGCCACACTCACAATAATGTTTCAAGTCTGTTGTCTGCAAACTGGGATTTGATAATTGCAAAATTCCGTCATCGTCAACATATAGTCCTGAAAAATATGTTGCTTCGCCAAGTCTTACAATTTCTTTTCTGTCATTTGGGTTCAATGCCACTAACCAAAATATTGGTTCTATTTTGTCTAGTCTTGATTTGGCTTCACTAAATATGTCATTCCAATTCGAACCAACCTTTGATAGTAAAAATCTAAAAAGAGGTGTATAGTCTAAACCTCTTTCCTTATTGCTATACATTGTTCCTTTGGTTTGCTCCAAAGTTTCTTTTTTCTTGTGCCTTGAATATTTAAAGTCACCACCGAAATTGTGATTTACATTCCTTGTCTTTGTGTTTACCTTTCTGTAAAGTACCTCTTTCCGGTTATTTTTGTTCATCTTTAACTGTTGAATTTTTGTTTGTATTCAGCAATGTGTTCTGGAAATTCTCTTTCGTAAACTTCACTCTCTAACCCAAGAATTGTTATTGTGTATTTTTCAGAGTCCATTCCTTCAATAATGTTCCCTATTCCAACAAGCTCATAATTTTCAGAATTGTAAACTTTTAGATTTTCAATTTGTCCTGTTGAAATCAAATTATCGTTTGGACAATCTGTTTGAATTTCAATTAAGTTATCAATGCAACATTGTTTAATATAGTCATATCCGATACTTTTATTATCAAAATTTACTTGTCCAAATACAATACCCATAGGTAGGTCACCAAATTCTAATTTTTTCGTCCCAAACAATTTGTCGTCAAGTAATATTTTATATTTTTTTTCTATCATTGTAGGGTCTCTTTAAAATACCCAACCAACCTCCCCGTAAATATACCAAATTTCATTTATACCTCCTATGAGAGGGGTAAGGTCTTCTGAGATTATTTTCCGGGGTTCAAGATGTGTCGGGAGTGGAGCTCAAAGATGGCTTATCCCTTCTTGGGTCAATTAAAACGTGTTTCATTGTCACGCAAATAGTACATGGCTTCTCTTACAGCTTGCGTTGGGTTTTTGGGATTGAAACCCAACTCTTTTCGTGCTTTTGAAATATCAAAGTCTTGCTGAAGTCCCGAAAACATAGCGATGTCTTTGGTAGTCAACAAAGGTGCTTTACCGCTTATTTTGCTTCCAATTTCCATCAACCACGCCACCCCAAACAAAATGGGTTTGGGTAGAGCAGTGGGTAGTTTTATTTTCAGTTCGGGAAAAAGTTCCTGCGCAATTTTTGTGGTTTCTTTGAGAGAAGTACATTTTTCGTTTGCCAAAATATAACGCTCGCCATTTCTACCTTTTATAGCCGCCAAATAACACCCCTCTGCCACATCTTTTACATCAATCCAATTCAACGTAATGTTGGTTTCGACCGGAATTTGCTTCTTCAAAATCAAGTGAATAATGTTGTAAGATACATTGAGCGGGGCAAATGCTTCGCCGCCAATCATTCCTGACGGCAATACCGCCACTAGCTCAATGTCATGTTTTTTTGCCAACTCAAACGCCAGTTTTTCTCCGTCATTTTTTGAATTGTAATACATATCTCTGCGGTCGGGATTATATCCATTTTGTTCTTTGGTAGGGAGTCTGGAATAATCCAAAGCCGCCACCGAACTCACGTATACAATACGCTTTACCCCTGCTTCGGCGGCGGCCTCTATCATATTTTTTGTTCCTGAGAGATTTACGTCGTAGATTTCTTTTTTTGGGTCTTTTGCCCAAAGTTTAAAAGCAGCCCCCACGGCATAAAATGTTTCGACGCCTTGCAATGCTTTTTTCAAAGATGGCTTATCTGTGATGTCGGCTTGTACAACTTCGCAATCCAATCCCGTAAAAGGTTCTCTGTTTTTGAGGTTACGAACCGACGCCCGAACAGGCACACCTTTTTCAATCAACAACCTTACTAAGTTGTTGCCCAAATGTCCGTTTGCTCCTGTGACCAATGCTAAATTTTGCTGTGCCATATTTTTAAAGTTTTTAATGATGGCACAAAATTCTATCGACCAAGTTTAAATATACTTCACAAATGTTACTTAATACATTGTAAGCTAAGTTACTTTAACTATTACCCGCAGATTGACGCCGATTGAAAGTCGCAGATGGCGCAGATTAATGACACTATAAAACCCTTTTTTTCAGCGAAAATCAGCGTTTTTAATTCAGCGCACTTCTGCGGGTAAAAAATAAAACTATTTACTTAACAATGTACCTATGTACTTAATACAGTGTTAGCTAAGTTTCTTTAAATTTTACCCGCCGATTGGCGCAGATCGAAGTCGCAGACAAACGCAGATGATTGGCGATATGCTCCTTTTTTCGGCGAAAATCTGCGCTTGTATTATTCAGCGCACTTCTGCGGGTAAAAAATAAAACTATTTACTTAACAATGTTACTTAATCATTTCTTTTCGTATTCGGCTCAGGCTTTTGGGGTTCATCCCTAAAAAAGAAGCGATGTATTGGAGCGGAACGTTGTGCAAAATAGCAGGATAGTTGTCCATCAGTTTTTGATAACGTTGTTCTGCTGTAAGAGTAGCCAACTCCCTTGAGCGGTTTTCGTTGTAGGCAAGAGATTGTTGAAAAACCGAAATACTAAAATCTTTGAATGCAGGGCTTTGCTGCGTCAATAGCTCCAAATTAGCTTTTGTAATTCTTAGCAAAGCACATTCCGTAATACATTCTAGGTTTTCGGGAGCCTTGATCTGATGGATAAAATTGAAATAGGAGGTAATAAATCCAGGCGGACAATTGATATGAGTCGTAACTTCCTCGCCTTTGTCATTGTAGTGAAACAGCCGCACAAAGCCCGACACCACAAAATACAAGTGTTTTGGGATTTTGCCTTCTTCTTCTATCACGCGGTTTTTGGGAAAAAGCACAGGTTCAAAATACTGCTCACACAATACTTTGTCGGTATCGGTGAGTGTGATGCTTTCCGCTATGAGTTTTAGTAGTTGTGCGTGCATTTGACAAAATTATGAAAATGACAAAAGTGGCGATTTTGCCAAGAATATTGCTTTAGAGAACCAATATTTGATTGGAAATAAAAATATCTTTGAAGTACAAAACCGCCACTTTTGTCAAAATGATGCTAGCCGTTATTTTTATTTTCTTTTGTTATATTTCACAAAAACTCCAAACTCCACCCGATTAATATTTACTGAAATGAGAGTTTTATTATAAAACTATTTTATAAAGGTGAACTATCAGAAACGTACCCTTTAACTTCTTCACCATTTACTTCTGTTGTTACTCTATAAATTTTAAAGGGCTTTTGTTTTAATAACTCAAAAACACCATTTAATTCATCTTTATCCAAATTTTCATTATTTGACAATTTTAAGGTGTAATATTTATCTCCAACTGCTTTGTGAATATTACTTTTTAGTTTTCTCAGTTTACTGTTTATTGTTTTTACATTTTTATCAGAAACCTCTTCTTCTTGTAATGTAATCGAATTACAATTATTTATATATGCAATCAACATCGGCAAGCTAACTGTTGTATCTTCAAAATACGTTCTTCCAAGAAAATTATTATCTTCGAATTCAATAATTGACGAATTTGTATATTGTATTGCTAAATCTCTTGCCGTTTGAAAGTCGGTAAACTTTGCTGATTTACGACCTTTTGGTGGTTTATTGACTAGATAGAATCCTTTTTCAGGTGTGCTTCGGCTTTCAATTACTCCGTCGGTTTTTAACTTATCAAAGACTTTCTTTCCCCAGAAATCATAATTAAATTTTACATAAATTGATTCTTTTATATCTTTATATTCAATTATACGATGAAAATATGCTTTAGCTATTCTCAAGATTTCATCTAACTGATTATCTGTAGCATTCTTAGGCGGAAGAACTTCATAATGATTAAATTTTCCGTCATAAAAAACTTCTTTTATACTATCATGCCAATTTTGACTTTTGTAATATTCAATCAAACTATTAGTGAAATCATTGCCGTAAGCATTTTCACTGAAGCCCATTAAATCACTTGACAAATCATAGCTATTCATATTTAGCAATGATTTTCTGTCAGCATTAGCTTTAGCATTTAATGCTTCTTCATAAGTATCATATATTCCGATACAATGCGCTAATTCATTAGAAGTTACATACCATTCATCGGTATAAAAAAACCAAAGTTTGTGTACTGCGTATTTGCTCATATTAATAAATTTTGATTTTGTTTAGCACTATTTGGGTAATCAAATCCATTATTCATCCAAGGTTCAAATCTCATCCTATCGAACAAGTGATTAGGCTTAATATTAAAGTTTTTAATTTCCGGTTCTCTTTTGAGTATTTTGGGCACGATTTCATTGATGAACCAACTATTATGAGTTATCAAAAGCGACTTAATACTACCCGTATTTGCCAAAGGTGAAAGTAGTAAATCTGAAAGCTCCTTATCATCTTTATAAGAGGCAAAAAAATCATTAAATCTTTGTAAATCATCTTTTTCTTCTTCAATAGCCATTACAAAATCATTCAATGTTGGAATAAATCTATCCCTATAATCAGGCAAAATATGATCTTGTTCACACAAATCTTTAACGTTCACTAGTTTATTATCTGAATTTTTTATGGTGTGGCCAAAAATAGGTATTATTACTCTCTTTACTCCCCACATCGTATGCAGAATTCGATGTCTATTATCACTACATAATTCTTTAGTGCAATCAATAAAATCATGTATTGAATAGTAATCTTCAATAATTCCACTTCTTCGTCTAACTGATATTTCAGAGTGTTTATAAGCGTTCAAAATATTATTTATGTTTTATGTAAGTTGATTTAGCGTAACTGTTTAGGTAGCCTATAAAACAACAAACTATTGACAATCAATTAGTTAATATTTTTATTGTTAACCAATTGTGTGAAAAATGTCGCATTTTTTGAATTTTCGAGG
>VFQN01008391.1_pt1 | contig 10482 bp, 8 predicted proteins | sample 3512371 | NCBI WGS metagenome assembly VFQN01 (sample SAMN10412370, study PRJNA504923) | tailings metagenome | isolation source: Replicate 2 from Balatoc abandoned mine | place: Philippines: Itogon, Benguet | collected 2017-08-28 | reverse complement strand
ACTTCGCCTTCGGGCTGATCGCCTACCGGGCTGCCGGGTTAACCGGATAGGCTCTTAGCTGGGCCACCAGGCTCTGGACCGTCCCGTTCTGGCCGAGGCCGAGGAGGATGCGCCCGTCCGGGCGGACGTCAATGTCGGTGATCCAGAGGTTCTGGAGCGCGCCCGCGACATCCGCCCGCCCGTCGCCCCCGAAGGCCGTGTCGAGCGTGCCGTCGGGGTTGTACCGGACCAGGACCGGGGTTCCGGTCCCACTGGCCACCTTGCCGCCGACCAGGATGTCCCCGTCGGGGAGGACGACGATCTTGTGCGGAACGGGGAAACTGCCCCCGAGGTTGGTCGTGTTGACGAGCCCGCCGCCGAAGGACGTGTCGAGCGTCCCGTTCGGGTGGAACCGCTGGACGTGCCAGCCGTCGCGGCCCGGGTTTTCCGACGCGACGATCGCCTTTCCGTCCCGCTGGACCGCGATCGCCTGGACCGGCGGCTGGACGGCCATGTCCAGCCGCGTCGGCGCCAGCCCGTTGGTGCCGTAGGAGAGGTCGAGGCCGAATGGCGCGCCGCCCTGGGTGACCACCGCCGTGGCGGTGATCGTCACCGTCTGCGTGCCGTCGACGATCGCGTCATCCACCGCGCTGACGGAGAAGCCCACCTCCTGCTGCCCGGCCTGGAAGGTGACGGTGGGGGGGACCGTCGCCTCGGTCGGGTCGCTGCTGGTCAGGTTGACGGTCAGCGCCTGCGACAGGTCACCGGTGCGGTTCAGCAGCGCGCCGGCGGCGTTCGGGCCGGCGCCCTCGGACACCGCGGCGGCGGGGATGGTGAGCGTGAGCGTGGCCGGGACCGACCGGTCCTCGAGCGCCTCGGCCGCCAGCCGCGGCACGCGGCGCAGGCTCCGAGACCCGGTCAACTGCGACCCGAACATCCGACGAAGGTACTTCGACCAGGCAGGGCGACGCATGGCGACACTCACGGACGAGAGGAGGAATGTCCCGACGGCGAGTCGGCGTCGGGTGTGTGTTCCAATATCGCTGCGTCAAGGTATCCGTTGGCCCGGGTTCATGCAACGTCCGGTAGTAGCGGTTGCGACAGAAACTCCGGACAAGTAGTTTTCGTTGCGGCAGGAAATGGGGTCGTGGCTGCTACGTTGGCCCGTGAATGCGCGAGGCCCGCTCTGATTCCACTGACCAGAGCACGCGGTCGGCGCTGGCGCATGAGCGGAGCGAAGCCGAGGCGGGAACCCGAATTGCCCGCGGCCGGCCGGTGCGACGGGCGAAGACCCGGGCGCGGGGAACGAGAACCCACGTGGGTTCTCGTTCCCCGCGCCCGGGTCACGCACCCGCGGCGACCCTTGAGCGTGGGCGGCCATCCCTGTGTACATCCGGTAGCCCGGCGTAACGTGTCGGTGGTCACCGCAATTCTGCCACCCACGGACGGCCGGCCATGTTCCTCCGCGCGGTGCTCGACCGGTTCGCGGCGGAGTCCACGGCCAGCGTCATGGCCCGGGCGGCGTTCGAGCACGCCCTTTCGGTCGAGGCCGTGGGCGACCGGCCCGTTCGTTCGCGGTTCGCGCTCCGCGTCGGGTCTCGAAGACCCGACGCGGAGCGCGGGTGCGTAGGCAGGGGTACGGAAGCACGAACCCTCGTGGGCTCGGCTTGTCCGTTCCTCGTCGTCGCCGTCCGGCGCGCCGCGTCGGGCCTCGCGGACTCGACCCGACCTACGGGACCGAACCATGCCCCTCCACGACTGGCCGACCACCGAGGCCGACGCCCTCGCCGTCCAGGCCGCGCTCGCCGCGCGAGTGGACACGTCCACCCCGCTCGCGCGCTTCGACACGGTCGCCGGGTGCGACATTGCCTACCACCTGGAAGCGCCGCTCCTGTTCGCGGCCGTCGTCGTGCTCCGGGCCGAAGATTTCGCCGTGGTCGAAACGGCGACCGTGACGGCGGGAGTGACCTTCCCGTATGTGCCGGGGTTGCTGTCGTTCCGCGAAGTGCCCCCGCTCCTGGATGCGTTCTCCCGATTACGGACATTGCCGGACGTGATTATGGTGGACGGACAGGGGACCGCACACCCGCGCCGGTTCGGCCTGGCGTGCCACCTGGGGATGTGGCTCGACCGCCCGTGCGTCGGCTGTGCCAAGAGCTGGCTCGTCGGCGACTACGCCGAGCCCGGCCCCGCCGCCGGCGACGCGAGTCCGTTGACCGTCGGCGGCGAGGTGGTCGGCGCGGCGGTGAGGGCGGCGGCGGGGGCGAAGCCGGTGTTCGTGTCGCCGGGCCACAGGCTCGACCTCGACTCGGCGCTGGCGGTGACGCGGGCGACGCTCAGCGGCTACCGCCACCCGCACCCGACGCGGTCCGCCCACCTGGCGGCGAACGCCCTGCGGGCGGCGCACGGGGCTTGAGGGGAACCGGGGAAACCTTGCGGGTCCGGTCGAGTCGGCGGGCGCACGAGCGGCGGGTTCGGCGCCGCGAAACCGAGTGTCGCGTCGGGCACCAGGTGTGCCACGCCGCGCCGGCCGGGACGGCGGGGGCGCCGCACGGCCGGTTTCCTTCAAGCCGCGCGGGCTTGAGTGGTTCGTGGGAAACTCGGGGGGGAGCAGGGGTTCCGGCGACGGCGCGACTCGCCCGCCGGGCACCTTCGGGGCAACGCAAACGCCGGACGCGTCGACGCGGCCGAACGTCGCCGGGGCGACAGAAATCGGTGTCGAGCCCGGCGCGGCGCCGACGATGAGAGGGGCGTAGAATGGGCCGCGGCTCACTGAACGGGTGAACCGTATCCCGGGCGGCGGAACCGCCCGCACCCGCCGGACGCCGACAGGCGGCACGGCGGGTGCGAGGGCCGCGGTAAGCCGCCCGTGCAGGACGTGGGGAGAACGGCCCCCCGCCCCGCACGCCGCACGACGGCCGCCGCCCCCGCACACGGGCGCCGGCCGGGAGACACGAGACCCATGAGCAACGCACCCCAGTGTTCTTGGCGGCGGTGGCGGGTGGCGCCGGTTGAGGGACCGGCCCCCGCCCCGACCCCCCGGATCGCCCACCGGACGACCTCCATGCCCGCGCTCGCCGCCGACGGCATCCGCCACGACCTCGTCGCCCGCGTCCGGGCCGAGATCGCCGCCGGCACCTACGACACCGACGAGCGGTGGCTCGCCGCCGAGGAGCGGCTCCTCCGCCGGGCCGACCCGTCCCGTTGACCGCTCCGTCCACAGTCGCCCGCGGGGTGCCAGCCCCGCGGGCGGCCGCTTCCGGACCGGCTACAATGGCGGTGTCGCCCCGCGGTCCCGGAGGTCGAGTCGTGTCGCTCCCGTCGGTGTCGGTGTCCCAAAGCCCCGAGGGCCGGTTCCGCGAGTACCTCGCCAGCCGGCCCGAGCCGAAGCGGTTCACGAACCAGCAGCGCGAGCTGCTCGACCACATCTTCGCGCGGCACAAGCACTTCGACGCCAACGAACTGCTCGACGACCTGAAGGCCGCCAACAGCCCGGTCAGCCGGGCCACGGTCTACCGCACACTGACGCTGCTCGTGGACGCCGGCCTGCTGAAGCGGATCGAGGTGGGCAGCCGCACGGTGTACGACCACGACTACGGCTACCCCGCGCACGACCACTTCGTTTGCGAGCAGTGCGGGGCGATGATCGAGTTCGCGCACCCGCAACTGGACGAGGTGCTGAAGGCGGCGGCGGCGGCGAACCAGTTCCGGGCGACGGCGCACAGCCTCGTCATCCGCGGCACCTGCGCCGCCTGCGACCAGGCCCGCGCGGCGCGGCGGCGACTCGTCATGTAACTCGGGTGCCTCCGTAGGTCGGGTCGAGTCTTCGAGGCCCGACGTGGCGGAACCAACCACCATTCGAGCCACCCGGAGCGGACAAACCCTCGTGGGTTCGGGTATCCTGGCCCCGTCGTTCGTGTCCGGCGCGCCGCGTCGGGCCTCGAAGACTCGACCCGACCTACGAAGACGCCGCCCGGATGAACCGCACCCCGGTCCTGTTCCTGAACGTGCTCGTCGTCGCCACGTGCGGGCTCGTCTACGAGCTCCTCGCCGGCACGCTCGCGTCGTACCTCCTCGGCGACTCCGTCACGCAGTTCTCGCTCGTCATCGGCATCTACCTGTCGGCGCTCGGCGTCGGGGCGTGGCTCTCCGGGTTCGTCGGCGACAACCTCGCCCGCGTCTTCGTCGAAGTGGAACTCGGCGTCGCGCTGATCGGCGGCGCGAGCGGGCCGCTCCTGTTCGTCGCCTACGGGCAGATCGGCTACTTTCAGTTCTTCCTTTACGGCACGGTGTTCCTGATCGGCGTACTGGTCGGGCTCGAGCTGCCGCTCCTCATGCGAATCGTGAAGGATCAGCTCGAGTTCAAGGAGCTCGTCGCCCGGGTGCTGGCGTTCGACTACCTCGGGGCGCTGTTCGCGTCGGTGCTGTTCCCGATCCTGCTCGTGCCGAAGCTCGGGCTGACGCGCACGTCGCTCGTGTTCGGGATGCTCAACGCCGCCGTCGGGTTGTGGGCGACGCACCTGCTCCAACCGCTCATCCCGCGCGGCGTGTTCGGCCTGCGGGCGCGCGGCGTGCTGGTGCTGGCGGTCCTCGGGATCGCGCTGGTGAAGGCCGACGCCCTCACCGCGTTCGCCGAGACGCAGCTGTACACCGACGAGATCGTGTACACGAAGACGAGCCCGTACCAGCGCATCGTGGTGACGCGCGGCCGGGCCGGGTTCAGCCTGTTCCTGAACGGCCACCTACAATTCGCGTCGGCCGACGAGTACCGCTACCACGAGGCGCTCGTCCACCCGGCGCTGGCGCTGCACGGGGCCCCGCGGCGGGTGCTCATCCTCGGCGGCGGCGACGGGCTGGCGCTGCGCGAGGTGCTGCGCTGGCCCGGTGTCAGTGCTGTGACGCTGGTCGACCTCGACCCGGCGATGACGGGCCTGTCGGACGCCTACCCGCCACTCGCGCGCCTCAACGAGAACGCCTTCGCCGACCCGCGGGTGACGGTCGTGAACCGCGACGCCTTCCTGTGGGTCGAAGACCCGACGGAGGCGTTCGACGTGGCGGTCATCGACTTCCCGGACCCGTCGAACTACTCGGTCGGGAAGCTGTATACGACGCTCTTCTACCGCAAGTTGAACGCCCGGCTGGCGCCCGGCGCGGCGGTGGCGGTGCAGTGCACGTCGCCGCTGTTCGCGCGCACGTCGTACTGGTGCGTGGTGCGGACGCTCGAAGCCGCGGGGTACGTCGTGCGGCCGTACCACGCGGCGGTGCCGTCGTTCGGGGTGTGGGGGTTCGCGCTGTGCCGCCGCGAGCCGTTCCCGGTGCCGACGGCGGCGCCGCCGGGGCTGAAGTTCCTGACGCCGGCGGTGCTGCCGGGCCTGTTCGAGCTCGCGCCCGACCTCGGCCCGCTGCCGGTCGAGGTGAATCGGCTCGACAACCAGGTGCTGGTGCGCTACCACGAGACCGACTGGCGGACCTACGAGAAGTGACGGCACGCGGATTTCCGCGGCTCGGGGCTTGTAGGTCGGGTCGAGTCTTCGAGACCCGACGCCGCGGTGCGAGTGCGACTGGGCCACACAGGAAACCGAACCAACAGAGGGTTTCGTTTCCTGTACCCGATTCACGCCCCCCGCGCCGCGGCGTCGGGTCTCGAAGACTCGACCCGACCTACGAAGCCCCGAGCCGTTCTTCGCTACCCCTTCGCCAGCGCCCGCTCGATCGCTTCCATCATGCGCTTCTCGCTGCCGCGCTCGACCCAGCACCAGTCGGACAGGTTCCCGTCGTTCTCGGCCCACGCGCGTTCGATCGGGATGTACCCCGGGCCGCACTCGCCGTACCCCGCCACCACCACAAAGTCGCCCGGCCGCTCGCGCTGCGCGGCCGACTGGAACTCGACGTAGCTCTCCGCCGGCAGCACCGTCAGCGCCGCGCCGCCGAAGTCGAGTACGGGGAGGTCGATCGGCTTCCCGGCGCGCACGCGGTTCGCCCAACTCAGCCCGAGCGCCGCGAGGCAGCGGCCGAACGGGCGGGCGTCGGTCGTGAGGCGTCGGGTCAGCGCGTCGATGGCGAACTCGCCGCCGCCGCGCGCTTCGAGTGCCAGCGGCACGCTGCGGAAGGTCGGTGTGGTCACCGGCACCTTGCGCGTGGTGCGCCACGCTGACGCCATCGCGCGGTACACGCGGTCGGCGAGCACGGGGCGATTCCCCGGGTCGCCGTCGTTGAACTTGCCAGCGGTCACGTTCCCGCTGCACCCGGAGGCGTACAGCTGCAGCGCCGTCGGCGTGTCGGCCTGGAGGCGGCGGCGCGCCAGCCCCACGAAGTCAGCCGTCACCCCGCCGCGGCCGTAGAAGCTCATCGGGTGAACGGCGTACGCCGACAGCCCGACCAGCGGCGCGTCGCCGTCCCAGAACGAGAGCAGCTTCAGCTCCGGGTCGATGGTGCCCTCGCCGGCGGCGCGGATCTTCGGGTCGCGCGTCGCAGACATGCGGTTGTAGCGCGCCGCGCCGCCCTCGTCGAGGTAGCGCCGGTTCGACGCCACTTGTTCGACGCGCGCCTTCCCCGTGCCGAGGTGCGTGACGCGGCGCGCCGCCTTCAGGCTCACCGCCGCGGCGTCGGCGACCGCCGTCGTGGCCTTCTCGAAGAACGCGTTGTCGCACACCGCGGCGCCGGACTTGTGCTTCTCCAGAAGCTCTTGCGCCTCGGTGTCGAAGATCGGCGCATCATGCTGGTGGAGGGCACACAGCAGAACACGCGCCGGGTCGGTGCCGACCGCCGTTGCGACCTTGGCGCGGAAGCGGTCGTAGGCGGCGTTGCGGATCTCGCACCAGTCCACGGCGAGGAACACGACCGGCCGCCCGGCGCCGCGGAGGACGAACCCGCGCGCCTCGAGCGGGTCGAGGACTTCCCGCGCCGGCGCGATCCCGCCGCCCATGCACGGGTGCCCGACCGGGATGGTGACTTCGGCGCTGAAGGTGGAGAGCGTGAGCGCCGGCGGCTCTTGCGCGCGGGCGAACGGCGCGGCGGCGAGGGCGACGAGGGCGGCGCGGCGGGTGGGCATGGCGGGGCTCCGGTCGGGTGGCATGGTGGGGCCGGCGTCCCGCCGGCCGTGGCTCAGGCCGGCGGGACGCCGGCCCCACCAGAACTTCGCCCGCCTGCCGATCGTAACACCGCAATCGCCGCCGCGACAGCGCCCACCCCGACTGCCATTCCCGCGAACACCGGCGCCACCCCGACCGCGTCCGCGATCTGACCGGCGGCGAGGTGCCCCACCGGGGCGCTGGCACTGAGCATCATCGCCCACAGCGCCATCACCCGGCCGCGCGTCGCGTCCGGCACCGCCAGCTGCAGCGCCGACTGGCCGGTCGAAAGAAAGAGGATGAGCCCGAACCCGACGCACCCCGCCCCCGCCACCGCGGGCACCGTCGTCGTCGCCGCCGCGAGCCCGGCGAGGCCCGCCGCCGTCGCCGCGGCGCCGAGCACCAGGAACCGCCCGCGCCGCGCCGGCGCGCCGAACGTCGCCGTCGCCAGCGCGCCGACCAGCGCCCCGGCGCCGAGCGCGCTCACGAGGAAGCTGTACGACCCCTCGGCGAGGCCGAGGCGGGTGCGGGTGAACGCCGGGAACAGCGTCAGCACCGGCCACCCGAACGCGCACAGCACGAACGTCAGCACCACCAGCCCGCCGAGCCGCGGGTGCGCGGCGAGGTAGCGCACCCCGTCCCACGCCGAGCTTGCCTCCGGCTTGTGGCCCGCCGGCGAGCCGGGGATTTCGATCCGCCGCAGCGCCAACAGCACGGCGAGGAAGCTGACGGCGTTCAGCGCGAAGCACCCGACCGCCCCCAACGCCACGGCGTCGAGGTGCGCCACGGCGAGGTGGGGCGCGGCGGCCGCCGCGAGCAGGAACATTACCCCGGTCGCCGCCGGCCCGACGGCGCGGCCGGAGTTGAACAGCATCGCGTTCAGCCCGACGGCGTTGATGAGGTCGTCCCGCGGCACCAGGTCCGGCACGAACGCCAGCCGGGCGGGCAGGTCGACCGCCTGGACGACGCCGGTGAGGAGTTGCAGCGCCAGGACGAGCGGCGGCGCCGCCCACCCGCCGGCGACGAGCACCGCGAGGGCGACCGCGGTCACCAGGAACGCCGCCTGGGTCATCTGGATCAGGTCGCGCTTCGGCCAGCGGTCGGCGAGGTGCCCGGCCCACGTCCCGAGCAGGAGCGTCGGGCCGACCTGGGCGACGAGCAGGTACGACGGCCAGCGCACGTCGCCGGTGCGGTCGTAGAGGAGCCACATGAGCGCGGCGCTCTGCATCCACGACCCGGTGAACGAGACGATCTGCCCGTAAAAGTAGCGGCGGTAGTTGGGGTGGCGGAGGGAGCGGAAGGTGGTCCGCCCCAGGGCGGCGCGGACGCCGCCCGGGGCGGGGGAGAGGACCGGAGGCATAGGCATACCGGACGGGTCGGCCATGACCCGAACATCTTACGCAGTGGTCACGCGCCGGTGCCGGCCGCCTCCCGGGTCGGGGTGCGGACGTAGCCGCTGCGGCGGGCGGCGAGCGGGTGGTTCGACAGCGGCACGTGCCCCTCCAGCCCGATCACCGTCAGCCGCTTCCCGCTGTCGGCGAGGGTGTCGCTGAGCTCGTGCAGCTTCTCCATCGTGCTGTGGTCCACCAGCCGCGTCTCGGACAGGTCGAGCACCACCTCCTCGCGGGTCGCGGCCTGGGCGACGATCACCTTCCGCAGCCCGAGCCAGTTGCTGAACACCGCCGCCCGGCGGACGACCAGCACTACCCGGGTGTCGCCCTCCGGCACCGCCGTCACGTCCGGGATCAGCATGCCGGAGAGCGGCGCCCCGTTCCACAGGTGGAACACCACCTTCAGCGCGATCCCGGCCGCGATGCCCATCAACAGGTCGGTCGCCAGGGTGGCGAGGATGGTGCCGATGAACACGATGAACTGCTCGCTCCCCACCCGGTATGTGCGGACGAACTCCTTCGGGCTGGCGAGGCGGAACCCGGTGTACACGAGCATCGCCCCGAGCGCGGCCAGCGGGATCTGGTGGATCAGGTTCGGGAAGGCGAGCACGAACGCCAGCAGGAACAGCCCGTGGAAGGCGTTGGCCATACTGGTGCGGGCGCCGTTATCGGTGTTCGCCTTGCTGCGGACGATCTCGGAGATCATCGGCAGCCCGCCGACCGCGCTCGACAGCGTGTTGGCGAGGCCGACGGCGAGCAGGTCGCGGTCGAAGTTCGTCTTCCGCCGCCACGGGTCGAGCAGCTCGACGGCCTTCGCGCTGAGCAGCGACTCCAGGCTGCCGATGAGCGTGAACAGGAGCAGGTACTGGAGCCCGGTCGCGGTCGCGAGCCCGCGGAAGTCGGGGGTGGCGAAGGCGGCGGCCGGGTTCTGGAGCACCTCGGGCATGGTCACCAGGAACTTCGGCCCGACCGTGTACTCGCCGTTCTCCAGGTGTCCGTCCACGACGTGCGCCGGGAAGATGTAGGTGTGCTCGTGCTCCAGGTCGAACACCGCGGCCGAGCCGAGGGCGATCGCCACCACCAGCACGACCAGCTGCGCCGGTACCTTCTTGAGCACCCGCACCCGGGCGGCGAGGAGCGGCAGGCCGAACAGGATGAGCAGCCCGGCGACGCCGATGACCGCGATCTCGGGGTTCACCTCGCGGAGCTTGCCGGGGAACTCGGCGATCAGCGCCAGCGGCCCGGCGCCCTTCGTGGGGACGACGCCGACCACCTCGTAGGCCTGCTTGGCGATGATGATGATGCCGATGCTGGCGAGCATCCCGTGGACCGGCGTGAGCGGGAAGAAGTCGGCCAGCCGGCCCGCCCGGATCAGCCCGAACAGGATCTGGACGACGCCCGCGGTGACGCCGATCCCGAGGGCGAGCCGGTAGCCGAGGAACGCCCGGTCGGCCTCGCTCATGCCCGGGGTGGCGAACTCGCCGCCGAGCGCCGACACCGCCCCGTACACGATGACGATGAGCCCGGCCGCCGGCCCCTTGATGGTGAGCTGCGAGTTGCTGACGAACGAGCACACCAGCCCGCCGATGACCGCCGTCCAGATGCCGGCGATCGGCGGGTAGCCGCTGGCCCGGGCGATCGCCAGGCACAGGGGCATGGCGATGAGGAAGACGAGGAACCCGGCGATGGCGTCGAACCGGGCGTTCCCGAACACCCCGGGGGCGATCGGCGGGGCGCACGGCTTGGCGGGGTGGTCGGCCACGAACGGCCCTCGGCGGCGGGGATCGCCACCCAGTTGGCAACCGGCGTGCCGGGGGAAAGCACGAAGCACGAAGCACGAAATCCGAATCAAAACCGCGGATCGGGTTTGGATTTCGGATTTCGTGCTTCGTAATTCGTTCCGATTCCTGGTCTTTCAGGAGTCAGGCTGGTCGTCGTCCGACCAGACGCCGCGGTTGATCGTGATCCCCAGCGCCCGGATCTTCGTCCGCAGGCTGCCGCGGGTGATGCCGAGGATCTTCGCCGCCTGGAGCTGGTTCCCG
>VFQN01008390.1_pt1 | contig 10482 bp, 10 predicted proteins | sample 3512371 | NCBI WGS metagenome assembly VFQN01 (sample SAMN10412370, study PRJNA504923) | tailings metagenome | isolation source: Replicate 2 from Balatoc abandoned mine | place: Philippines: Itogon, Benguet | collected 2017-08-28 | reverse complement strand
GGATGACGGGAATCGAACCCGCGCTATCAGCTTGGGAAGCTGAAGTTCTGCCATTGAACTACATCCCCATGCGGCGCTGTCGCGCCACCGCCCCAGTGTAGCGAACGCTCTCGCTAGGCTGACGGCATGCTGCTGAGCGACCGCGACATCCGGCACGAACTCACGTCGGGCCGCATCGGACTCGATCCGCTCGATCTCGACATGGTGCAGCCGTCGAGCGTCGACGTGCGGCTCGATTCGCTGTTCCGGCTCTTCGACAACCACAAGTACCCGTTCATCGATCCCGCGCTCGACCAGCCCGAGCTGACGCGGCTGGTGGAGGCGAAGCACGGTGAGCCCTTCATCCTGCACCCGGGCGAGTTCGTGCTGGGTGCCACGCTCGAGCAGGTGACCCTTCCGGATGACGTCGCGGCGCGGCTGGAGGGCAAGAGCTCGCTCGGTCGGCTGGGGCTGCTCACGCATTCGACGGCGGGGTTCATCGACCCGGGCTTCACGGGGCACGTCACGCTCGAGCTGAGCAATGTCGCCACGCTGCCGATCACGCTGTGGCCCGGCATGAAGATCGGGCAGCTGTGCTTCTTCCGGCTGAGCTCGCCGGCCGAGCATCCGTACGGCACGGGCGCGTACGCCAACCGCTATCAGGGCCAGCGCGGCCCGACCGCTTCGCGGTCGTGGCAGAACTTCCACCGCACCGAGGTTCCTCCGCGCGGTAGCGCGTAGCCCCCGGGGCGGGCGCGCCGCTACGGTGCGTCGACGAGCGCCGCGATGCGCTCGATGAGGTCGCGCGAGCTGAACGGCTTGACGATGTAGTCGTCGGCCCCGGCGGCGTACGCGCGGTCGATGTCGGTCTGCTGCGACTTCGCCGTCAACATCAGTACTTTGACGGCGTGCTCCGGGTCGTCGGCCCGCAACCGCTCGAGCACCTCGATGCCGCTCACGCGGGGCATCATCCAGTCGAGCACGATGACGGCGGGGCGCCGCTCTTCGAGGATGTCCATGGCGGTCTCGCCGTCGGTGGCGCTCTCGACGTCGTGCCCGGCCGCGCGCACGCGGTTCTCGAGCAGCAGCAGCACGTCGGGCTCGTCCTCGACGATCAACACCTGGGCCATGACACCCCCATTCCTCCCGGGCTGCCGATAGTCTCTCACGCACCGACGCTTTCGAACCATGCCGGTGCGCTCATCGCGCGAAGGAGGTCTCCGTGAGCATCATGCAGCGCATCACCGCCGCGGGCGACCCGACCCGCCGCGCGGTCGTCGCCCTTCTTCTGGCGGCCACCGCTCCCGCCGCGTATGCAGCGGTGGAGTTCAGCGTCGCTGATCCGTCGCTCGCCGCCTGGTGGCCGGCCGCCGGCCTGTCGGTGATGGCGGGGATGCTCGCGCGGGGCCGCGAGCGGTGGCTGGTCATCCCGCTCGTCGCCGTGCTGACCGGCGTCGGCAATGTCGTCGCGGGCCGCGATCCGCTCTTCGCCGTGCTGCTCGGTCTCGGCAACACGGTCGAGGTGGTGATCATCGCCGCGCTGCTGGCACCGGCGGGGGTCGCTCTGCGCATCGCCTCGCTGCGCACGGCTCTGCGCTTCATCGTCGTCGTGCTGGTGGGTGCGGTGGGCTCGGGCGTCGCCCTGGGAGCGGTCGCCTCGGTGTTCCTGGAGCGTCCTTTCCTCGAGGCGACCGCGCAGCTGACGGCCTCGCACGCCGCCGCCACTCTCGTGATGCTGCCCCTCGTGCTCGTGCCGCTCGCTGACGGCCGGCCGGTGCGGGCACTCGAGGTGAGCATCCAATCGGTCGCTCTGGTCGCCCTGGTCGCGATCGTGTTCTGGCCTGGCAACGACTGGCCCATCGCGTTCGTGCCGCTCGTCGCCTTCCTGTGGGCGGCGCTACGGTTCTCGCTCATCATCACCGCGGTGCAGCTGGTGGTGACCGCGTTCGCGGTCATCATCCTCACGACACTGGGCGGCGGGCCGTTCGCGGTCGTGGATGGCGACACCCGCGCTCCGGTGGTGCTGATCCAGATCTTCCTCCTGGTCTACGCAGTGACCTCGCTGCTCATCGTCGGGGCGCGCACCGACTGGTTCCTGCTGATCCGCCGACTGCAGGCCCAGGAGGAGGCTTTGCGGGTCGGCATCGTGACCGTCGACGCGGGCATCGTCATCCTCGATCGCGCGGAGGGGCGCCTGCGGACGGTGACGATCAACCCGCGCGCCCGCCGCGCGCTGGGCAGCGAGCTTCCGCCCTACGGGGTGCCCGAGCTCGATGCTGCGGTCGACGAGGGCCGCCCGGCACGGGTGGAGTTCGAGCGCGACGGCCACGTCTTCGAGGCGGTGGTGACCGACACCAGCACCATCGGAGGGGCCGATCTGGTGTCGATCGTCGTGATCGATGTGACCGAGCGGGAGGAGCGCGAGCGGCAGGCCCACGAGCTCGCCGACGAGCTGCAGCGCCTCAATGCGCAGAAGGACGACTTCATCTCCGCCGTGAGTCATGAGCTGCGCACACCGGTGACGAGCATCATCGGGTTCAGCGAGGATCTCGACGATGGGCGCCTGCCGCCCGATCTCGCTCAGGCGGGCGAGATCATCGCGCGCAACGCTCGGCGGCTCGCCGACGTGATCGACGACGTGCTCGAGCTCAGCCGGCTCGGGGCGCTGGGCGGGCCGCTTCCGGAGCCGGCCGACGTCGATCTAGTGCGCTTGGCCACGGAGTGCTCGGCCGACGCGGAGGGGCTCGCGCTCGACCGCGGCGTGCGCGTCGAGGTCAGTGAGAGCACTCCCCCGTCGCTCGTGGTGCGGTCGCGGGAGCGCGATCTGGTGCGGGTGTGCGCCAACATCTTCTCCAACGCGGTGAAGTTCTCGCACGAGGGGGGCCGCGTCACCGTCGAGCTGCACCCGCAGGAGGGCGGGGGTGCGCTCGTGCGCGTCATCGATCGGGGGCTCGGCATTCCGCCCGAGTACCGCGAGATGGTGTGGCAGAGGTTCGCGCGCGCACCGATCGACTCTCATCGGGCGGTGCCGGGCACGGGCCTGGGGCTGCCGATCGTCAAGGCCCTGCTCGAATCCCGGCTCGGCGGCACCGCACGACTGCTCGAGACACCCGGCGGCGGAACGACGGTCGAGGTGCGACTGCCCGCGGTCGCACCGGCCGTATCATGACCTCACGCGGTCGACACGCCCGCCGGCACGATCGAGGTTCCTCATGGATGAACGCGGCATCGCCGCCCGGGTGCACGACCTGCCCGATCTGCCCCGCCGCGGGGTCATCGCCTTGCTCCTGCTGGCCGCGATGGGCCTCGCCTGGTGGGGTCTGACGTCGACGGTCGGCGAGCTGCCGATCGCGCTGTGGTGGCCGACCGTCGGCCTCACGACCGCGGCGATCCTGGCGAGTCGCGGTCGCCGGGTAACGACGGCCATCATCGTCTTCGTGCTGGTGACGCTGATCAACGCGGCAGCCGGGCGGCCCGTCGAGCTGAGCCTCGTCTACGGTTTCGCGAATGCTCTCGAGGCGTGGATCATCGTCTGGATGCTCACCCGAGCTCGCCCCCACGCACGCATGGTCACTCTTCCCGAGGGCGGTCGGGCTCTCGTCGCCTTCGGCGTCGGCTCGGCGGTCATCGGAGTCATCGGAGGGGTGGGGGCCGCCCTCCTGGCGGGCGCCAACCTGCCTCTCACGGTGGCTTCGCTCTTCACCTCCCACGCGAGCGCGCTCTTCGCGATCGTGCCGCTGTTCCTGATCCCCGTCACGGTTCCGCTGCGGGCTCCTCGCTGGGAGCCGATCGTGCAGTCGATCGCCCTCGTGGCGCTGACGATCGTCGTGTTCGCCCCGGCGGCCACGCTGGCGCTGACCTTCTTCATCATCACGACCCTCATGTGGGGCGCCTACCGACTGCCTCCGCTCGCGCCTGCCCTGCAGACGATCGTGCTCTCGTTCGCGGCGACGATCTCGACGGGGCTGGGCATCGGGCCGTTCGCGATCCTCGCGGAGGGTGATGTGCGGGCAGCCATCTTCTCGCTGCAGCTGTTCGTGATGACGCACGCGGCTGCAGGAGTCTTCGTCTCGGGGCAGGCGCATGACTGGACGGCGAGCACCGATGCGCTCGCGGCCCGCGAGCGCGACGCGCAGCGGGTCGCCGAGGAGCTGCGGCGCCTCAACCAGCAGAAGGACGACTTCATCTCGACCGTCAGCCATGAGCTGCGCACCCCCGTCACCAGCATCATCGGGTTCTCGGAGGAGCTGCTCGACGACTCCCGGCCGCCGGAGGTCGTGCAGGCCGGACGCGTCATCCATCGCAACGCCCGTCGACTGGCCGACGTCATCGAGGACGTGCTGGAGCTCAGCCGGCTGAGCACCCAGGTCACGAGCAACCGCCCGGCGGCTCCGCTCGACCTCGCTGAACTGGTGCGGCATTGCGCTGAAGACACGGTGGGCTCGTTCTCGGCCGACCGTGACCTCTCGGTCGACCTCCGGGGCGTCGACCGGCCCGTCACGATCACGGTCGTCGAGCAGGATCTCGTGCGGGTGTGCTCGAACATCCTCTCCAACGCACTCAAGCTCAGCCCCGACGGCGGGGTCGTCACGATCACGCTGAGCGAGCATCCCGACCACGTCGAGCTGGCGTTCGCCGACGACGGTCCCGGAATCCCGCTCGACGAGCAGGAGGCCGTGTGGGGCCGCTTCTACCGCGTGCAGTCGACGGCGGCGCACCGCGCTGTGCCGGGAACCGGCCTGGGGCTGCCGATCGTTCGCAGCCTCATCGAGGCGCGCATCGGGGGAGAGGTCTCACTGACCTCGGACGGTCAGCACGGCACGACGGTGACCGTGCGGATTCCGCGTCAGCCGCCGGCGCTCGCCGCCGCGCCGGCGACGCCGGCCGCCGGGTCGTCGCCCGCGCTGTCGTCGCCCGCGCTGTAGTCACCCGACCATGCGGCGAGCTGCCAGCCTAGCCAGGGGCTGAATGCGAACGGTGCGGCCGCAACCGCGGCGCGCAGCTCTGCCGGGTCGAGCCAGGCCCACTCGGCGACCTCATCGGGGGCCGGCCGCGGATCGGCCGCGGCCCGTGCCGTGTAGACCGGGCAGATCTCGTTCTCGACGACGCCGGAGGCATCGACCGCGCGGTACCGGAAGTCGGGCAGCGCGACGGCGACGTCGGTGAGCGTCAGACCGAGCTCGCGCTGCGCCCGGCGGGCGATCGCCTCGACCGTCTCCTCGCCCGGAGCGGGATGCCCGCAGAACGAGTTCGTCCACACGCCCGGCCAGGTCTTCTTCGACAGCGCGCGGCGCGTGACGAGCACGCGCCCCTGCGCGTCGAACACGTGGCACGAGAACGCCAGGTGCAGAGGGGTGTCGGCGGTGTGCACGGTCGCCTTTGGTGCCTCGCCGATGACGGTGCCGTCGTCGGCGAGCAGCACGACGGTCTCGGGGATTTCGCTCATGGGCCGGGGTAGTCTGCTCGGGTGAGTAGGAACGATCATTCGACGGTCGCGGAGTCGCGGGCGGCGATGGTCGACGCTGTGCTGGAGCGCTTCTTCAGCCTATCCAAGAAGCGGGCGGCTCCCCTCGGCTCGCACTACGAGCACCTCTGGGGCCTCCTCGAGCGCAACACGCAGGGCGGCAAGCGCTTCCGCCCCCGCATGGTCATAGCCGCGTACGCCGGTCTCGGCGGCACCGACATGGATGCTGCCGCCTACGTCGGCGCGAGCTTCGAGCTGCTGCACACCGCCCTCATCGTGCACGACGACGTGATCGATCGCGATTTCGTGCGGAGGGGCATCCCGAACATCTCGGGCGCCTACCGCGACCACGCCGTCGACCGCGGCGTGGCGGTCGATATCGCCGAGCACCGCGGGGTCTCGGCGGCCGTCATCGCGGGCGACCTCGCCCTCTTCAACGCCTATCGCCTGATCGACCGCAGCGGCGTGGGCTCGCCCATGCGAGAGCGCCTGCTGGATGTTCTCGACGAGGCCATGTTCGCGAGCGCGGCAGGCGAGCTCATCGACGTCGACTTCTCGATCGACCCCGACATGCCGCTCGTCGACGACATCGTCACGATGGAGCGTCTCAAGACCGCGGTCTACTCGTTTGAGACGCCGCTGCAGGCGGGGGCGATCCTCGCCGGAGCGAGCGAGGATACGGTGCGCACGCTCGGCGACTTCGGTCGTGAGATCGGCATCGCGTACCAGATCGTCGACGACGTGCTCGGCGTCTTCGGCGAGGAGGAGGCGACGGGCAAGACGACCATCGGTGACCTGCGCGAGGGCAAGCGCACCGTCATGATCGCCTTCGCCTGCTCGACCCCGGCCTGGGCCCGGCTCTGCGACCTGATCGGCAAGGCCGATCTGAGTCTCGACGAGGCGGACGAGGCGCGCTCGCTGCTCATCGCGTGCGGCGCCCGCGCGTTCGCCGACGATCTGGCCCGGGGCTACGCCAACCGTGCGCTCGCCCGGCTCGCCGAACCCCACATTCCCGCCTCCCTGCGCGACGAGCTCCACCCTGTCGCCGAGACCGTGCTGAAACGGGTGCGATGAACCGCCTGAGCCTGTACGACCGCGTCGCCGACGAGACCGCCGCGGTGGTCATCCGCCGCTACTCCACCTCGTTCGGGCTCGCCTCGCGCCTGCTCGACCCAGTAGTGCGGCAGCACGTCGAGAACATCTACGCCCTTGTGCGCGTGGCCGACGAGATCGTCGACGGCGGGGTCGCCGAAGCGGGCCTCGACGCCGTGCATGCCGCCCGCTACCTGAACGAGTTCGAGGCCGAGACGAACGCAGCCATGCAGTCGGGCTACTCGACGAACCTCGTCGTGCACGCCTTCGCCCGCACGGCGCGCGAGGTCGGCTTCGGGGAGGAGCTCACCGAGCCGTTCTTCCATTCCATGCGCATGGACCTCACCGACACCGAGCACGACCAGCAGAGCTTCGACCGCTACGTCTACGGCTCGGCGGAGGTCGTCGGGCTCATGTGCCTGCGGGCGTTCGTTCAGGGTGTCGACATGAGCGCCGAGCAGAATGAGCGCATGGTCGCCGGTGCGCGCGCGCTCGGAGCCGCCTTCCAGAAGGTGAACTTCCTGCGCGACCTCTCCGCCGACTTGGAGACGCTCGGGCGCAGCTACTTCCCCGGGGTCAACGTCGATTCGTTCACGGAGGAGGACAAGGTGCGGCTGCTCGACGACATCGACGCCGACCTGCGCACCTCCGCCGCGGTGATCCCCGACCTGCCCAAGGGCAGCCGCCGCGCTGTCGCCCTCGCCCAGGGGCTCTTCGCCGAGCTCTCGGCGCGCCTTCGCCGCACCCCGGCGAGCGAGCTCATCCGCGCCCGCGTGCGCGTGCCCGACCCGGTGAAGGCGCGCATCGCGCTCGGCGCGCTCGCCGGCCGCACCCCCCGTCCGCGCGCCGCTCGCCCCCGCACCGCGGCCCGCCCTGCATCGATCGGAGCCGAGTCATGAGCCGCGTCGTCGTCATCGGCGGAGGGATCGCCGGTCTCTCGAGCGCGGCCCTGCTCGCTCGAGACGGTCATGAGGTGACCCTCGTCGAGAAGCGCGATCAGCTCGGCGGGCGCGCCGGCTCATGGGAGAAAGACGGCTTCCGCTTCGACATGGGCCCGTCGTGGTACCTCATGCCGGAGGTCTTCGACCACTTCTTCAAGCTGTGCGGCACGAGCGCCGCCGAGCAGCTCGAGCTCGTGCAGCTCGACCCCGGCTACCGGGTCATCACGCAGGGCTTCGACACCCCGACCGACATCGCCGCCTCGCGCGAGGAGAACATCGCGCTGTTCGAGTCGATCGAGCCGGGCGCCGGAGCGAAGCTCGAGCGCTACCTCGACTCGGCGGTCGACACCTACGAGATGGCCAAGAAGCGCTTCCTCTACACGAGCTTCGCCTCGTACGGCCCGCTGCTGCGCGGCGACGTGCTGAAGCGCTCGGCGAAGCTCGTGAAGATGCTCTTCCAGAGCCTCGACGACTACGTCGGGCGCCGCTTCCGCGACCTGCGCCTGCGGCAGATCCTGGGCTACCCCGCGGTCTTCCTCGGCTCGTCGCCCTTCCTCACTCCCGCCATGTACCACCTCATGTCGCACCTCGACATGACCGACGGCGTGCTCTACCCGATGGGCGGCTTCACGAAGCTGATCGAGCGCATCGCTGCGGTCACCGAGCAGCAGGGGGTGAGCATCCGCACCGCCTCGCCCGTCGCGCGCATCGTCGTCGACCCGACTTCGAAGCAGGTCACCGGGGTCGAGCTGGCTGACGGCACGGCCATCGAGGCCGACATCGTGGTCTCGGCGGCCGACCTGCACCACAGCGAGACGCAGCTGCTGCCGCGCGAGCTGCAGACCTACCCGCAGGAGTACTGGGACAAGAAGACCGCCGGCCCCAGCGCGATTCTGCTGTACCTCGGCGTGAAGGGCGAGCTGCCGCAGCTCGAGCACCACACGCTGCTGTTCACCGCGAACTGGCGCGAGAACTTCGAGGCGATCTTCGGCCCGCAGCCGGCGCTGCCCGACCCGGCCTCGCTCTACATCTGCAAGCCGAGCGGCGTCGACCCCTCGGTCGCGCCCGAGGGCCACGAGAACGTCTTCGTGCTCGTTCCGGCCCCGCCGCACCTGAGCTTCGGCCGCGGCGACGTCGACGGCGACGGCGACACCCCGCTCGAGGTCTACGCCGACCGCATCATCGCGCAGATCGCCGACTGGGCGAAGATTCCCGACCTCGCCGATCGCATCGTCGTACGGCGCACCTACGGCCCCGGCAACTTCAACGACGACCTCAACGCCTGGCGCGGCACCGCGCTCGGGCCGGCGCACATCCTCTCGCAGAGCGCGTTCTTCCGGGCCGGCAACGTCTCGAAGAAGGTGAAGGGCCTCTACTACGCGGGGGGCTCGACGATCCCCGGCATCGGCCTGCCGATGTGCCTGATCAGTGCCGAGATCCTCGTCAAGCGCCTGCGCGGCGACACCTCGACCGAGGCGCTGCCCGAGCCGCTCGAGCCGACCGTGCGCTCCGGCGCTCCGGCCGCCGCCTGAGCCCGGAGGCGCCGTGGAACTGGTCAACTTCGCCTATCTGGGCGCGCTGCTGATCTCGATCACCGGCATGGTGGTGCTCGATCGGCGGTTCCGACTGTTCTTCTGGCGCGACGCCCGTCGCGCGGCGATCGTGCTGCCGCTCGGGGTGATCTTCTTCCTGATCTGGGATGTCGGCGGCATCATGCTCGGCATCTTCTTCCGCGGGGTCACCGACTTCATGACCGGGGTGCTGGTCGGGCCGGAGCTTCCGCTTGAGGAGGTCTTCTTCCTCACGCTGCTCTGCTACAACACGATGATCGCCTACACGGCGGCCGGCGACCTGCTCGATCGGCGGGCCGCGCGCCGGTCATCCGGCGGCCCTGCCGGTGCCGCGGCGGCGACGGATGCGGAGGCCGGCGCATGACGTACCTGCTGCTCAACGCGCCGTTCCTGGCTGTCGTCGGTGTGGTCGCCGTCGCGGCGGTGCTCGCCCGGCGCTCGCCGCGCTGGAAGGCCGTCGGCCTCGCGGCGATCCTCATGCTGACCCTCACCGCGATCTTCGACAACGTGATCATCGGCACCGGCATCGTCGCCTACGACGACAGCTTCATCAGCGGGGTGCGCATCGGCATCGCGCCGATCGAGGACTTCGCGTACACGGTCGCCGCGCTCGTGCTGCTGCCCTCGGTGTGGGAGCTGCTGCGGCGCGCGCCGACCCAGCATGATGGGGAGCCGTGAGGACCCTCGGTCAGCTGCTCGTCAGTTCGCGCCCCCTGAGCTGGATCAACACCGCCTTCCCGTTCGCGGCGGCGTACCTGCTGACGACCGGGCGTCTCGACCTCGCGTTCTGGGTCGGCACCCTCTACTTCCTGATTCCGTACAACCTCGCGATGTACGGCATCAACGACGTGTTCGACTACGAGAGCGATCTGCGCAACCCGCGCAAGGGCGGCGTGGAGGGAGCCCTGCTCGATCCGAGCATCCACCGCACCACCCTGTGGGCGGCGGTGATCTCGAACGTGCCGTTCCTCGTGGTGCTTGTGGTGCTCGGGTCGGCGCTGTCGTGGCTGGTGCTCGCCGTCAGCGTGTTCGCGGTCGTCGCGTACTCGGCGAAGGGCCTGCGCTTCAAGGAGAAGCCGGTGCTCGACTCGATCACGTCGTCGACGCACTTCGTGAGCCCCGCGGTGTACGGCCTCGTGCTCGCCGGTGCGAGCTGGACGCCCGCGCTGTGGCTGATCCTCATCGCGTTCTTCCTGTGGGGCATGGCCTCGCACGCGTTCGGGGCGGTGCAGGATGTCATCGCCGATCGGGAGGGCGGGCTCGCATCGATCGCAACGGTGCTCGGTGCGCGCCTCACGACCCGGTTGTCGGTCGCGGCCTACGCCCTCGCCGGCGTGCTCGTGCTCGGCACCGACTGGCCGGGGCCGCTCGCGATCGCGGCCGCGCTGCCCTACGTGGCGATCACGGCCCGCTTCTGGATGATCACCGACGAGAC
>VFQN01008389.1_pt1 | contig 10483 bp, 10 predicted proteins | sample 3512371 | NCBI WGS metagenome assembly VFQN01 (sample SAMN10412370, study PRJNA504923) | tailings metagenome | isolation source: Replicate 2 from Balatoc abandoned mine | place: Philippines: Itogon, Benguet | collected 2017-08-28 | reverse complement strand
ATGAGTGTTACAGATTCCCGTTTGTGTTTTGAACGCCATGCTACTTCCAAAATTCGTCAGGCAGAAGATTTATTCTCTTTACATACAAAAGGTTTTCGTGGAGAAGCATTAGCTTCTATTGCTGCAATTGCTCATGTTGAAATGAAAACTAAACAGGATCAGGAAGAATTAGGCACACATATTATTGTTGAAGGTAGTAAGTTTATTTCACAAGAACCGGCAGTTTTACCAAAAGGAACTTCATTTGCTGTAAAAAATTTATTTTTTAATATTCCGGCAAGGCGAAATTTCCTGAAATCGGAAACAGTGGAACAGCGTCATATTGTCGATGAATTCCAACGTGTGGCAATGGCACATCCTAATATTCATTTCACGATGTATCATAATGGAAGTGAAATGTTTAATTTACCAATTTCAAATTACCGACAACGAATTGTAAATATTTTTTCAGGTAAAACCAATGAAAAACTCGTTCCGGTTAAAGAGGAAACGGAAATTGTAAACCTTCACGGTTTTGTGGGTAAACCTGAATTTGCAAAGAAAAATAGAGGTGAGCAATTCTTTTTTGTGAATGACCGTTTCATTAAAAGTGGTTATTTGCATCATGCTATTATGGCGGCTTATGAAGGTCTTTTGAAAGACGGAGCACAACCGAGTTATTTTTTATATCTTGAAGTTCCGCCACATACTATTGATATAAATATTCACCCTACAAAAACGGAAATTAAGTTTGATGATGAACAAGCATTATATGCTATTTTACGTTCTGCCGTAAAACATGGTTTAGGTCAATTTAATGTAGCTCCTGTTTTGGATTTTGACAGAGATCCAAACTTAGATACACCTTATCAATATCAAAATAAGGAAGCTGAATATCCGACTATTCAAGTTGATAGTAATTTTAATCCTTTTGCCAATGAAAAGCCTGTTAAAACAACAAGTTCTTCTTCAGGTTCAAGTTATAGAAAAACAGAAGCACAACCAAGTTGGGAAAGTTTATATGTTGGTTTAAAACAAAGTACGCAAGAGATTACAGAAATAACTTTTGAAGATGATGCAGTCACTTCATCGCTTTTTGAAGAAAATGAAGTAGAGCAGGAAGTGAAACGGACTTATCAAATTCACAAAAAATACATTGTTTCTCCGATAAAGTCGGGAATGGTAATAATCAATCAAAAGCGAGCACATGAGCGTGTATTGTATGAAGAGTTTTTGATTAACATGACATTGCAACAAGCATCGAGTCAAAGGTTATTGTTTCCGCTGGAATTGTTTTTTTCTTCCAATGAAATTGAGTTAATAAAAGAATTACAACTTTCGCTGGAAAATTTAGGCTTCATTTTTGATGCTTTTAGTACAGATTCGATTGTGATTTCAGGTTTGCCGATAACTATTACAGAGAGTAAAGCTTCGATAGTGTTAGATGATTTATTAACCGATTTACAAAACGGAATTGTTACTGATAGTTTTTCTCAAAACGATACTATTGCCAAATCAATGGCAAAAAGTTTAGCAGTCAAAACCGGAACCTATTTAACTGAAAAAGAGCAAGAAAATTTGGTTCATAATTTGTTTGCTTGTAAAGAACCGAATGTTTCTCCGTTTCAAAAACCTACTTTCATCACGATGAGTGTGGAAGACCTAGATAAAAAGTTTAGTATATGATGCGAATGACCGAAACTGTTAAGCAGTTATTGATAATTAATATTATATTTTATATTGGTTCACAATTTGTGGCCATGGCTTATCCATTATTTTCATTATATTATCCCGGAAATGAAAATTTTAGATTTTGGCAGCCGTTGACGAGTATGTTTATGCATGCACCAATGCCTAATTTAATGCATATTGTTTTCAATATGTTTGCTTTAGTTTCTTTTGGTTCGGCTTTGGAACATTTTTGGGGAGCTAAAAAGTTTATATTTTTTTATATTTCTTGTGGACTTGGAGCCGCTTTACTTCATGTAGGTTTTACTTATTATGAATACCAATCAGCCTTTAGTACATTACAAGAAGCCGGAATTTCTAATGATATAATTCATATGATTGCCAAAGAAGGAAAATACAATCAACAAATTTTGGATTTAGTACCATTATCAACATTAGAACAATTGTATTTTTCATACAGTACACCATCACTTGGTGCTTCAGGAGCAATTTATGGTTTATTGACGGCTTTTGCCTTCATGTTTCCTAATGCTGAATTGGCTTTATTATTTATTCCGGTACCGATAAAAGCAAAATATTTTGTTCCGGGTTTAATTTTGATTGATTTAGTTCTAGGTTTCAAAGGAAGTTCGATTTTTGGAAGTGGCGGAACCGGAATTGCACATTTTGCTCACATTGGCGGTGCGTTATTTGGATTTATCATGATGTGGTATTGGAAGAAAAATTCGTTTAATAATAATCGTTGGGATTAATGAGTATTATTGAAGATATAAAATTACAGTATAGAATAGGAGGCATCGCTAATAAAATGATTTATTGGAATGTTGGTTTTTTTCTATTGTCAATTCCGTTATTTTATCAATTCAAGTTGGGATTTTTTGATTATCCAAATTGGTTGGCAGTTTCTTCAGAACCATTAGTTATTTTATATAAACCATGGACATTGTTAAGTTATGCTTTTTTCCATTATGGGTTTTTGCATTTGTTTTTCAATATGATGGTTTTGAATTTTTCAAGTCGATTGTTTCTCACTTTTTTTACCCAAAAACAGTATTTAGGATTGTATTTTCTCAGTGCTGTTTTTGCAGGATTGTGTTTTGTGTTGAGTTTCTATATTTTAGGCAGATCATCAATGATGGTTGGTGCTTCTGCAGCAATTATGGCTTTACTTGTAGCCACAACAGCTTATCAACCATTAATAGAAATACGTCTTTTATTGATTGGAAATGTAAAACTTTGGCATATAACAGCAGTCATTATGTTATTAGATTTATTACAAATTCAAATGGAAAATACCGGTGGACATATTGCACATTTGAGCGGTGCTTTGTTTGGATTTATTTACATTAAATTATTACAAAATGGAACCGATTTGAGTAAAATAGTAACTGTCATAATTGATTTTTTTACCAATTTATTCAAGAAAAAATCATCTACACCATTTAAAAAGGTTCATGTTAATTCGAAAAAAATGGTTGAGACCAAATCAAGTAAGATTGTAACCAAAGACAAAACTCAACAACAAATTGACGAAATTTTGGATAAAATCAGTCAATCAGGTTATGATAGTTTAACTGCTGAAGAGAAAGAATTTCTTTTTAGAGCCGGAAAGTAAAAATAGTCCATATTTTTTTTACTTTTAATCCAAAAAATAAGAAGTGTCTGCTAAAATTTAATTGAAGTTTTTGAAAAAGTTATCTTGGTTTAACAAAATTGTCTACGGGTTCAATATTATGTTGATAGTATTGACTGTTTTGGCGTATGTTTTACCTTTTTTAGCGCCCAAAGCTTTTCCGTTACTTTCAGTACTGACGCTAATTTTGCCTTTATTTTTAATACTCAATGCGTTATTTTTTGTGTATTGGTTATTTCAACTGAAAAGACAATTAATTCTTTCAGGTATAATTTTACTTCTTGGTATTACATTTATCAATAAGTTCTATAAATTTTCTTCTAATGAAGTAGTGAAAGAAGAAAAGGATTTTACAGTAATGAGTTATAATGTACGTTTGTTTAATCTTTTTGAATGGATTGATGATAATTCTATAGGAGATAAGATTTTAGCCTTTATAAATGATAAAAATCCAGATATTTTGTGTGTTCAGGAATATTCCGAAAATGCGCATATTGATTTTAGAGTTTACAAGTACAAAGCAGTTTTTATGGAAGGAAATAAAATAAAAACCGGGCAAGCAATATTTTCTAAATTTCCTATTTTCAATCAAGGAAGTCTTCAAATTAAGGATGTAGGAAACAATATTACTTTTGCTGATATAAAGAAAGGGAAAGATACTATTAGAGTTTATAATATTCATTTACAATCGATAAAAATCTCTCCTGATGTCAATGAGATTTCTGAGAATGTAGAAACGATTAATCAGCAAAAATCGCAGCAACTTTTCGGTAGAATTCGTGATGCTTTTAAGAAGCAGGAACAACAAGCTGAAATTTTGGACGAACACAAAAAGGAATGTAATTATCCGGTTATTATTTGCGGTGATATGAATAACAGTGCATTTTCATACGTTTACCGAAGTATAAAAGGAAATTTGAACGATTGTTTCGAGGAAGCTGGAAATGGTTTTGGACAAACATATAAATTCAAATATTATCCTGCACGAATTGACTATATTTTTGTTGATAAACGAATGAAAGTAAAGAATTTTAAAAACTTCTCTAATTTTGAAAATTCAGATCATTATCCGATAATGACTAGACTTTCTTTTAATTAGAGTTGTTGTTTTTTTAAATAATCCAAGGCATATCGCCCTTCGTTAAAAAGCAAATCCAATATACTGAGGTTGTTTATGTAACCGTGTTTTTCTTCAAAAACCTGAGTATAAGGTTCAAAAATAGCAGTGTCTTTTTTGCCATTAATTAAATGTCTTAAATCAGTTTTATCGTGTACCTGGTGAAAGTATTCGGTAGTTTCGTTATAATCAAATTCCAATCCCAAACATTTGGAAACAATAGACATCGTTTCTAAGTTTAAATCCATCAAAAACGTGTGCTTTTTTTGAAATATAGGAATAATATCATCTTCAAAATATTCAAAAAAAGGAGAGCTTCTATAGGCTGCTTCCAGTGACTTGAAATGTTGTTTTTGCCAATCAAAAGCAGTTTCTATTTTAATGTCTTTTGTTTTTTGATGTCCAAGTTTGTTGTGTTTGATAGGTATATTTAGTAACTGAATTCCATTTGGACTATAAATATACATCCGGTTACGATTGGTTTGCTTTTGGAAATTATCATCCATTTCAAAAGTAACCAAATCACATTGTGAAATGGCTACAAAATGACTAATCGATGGAAAATAACTCGGATGGATTATAATGTTCATTTGGTTATTTGTCGATTTGGTTATTTGTTTTGTTTGACTGCTCAATTTGATAATTTCTAAGAGCGTTTATTTTATTGGTTATACTTTCTAGCATTTTTCTCAGTTCTAAATAATCAGTTTCTGAAATAAGGTTTAATTCAAATGATATGATTAATTGATTTAAAACTTCAACGGATGAACCAAAAGCAATAGTTGAAAAATGTGTTTTATCTTTAAAACTTTTTCTTGCTGAACCTTCAGCAATATTTGAAGCAATTGATATTGAGGCTCTTCTTAACTGTGAAACTAAACCAAATTTTTCAGTATCTGGAAATTTTGATGTTACAGTATAAATTTGTTTTGTGAATTCTTTAGCTTCAATCCAAATTTCTAATTTTTCAAATGAAAAAACATACATTACAAAGAGTTTTTACAAATTATCAAATCCACAAATAACCAAATCAACTATTCTTTAGCTGCTTTACGTTTTTTCCAGAAATGCTCGCCAACAAAATATAAGGCTAATAAAACAAGAAAATATTTAAAGTAAGATTGAGGTTGACCTTCACCGCTAACTGTTGTAAATAGTCTGTCCCAACGAATTTTATTTAAACCTTTACCATTACTGTCCCAACTCATCCAAATGAAAACAGGTTTTCCAACAATATGATCTTCCGGTACAAATCCCCAATAACGACTGTCTTCTGAGTTATGACGATTGTCTCCCATCATCCAATAGTAATTTTTTTGGAATGTATAGGTGTTGGTTTTTTGGTTATCTATATAGATGTCATTTCCAACAACTTTTAAGTCATGATTTTCATAAGTAGTAATTACTTTTTTATAAACAGGAAGATTTTCTTTCGTTAAAGTGATTTGTTTACTTGCTTCAGGAATGTAAATAGGACCAAAGTTGTCTCCGTTCCAATTAGGGTTTTTACTGTAAATACTAGGTTCACCGTGTTTATTGACTACTTTTGTAACGGATTTTATTCCCGGAACTTGTCTTAATGTATTGGCAGCTTCGTCAGTTAATGCTTTTATAAAGATTGTATCTCTTTTTTCGTTGATAAATCCGGCACCGTCAGTTGCTCCAACCTGTTTTAAAACATAGTCAAAATCAATAGGTGTGTTCATGTCAAAAGTCATATAATGAGCATGTTGAGGTTTTGCTCTTTCCGGAAGAATTAATTCTTTTCCATTAATAAAAACAGTACCATTTTTAATTTCCAAATTATCGCCCGGAATACCTTGACAACGTTTTACATAGTTTGATTTTTTGTCAATAGGCTTTAAGTGTGTACGGTCTGGAGTTACAAAAAATTGTTGAACTGTATCAGCCGGTAAATTGAATACTACAATGTCATTTCGCTCTATTTTTTGAAATCCGGGAAAACGGAAATACGGTAATTGTAATTTGTTTTTCCAAGAAGTTTTGGCTGTTGCAGGATCGTCATCATACAGGTATGATTTTGTATTAACAATAGGCAAGGTGTCATGTACCATTGGAGCTGCTACTGTTGTCATTGGTGTTCTTGCTCCATAATGAAATTTGCTTACAAAAAGAAAATCACCAATTAATAAAGATTTTTCTAATGATGAAGTAGGAATGGTAAAAGGTTGCATTACGTAAGTGTGAACCAATGTTGCAACTACAATGGCAAATAATAACGAACTAATGGTGTCACCCGTTTTTGTTCTTGCTACTAAACTTCTGTCAGAAATATGAGTTACGTTTTGTGTGTAGTTCACATAAAAAATGTAAAAACCAAAAGTGAAAATTCCTAGCCAAGTATCAAGTGTTGAATTTTTTCCGAAACTTCTAAGTGTTTCTACCCAAACTACAGGAAACATTATTAGATTAATGATAGGAATAAACAGAAGTAACGTCCACCAAGTTGGTCGGTTAATAATTTTCATTAGAACAATGGAATTATAAACCGGAACAAAAGCTTCCCATCTTTTTCTACCTGCTTTTTCATATAATTTCCATGTGCCTAATCCGTGAATAAGCTGGATAATCAGGAAAAAAATAAACCATTGATATAGTGACATATTATATTAGATTTTGATAGTTAATAAGTGTCCTTTTTATTGTTTTTGTTACAATTTTTGGAATTTGGATTTTTATTTGGAATTTAAGTCCAATACATCTTTCATCGAAAATACACCAGTTTTGCCAAGAATCCATTCGGCAGCAATAACCGAACCTAAAGCAAAACCTTCGCGATTGTGAGCTACGTGTTCAATCTTGATGAAATCGACTTCAGAAGTATAAAGGACGCTGTGAGTGCCGGGAACATTTTCAATTCGTTGCACATCAATAAATAAATCATCGGCTTTTGGATTTTCAATTGCCCAATTATTTTTATCTGTATGATTGATGATAGCATTTGCCAATGTAATAGCGGTTCCGCTTGGTTTGTCTAATTTTTGTGTATGGTGGATTTCTTCCATAGACACATTATATTCTTTGAACCTTGACATTAATCGAGCCAGATAATCATTCAACTCAAAAAATAGATTGACACCCAAACTAAAATTGGAACCATAAAGGAAAGCCGCATTTTTAGCTTTACAAAGATTTGCCATTTCGTGGTAGTTTTCCAGCCAACCGGTTGTTCCGGAAACTACAGGAATTCCTTTGTTGATACAAGTTGAAATGTTTTCTACGGCAACAGATGGTACACTGAAGTCGATAGCGACATCGGCATTTTCTAATCCATCAAAAGTATTTGAACTTGTTTTTTTTAGTACAATTTCATGACCACGTTCTAAAGCAATTCGTTCAATTACTTTACCCATTCTGCCATATCCTAAAAGAGCTATTTTCATTTTTAAAATCTGTAATTGAAACTCAAACCAACGTTAGGTCTTGTTGTGAAATCTGTTTGATAAACATCAGGAGCAACCGAAAGATTATCATTGACATTAAATTGAATTAAATGCGCATCAACATTGGCGTCGACTATATTCAGAACATAAAATCCAATGGTAACTAAAAGTGATAAATCGCGATTTCGTTGATAAAATCGTTGTGCTTGAATTAATCTGGAATCATCCAAATAACCATATTCATTATCAGGTAAACCGGCTAATCTTCGCTTGTAAGCATCACGATAGCTATGATATTTTTTGTTATTATCAAAATAGAAATACAAACTTGTCCCGATAGCTCCATAAACAATGGGAACTTTCCAGTATTTTTTGTTATAAACTTGACCTAAACCTGGTAAAATAGCCGAATAAAAAGCTGCTTTCGATGGTCGTAACGGATCAATTGCTTTTTGATTTATAGTGTCTTTTACAATAAGAAGATTATTGGATTGCTGTGAATAGCCAATATTTTTCCCAAATAGAAAAGTAAAAATTAGTATGTAACCAATTCTTTTCACTATTTGTTGATTAATTTGATAATTCTATTGAAATCTTCTTCCGAATGAAATGGAATAGTTATTTTTCCTTTACCGTTTCCGGCAACTTTTACTTCAATTTTACTGCCGAAAAATTCAGTGAAAGCTTTCTTCTGTTCGTCAGCAATAGTGAAAGTGGTGCTTTTTTTGGCTTTGGCTGGTGCAGGTTTTAATCCGTCTTGATAATTTTTTACCAAAGCTTCTGTTTCACGAACAGAAAGATTTTGGCTTACAATTTTTTGATAAATATCAGTTTGAACATCTTGATCTTCAATATTAATAATTGCTCGACCGTGTCCCATAGAAATAAAACCATCTCGAATTCCGGTTTGGATAATTGGATCTAATTTTAATAGTCGCAAATAATTAGCAATAGTAGAACGTTTTTTTCCTACGCGTTCGCTCATTTGTTCTTGTGTCAGTTGAATTTCGTCAATCAAACGTTGATATGACAAAGCAATTTCTATAGGATCTAAATCGTGACGTTGAATGTTTTCTACCAATGCCATTACCAATGATTCATTGTCATTAGCAATTCGGATGTAAGCAGGAATAGTAGTTAATCCAATTACTTTGGAAGCGCGTAAACGTCTTTCTCCTGAAATCAACTGGTATTTGTTGAAATCTAATTTTCTAACAGTAATAGGTTGAATTACACCTAATTCTCTTATGGAAGTAGCTAATTCTTGTATGGCTTCTTCATTGAAATTTGTTCTAGGTTGAAATGGATTTATTTCAATAGAAACAATATCAAGTTCAATAATGCTTCCAACAACTTTATCTGCATTTTTATCGCTTACTGATTTAATGTCATTTTCAGGATCTTTCAATAATGCCGATAGTCCTCTTCCTAATGCTTGTTTTTTTACAGCTTTTGCCATATTTTAGTTACTGTTTTTCTTGATAATTTCCTGAGCTAAACTCAAATAATTGCTCGCACCTTTACTGGTGGCGTCAAAATTAATGATGCTTTCGCCAAATGACGGAGCTTCACTTAGCTTTACATTTCGTTGAATTATAGTTTTGAAAACCATATCGTTGAAATGCTTTTGAACTTCTTCTACAACCTGATTTGACAAACGAAGACGTGAGTCATACATAGTTAATAAAAGACCTTCAATATCTAAATTTGCATTGTGTATTTTTTGAACACTTTTAATGGTATTCAATAGCTTGCCTAAACCTTCCAGAGCAAAATATTCACATTGGATTGGAATAATCACACTATCAGCAGCTGTTAAAGCATTTAAGGTTAATAAACCTAATGACGGAGCACAATCAATCAAGATGTAATCATATTCTTCTTTCACTTTTTCCAAAGCTTGTTTAAGCATATATTCACGATTGTCTTTATCTACCAATTCTATTTCGATAGCGACCAAGTCAATATGTGCCGGAATAACCGAAACGTTTGGTGCTGAACTTGTGATAGTTGCTTCTTGTGGCGTATTACTATGTTCCAAAAGTTGGTAAGTACCAATTTCCACACTTTCTACATCAATTCCCAATCCTGAACTGGCATTTGCCTGCGGATCAGCATCGATTAGTAATACTTTTTTTTCCAAAACACCTAGTGATGCAGCCAGATTTACTGTAGTTGTTGTCTTTCCAACACCACCTTTTTGATTAGCAATTGCAATGATTTTACCCATTTGTTCTTAGTAGATTTTGAGCGGTAAAAATACAATTATTTATGGGTTTGTCAACTGTATTTTGTTAACAATCTGGTAAAGTTTTGAGTTATAAGGTTTCAAGTTGAACGTTTTGAGATTAGCAAGCTTTAACTCGAAAACTGTTTATTTACTTCCTTTATTTTTAATCATCATTTCCAATATATCCCACATTTCTTGCGGAATTTTTTCCAAAATATTGAATTGTCCTGCTCCTTGAAGCCATTCGCCACCGTCAATAGTAATTACTTCGCCATTGACATAAGCAGAAAAATCAGAAACTAAATAGGCTGCTAAATTGGCTAATTCTTGATGGTCGCCAACTCTACGTAGCGGAACTTTTTTCGCCATATCAAATTTTTCAGCCAAATCACCCGGCAATAATCTGTCCCAAGCGCCTTTTGTTGGAAATG
>VFQN01008387.1_pt1 | contig 10485 bp, 5 predicted proteins | sample 3512371 | NCBI WGS metagenome assembly VFQN01 (sample SAMN10412370, study PRJNA504923) | tailings metagenome | isolation source: Replicate 2 from Balatoc abandoned mine | place: Philippines: Itogon, Benguet | collected 2017-08-28 | reverse complement strand
ACGAAAGGGCTTTTTCGGCCGCATCAAGGAAATGTGGGACGATCTGACGGAGTGATTCTCTTCCCTCTGCCAGTGTGGGAGAGGGATTTGCATCCGGCCGGTCGCTTGAGTAACTTTCGGGACCTCGTCCGCGAAAGGCCCTTCATGATCCGTGCCGCCCTGCTCGCTTCCGCCCTCCTTGCCGCGCCGTTGCCCGCGCTGGCGCAAACCGACTGGTCAAAGGTCGAAATCCGGACCGAGACGGTTACGTCCGGCTTGGCGGTGCTGTTCGGCGCCGGCGGAAATATCGCGGTCAGCCACGGTGCCGACGGCACGATCCTCGTCGACGACCAATATGCGCCGCTGACCCCGAAGATCGAGGCAGCGATTACGGCGCTCGGCGCGCCGCCCGCCGAATGGCTGATCAACACCCACTGGCACGGCGACCACAGCGGCGGGAACGAGAATTTCGGTAAGGCCGGCGCGATGATCATGGCGCACGACCATGTCCGCGAGCGTATGGCGTCCGAGCAGACGGTGCGCGGCAAGGCGGTGCCCCCGAGTCCGAAGGGAGCCTTGCCGGTGCTTACCTATCATGACGGGATCACGCTCCACCTCAACGGAGACACGATCAAGGTGATGCATGCGCCGCACGCGCACACCGACGGCGATTCGATCCTCCACTGGCAGGGCGCGAACGTCTTTCACATGGGCGACCTCTTCTTCAACAAGGTCAGCCTGCCTTTCATCGACCTCGACAGCGGCGGATCGGCCTATGGCGTGCTCGCCGCCGCCAAGCGCGTGGCGGCGCTCACAGACGAGAAGAGCGTGATCATCCCCGGTCACGGCCCGCTCGCGACCAAGGCCGATCGCGCGGCGTACCGGGCGAGGCTCGCCGACGTGATCGCGGCGGTCGAAAGCGCCAAGGCGGCGGGCAAGACGCTGGACCAGGTGACCGCGATGAACGTCGCGGGAAAATATGAGATCAAAGGCGGCTTCATGCCGACCGACGGCTTCGTCGCGTCGATATTCAACAGCGAAAAAGGCCATCCGCGCGGCCACCAGCCCGACCGGTCGAAGGATATCATGGGCGCGCACGACCATGGCGAAGGTCCGCATTCGCACTGACCCCGTTCAGGGCGGCCCGATCTCTCCCCTCAGCTCGGCGATCAGCGCCTTCACCTTCGGCAGCCGCGCCTCTTCCTCGTCGAGAATCGCGTGGAAGGCGCGGCGCTTGATCGCGGGCAGCTCCTCGGCGGGCAGCGCCTTGTCGCCGGCGACGCTGCTCGATACGATGTCGCAAAGCCGGTCGGCGCCGTGGAGGCGGCCCCAGAGATAGTCGTTCTCGCGATAGGCGCGGCTGAAGAAAGCGCCGAAGCTGTTGAACTCGATCCCCTTCAGCATCGCCCCCGCACCGCCGGTGCGGATCGCGGTCGCGTCGGAGGGCGAGATGCGGTCGATCTTGATCGGGTCGAATTCGTCGAACCCCTCGCCCTGCAGCAGTGGCAGGGTCGCGATGTCGTAGAAGGGGTAGCCGAGATAGGCGAGCAGCATGATGCGGCGGTCGTCCTTGGGCAGCCCGGCGAGCCCCTCGGCGACCAGCTCGTCGGCCTCGGCATCGGCGCCGATCAGGTTGCGGCGTTCGCCGAGCGCGTCGATCCATGTCGCGGCATCGGCGTCGGCGGGCACGTCGACCCCGGCGAGCCAGTGATCGCCCTCGCGTTCGAGATAGAGGCCGAGCGCGGCGTAGATCGCGTTGCGCATCGCGTCGCACGCGGGGTCGCGCACGTCGCGCTTCGCCTCGACCACCCGGTCGAGCTCGCGCGCGAGGAAGCGCAGGCGGCGGATGCGAAAGCCAAGGTCGTGGGTGCGGAAAAAGGCGACGGCATCGCCGCTCGCCCCCAGCCCGCGCTTGCCCGACAATCGGTCGAGCCCGCGCGCGCGGATCTCGGTCCACAGCGCATCGCGGCGGTTGCGGCGATGAATATCGCCCTCGGGCGGCGCAAGCCGGTTGACCGCGCCGACCAGCTCCTCGACCACCGCCGAGAGTTTGAGATGCCCATAGGGCGCATAGGCGAAGCCCGCGCGCGCCGCGGCCTGGTCCTGCGCCTTGGCGCGCCATTTCTGAAGCCGCGCCGGGGTCGGTGTATCGAGGAAGAAGGTCGTGCCGAAGAGTGCCGCGACCTGTTCCTCGACCTCGACCTTCATCGCATCGACGATATGCTGCATGCGGCGGATGCGCCGCGACATGCCCTCGATCGCCTCGACATTGTCGCGGATCGGCTGCTCGCGCGGGATTTCGGACAATGCGCCGAGGATGGTGGACAGGAATCCCGGCAGTCGGGCAGGCTCGCCCCCCGCCTCACCTCCGCCCGTTTCACCACCCTTGCCGAAGCTGATCGCGCGATAATCGGGCTTGGGATCGATATAGACGAAGCGCCGGTCGATTTCGCGCCGCGCCGGGCGCTGTTTGAGCGCGGCGATCGCGGGGCGAAAGGGCGCGTTGGCGAGCACCGATCCGTCGATCAGCACACGGTCGGCGGAGTCGGCCTCGTCGCCCACGGGAAGCTGCGCCCTGATAAAGGCATCGCGCCCCGGCCAGGCGATGCCGCGCCGATTGAGCACCCGGTCGAGCTCGCGCAGCGTGAAAGGCGGAAAGGCGCCGGGGAAACTCGCGGTAGCGCGCGCCGCGGCGGCAAGCGCGGGCGTATCGCCAAGCCCATCCTCGGCACTGCTGTCCTGCCGAAAGTGCATCACCAGCCGGTGCTCCTGCTCGGTGACTCGCGGCGGGCTGTTGAGGTGGAGCGGCGCGCTATGCCCCGCGAAATCGGTGACCGAGACGAACAGATCGACCGGCTGCCCGGTCGGGAGTAACGGCGGCCCCTTCGGCCCGCCCGCCATCGCGTCGAAAGCGTCGAGCAGCAGATTGGAGAAGGTCTCGCCGCCGAAGGGCGGTTCGAACCAGCGCGCGCGCACGAAGCGCGACAGCTTTGCGCGCACCTCGTCCTGCGCGCCCTCGCCGACGGTGCGGTCGATGACGTTGCCGCGCTTCTTCATCATCCAGCCCGCGAGCGGCACCGCCCAGAATTTCGTCGCCGCCGACAAGGGCCGCGCATCGGGATCAAGCAGGCTGTCGACGTCGGCGTCCTTCAGCCACAACTCGGTCAAGGGATCGAGCGACTGGCCGCTCGCGATCGCACGCGAGAGGAAGATGCCGTTGATCCCGCCCGCGCTCGCCCCCGCGACGATATCGGCAAGGACGCGCAGCCGCGTCCCGCTGCGCGCTTCGATCGCCGAAAGCAGCTGGTGATAGATGCGGCCCGACCCCTCGGGCACCTTGCCTTCGTGAAAGGCGCGCGACGCCGCGGCGAGCCGCCACACCTCCTTGGTGATGCCGTGCATATAGACGGCGAGGCTGATGCCGCCGTAGCAAATCAGGGCGAAGCGCAGTTCCTTTTCCCGCATCGCCGTCGTGATAGCGCGCTTTGGCGGCGCTGTCCCCTGCTCCGACGAAGCAATCTCCCGCCTTTCTTATTGCATTTGCGAATAGATCGCATTAGCGGCGCTCCCGAAACAGGAGTTCCGAATGAATCGCAAATGGATCGTCGCCGCGCTGCTCTCGAGCGCGCTTTCCTCGCCAGCCTTCGCGCAGAACGCTGCGCCCGTCGACGACAGCACCGACAGCGAGGACACGATCGTCGTCACTGCCGCGCGCACGGCGCTGCCACCCAACGCGCTGCCGCTGACGATCGACATCATTTCGAAGGACAGCCTCGACCAGCAGATCGCGATCTCTGGCTCGGTCACCGACGCGGTGTCGTCGCTGACCCCCAGCTTCTCGCCGACGCGCCAGAAGCTGTCGGGCGCGGGCGAGACGCTGCGCGGGCGCTCGCCGCTCTATGCGATCAACGGCATTCCGCAGTCGACCCCGATGCGCGACGGCAGCCGCGACGGCTTCACGATCGACGGCTTTTTCGTCGACCGCGTCGAGCTGATCTATGGTTCGAACGCGCTGCAGGGGATCGGCGGCACCGGCGGCATCGTCAATCAGGTCACCGTCGGCGCGCCGAAGGAAGAGGGCCTCGGCGGCCGCTTTCTGCTGCAGGGCACCGCAGACAATGATTTCTCGGGCGACGGTATAGGCGGCAAGGTCGCGGGCCTCGTCCAGTATCGCGCCGGCCGCTTCGACGCGACCTTCGGCGCAGCGTGGGAAAAGCGCGGTGCCTTTTACGACGGCGAAGGCCGCCGCATCGGGATCAACCTGACGCAGGGCGAAACGCAGGATTCGAAGACGCTCTCGCTCTTCGCGCGCCTCGGCTACGAGCTCTCCGACACCGCTCGCCTCGACCTGATCGCGAGCCGCTTCGAGCTGAAGGGCGATGGCGATTATGTCGCGCTCGCGGGCAACCGCCTGACCGGCATTCCGACGACCGCAGTGCGCGGCACCCCGCCGGGTGAATCGGCGCAGAACCGTACCGAAAGCGTCGCGCTGTCGCTGACCGGTACCGACCTTGGCGGCGGAAATTTCGTCAGCCAGATCTTCTTCAACCGCAGCCGCGACACCTTCGGCGGCGAAGTGGCGACGCAAGCGACCTTCCAGGATCCCGCGCTCGCGCCGGTGGGCACGCTGTTCGACCAGTCGCAGAACCGTAGCCGCAAGCTGGGCGCCAAGTTCAGCTATGAGCGCGCGCTGCCCGGCTTCGAGGATCTGACGCTGACGATCGGCTTCGACGCGCTGTTCGACAAGACCGAGCAGGCGTTGATCGCGACGGGTCGCGTCTGGGTGCCGCCGAGCGACTTCCGCAGCCTCGCGCCCTTCGGGCAGGCGAACCTCAAGCTGTTCGACGGTCTGATCCGCATCGCCGGCGGCGTGCGCTGGGAAAATGTGAAGATCAAGATCGACGATTATCGCACGCTCGCCTCGACGACCTTCCGCGCCTGTTCGGCGACCGTCACGACCAATTGCGGCCTGCCGAGCTATGGCGGCGTCGCGGTCGCGGGCGGCAAGCCGACCTTCAAGGACCTGCTGATCAACGGCGGCGTCATCGTCGAGCCGTGGGACGGCATCCGTGCCTATGCGAGCTATGCCGAAGGCTTCACCGTCCCCGACATCGGCCGCATTACACGGGCGGTGAACACGACGGGTGTCGACATCGACACCTTCCTCGACATCTCGCCCGTCGTCTCGAACAACCGCGAGATCGGCATCGAGCTGAAGCGTGGCCCGCTCGATGCGACCGCGACCTATTTCTGGTCGTCGAGCGACAAGGGCCAGTTGCTGATCGCGCGTCCCGACCGCATCTTCGACGTCCAGCGACAGCGCGTCGAAATCCAGGGCCTTGAGGTCAATCTGCGCGTCGCACTGCCGATCGACGGACTCAAGGTCGGCATCGGCTATGCGCACCTCAATGGCCGCTACGACAGCGACAGCGCCAACCCCGACGGGATCGTCGACACCGATCTCGACGGCACCAACATCTCGCCCGACCGCCTGAACCTCAACGCGTCGTACAACAAGGGGCCGCTGTCGGCACTCGTCCAGACGCAGGTCTTCCTGTCGAAGACTTTCCACGGCAAGGCAAACCCCGACCAGCGCAACAATTTCGGCGGCTACACGCTGACCGACGCGAGCCTCCGCTACCAGACCGGTTTCGGCGGGCTCAGCCTGTCGGTCCAGAATCTGTTCGACAAATTCTACATCGACTATTCGAGCGACACGCGGCTTCCGACCGACAATCTCGCCTTTTTCGCGGGGCGCGGCCGGACCTTCACGCTCGGCTGGGATTACCGCTTCTAATGATGAAGCTGCTCGACACGCTGCACCGATGGACCGGCGGCCTGATCGGCCTCGTGCTCGCGCTGCTCGGCCTGTCGGGCACGATCCTGCTCTATGAGCATCTGTGGATCGGGCTGCCCGGCACCGGCGACCCGCTGCGCAGCGATCTGGCGACGGTTGCCGCGACGACCGAGAAGCTGATGGCGAACCCCGATGTGCAGGGCATCATCTACGCCGACGAGCGCTTCGGGCTGCACCAGCTTCGCATCGGCAAGGATGCCGGTGCCTATGCCAGCCAGTCGGGCGAAATCGTCACGCGCTGGGCGAGCCAGTGGGAGCGGCCCGAGCTCTGGATCTTCGATTTCCACCATCATCTTTTCGCGGGCGACAGCGGCGAATGGGTGATCGGGATTGCGGGTCTTGCCGGCCTCTTCTTCGTCGTCACCGGCGCGATCCTGTGGTGGCGCACCCGCAAGACCTTCCAGCTCCGCCTGTGGCCCAAGCGGATTAGCCGCCCGTCGAGCGTCTGGCACCACCGCGACATCGGCATCGTCGCCGCGCCGTTGCTGCTCATCTCGATCGTCACCGGCACGATGATGATCTTCCGGCCGTTCGCATTGGGCGTCGTCGCCCCCTTCGGGCCGATGGCTGAGACCGCGAAAGCGCTCGATCCGCCGAAATACAAGGGCGGCCCGCTCGCCGAAAAGCCCGATTACACAGCGATGCTCACCGAAGCGCGCCGACGTTTTCCCGATGCCGACTTCCGTATCTTGAGCCTGCCGCGCAAGCCCGGCGACCCGATCAGCCTGCGCATGAAACAGCCCGCCGAATGGCTGCCCAACGGGCGCACGACGATCGCCTTCGATGCCGCGACGGGCGAGGTGCTCGCCGCGCGCGACGCGCTCGAACTGCCGAGCGGTGCGCAGGCGTTCAACATGGCCTTCCCGGTCCATGCGTCGAAGGTCGGCGGCTGGACGTGGCGCATCCTGATGACGATCTCGGGCCTCGCGATGACGATGCTCGGCAGCTTCGCGGTGTGGACCTTCTGGTTCAGGCGGCCGAAACCGGCCAAGCCTCCGGCGAAGAAAGCGGTCCTCGCCACAAGCTGACGCGCGGCGCTTTCCTATTTTGCGGGGCATCCTATATCCTGCCCGATCCATGACCCGCGCCCGCGTCCTCCTTCTGACCGCCGCCCTCGGCCCGCTCGACTATCGCGTGCCCTATGGCAGTGAAGCGCCGCTCGGCAGCGTCGTCGTTGTGCCGCTCGGCCCGCGGAAGATGGGCGGCGTGGTGTGGGAGGATGAAAGCTTCGGCGCGCCCGACCCCGTCGGCGACAATCGCCTGCGCAATTTGTTCGAGGTCGTGCCGGTGCCGCCCATATCGGCACCGCTACGCAAGCTCGTCGAATGGACGAGCGATTATTATCTGGCGCCGCCGGGAGCGGTGCTGCGCATGGTGCTGCCCGGCGCGGCCTTCGCCGACGCGCGGCGCCCGATCGTCGAATATCGCTCTACCGGCGAACTGCCCGCGCGGATGACGCCGCAGCGGACTGTTTCCCTGGAGAAGATCGGCGAGCGACAGGGGATCGTCCGCGAACTCGCGGCGATGGCCGAGGTCAGCGAGGCGGTGATCCGCGGGCTCGTCCAGACCGGCGCGCTCGAAGCGATCAGCGTCTCTGCCGACCAGCCCTACCCGGAGCCTGACCCGGCCTTTTCGCCGCCTGACCTCTCCGACGAGCAAACCGCGGCGGCAGCGCAGCTTCGCGAGGCGGTCGCTACCGCGAAGTTCGACACACTGCTGCTCGATGGCGTCACCGGATCGGGCAAGACCGAAGTCTATATGGAGGCGATTGCCGCCGCGATCGACGCGGGCAAGCAGGCGCTGGTGCTGCTTCCCGAAATCGCGCTGACCGAACCGATGCTGACGCGCTTCGCCGCGCGCTTCGGCTGCGAGCCGATCGCCTGGCACTCGGGGCTGCGCTCGACCGAGCGCCGCCGCGCCTGGCACAGCATCGCCGCGGGCGAGGCGAAGATTATCGTCGGCGCGCGCTCGGCTTTGTTCCTGCCCTATGGCAATCTGGGCGTCATCGTCGTCGACGAAGCACATGAGACAAGCTTCAAGCAGGAGGACGGCGTCCATTATCACGCGCGCGACGTCGCGGTGATGCGCGGGCATTTCGAGGGCCTGCCCGTGGTGCTGGCCAGCGCGACCCCCGCGCTCGAAAGCCTCGCGCAGGTCGAAGCCGGGCGCTACCGCCACATCGTCCTGCCCGCGCGCTATGGCGGCGCGACGATGCCCGATCTCGCGGCGATCGACATGCGACAGGACCCGCCCGACCGGGGCCGATGGCTTGCGCCGCCACTCGTCGACGCCCTCGCCGACCGGCTCCACAAGGGCGAGCAGAGCCTGCTCTTCCTCAACCGCCGCGGTTTTGCCCCGCTGACGCTCTGCCGCACTTGCGGCCACCGCATCCAGTGTCCCAACTGCACCGCATGGATGGTCGAGCACCGGCTCGTCCACCGGCTCGCCTGCCACCATTGCGGCCATGTCATGCCGCCGCCGCGGCTCTGCCCCGAATGCGAGGACGAGGACAGCCTCGTCGCCTGCGGGCCGGGTGTGGAGCGCGTCGCCGACGAGGTTGCACTCCGCTTCCCCGAAGCGCGCACTGCGATCGTCACCAGCGACACGCTATGGTCGCCCGCCAAGGCGGCTGAGTTCGTCGACAATGTCGAGGCCGGGATGATCGACATCATCATCGGCACGCAACTCGTCACCAAGGGCTATCATTTCCCGAACCTGACGCTCGTCGGCGTGGTCGACGCCGACCTCGGCCTCGACGGCGGCGACCTGCGTGCATCCGAACGCACCTTCCAGCAGATCGCACAGGTCGCGGGGCGTGCAGGGCGCGGGGTGAAGCCCGGCGAGGTGCTGATCCAGACGCGCGTTCCCGACGCGCCGGTGATGGCCGCGCTCGTCGCCAACGATCGCGAGGGCTTCTACGCCGCCGAGGCCGCGGCGCGAAAATTCGCCGGCGCGCCGCCCTATGGCCGCTTCGCCGCGCTCGTCATCTCGTCCGAAGACATCGAGGTCGCGCGCGGCGTGGCCAAGCGGCTTGGTGAGAAAGCGCCGGTCGCCGACGGTCTCGCCATCTACGGCCCCGCCCCCGCGCCGCTCGCGATGCTGCGCGGCCGCCACCGCTTCCGCCTGCTGCTCCACGCCCCGCGCAGCTTCGACCTGCAGGGCGCGATCCGCGACTGGGTGAGCCGGATCGACTGGCCGAGCAAGGCGCGGCTGGCGATAGATATCGATCCCTACAGCTTCGTATAGCGTCGCACACGCCCACGACACGGCTTGAACCGCGGACGTCAGCCGCTATTCTTACGCAGCAACGAGCGCGGAATTGACTTTCAAAAACGGGGGCTTGGCGTGACCGGACGGATGATGCGCCGCTTGATCTGCGGCTTTATTGCGATGGCAGCGCTTGCGACGAGCCCGGCCGCCCGCGCAGAATGGTGGGAAGCGCGCACGAGCCACTTCATCATCTATTCCGAAAGCAAACGCGAAGACGCCGAAAGCTTTGCGCGCGAACTCGAACGCTTCGACAACGCGCTGCGCACGATGCAGAACATGCCGGTGCCCGGCCCCGATGTCGGCGACGCGAACCGGCTGAAGGTCTACCGAACAGGCGACATCGACCGGCTCGGCTATATCCTCAACGCCTCGGGCTCGGGGATCGGCGGCATCTATTTCGGCCGCGCGGGCAATCCGACCTCGTTCGTCCCAGCGCGGGAAAAACGCTCGATCGCGCGCGGGATCGATTACAGCGGGCCGCAGCTCGATATCCGCTCGACGCTGTTTCACGAATATACGCATCACTTCATGCTGAGCAATTTCAGCACCGCCTATCCGCACTGGTACGTGGAGGGCTTCGCCGAGCTTTACAGCACGATCCGCTTCAATCCCGACGGCAGCTTCCACGTCGGCGACGTGCCGCAGCACCGCGGAGAGGCGCTCAAGCAATTGTCCGATACACGCCTGTCTCGGCTGCTCGACACCAGGGTGAAGCTGACGGGGCTCGAATATTATCAGTCGTACAGCTACGGCTGGCTGCTCGCCCACTATCTGAATTTTCACCCGGCGCGGCAGGGCCAGCTCCGGGCCTATCTGTCGGCGCTCAACAAGGGCGAAGACTCGCTCGTTGCGGCGCAGAACGCGTTCGGTGACCTGGATGTGCTTCAGAAGGAAGTGCGCAAATACCGCAACGGGCCGTTCCTCGGCTATGACATCAAGCCCAGCAACTATGTCGAACCCGCGGTTGCCATGCGTCGGATGACGCCGGCCGAGGAAGCGGTAATCCAGACCCATATGCGTTCGCTTCGCGGCGTGACGCCGGGACAGGCGAGGGATGTAGCGAACGATCTGGCAGGCAAGTCTGCCGCCTTTCCGGACAGCCTTTTCGTCCAGATTGCCGTCGCCGAAGCCGAACTCGATGCGCGCAACTATGACGCAGCCGATGCCGCAGCCGACCGGGCGATCGCGATCGACGCCAAATCGTCGGCAGCACAATATTGGAAGGGGCAGATATTCCTCGCCCGCGGCGAGACGGACAAGAGCGCGTTTGCCAAGGCCCGCCCCTATTTCGCGCGCGCCCGGAAACTCGACATGCTCGATCCGCGTCCCGCAATCGGCTATTATCTCTCTTATTACGACGCTGGCGAGCCGATCCCCGA
>VFQN01008386.1_pt1 | contig 10485 bp, 12 predicted proteins | sample 3512371 | NCBI WGS metagenome assembly VFQN01 (sample SAMN10412370, study PRJNA504923) | tailings metagenome | isolation source: Replicate 2 from Balatoc abandoned mine | place: Philippines: Itogon, Benguet | collected 2017-08-28 | reverse complement strand
GGCGAGAACGTCCACGGCTTCATCCCCGACGGCTGGCAGATCGAGATGCAGTTCGACCGCACCGATCCGAACGTGGACAACTACTTTGCGCAGCGGGAGGCGGACTACTTCAATGGTGTCAACCAGTTACCCGGCACCATCTTCGAAAACATCGTCGAGAAGGACGGCTCGATCACGAGCTTCCGCTACACGAACGTCACCCTGAAGTACGACAACGCGGGCAACTGGAAGGGGGACGCGCTCATCCCCATCTCGGTGACGGCCACGGCCTCCCGCAGGATCAAGGTGTAGGCGTATGGCGGAGGTCAAAATCCACACCGAGGCGCCGGGCGAAACGCCCAGCCAGTCCATCGTCCGCGCGGCGAACCAGCCCGCGACCATCACCGACGCGAAGAACCGCGCCATCGTCCTCAAAAAGCTGACCCCACTCGACCGGCTCAAGCTGTTCGAGGTGATCGGCCCCGACAACTCCAAAAACGAGGCGTATGTCGGCTACGCCGCTCTGGCGTTTCTGGTGGCGAGCATCGACGGGGAGGCGGTCGCCCGTCCTGCCAACAAGATCCAGCTCGAAGCGCTGGTGCAGCGTCTCGACGATGACGGGATGGACGCCATCGCGGCCCACCTCGCGGCGCAGGCCGAAGAGCAGACGGAAGCCGCCACCCCGGACGCACTAAAAAACGGGTCGAGCACCCCGAGCTAAGGCTTCGCCTTTTCCTCTCCACGCACGGGGTGCCGTTCGACGTTGCCTTCAGCCTGCCCGACGACGAGGCGCTTGTCTGGACAATTATCATCGGGCAGCAGGAGGGCGGGGAATGGGACTGGAATCGGATGCGATGGAAGGAGCCTGAGAAATGATGGAGCTTATGGAACTCGCCGCCAAACTCGGCGAAGCCCAACTCCGCCTGCACGAGATGGAACGCCGGGCGCTCGAACGGGCGGCGAAGATCGTCAAGAAGCGGGCCAAGGCGAAGATCGGCGAGTACCAGGAGCAGGCCGGACCTTTCATCGCGTGGCCCGAACTGGCGGACTTCACCAAGGAAGACCGCTTGCGTCAGGGCTTCACGGAAAACGACCCCGGCCTGCGGACCGGCGAGATGCGCGCGAGCATCGAGCACATCGTTATCGGCAACGAAGCGCATATCGGCTCGAACGATGACAAGCTGGTCTGGTTCGAGTTGGGAACGGAGAAGCAGCCGCCGCGCTCGGTGCTTGGCGGCGCGGTCGTCGAGGAAATGGACAAGATCCTTGGAATTTTAGGCGAAGAAATGGTGTCCTTGCTGGTCGGTGAAGGCGTACATAACGGGAGAATGCGGATCGAGAATGACTGAGGCTTACAAGGTTGGCGTCCTCCTCGCCCTCATCAATCAAGTCAGCTCCACGCTGACTATCGTTCGCGGCGACCTCGCAAAGACGGACGCGCAGGCGCGGGCGCTGAAAAAGACCCTGAGCGAGATCAAGCTGCTCGGCGTCGGCGGAGCCATTCTTGGCGGGGCCGGGTACGCCGGGTTGCACGCGCTCGGCAAGACGCTGGAAGCCGCGAAGGAGTACCAGCAGGCGTTCGCGGCGTTCAAGGCCATCAACCTCGGCGACGCGATCAACACGCAGGCCGACAAGTTCGCCCGCGGCAGCAGCGTCATCGGCGCGTCGGCCACGGACCTGATGCGCACCACGCGCGACCTGCACACGGTCCTGAACGACTTCGACCTCGCCAAGCAACTTACCCCGGGGTTCGCCCAGTTGAAGTACGCCAACCAGGCCGTCTTCGGCGGCCACGGGCTCAACTTCAACGAGGCACAACTCCGCGACCTGGAGCGCATCATCGAGATGAAGGGCGGGTTCAAAAGCGCCCCCGACTTCCTCTCGCAGGCGTCCATGATGCAGCAGGTGATCGCCAGCACGGGCGGCATGGTCAAGCCGACGGACTACCTCAATTTCATCAAGACGGCGGGCGTTGCCGGGAGGCTGCTCAGCGACAAGTCCTTCTACTACGGCATGGAGCCGCTGATCCAGGAAATGGGCGGCAACCGCGTCGGCACCGCGCTGATGAGCGCCTACGCCAACCTCGGGCAGGGGCGGACGACGGTGCGGGCGGCGAACGAGAAAATGCGACTCGGCATCCTCGACCCGAAGATGGTCGAGTACACCAAGATCGGCACGATCAAGCAGGTGAAACCGGGCGCGCTGAAGGGCATGGACCTGTTCACTTCCAACCCCTTCGAGTGGCTGAAGACCGTCCTGCTACCCGCCATGGCCACCAAGGGGATCACAGCCGAGAAGGACGTCCTGAACGAACTCAGCGCGATCATGACGAACCGCACGGGAGCGTCCCTCTACAGCCTGATGTACCTCCAGCAGCACAAGATCGAGAAGGCGATGGCGATCAGCCAAAACGCCATGACCCCGGCTCAGATGACGAAGCTCGCCATGTCCACGCCGGATGGCGCGCAGATGGCACTCGCGGCCGCGTGGAAGAATCTGAAGATGGCGTCCGGCGAGGCTCTCCTGCCGATCATCATCCCGGCCCTTAACAAGCTCGCCAGCGTTCTCCGCTCTCTCGGGCAGTGGGCCTACCGACACCCGCGGATGTTCGACGCCCTCATCTACGGGTTCGCCGGGCTGTCCGGCGCGCTTCTCTTCAGCGGGACGGTACTCACCCTCAAGGCCGCGTTCATGGGCATCAACCTCCTGCTGCCGACGCTGGCGGGGACTATCACCGCGTCCGTGATTCCCGCCCTAACCGCGCTCACGGCCGTGCTCGCGCCCCTCGCGCTGATCGCCAACCACCAGAAAGTGGCGGACACGATCGACGGGTGGGCGCCGTCCATCGGCAACTGGCTCTACGCGATGACCGTTCCCGGCGGCGGCAAGCACCTCAAGGACTATCACGACATCCCCGCCCGCAAGGACAAGACCGCCGTCACCACCAATATCCACCTCGACGGCAGGCTAATCGCCACCGCTGTGAGCGAGCACCAGGGCAAGGCTGCGAACGCCCCGTCGTCGTCCGGCGGCGGCTTCGACGGGCGGATGAACTACACCTCACCGGCTGGGGCGTGGTAATGGCCGTCATCCTCACGCTCGGCGGCATCCTATTCCAGGGCTTCGAGATCCCCGACGTCATCCGCATCGGGGGCGAGCAGGCGCTCGTCGTGCACAAACTCCCGGGCGGCGCACGCACCGTCGACGCGATGGGCGCGGACGACGCCGACATCCCTTGGTCCGGCAGGTTCCGGGGCCGAGAGGCCGAGTCCCGCGCACGTTTACTGGAGCGCTATCGGAAAACGGGTGAAGTCGTCACCCTGCGTTGGAGCACCTACCGCTACCGCGTCATCGTGCAATCGTTCCGCGCCGAGTACCAGCAGCCCTTCGAGATCCCGTACAGCGTCAACTGCACGGTGGTTTCCGACGAATCCGCGCCCATCCTCAGCGGAATCCCGGGCATCGACGAACTCATCGGTTCGGACCTCGGGCGCGTGCTCGGCCTGAGCGATTCGCTGGGCGTGTCCGCCATCGCCGGTGCAGTGGCGACCGTCAAACAGGCCGTCGAGTCCGTGAACACGCTCAGGAGCGCGCCGTCCGCCACGCTCGCCGACATCGCTGGCACGATCGGGGCAGCCCAGCAGACCGTTACCAGCACCTTCGCCGCGCAGACCGTCGTCGTGGGCAGTTCGGTTCAGGTATCGGCGGGCGGCAATCCGCCCGACATGGCATCGAGCCTCATCAACCAAGCGTCCGCGTTCGGGCAACTCAGTCAGCTCTCGCAGTTGGGATCGACCCTGACCCGGATGTCCAAGAACCTGCTGGCGTGACATGAAGACCATCACCACCGGGAGCGGTAACCTGTTCCAGATCGCCCTGCAGGAGTTGGGCGACGCAACGCAGTGGAATCGGATCGCCCAGATCAACGGGCTGATCGACCCGTTCCTCGACGGCCTCGTCACGCTCCAGATCCCGAAGCACGACCCGAACGCGGGCGGCGGGGTGTATGACCCTGCTTGACACGTTGAACGTCGCCCGCCAACCCGGCGGCCTCACCCGCGCGCCACGCCCGGTCGTATCCGTCAACGGCGTTCAGCTACCGGCCAAGGCAGTCATCTCGCTCGAAGTCAGCAACGCGAGCCACTTTACTGCCGACCGGTACCGCGTGGAACTGAACGTCGCGGGCCTGCCTACGGGGTTCGGCCCGGCGTACTGGGCGGAATCGCAGGACGACCGCGTTTCCGTGGCCGTATCGCTGAACGGCGAAACGCCCGCGGCGCTCATCATCGGGCAGGTGGACGACGTGGACTGGGACGTGTCGCGGCGCACCGTCACGCTCTCGGGCCGCGACCTGTCCGCCGCCCTCATCGACAACAAGACGGCCGAGAAGTGGCAGAACCAGACCGCCAGCCAGATCGCACAGACCCTCGCCGCCCGAAGGGGTTTGACGGCGAGCGTACAGGAGACGAGCACGCTGGCGGGCACTTACTACGAGATCGACCACGCCCTGACGACGCACGAAGCGACCGAGTGGGACTTACTGGTCTACCTGGCCGAGCGCGAGGGCTTCGACGTGTGGGTGTCGGGCACGACGCTCCACTTCCAGCCGCCGCCAGCCGCCACGGCGGCCCCGTACGTGCTGCTGTGGTCGGACCCCGGCGACGGCACCTTCGCCTCGAACGCCACCAGCATTCACCTCTCCCGCTCGCAGACGCTCGCCCGCGACGTGGTCGTCGTGGTGCGCAGTTTTAACCAGAAACAGCAGAAGGCGTTCACCGTCACCGCCAAGCGGTCACAGGCCAAGAAGAGCCAGCGGCGCGGCGGCACGTCACAGACGTACAGCTTCGTCCGCCCGAACCTGACCCGCGAGCAGGCCCTGCAGTTCGCCGAGGCCAAGGCGGAGGAGATCACCCGCCACGAGCGCGTCCTCTCGGCCAGCATGCCCGGCGACGGGGCGCTCACCACGCGGGCAACGATCCGCCTCGTGGGCACCGGCACGGACTGGGATCAGATTTACTACCCCGACACCGTCACCCGCCGCCTGTCGTTGCAAGAGGGCTACCGAATGGACGTGCGGGCCAAGAACCACAGCGTGCAGGACTCAATTCTCGTATGATGGACCGCCTTCTGAACGCCGCCCGCCGCGAGTGCCAGCGGGTCATGTCGATGCTGGCGCTGCCCAAGACCGGGATCGTTTCAGGCTACGACCCCGCCACTTATGCCGCCAAGGTGCGCCTGCAACCGGAAGACACGGAAACCGGGTGGCTCCCGATCCGCACCCCGTGGGCCGGAAACGGCTGGGGCATGTTCTGCCCACCGGACATCGGAGACGAGGTGGAGGTGCAGTTCCAGGACGGCGGCAAGGGCGCGCCTTACGTCGCGCTGCGCGCGTTCGGCGACCAGTTCCGCCCGCTGAGCGTTCCCGCCGGGGAGTTCTGGCTGGTCCACGGCTCCGGCAGCTTCCTGAAGTTCCACAACGACGGGTCCGTCGAGGTGAACGTCGCCCAGGACCTGAACGCCACCGTCGCCGGGCAGGCCAACCTGACCGTGACGGGCAAGGTGGTCGCCAGCGCGCAGGAATTCGACCTGACCGGCGATGTGAAGGTGACCGGCGACATCCTCGCCACCGGCGACATCTACGACCTGAACGGGACGCGCGGGACGTTGGGCGGGCTGCGCGACACCTACGACACCCACACGCACGGCGGCATCGAGCCGGGCGGCGGTGACACCAACCCACCGAACCAGACGATATGACCGACGCGGCACACTACTTCGGCTCCGACCTGACGATCAGCGCCAACGGCGACCTGTTGACTGCCGACGGGCTGACCGAGAGCAAGCAGCGCGTCCTGCGCCGCCTGCTGACGAACCAGAATGATTACCTGTGGCAGCCGCTCTACGGGGCGGGATTGCCGTCGTTCATCGGGCAACCGCTGGACGAACCGGCCATCGCCGTGCTCATCAAGGCCCAGATGTACGAGGAAGCCGACGTGTCGCACGACCCCGAACCGCAGGTGACCCTGACCCTGATCCCCAACGGGATTTCCGCCCAGATCACCTACACCAGTGTCGAAAGCGGGGAACCCGTACTGCTCAGCTTCGACGTAACGCCCTAAAGGTTTTTCCGGATGGCCCTGCAAGTCTACACGTTCAGCCAACTCGTCTCGAACATCGCCACCGCCATCCAGGCCTCGGCGTCGGCGGCGCTCAACTTCACGGCGGGTTCGGTGCTGCGAGCCATCGCCGAAGCCGTGTCGGGCGTCGTGCTGTGGCTACAGGCCGTCGTCCTGCAGATCCTCACCCTGACGCGGGCGTCGACCAGTTCCGGGGCCGACCTCGACTCGTGGTGCGCGGACTTCGGTTTCGCACGGCTCGCGGCCCGCGCGGCGACCGGGCAGGTGACGTTCTCGCGGTTCACCGCCACCGCGCAGGCCGTCGTCCCGGTGGACACCGCCGTCCAGACGGCCGACGGCACGCAGAAGTTCTTCGTCACCCTCGACACGACTAACTCCGCCTACAACGAGTCGCTCGGCGGCTACGTCCTACCCGCCAACACGGCGGACGTGAACGTGCCCGTGCAAGCTGTCACTGCCGGGGTCGGCGGGAACGTGCAGGCGGCGACCGTGACTGTCATCACCACGGCCATCCCGAACGTCGACACCGTGACCAACGCCGACGCGTTCCTGACCGGCATCGACGCGGAATCGGACGCGGCCTTTCGCGCGCGGTTCGTGCTGTTCCTCGCCTCGCTCTCCAAGGCCACGAAGACCGCCATCGCCGCGGCGGTCGCCGGGGTACAGCAGGGCTTGAACCACACGCTCACCGAAAACGCCGACTACAGCGGCACTTACAAGCCGGGCTACTTTTACGTGGTCGTGGACGACGGCAGCGGTGCCGCATCTGCAGAGCTGCTGGCCAGCGTGAGCGCTGCTGTCGAAGCGGTCCGCGGCTTCACCATCTCCTACGGGGTGTTCGCCCCCGCCACCCTGACCGCCAACGTCGGCATGACGATCACCAGCGCCGCCGGATACACGCATGCCACGGTGGTGGGAAACGTCGGCACCGCGCTCGCCAACTTCCTGAACTCACTCACCCTCGGCGTCTCCGTCCCGTACACCCAACTCGCCAGCGTGGCCTACGGGGTTGCCGGGGTGCAGAACGTCACCGCCGTGACTCTGAATAGCGGCACCTCCGACCTCGCCGCCACGCCCAAACAGCGCGTCGTCGCGGGCACGATCACGGTCAACTGATGGCGACCGGCGACGCGCAGGACATCGCCGCCCGGCTCAAGGCGCTACTTCCGGGCGGGTGGTTCCGCGACACCGCACCGGTGCTCGACGCGGTGCTGTCCGGCATCGCAACCGCGCTGGCGTCGGCGTACTCGCTCTGCGCGTTCGCCCGGTTGCAGACCCGCATATCCACCGCCACGGACGGCTTCCTCGACCTCATCGGGTACGACTACTTCGGCGGCAGGCTGCCGCGCCGGGCCAGCGAGGGCGACGACTCGTACCGCGCCCGCATCCTCGACGCACTGCTGGCCGAGAAAGGTACGCGACGCGGGCTGATCCGCACGCTCACGGCCCTGACTGGCCGCACTCCGCGAGTGTTCGAGCCAGCGCGACCGGCGGACACCGGCGGCTACAGCGTCGGCGGGGTGGGGTACGGCGTCGCCGGCGGTTACGGCGCGCTCAACCTGCCATACCAGGCGTTCATCACCGCCTACCGCCCCATCGGGCAGGGAATCCCGGATCTGGGCGGGTACGGGTCCGGCGTCGGCGGGTACGCGGTGGGCGGCCAGCTCGCTTACGGCAGCCTGTCGCAGGTGCAGGGGGCCGTGACGGACGATGACATCATGCAAGCGATCAGCGCCGCCATCCCCGCGGGCACGATCGCGTGGACCAACATTCAGAGTTAAAGCAGAAGGAGTTTTATGGATCGTCAAATCGTTTACGCAGGCCAGATTCCCCTCGAAACCGACCTGTTGCTGACCAACAAGAACACGATGCTGGCCCTCGGCTCGCTCCTGCTGGCGGTACTCGGCAGCAGCGTGTGCGTGGACGGTCTGGCGTGCACGCCGAACACCCCGGCCGCGCTCAACGTGCTGGTCGGGCCGGGGAGCATCTACGGACTGCAGAACGTGGACGGCACCGCGTACGGCACCATCGCCGCCGACACCACCAACCAGACCGTGAAGCAGGGGCTTCTCACCGCTACGACCACGCTGAGCTGCCCCGCCCCGGCCACCACCGGGCACTCCGTGGTCTACCTCGTTCAGGCCGCCTACCAGGACACCGACGCGGGCGCTGCGGTGCTGCCGTACTACAACGCTGCCAACCCGAACGTGCCGTGGAGCGGGCCGAACAACACCGGGGTGTCGCAGAACACAGTCCGCAAGGGCGCGTGCCTGATTTCGGTGAAGGCGGGAACGTCGGCCACCACCGGCACGCAGACGACCCCGGCACCGGACGCCGGCTACACCGGCCTCTACGCGGTCACGGTGGCGAACGGGCAGACGACGATCACCAGCGGCAACATCCAGCAACTCTCGACCGCGCCGTTCATCGCAGCGAAGCTGCCGAACATGCTGACCGCGATCCAGCAGGACACTCCCAACTTCGCGCAGGACACCAGTGGCGCGGCGAACACGATCACGATTTCGCTGTCGCCAACGCCCACCCTGACCAACGGCATGCCTGTCCGCGTAAAGGTCGCCAACTCCAGCACGGGGGCGACGGTGATGAGCATCAACCAAGGGGCCAACATCGCCTGCAAAACGACCAGCGGAGCGGACTTCGGTGTCAACACCGTGGTGGCCAACGGCATTTACACGTTCGTGTACGATGCGAATGGCAATCGTCTGCAGTTGCAGGGTTTCCAAGCCGCCACGGCGACTGGCCTCGTGCCGTCGAACAACCTGAGCGACGTGACCGACCCGGCGCTGGCGCTGGCGAACATCGGCGGAACACTCCCGACAGGTATCGTTTTGCCATTTGAAGGGGCAGAGTCCTCGGTTCCTTCCGGGTGGTTACTGTGTTCAGGAAAAACCATCGGCTCTGCTTCGTCGAATGGCACCGCCCGCGCCAACGCGGACACACAAGCGCTGTTCAACCTGATCTGGAACGACCACACGAACACGACACGCCCCATCTACACAAGCGGCGGGGTGCTGTCCACGCGCGGCGCGAGCGCGGCGGCAGACTGGGCGGCAAACAAAGCGGTCTCGCTGCCCGACGACCGGGGCCGCGTGGATGTGGGCAAAGACGACATGGGCGGCACGGCAGCGAACCGCATCACGAGCGGCGTTTGCGGCCTCGACGGTACGGTGCTCGGCGCGAGCGGTGGCGACCAGCGGTTGCACCAGCACACTCACACGGCGACCGTTACCGACCCGGGCCACGACCACATCGCAGCTGCTTTCAAGCAGGTTCCCGGCGCGTCCGGATCGATGCTCGACAAGTTCCTATCCGACGGCAACGCCACCAACGGCAGCGGCATCCCGAACCCCATGACAGGTTCCAACACCACTGGCGTCACGGTTTCCAACGCCAACGCAGGCGCTGGCTCCAGCCAGAACGTGCAGCCCTCGATGGTTCGCAACCGCATCATCAAACTCTAGCCGGATGTTGCGCGAACTGCGGAATTCGGTTAGCCTTTGTGAGATATTTACATCGAACGGGAGGGGCGGGATGACATCGACCGAACTGCGCACCGCATGACCGCCGTCCGCCGGGATATCACCATCGAGCAAGGGGCCGATTACGACCGGCCTTTCTTCCTAACCGACGACGACGGGGAGATTGACAACCTGACTGGCGTCGAGTTCGTGATGCAGATCCGCACGAACTACGGCGACCCCACGGCGCTGATCACACTTACCTCCGACGACGACACGCTGGTGGTGGATGTGGATGCCGGTACGGTGAGGCCCTTCATCAGCTACGCGGTTACGGCCGCGCTGCTGCCGGGGAGCTACGTTTACGACCTCGTCGCGATCGAGGGCAACGGCAGGGTGCGCCGCCGCCGCCAGGGAACCGTTTACGTCAGCCCGCGGGTAACGGACTATCCGTTGCCGTCCCCATCACCCTCGCCGGCCCCGTCGCCCTCGCCCAGCCCGGCCCCTTCACCCGCGCCGAGCCCGGCCCCGTCGCCGAGCCCGTCACCCGCACCGGAATACGGACAATTCGACTTCTCGACACCCATTAACTCAATGATTATCGCAGCAGCAATGTAAGGATTCGCCTATGACATGGACGCCGACCACTCTCACGCTCAAAGACGCCGACGGTACCGAACAGCCAATCATCGCTTACACCGACGGGACCAAGTTTTCACTCGCCCACCCGCTGCTGGACGACACCGGGGCGATCATCAAGCCCGCCACCCAGGGCACGCTCGCCTCGATCTTGAGCGACATGGCAACAGCAGCAAAGCAAAACGACCTGATTACGCTCCTCACCTCGATAGCTGCGGACGTTGCCGACATCCCCTCTGCACCTGCGACAG
>VFQN01008385.1_pt1 | contig 10485 bp, 7 predicted proteins | sample 3512371 | NCBI WGS metagenome assembly VFQN01 (sample SAMN10412370, study PRJNA504923) | tailings metagenome | isolation source: Replicate 2 from Balatoc abandoned mine | place: Philippines: Itogon, Benguet | collected 2017-08-28 | reverse complement strand
AAAGAAGTACGGGGATTTGATCCAAGTTGTCTATGACGGTCTTGTTGACGCTGAGAAGACTAAGTAAGAAAAGATCTTTGATGATCTGTCCAGTTATTAGATCCGAAGATTTAGATTGTGATAATAGTGTAATAATATTAGGAGTAAGAGCTCCGCAGCATACTCCTCCTCAAACAGTTTTTCCCGCTGCTAGCTCATAGCATTAAAGTTGTAGTTTCTTTTAGTTCTCATTTCATTCCGCGCATTTTTGATGACTGCCTATCTAACAATTTAAAGTGATTGCAAACCGCTTCTTCTACAATGATTCGCAGAGTTGGTGGGTACTCTTACTCACAGCTTAATACCTCTAGAATCGCGATGATTCTCTATATTACTCTGCTCCTGCTTCTAACGGTTTTTGTTAAACAATCGGTTTTCTTCCGAAAATTCGAAAATGAACATCAATCCGATAACAAGGTCCGGCCGTTTAGAAGGTGGTGAGAGGCCGCTTCAAATTTTGATCGCAAAGTTTGATCGCAAAGGCTAAAAAGAGAGCCACAGGGAGAGAGAAGGGGTTGGTGCAGCTGTTTGATGTTTGTGGCTTCATGATCTGGAAATCGATTCTTGTTTTCTAATTTTTTGTTGTCTGTAACAGAAAATTATATGATATGATTTACAATCAATCCTAATACATATTATTTTTACAATTTATTTGCAATCAAACACAACCAACAGTCCTCGTTACTATTCATTAAAATGGATCTTATTACCTCCCATTTAATTCGTAATCGCCCTTGCTCCTTTGGAGCTTACTATTCTATTGTGCAATCCTTGTACAATGAATTCTTTCAGCAATTCATCACTTATGAACGTTTAGTTGAGATCTCTGAACAAGTTCTCCAGACGAACTCTGCAGAAGTTTCCCAATTTTATGCAGGTTTAGTGTATGAAACATGTCTTATTCCAAAGTTTCGTGGGTTTAGGCATGGTGTGGTCTTAGACATGAAGTTATTTGAAGGTCCACAGCGAGAGATGAACTTATTAGAGAAGTATATTCAACCTTTTCATCGAAGAAATATTGAAGTAGGAGGGAAGTTTATGAACTATATTAATACTTTAAAACAGGAAGGTCGTTCATTTCTTTTAAATCGTCAACAACCACGCTTTGAGCAAATCGCTGCTGCTTCTCATCATTCAGTGCCAACAGCTTTGAACATTCCTCAAACAGCTTCATCCTTAAACTTAAACTTTCCCTCTGCAATGCAAACCAATCAGACTTTGATGACTCCTTTAGAAGTTGGTCAAAGAGTCACAAAACCATTAGACTTTGAAAATGACCAATTTATTGCCAAGTTTCTTGCGAGTATTCGTCGCTCTGGAATGGATGTGATCTTCCCACAAAAACTTCATGATAAGGTAAGTTGAATTAATAAATCCCCTTGTTTGACTTTTTTAATGCTTTTTCATCGTAGTTATTACTTGCAATTTACCTTGCAGCGAAGTTACTCGGTCCTTTGACCCATCGCGAATTAATGGAAGCTATTACCATCGTAAAGAATGTGAAAGTCTTAGGAAATGACTTAAATTCCATCTCAAGAACAAAGATGAGAGGATTAGTGACACTTTCTCGTAATGCTCATGGATTAACCGTTGTCGAGAAAGGTGAAGGAGAATCAGAATCTGCAAAATTGTATATCGGGCAAGGAATTGAGGACTTTACAGCATTTAGACAAAGACACGATGCATTCCTTAATTTATGTATTGTACAACGTCATTTATATATTCCTGAAGAATTTAAACCAGAAATTACATGGCCATCCTATGAAAGTCAAGTTGTACGTCATTTTGCTGCATTATCAGTCGATGAATTAACATTAACACAATTCTTTGAGAAAGAGAAAGACCAATTACCACCACGAAGATGTACATCGATTCATACTAGTCCAACCTCATCAGTCGATTCAAACTCATCTCGTGGTCATTACCATCATCATCGTAATTCTTTTTCTAGTTTTAACTCTTCATCTAATGGAATTTAATTAGAAATTCAAAGATTACTAAATGAATGAATGAATGAATGAATGAATGAATGATGTGTCTTGTCGGTCTTCATTCACTGTCTCTTCACGTAGTAAAGTACATGGGGTTCATGTATTACTCGGAAGAAGAAGAATCAAATTAGTTTTGATTTATTTTCTCTCTCATTATAAATGGAAATGTGTCGAATGGTTTTCCTGATTTCCTTATCTTTTTGTTTTTTAATGTTTCGTCATTCGTTAATTGAACTCGAGAGCTCCTTTTGCTTTGTATTGTCTCTTTTTATTTGTTTGTTTTCCTATTTGTTTCCCTCAATTCTATTCCTCCCGATCCAGTGGTTAGATAGTTAATTAATTGCTGATCTAGAAGCATCTTACACGAGAACACATTATGATTATTCCCCCCTTTTAAAAAACACAAGAAAAAATATATAAAAATCCCTCAGTCGAAGTCGGAAAAAAAGAAGAAAGAAAATTTAGCACTTTTTTACACTTTAGTTGGTAGAACAATATTGAAAATAGTCCTTATACATCTTTGTGGATTTGTAAGTCCTTCTTGCCTCTCTTTGTGTGTGTTGTTAAATTAAAAGAAATCTCTAAATAACATAGTGTTGTAAAATAGTGAAAAGTGCCAGATGTGCTGTGCTGTTGTGCTGGGTGAAAGCTGTTTGATTATTTAAGGAAGACATCTCTATCTCTTGGCGCACCTTGGTTATTTCACCAAGGAACTTCAATTACAAGATATTAGAAAGTTTCAAAGGGTTTCCCTTCTGAGGTAGAAAGTTTAATAAGATTTCAACTGGAGAGAAAGGTTCACTGGTGAAGGTGTTCAAAGTTTCTCCTTAATGTTTCTAAAATATCTTTAAGAAATGCTCAAGAAGATCCAACGACGTGCGAGTAGAATAAATTTTCTACAAAAGAAGATAATAATTGTTATAGAAATTGAAAAATGTGAATGGATTGATTATGATGAAAACTTTTACTCGAACAATCATAATAACCATCAAGCTCCTCTTGGTGGTTCCTTATCAAATTTAACTCCAGCTCCCTCGACTTCCTCCATTCCATCGTCATCAGGAACTCCTGTCAGTTCTCCTTTAAATTCACCGCCATCCAGTCAAAATCCACCACCACATGCACTCTCCCCACAAGGACAAGCAGCTTTAAACGCTTTATACAATCATGCCCTAGCTCCATTTTACCCATTATCCATCCCAATCGGATCAATGATGTCACTTTCTATTGATAAAAGTGGTAAATACTTCTCAACAACCGACCAAGAATTAACACTTCATTCATCCATGTTTACAATGGATAATCCATTATATAACCGTGATAGTAAAGAAATCATACCAAAATTAGCAACAATACAATGGAATCATGAAATAATTGAATGTAATGGTACATTATATTATAATCCGAAGATACATCGTTTTCAAGAGAAATTTTTAACAATTAATTTAAAAATGAAGAAAAGACAAGAAAAAGATAAAGAGAAGGAGAAAGAGAAAGAAAATCATCATAATCATCTTCATAATAGCTTATTTAGTGTGGTGACGTCACTTGCAGGTCGAGATCATATTTGTTATACAGTCGGAAGATTCTCTGTTCCTTTGCATGAGATTATACACGAACAACTCATCGCGAACAACACTTCCTTTGAAGCACATTCACAGAGTCACCCTTCCCTTCATTACCGACCATCGATTACTTCTGATCATGCGATGCTTTCCTCTGCTTCTTTAGAGTTTGACAAACGAAGAAGTCAATCATCGAATATTCTCTTCCCTGCTGACACCGTAGAAGATGAAGGAGACTCTGACGAAGCCGTCGGACCACAGAATGACGTTAGTGATACAGAAGATATGGAAAATGAAAGTCTTTTAGAAGGAGTCTATGAATCACTACGAAGTTCTTTCACAACGAATAAAACAGCGCCAACGTCACGTCGGACAAGTAATAACGATGTTAATACCAAAGAAGTGAAAAGTGTTACGATAACATCATGGAATGATATAGAAAAGAGAATACGAATATCATTAACTGAACAACCTAATATTATACTACACGGAAGAATATTAATTAAATTCCTATCTGATCCAACCACTGCTGATCATTCTTCTTCTCATTTGAATAAAATTGATAATTATTTACCAAAGTTCATGTTATTAAGACAAGCTGATAATAGTGATCACGAAGATGAGAATGACTATGAGGAGAAAGAGAGAAAGAGAAGAGAAAAAGAACGAGAACGAGAAAGAGAGACAGGAGGGGGAGGAGTCTATCAAATTCTCGATGAAGATCATTTATTTGATCATCATCATGAGCATGACGAGGATGACAGTGATGATGATGGTTATGATCATCTGTCAACGATTTCATCATTAACATCGAGTACATCACCTCATGGTGCTCGAAGGAAACGATTAATAACAGATATCTTTACCGGGATACCTGGTTCTAATAGCTCCTCCTTCCTTCATCATCAGAAGCTGTCAGCTTCCTTCCCGACCCAGTTTTTTAAGAAAGTCAAAGAAAGACTTCACACTCCGAGAAGTTCGAATAATGCCCCACCAGCTGTCTTAGAGAAACACATTAGTCTTGAAAGTAATAATAGTAGTGATAGCAGTCAGTATGGACCGACTTCATACCCTCAACCGAGTATTAAGAGTAATATTGGATCTACTCAGAAGATAAGGAAACCTAGCGTCATTATGTCAGATGAAGCACAAAGAAGAAGTCAAAGCCATCGCAGTCTTTCTCCTATTTTAAATAAAGAAATCACTCAAGAGAATGAAAGGAAAGAAGAAAGTTCTCTTTCATCCATAATTAATCCAAGAGAGAAGATGACAAAGGTCTGGGTAAGTCTCTTAACTCTCCTATCGTTCTGTCTTTAGTGCTAATACCTTTTCCTTTTCAATAGTTTCAAATTGAGGATTATTATTTAACCCATGATGGTATTGCTCTACTAATTGTTACGATCATTGCTTTGATTGTAGTTGCAGAATTTGTGAGAAGAAATTTCACGATTACCCCACCACCAACGCCATCGTCGTCATCATCATTCATATTACCGATAGAGGCAGAGTTGATGGCTTAACAATATAAAACAAGATGAAGACATTTCTTCATTTATTGATTCCCCTAGCTTTAATCTGCTTTTCTTTTCTTTTCGTTTCTCTTCTCTTCTCTTCTCTTCTATTTCTTCTGAATCGCTTTTCTCGTTCATTCATTGGTTAATAATTATCTAATAAATATAATAGTTTATAATAAATATATAATAATATATATAAATATAATAGTTTATTGTGTTACTACCTCAGCTCTTAGAAGTATTCATATAGGATAGCTTTTTCTTCTATTGATGCTGATAATTCTGTTTAGGTTTTTTTTTTGATTTCGTCTCTTCTTCTTCTTCTCTTCTCTTCGCTCTCTTCTTATCTTTTTGTATTCTTATTGTTTTTGTCTTTTTTTTTTCCTCCTTCTTCTCCTTCTTTTCTTCCTCTTTTTATAATCAAATTAATGTGAGATCACGAAGATTGTTCATCTATCACGTTCATCGTATAGAACAATTCGAAACGATCTTCTTCGTTACTATTACTGAAAATTTCAAAATATAAAATTTGATGAAGTATTTAAAGATGAAAGAGTCTCACGGTTCTCTTCACCATCCCATATCTTCATCATCAAGGCTATCCGCTTGAATGATTTTCAATCGAGGAACATTAGCTAAACTACTATAATCCTTAACTCCTCTACAATTATCAATCGTTACAATACTAACCTTCGCTAAACTATTAACATTTGTAACATCTGGACATTGTCTCAATTCCACACATCGATTCCTTCCTAATCCACTGACATCTCTTAAGCTATTCAGATTGATGAGTCTAACAGTGGGAATATCTTCTAATCCTCTGATCTCTGCAAGGAAACCTGTATTTTGGATGGTTAATGACTGAAGATGGCGAAAGAATGCGATAGTCCCATCCTCTATCATCATGGAGATAGCAAATGAAAATCTTTCCATGGTAAAGTCCCTTGTCTCGGCGAAGAGATCTGGATCTTCTAATTCTTGGCCAAATTTATAAGCGAATTCTAAGAAATGTAATTTATAATTTCTTAACGGAATAATCTCTTCTGCTTTTGTTTTCCCATCGGTAACTGTCTTTATGGATGTTCCTGTCACCTCTGTTTCTGTGATAGTTACCGTTGCGATGGTTAGATCATAAACATCTTTGAGAACTGAAAGGTTTTGAATCCGATGATGTGGTCCTATTTTAACTCTTCTGACATTCTTTAAAGGACCTACATCTGTTACGAGCATACAAGCATTCATTTCAACAGACTTCGCGTCGCGTAATACACTGACATCTGTGATATCACAGAATGCTAGACTGACGTGAGGGATTCCAGTGAGAACATCATATCCGATCAGCTGCGGCGCACACATCCCAATAGAGAGGCGATGATGATCACCTAATCCTCTTATATCTTTCACCTTCTCACATTCTTGTATTGATAAATCATAAACTCCATGGAGCACAGATACGTCTACCACTTCAATGCAGTTAGCGATGTGGACGACACGAATCCCTTGTAAACTACTCAAATTAGACAGCTTGGGGCAATCAATCAAACAAATTCGGCTTTGGTTTGCTCTGCTCAACATAGAAACGTCAGAGAGGTTCGAGCAGGATTGGAAGGAGAGATCTGGTACGGTTTTTAGTGGGGTAATGTCATCCAGCACCTCACAGTTACGAAGAACTAACTTGGAGAGACGCGATAAGTTGGTAACATCTTTGATTTGAGGACAGTTTTCAAGTCTGAGAGTCGTAACACCTGTTGGGAGGGGAGGGAATACCGGATTTTCCTTGCTCTCTTCATTTAATGGATCAACCATAATAAATTCTGAAAAATTGTTTGGATTTATTGCATCGTAAAAAGTCCCACGAATTTTAGAATCATGATAGATTTTAATTTGCTTCCATCCATTCTCCACCTTACTTAAGAGGAAAGATCTAAACTCTTCATTATTTTGATAATGTGCACTTGCTTCTTTATTTAATGGAAAATACACAGTACGTCTTTTCAAATCAGCAAAATCCTGCTTAGAAGAATTGACTAAATAATGATAATCATCATTCGACAGAAATGTTTTCAGATAAATTATGATTGCTTCAGGAAGTTTAGAACACAACATCTTTCATCCACCCACAATACAATGTTGCACAATTCTACCTCATATCTTGTCTCTCGAAAAAACAAAAATCCGAAAAATCCGAATAATTTTTCAGTTTCCGTTAACGTTTACGTTTCAAGATTTAATAAGGAAATGCTTAATAGAGTCGTTTCAATGTTTATTTATTGAGAGATTTGAATTATTTATCATCATGGAACAAGATCTGTTTGCAGTGAAATTCAAAGAAGATGGTGAATTATGTTCGAAATTAATTGGTGTATCCTCTTGTCGTTTTAAGGAAAATTTTGTTGTGACAGGAGGACTTGCGAATGGTGGTGGAAATGGTGCTGCTTTACAATTGCAATTACTCAATTTAACAACGATTCGATGGAAGTGTCAAGCTTTTCCCAGTTTTCCCAATCGATATTACCATTCAAGTGTAAATGTGCATGATCGTATCTATCTGTTAGGTGGATTTAATGTGATTAACGATGTCCCTTATTCGCCGCTATTAGTTGTCACTGAAAGTCGATTTGGATTGAAAATTAATCGGATTGATCCGAATATAATAGAAGCCGAAGGAAGTGTTAATACCTTTAATAAAGAATGGCTGAGTCTAGGTGGAAGCATCGCTCAAAGGATGGGGAAGGATGAAGATAAAATCGTTCTCTTTGGTGGAACCAGTCAGAATAACCTCACTTTTAGCAATGAAGTGATCCTACTAATACCGTCAAAGACCGTCCTATCACAAATTGATGTCAAACTCGTCCCAATCGAAAGTAATAAACCTGATCCGAGAGCTTACCACACCGCTGGTACCATAACTCCGACGTTACTTCTGATCCATGGAGGAAGAACAAAGAATCACGAGGTTTTCAATGATTTCTGGATTTTAGATCTTGGAGAAATTGTTAACATCGATCCAAATCTAGTACCTGTTGAAGCTCCTCCAGAGAAAGGGAAAGGTGGGAAATCAGCAAAATCCAAAGAACCTGTGCAGAAACCTCCTTCTGGCTATTGGTTTAAGTTAAATACTGATACGTTCCCATCAGTTGTCCTTCCTCGCTTCCAACACACCTCTATTATTGCTCCCAGTGAAAATAATGATGGAGGTTATTCGTTATTCGTGTTTGGCGGGATTAATAAAGAAGGAAGTCTGTCACTCGACACAATTACTCGAATTGATCTTCATGAAGATGCTACCACGAAATATTCCATTAAGAATGTTGAAGATATTCAAGCACCGATTGTAAATGATCCCATCAATCAAAGGATTATCTCAAAAGAAAGTATTTCATCGTTCACCTCCTCTCTGTTAACAATACAAGATACCTTCCCCGATAACAACAATAACAACGGCAATGGGAATGGTAGTCTTGGTATTATCATCTATGGTGGATTTAGACAATTATTAGATCAAAACAAATCAACCAATACAAGCACTTTCTGGTCAGAGAAATACAACATCACCTATCTATTAGCAATGAATCAGAACCTTTATACACGAGAATGGAAACAATTAAGAAAGAAAATACAACTGTCTAATCAGCATATACCAGAGTTATATATCCCAGACATTAACGAGGATAATAATGGCAATGGATTAACACGGATTCAATATGAGAATGGTGACGTTTACCTCGGACAAGTGATCGAAACATTAGAAGAAGGAGGAGGAGGAGAAGGAGTAAAGAAAGCTATCATAACTGATGAAGGTGTTCGTATTGGTTTTGAAACTGATATACGTCATGGGAAAGGTAAAATGTCTTATGCGAATGGTGATATCTATGAGGTAAGTGTGTGGTACACGAATACTCTGTTATGATGTTATTTTTGATTGGTTGTTATAATATAGGGATCTTGGGATGATAACCTTCGTCAAGGACCAGGTCGAATGACATACTCTAATAACAACCTCAAAGTCGATGGTAAAGCAATCACCACACTGCTGACCTATGAAGGATCGTTCTTCGAAGATAAGAAACATGGGAAAGGGAAGTTAAGCGACGAAGGAGGGATCTTCATCTATCAAGGAGTCTTCCAAAATGACGTCTTTCAAGGGACTGGAGAGCTTAAACTCGAATCATCTGATGTTTATAATGGTTTATTTGAGAATAACCTTCGTCACGGTCGTGGTGAGATTAAGAATGACGTCACGGGTTATCGGATCGTTGGTAACTGGGTAAATGACGTCTATCAAGATGGGGAAGTTGAAAATTACCCGATCATCTCCTTTAATCCAGTGAATCGATTAACTATCAAAGGTTATTACTCTGGTACCATGCATGATGGTAAACCTAGTGGAGTTCAAGGGAATTGCCTCTATGAAGATGGTAGTAGGTATACCGGTGATTGGAAATCAGGGAAGAAGAATGGTTATGGTGAATTTTCCTTCTCCTCTGGTGATAGATATGATGGTAAATGGGTTGGTGATAAACGTTGTGGTTATGGTAAACTCTTCTCTAAGATTAATCCAGAGTATGAAGGACAATGGGATGATGATCGTCCTCATGGTCATGGTGTCATGTTCTATCATGATCGTACTTATTTTATTGGAGAGTTTGTGAAAGGTTTGAAGGAAGGTGTCGGACAACTCTTTCGCTATGATCAAAGAGGTAGTGGAGAAGGAGGAGGTAGTGGTGGTGGGTTTACCGCTACCTTACATCCAGGTAATACTGTCTCCTTAGAAGAAGCGAAAGACCTCATAGTTCAACAAGGATTGTGGTTAAATGATCATTTCGTTCGTTGATTTGCTTTCATTCTTTCTCTCTTGATATTAGATATGATATATGGTATGTGGTTTTTGCTTTGATGTGTGTCGTGTGTATTGTTTGTCGTGGTTTATATCGGAAGGGTTATAGTAGCAGGATTATTCATGTGTGTCGATATCTATTTTATAATAACATAACATAACATAACAATACCACCAAACAAGAGATAAGAAATAGATAAATACTGTATTATAGTGTTTATAGGTTAGGAAATATACTTTGTTTTTTGTGTGATATGATTGCTTCGATCTCGATTGCATCAGAGAGATAGAGATCGAAATAGAAAATGAGAAAGAAGAAGAAGAAGAGCAAAAACCATCACTGAAAACTGCTATAGCACGACTATACTAGACTAGATTATATATACAATGCGAACAAAAGACATCTATAAATGAATAAAAACCTGTCAAAGAAAGAAACAGGTGAACTCAAACCAAAACCAATAAATAACAATTCCTATAGTACTACTACTACTACTACTACTACTACTACTACTACTACTACTACTACTACTACT
>VFQN01008384.1_pt1 | contig 10487 bp, 8 predicted proteins | sample 3512371 | NCBI WGS metagenome assembly VFQN01 (sample SAMN10412370, study PRJNA504923) | tailings metagenome | isolation source: Replicate 2 from Balatoc abandoned mine | place: Philippines: Itogon, Benguet | collected 2017-08-28 | reverse complement strand
TTTGGCCAAGGCCGAATTTATCCCTCCGATGGAAGTAGGTCAAGATATGTGGATTCAGTACGAATTTGAATCGCCCCAAACGTTTAAGGCATTTGCGATTGCTGGCGCGATAGAAGGTGCCCTGAGCGAATTTAGAGGAAACCCCGAAAACCGTAGCTTAAAAGTAAGCGATGATGGGGTCAATTTTCGAGAAATTGCTAAAGTATCAGGCAGTACCGTGCCTTTCAATACGGTAGCTTTTGTACCTACAACGGCCAAATATTGGCGAATCGCGATAAAAACACTCCCGCCCGCGGGAAATCCGTTTGGGGGTCTAATGGGCAACCCCAGCGCTCCTGCCAAATCGGACGGGGTACACGTAGCCGAATTTGTGCTCTACAATACCGCCCGCATTGATCAAGTAGAAGACAAAGCAGGGTTTTCGCCGTGGCGAGAAAATGGTAAAATAAGTACAGGCAGCGTAGCCGATGCTATTCCTACGGAAGATGTAGTGGATGTGACCTCAAAAATGAGTGCAGATGGCACGTTGAACTGGACTGCGCCCGCAGGAACTTGGACGGTTATCCGCCTGGGGTATTCACTGACGGGCCGTCAAAACCATCCCGCCTCGCCTGAAGCAACGGGCTTGGAAGTAGATAAATTGGATAAAGAAGCCGTCAGAAAATACATCAACACCTATCTGGATATGTACAAAGATGCCACGGGTGGTATGATGGGGGCTAAAGGCTTACAATACATGGTGTTGGATAGCTACGAAGCTGGCCACATGAACTGGACCAAAGCATTTCCTGAAGAATTTCAGAAAAGACGCGGATACAGTATCGTGCCTTGGATGCCCGTACTGACGGGACGAATCGTCAAAAATGAAGAAGCTAGTGAAAAGTTTTTGTGGGATTTTAGAAAGACCATCGGGGAGCTCATTGCCGAAAATCACTATGATGTCATTGGCGAAGAGTTGAACAAAAGAGGCATGAAACGCTACACGGAGTCGCACGAAGGGGGGCGTATTTATTTGGCCGATGGCATGGATGTCAAACGTAACTCCGAGATTCCGATGTCGGCTATGTGGACACCAGGCAGTCTGGCAGGAGGGGCCGACGAAGAGGTTCGCAGCGAAGCTGACATCAGAGAATCAGCATCGGTTGCCAATATTTATGGAAAGCCGTTTGTGGCCGCCGAATCTATGACCTCCGTAGGTAAACCTTTTCAGGAATATCCCGAACGCCTCAAACGTACGGCCGATTTGGAGATGGCTTCAGGCCTGAACCGTTTTGTGATTCATACGTCTGTTCATCAGCCACTTGATGATAAAAAACCTGGGTTTTCTCTGGGACCATTTGGCCAGTATTTCACCCGCCAAGAAACCTGGGCCGAAGCAGGCGGTAAGGCGTGGATGTCGTATTTAGGGCGTAGCTGTTACATACTCCAACAGGGTCGTAACGTGGCTGATATTTTATATTACTATGGTGAAAACAATAATATCACGTGGATTAGTCGCGAAAAACTCCCCGTCATTCCGTTGGGCTACGAGTATGATTTTGCCAATTCATCGGCCCTCATCAACGCCATTCAGGTAAAAAATGGGAAATTGGTGGCTCAAAGTGGCAATACGTACAGTTTGTTGGTGCTCGACGAAACCGCCAAATACATGACCTTGCCCGTGTTGAAAAAACTACGTGATTTGGTAAAAGCAGGTGCGAAGGTAGCGGGTACAAAGCCCGAACAGTCGCCAAGTTTGGCCGACAATCAGAGCGAGTTTCAAGCCATCGTCAACGAGGTTTGGGGTAGCCCCAACGTCTTGAAAGGCTCCGTGGCCGAGGCGTTGAAGGTGCAGAACGTGAGCGAAGATGTGATTATTAGCAAAGCGCAAAACAAGATTCTGTATCGTCATCGTCAGGCAGCCGACCAAGATATTTATTGGCTCAACAACCGCAGTGCAAATGCAACTCCGGCCGAAGTGAGTTTCCGGGTAACGGGCAAAGTGCCCGAACTCTGGAATGCCCAAACTGGCAAAACCGAAAAAGTAAGTTATCAAATCAAAGAAGGCCGCACTATTGTTCCGCTAAACTTTGAATCTTGGGATGCTTTCTTTGTCATTTTTAAAGAAAAGACAACAGCCAATAGTTATATTAAACCTGCCACCAAAGAAACGACATTGACCCCGATTTCAAGCCCTTGGAAAGTGAGTTTTAATGATAAAAATGTGGCGTTTGACAAGCTTATTTCTTGGACAGAGAATACCGATGTCGATGTTAAATATTTCTCGGGAACCGCGAGTTATGAAAATACTTTCAAAGTAACATCTGTTGACAAAGCGGCTAAATATGTCGTTGATTTAGGCGACGTCAAAAACATCGCCGAAGTGGTTGTCAATGGTAAAAATGTGGGTACTGCTTGGAAGACGCCGTTTAAGTTGGACATTACCGAAGCAATAAAAGCAGGTGACAATGCCATTCGGGTCAATGTCACAAACACTTGGGTAAACCGACTCGTTGGGGATGCCCAGCCTGATGTCAAACAAAAGACAACTTTTACGACAATGCCTTTTTATCGCAAAGACTCACCGTTGGTGCCTTCGGGGATTCTTGGCGAGGTGAAGGTGAATGTGGTGAAGTAATATTTTTATGCCTTTGCAGGTGTTTTTATCTGCAAAGGCATAAAAGTATCCGTGATTATTACTTGCGTAATCTATACTCCAATGGCGACATCCCCATGCGCTGCTTAAAAAGTCTCGTAAAATGCTGGGGGTATTTATAGCCTATTTCGTAGGCGATTTCGCTGATGGATTTGTTGGAATCAAAAATCTTTTCTTGGGCAAGGTCAATCACTTTGGCTTGTATGTATTCTAATGCAGATTTGCCCGTTTCTTTCTTTACCAAATCGCCAAAATAGTTAGCTGATAGATTCAGTTTTTCGGCACAATAGGCTACCGAGGGCAAACCCACGAGTTGGGGCTGGTTAGATTCAAAATATTCATTCAGTAAGTTCTCAAATCGTGCCAAAATATCTTTGTTTATGTTTTCTCGGGTAATAAACTGACGGTCAAAGAAACGAATACAGTAGTTGAGAAATAACTCAATGTTGCTCACTATCAACATTTTGCTGTGCTTGTCGATGCCACGTTCTAACTCTTCTTTTATTTTTTTGAAGCATTCCAAAACAATCTGCCGTTCTCGCTCCGAAATGTGCAAGGCTTCATTGACATCGTAAGAGAAAAAACCGTATTCCTTGATTGTTCTACCCAAGGATGTGCCACGAATAAAGTCAGGATGAAACACCAAGGCCCAGCCCGTGGGCTGTACCAGTATTTGGTCGGGTAAATTAAATCCAAAAACCTGCTCTGGAGCAATGAAAATCAACGTCTCATCTTGATAATCGTATTGATTGCGTCCGTAGGTCATTTCTTCGCATTTTACATCTTTCAAAAAAATAACATATATCTCTGAAAGATATTTATTGGCCTGAATTTTCACCGATTTTGATTGGTCAAGTACACTTACCAAAGGATGCAAAGTTTCTTGTCCTCTACGAGAATTAAACTGCGTGACGCTTGCTAGTTTTTCGATTTTCTCCATGATTTCTAAATGCTATTGATTCAAAAATACGATAAATAGTCAATGCTTTTTGGGTAGCGTTTCTAAATCGGTAAAAATGGTAAATGATACCGTAATACGGGTATGAGTCTAATTAAAAAATAGAAAGAACTTTGTCCGTCAGATAATGATAATCAATTAAAAATGAACGGCATAAGCAGCCCCAACGACTGATTTTTAAAATAATGAGAAAACTCCTCCTGTTTTGTATTTTGTTTCCCCTTTATTCTGCTTTTACCCAAACGGTAGATACCACCCAAGCGCCCAGTTTTTTTAGCGGCCAAATCACCGCTACCAACAATGGGATTTCGCTCGTGCCCAACTTCTCTTTAAACAAGCCTGCAGCCTTGTTTGATTTGTCGATGGGAAAAGGACGCCTGAGCTTCGATCCAATGTTCCGCTTTGGTTTAGATGGAAAACCTTGGACGTTTGTTTTTTGGTTTAGGTACAAGTTGATTGCCAATAAAAAATTCTCGATGGGAATAGGTGCTCACCCTGCATTTTTGTTTAGGGCCGAAACCGTTACTGTCAATGGTATCAGCAAAGAATTGACGACCGCCCAACGGTATGTAGCTTGGGAAGCCAGCCCCACTTACCATTTGAACAAGAAGGTAGGGCTGGGGTTATATTATTTAGGTTCGCATGGATTGACCAAGGATTTAATTCAATATGGTCATTTTGTGGCAATAAAGGCAATCATTTCAAATCTTAAGCTAACAAATCAACTCAATTTTTCATTTGTTCCGCAGTTTTATTACTTAAAACAAGACCAAGCCGCAGGAACGTATTTCAATGCAAGTTTAGGCTTGGCAAAGACTCATTTACCTGTTTCTATTTCAGCAAATATTAGTAAAACTATTAAATCTGAAATTAAGGGAAGAGACTTTTTGTGGAGTATTGGGTTGGTTTATAACATTAATAACAAATACTTTAAAAATAAATAATGGCATTGTGTACGTTTCTACCGATGTTAGTGTTTCCTCCCCCCCAGCAAATTAATTGTTTGATTTTCGTAATTATTGCTTTGAATTGTGTTCAAAAGAATACCCACCAATCTCCTAATTTTGTGGTGTAAAAGCTGCGTTTTTAGGCGTGCTTTGACGGCCCATAAATTTTGCGATTGAAAATACTGGCAAAAGCAAAGGGCACCATTTTAAGACTGCCTTGGTTTACCATAAACGGTGGCAGATTAGGAACTTGTCAAGGACTTCAAGCTCCGTCACTTTCGTTTTTTTGAAAAATTCACCTAACGCAAGCTTGAATGAACTTAGAGGTAACGGCAGTTAATCAAAATAAACGTTCATTGTTAATTTTGATTTTGGGCTTACTTTCGGCCATTGGCCCATTTTCGATTGATACCTATTTGTCGGGCTTCCCCAGTATAGCGGCCGATTTGAAAGTGACAGTGGAAGATGTTTCTTACTCATTATCCAGTTTTTTTATCGGTATTTCGGTAGGCCAATTAATCTACGGCCCCTTGCTAGACCGTTTTGGTCGCAAAACACCTTTGACCATCGGTCTGGTCATTTACTTTTTTGCATCGATAGGTTGTGCCGTGGCTACTTCAATCGAGCTGCTGATTGCATTACGCTTCTTACAAGCCTTGGGCGGTTGTGTGGGCATGGTTGCGCCGAGGGCCATTGTGAGAGATAGTTTCCCCATCCAGGAAAGTGTCAAAATATTTTCTACTTTGATTCTCATCCTTGGGGTATCGCCCATTATTGCGCCCACCGTTGGGAGTTATATGATTAGCGCGTGGGGTTGGCATTCAGTGTTTTGGCTGCAAGGGGTTATGGGCTTATTGTTATTGTTGGCCGTAGTGTTTGTCTTGGCCGAAAGTAAACAACCTGACGCTTCTGTTTCGCTATTGCCAAAGCACATTATTCCAAGTTTTGTAAATATTTTCACTAATCCCCAGTTCTTTACGTATGCGGTTGCGGGTTCAATGGTAGCGGGTGGGGTGTATGCCTATTTGTCGGGGTCACCTTTTGTGTTTATGAAGATTTTTAAAGTAACCGAACAGCAATACGGCTGGATTTTTGGGTTGCTGGCGGGGGGGCTGATTCTTAGTAGCCAACTAAATAATTTATTACTTCGCAGATACCACTCTGAGCAGATTATTAAGGCCGCGTTGTTGATTCAAACCACACTAGGCATCATTCTGTGTAGTTTGAGCTTTTTTAACTGGCTCAATTTATACAACTCTATCTCGCTCATCTTTTTGTTTCTGTGCTGTCAAGGGTTTAGTTTTCCCAACTCTTCAGCACTCTCTTTGGCCCCTTTTTCAAAAGAAGCAGGCAGAGCATCGGCGCTGTTGGGGGCTTTGCAAATGGGCCTTGCGTCGCTGGCAGCGGCGCTCGTGAGCGTATTAAGCAACGGAACCAGCTTACCTATGACTGGCGTAATGGCGGGCTGTGCCCTGACTGGATTGACAATTTTTGGCGTCGGCCGTTGGATTATCCGAGGTAAAAACAAACAAGCCTTGAGTAGTTGAGAAAATACGTTCAAAATCATTTTGTCGAAGTGCTGAGTTGTTGAAAATCAGCGCTTTTTACGGGTGTTTTATTGTTTGATTTTTGTAAGTTTTGATTTGAAAAGTGTTAAAATATGGCACGAAGTGCTGCTACTTTTGCAGCAACAAAAATTTTCAAAATAGGACTAATGATTTATTCTTTTACAAAAAACATCCTCCAAAAGATAATTCTGACACTTTTCCTTACAATTACCCTTCAAATTTCCTTTGCACAAGATACCGATAGTACCTCAAAAATTATCAATTTCAGAGGAGCTACCAGCCTAACCAATAATGGATTTTCGTTTATTCCGGCTTTTTCGCTAGGAAAACCCGCCGCTATTTTTAACTTTAACATCAATGGTGGTAAACGGTTTAGTTTCGAGCCAGAGTTTCGTTTTGCCCTAAAAGATGGGCGTCCCTGGTCATTTATTTTTATTTGGCGCTATAAAATCATCAACCAAAATCGCTTTCAAGCCTCCATTGGCACTCACTTTCCTGCCGTGCCGTTTCGGGTGCTTGCGTATGAAACAACCCCCGACGTTAAAAATACTTTGGCGGTTTCGAGGGTGATTCCAGTTGAGTATACTTCCAATTTTATGATCAATAAAAACAACAGCATCAACTTATTTAGTTTATACGCCAAAGGCGTTAGCGATGATGCCACCAATCATACCGCTTTGGTTTCTTTGAGGGCTGTTTCCACTATTTCAATTAATAAAAACCTCTCATTTCGAATCAATCCGCAATTGTTTTATCTTAAATTAGATGAGAAAGATGGTTATTATTTTGCCTCAAATTTTACCCTTTTATCGAAAAAAACGCCGTTTTATCTTGGTTCAACCATCAATAAACCAATTAAAACTAACATTGCAGGGAAATCATTCGATTGGAACATAAGTTTGGGTTATTCGTTGGATAGACAACTGATAATAAAAAAATAAATGATGGAAAAGTCGGAAACCTTGCAAGATTTTTATAATCGAAAATTTGAATGGATACCTGAAAATCTGAGTAAAGATATTGGTCATGTAAATATGTTTCGGTTGCCGCATCCTGCCAATAAACCAGTGCCGTATCGCCGACGTGACTTCTTTAAAGTTACGCTCTGTCGAGGGGGTAGTCGTATCCATTATGCAGACAAGGTTTTTTCATTCGAGAAGCAGGCACTTGTTTTTTCAAACCCATTTATTCCCTACAAATGGGAGCATATAAATGAGGAAGTATCTGGGTTTTATGTGATATTCAATACTGTTTTTTTTAACCAATTTGGCAATCTGATTCAGTATGAGGTGTTTCAGCCAACGGGTACGCACGTTTTTGAATTAGACGATGCTCAATTTGAGCATCTATGCGGGATTTATGAAAAAATGGAAGCTGAACTCACTTCTGAATACATTCATAAGTACGATGCCATCAGAAACTTGATATACGAGTTGATTCATTATGCCATGAAAACGCGTCCATCGACGCGCATTGAGCAGCTTCCTATCAATGCCTCACAGCGAATCTACTGGTTGTTTTTGGAACTACTCGAAAGACAGTTCCCGATTGACGAAAACCATACCGAAATTAAGCTAAGAACCGCCTCCGATTTTGCTGACCAGTTGAATGTTCACGTCAACCACCTCAACCGCGCGGTAAGAGAGACCAGTGGTAAAACTACCTCAAATCTAATTGCCGAACGGCTTTTACGAGAAGCCAAAATCATGCTTAAGCAAAGTAAATGGAACGTGTCCGAAATTGCATTTTCTTTGGGTTTTACGGAAGTGACTTATTTTAATAATTTCTTTAAAAAGCACACGGAAATGAGCCCTGTAAAGTTTCGGAATGCTTAATATTTATAGCTGATTAGGCCATTTTACATTATCTATCGGTTTAAAACTAAATGATAGCAACAATGAAAAAGAGAATACTGGGAAAAGATTTGGAAGTTTCAGCTATTGGGTTGGGTTGTATGGGAATGAGTTTTGGCTATGGCCCAGCGGGCGAAAAATCAGAAATGATAAAAGTGATTCGGGCGGCGGTAGAGCAAGGCGTTACTTTTTTCGATACTGCAGAGGTGTATGGTCCTTATACCAATGAAGAATTAGTTGGCGAAGCCTTAGCTCCATTCAAAGGAGAAGCTGTGATTGCTACAAAATTCGGGTTTAATTTTGTAGATGGAAAAATGGCTGGCGTAAACTCGCGCCCCGAAAACATCCGAAAAGTAGCCGAAGAATCAATGAAAAGGCTCAAAATTGAGGTAATTGATTTGTTTTACCAACACCGGGTTGACCCCAATGTGCCCATCGAAGAGGTAGCTGGTACGGTAAAAGACTTGATTCAAGAAGGAAAGGTAAAACATTTTGGTCTTTCGGAAGCTGGAGCAACCACCATTCGCAAAGCCCATGCTATACAGCCCATAACGGCCTTACAATCAGAATATTCGCTTTGGACGCGCCAACACGAAAATGAAATCATTCCTACTATTGAAGAACTAGGCATCGGCTTTGTTCCTTTCAGTCCGCTTGGAAAAGGATTTTTGGCAGGAAAAATAGACGAAAACACCACCTTTGCCGAAGGTGACATTCGTAATATTTTGCCAAGATATACCCAAGAAGCACGCGTCTCTAACAAAGCTTTATTGGGTGTTATCGAACGGTTTGCTCAAGAAAAAGAGGCAACAAACGCTCAAATTGCAATAGCGTGGGTATTAGCGCAAAAACCGTGGATTGTGCCTATTCCTGGTACTACCAAATTGCACCGTTTGACAGAAAACAACGCGGCGGTTAATGTCACTTTTACCGCTTCAGAATTGGCTGAGTTAACCGCAGCTTCTGAAGAAGTAAAGGTGATGGGGACCAGATACACGGACGCCATGGAGAAAAGTACAGGATTGTAAACTGTATTTTTAAAACTAAGCTTTTATCATCGAAAATCCGTGGGGGCTTACGTATGATTTACTAAGTTTGGTGTTTTCACCGCAGGGCCCCGTACCCTTGCTTATCTTCAAACTGAGAAGGGTTGGCGGAGAGAACACCACCAATGGTATAGAGTAAAAAAATGGTGAATAATCTTCATCTCACTTCTTAAACCGATATAAATAGGGGGCTTTATTGGCCGCCCCCGTAAATTTCTTTTCGAGGCGTTCTAATACGTTTAATTCCAAAATCATTTTTTGAAAGTTGGTACGGACGAATGTTTTTTCACAAATGGCTTCATATACTTCCTGAACCTCTTTCATCGTAAATGTTTCTGGAAGCAAATTAAACGCATTTATCTTTTCGTCGAGGTGGCTTTGTAGCGTTTTTAGGGCTTCATCGACGATATCGCTGTGGTCCATAATCATCCTTGGTAATTCATGAATGCTGTACCATTCTATGGATTCATCCAAATCTGTTTTTTGTGGTACAACCTTGTTGATGTCCACCAATGCATAGTACCCTATCGAAATAAACCGCTTCGTAAACCAATCGTATTCTTGTTGAGCTTCATTTTTTACACTTAATTTATCGAAGTTAAAGGCAATCAATTCATCAAGAAAGGGCTTATTGGTTCTACTTGCTTTGCCAAACACCCGAAATTGCTCCAAATAAATATCTTGGATGCCGGTGCGATCGCGCAAAATGCGCTCGGCGGCCTGGTCTATGTCTTCTTCTTGATACACGAACCCACTAGGTAGCGCCCAAAAGTCACCCTTGAAATTGATTTTAGGAATCAAGACTTTGAGTTGTTGCTCATGGTAGCCAAAAATCACGCAATCAATTGAGACTTGGGAAATATAGTTTTGTTGACTTGGATTCTTCATAAATGGATATTATAACCACAATGGTCTGTTGTGATGTGCAAATTTGTGCATTTAGCCACGCTGAATCTACGATTTGTCGTGTTTTATAAAATGCCCAATCAATGAAGGAAAAACAGCCTCAATTATAATTGCATTGCAAAGGTATATAATTGAATAAAAATTATTGTATAAAAAATATACAATAATAAAACTTTGTTTACCTTTGTCTTGTCAATCACTAATAATCAGCCTTTTGTGTAAGCATTAATCTTTATGGCGATGAGAAAAATACAATTTTATCTTTTGGTAACTTTTCTTGCTTATTTCCCTTTTCCTGGCTTTGTACGAGAAACTTTTGCGCAAAACAAACTCAATCTGACGCAAATGGGCCTGATTGGAAAGGTTGACGAACGGTACCAATCATTTAACGTGGAGATGTGTGAGGTGATTGGCGGGGATTTTTGGATACCTTATGAGTTAATAGATTCGGTAAGAAAACATTCTAATAAAAAGGGAATTGATGCCCTCAAATGGAAAATCGAGCCCATCAATTTGTCTCAGAAAAAGCTACGTAATTTGGCGTCTGCCGTAGGGCTAATTTATGTGAGGGTAA
>VFQN01008383.1_pt1 | contig 10487 bp, 9 predicted proteins | sample 3512371 | NCBI WGS metagenome assembly VFQN01 (sample SAMN10412370, study PRJNA504923) | tailings metagenome | isolation source: Replicate 2 from Balatoc abandoned mine | place: Philippines: Itogon, Benguet | collected 2017-08-28 | reverse complement strand
CTTGGCGGCCTCGTCCTCGACGATCGCCTCGACCACGACCTCGCGGTCGGCGACGGCGTCGAGGTCGGTCTCGACCCTGATCCGGGAGAGGACCTCGGAGGCCGAGGGAATCTTGCCCTTGGCCTCGGCGCGCTCCAGCGACTTCTCCAGCCGGCCGAGCGCGGCCTTGGCGGCCTCGTCGCTCGACTCGATGACGACGACGTCCTGTCCGGCCCGGGCGCTGACCTCGGCGATGCCGGATCCCATCAGACCGCCACCGACGACTGCCACGTTCTTCATGTGTCTCCCTCTCCTGGTGTCCGCCTCCGATTCCACCAGTGCCGACGGGGTGACCGCGTGGCGGGGTCGCCCTGTGGGACGCGCCGCGCCGCCCGGCGGTCCCGCCAAGCGCCGACCGTGGCGTCCACGTCGCGCGGCATGGTGATCAGCGGCGGACCTTGCGGCAGTTGGTAGCGCGCCCTGATCACCCGCTCGTTGAAGTCCTCGACCGTACGGCGTACCTCGTCCTCGGCGACGATCTCGTCGAGCCGGGCGTCGAGCTCGGCGTCCTCCTTGCGCAGCGCCAGGCTGGGCGGGAGGACGGAGATCTGCTCCCGCTCGACGAGCTGCTTGAGCCACCACTCCGGGTCGTGCTCGGCGCCGAGTCCCTCGATCGGCTTGCCAGCGCCGGGCAGGTCCTCGAAGTCACCGCGCGCGATCGCCTGCTGCACCTGGAGGTCGACCCACGTCTGTTGCTGCTGGATCCGCGCGCGGGCCGCGGCCCGGCTCGACGCCCGGTCGGGATCGCGCTCCTGCGGCATCGCTCCAGCGTACGACCGCTACCGCAGCAGCGGTGTCGGCTCCTCGGCCACCTGCTTCGGCAGCATCGTCAAGGCGACAGCGGCCAGCAGGGCGGCGACGGCGCACACCGCCCACACCGTCAGGTAGCCCGACAGCGCTGCGTGACCCTCCTCCGGACCTTCGAGCGAGCCGGTCGCCGACAGGGCGATCGCGAACACGGCGGAGGCGATGGCTCCGCCGACGGTCTTGGTCGCGTTGGTCATGCCGGTCGCGAAGCCGGTGCGCTCCGCCGGTGCCGCCGCCGCGGCCGCGGCGGGCAGGGCTGCGACCAGCGCGCCGGAGCCGAGACCGATGACGGCCATGTTCGTCAAGGCCTGGCTGGTGGAGTCGTGGAAGGGCAGCCACATGCCGTAGCCGATGGCGATGAGCACCGAGGAGCCGACGAGAGCGCCACGCGGTCCGAGGGCCCGGCTGGTCAGCGGGAGCGAGAAGGCGCCGATCGCCATGAAGATGACGTAGACGCCGATCAGCGTCGACACGAAGCCCGCGCTCGCACCGAGGCCGTAGCCGGCGACGTCGGGGTCGGTGCGAGCGAAGGTCGACAGCGGAATCTGGGCGCCGAGCACCGACATGCCGAAGAGGAACGCGGTCAGCTGGATCGGCCACTGGCCGGGAGTGCGCAGCAGGCGTACGTCGACGATCGGCTGCTCCTGGCGCAGTTCGTAGCGCGCGAACGGCACCTGGAGCGCGAGGCCGGCGACGACCAGCAGCCACGCGGCGACGCTGTCGATGCCGTCGAGCCGCACCACGATCAGGCCGCCCATCACCAGGCCGAGCGAGGCGGTCAGCAGGCCGAGGCCGGTCCAGTCGAGGCCGCCGGTCGAGGTGCCCTCCAGGTCCTCGATCCCGAACCAGATCACGACGAGCACGACGGTGGTGACGATCGCCGGCAGGGCGAGGAGGAACGTCATCGACGTCGCCTCGACCAGCGCGCCGCTGGTGAGCGCGCCGATGATGACGGCGAGCTCGAGGGCGCCGACCAGGATGCCGGCGGCGCGGCGGGTCAGGACGTGCTGACGGCCGGTGCCCGCCGTCCGCCGATGGATGATCGCGACCTCGAGGGGCAGCCAGACGACGTACGCGCCCTGGAGCGCCGCGCCGATCAGGAACGTCGTGAAGCCCGGCGCCAGCGCCATGACCCAGGAGCCGGCGGCCGTGACAGCGGTCGAGAGCAGCAGCACCTTCTTGTGGCCGACGATGTCGCCGAGGCGCGCGAGCGGCGGCACGACGAGCGCGGAGACGATGAGCTGGGCGGCCTCGAACCAGTTCAGGTCGGCGTCGCTGATGCCGAGGTGGTCGGCGATGTCGCTGAAGATCGGCGTGTAGTAGCCCTGGAGCACGCCGCTGGCGATCTCGACGCAGACGAGGAAGCCGACGATCGCGAAGAGGCCGCCGGCGGCCTGGCCCGCCGGAGACCTCGGCGAGGTCGGGGTCGTGGGAGTCGCCATCAGTCGGGGATCCTCTCGATGAGGCACTGGTACCACCGCACACCGTCGACGAAGGCGTCGACCCCGAGGTGCTCGTCGTAGGAGTGGATCGACTCGCGCTGCGCCTTCGTCATCCGGAACGGGGCGAACCGGTAGACCCGGGAGCAGATCGCGGTGAAGAACCGTGCGTCGGTGGCGGCCATCATGACGTACGGCGCGGCGATCGCGTCGGGAAAGACCTCGGTGATCGTGGACTCGATCAGACCGAACGCCTCGTCGTCGAGGTACGGCGAGATCGGGCTCGGCTCGTTCTCGTCGACGACCTCCACCTGCACCTGGTCGTCGCCGATCGTCTTGCGCACGTGGTCGAGCACGCCTGACACGGTGTCGCCGACCATGATCCGGATGTTGACCCCCGCCCGGGCGGTGGAGGCGATCACGTTGATCGCCGGCGAGCCGGACAGCGTCGTGATCGCGAACGTCGTCCGGGTCATCGCTGCCGGCTCGGGGCCGGCCGCGATGAGGGCGCGGGTGAGCAACGGGCGCAGCCGGGCGGCGTTGGCCATCAGCGGCTTGAGCGCCGCCGACGCGTGCGGCGCCATCCGGCGCAGCAGCTCGAGCGTCGGGTCCGGCACGCTCGCGCCCATCTGGTGCCGATCCAGCCGGGCGAGCGCCTTGGCCAGCCGGACGGTGGGTCCGTTGCGAGCGGGTGTGGACGCATGGCCGCCGCGGCCGTCGACCCGCAGCTCGAGCGAGGTCACGCCCTTCTCGGTCACGCCGACGACGCCGATCGGGACCGCGACACCCGGGAAGGCCTCGGCGGCGACGGCGCCGCCCTCGTCCATGACGAACCAGGGCTGGACGCCGCGCCTGCGCAGCTCCTCGACCGCCAGCGGCGCGGCCGTGCCGGAGACCTCTTCGTTGCAGCCGAAGGACAGCCAGATGTCCTGGGCGGGGACGAAGTCCGCCTCGAGCAGGGTCTCGACGGCCTCGCAGATCGCCACCGCCTGACCCTTGTCGTCGAGGGTGCCGCGGCCCCAAATCGCGCCGTCGTGGATCTCGGCTCCGAACGCCGGATAGCGCCACGGCGCGCCGTCGTCGACGGGCACGACGTCGAGGTGGGCCATCAGCACGACCGGTCGCTCGGCGCTGCGCCCGGGCCAGTGGAAGAGCAGCCCGTGGGTGTCGATCCGGGTGAGCTCCAGGCGCTCGTGGAGCACCGGGAACTGGCGCTCCATCTCGGCCAGCAGCGCGTCGAACCCGGCTGTGTCCACCAGGCTCCAGTCCGGGTAGGAGACGGTCGGGATCCGGATCAGGGCCTGGAGCTTCTCGACGGCGCGGTGCTGCGTCACGTGCGCACGGTACGACACTAATCGGGTCTCGGATGCGAGACCCGAGCGGGTCGGCGGTCGTTGACCGGGAGCCGCTACGCCGATGGACTGGCCTGGTGTCCCCAGCGCCCTCGATGCACGACGTCCGCGAGGGGCTTGCGGGCGCGCCGGCGCGGCGAGCCCGCGGCTCCCTCGTCGGCGGCCGGATGGCCGATGGTCACCACGCCGACGGGGTCGAAGTCGTCGTGGATCCCGAACGCCGCGCGTACGGCGTCCTGCCGGTCGGTCGGAACCCCGATGAAGCACGACGCCAGCCCGGCGTCGGTCGCGGTCTGCAGGATCAGCAACGCGGCCATCGCGGTGTCCATGTCCCAGAACGGCTTGGGCCAGCGCGCCTCGTCCCGGTCGGTCCAGCCCTTGTCGGGCTCGGCGTACCGGCGGAGGTAGGCGGCCTTGCTGGAGCACGGCAGGATGACGACGGGCGCCTTCATCATCCCGGTCAGCCACTGGTCCGGGTCGTCGATGTCCTCGGCGGTCGCCTCCCAGTAGCGGCGGACGTCGTCCGGGGTGTCGAGCACGAGGAACGCCCAGCCCTGGCTGAAGCCCGCGTTGGGGGCGCGGGTCGCGTTGTGCAGCGCGCGCTCGACGATCTCGGGGTCGACCGGATCCGTCGAGTAGTTGCGGACCATCTTGCGGTGGCGGACGACGTCCTGGAACTCCATGGTTGGCAAGAGTAGGAGCACAGCTGTGCCTGACGACTTCGAGCGGATGTGGCGCGACCTCGCCCCCGTCGGACGGTCGGCCGCTTCCGGCGGCTACCACCGCTCACCGTTCACGACGCCGGAGCGCGAACTCGCGGCCTGGTTCGAGGAGCAGTGCGTTGCGCGCGGGCTGCGGGTCGAGACCGACGTCTTCGGCAACACCGTGGGCTGGTGGGACGTCGGCGCCGGCCCCGCTCTCCTCACCGGCTCGCACCTCGACTCGGTGCCCGACGGCGGCGCGTACGACGGTCCGCTCGGCGTGGTCTCGGGGCTGGCGGCGATCGACCTGATGCGAGCGCGGGGTGTGGTGCCGTCGCGGCCGATCGGGGTCTCGGTGTTCGTCGAGGAGGAGGGTTCGCGGTTCGGGCTCGCGTGCCTGGGCTCGCGCCTGGCGACCGGGGCGGTGTCGTGGGAGTCCGCCCGGGCGTTGCGTGACCGTGACGGCGTCCCCTTCGGTGATGTCGTCGCGGGTGGATCCTCGGCGCTGCTGGACGGGGTCGGCGCGTTCGTCGAGCTGCACGTCGAGCAGGGTCGCGACCTCGTCGACCGGGGCGCGGCCGTCGGGGTGGCGCGCGAGATCTGGCCGCACGGGCGCTACCGCTTCGACTTCACCGGGGCGGCCAACCACGCCGGGACGACCCGGATGGAGGATCGCCAGGACCCGATGCTCACCTACGCGATGACCGCGCTCGCGGCCAACAAGCAGGCGCGCCTCGCCGGCCAGCGTGCGACGTTCGGCCGGGTCGCGGTCGAACCCAACGGCACCAACGCCGTACCGTCCCGGGTCACCGCCTGGCTGGACGCGCGGTGCTCGACGGACGACGCCCTGGCCGCCCTGGTCGCCGAGGTGACCCGTCAGGGGTCCCAGCGGGCCGAGCGCGACGGCACGTCGCTGGCGGTGACCGCGGAGTCGGTGTCGGCGTCGGTCGCCTTCTCCCCCTCGCTCGCGGCCGAGGTCGCCGCCGACCACGAGGGCGGCGAGTGGCCGGTGATCCCGACCCAGGCCGGCCACGACGCCGGGATCCTCTCGGCCGCCGGCATCCCCGCCGCGATGCTCTTCGTGCGCAACCCGACCGGCGTCTCCCACTCGCCGGCCGAGCATGCCGAGATCGCCGACTGCTTGGTGGGTGTCTCCGCCCTGGCCGAGACGCTGGAGAGGCTCACCCGGTGAGCACCTACCTCCTCGAACGGGCCTGGGTCGAGGGCGCCGTCCGCGACGACGTACTGGTGGAGATCGAGAACGGCCGGTTCACACGGGTGTCGCCACGAAACTCACGCCTGGACGACAGAGTTTCATCGTCCCAGCGTGAGTTTCGTCGGCCGGCCGATGAAACTCCCCGCCTGGCCGGCCTCACCATCCCCGGACTGGTCAACGACCACAGCCACGCCTTCCACCGCGCGCTGCGCGGGCGCACCCAGCGGGAGCGGGGGACGTTCTGGACCTGGCGCGAGCAGATGTACGCCGTGGCCGAGCGGCTGACGCCGGACACCTACTTCGCACTCGCCCGCGCGACCTTCCGCGAGCTGGTGGCGGCCGGCTACGTCTCGGTCTCCGAGTTCCACTACGTGCACGACCCGGAGCCGGGGATGGGCGAGGCGCTGCGGTCGGCTGCGGCCGAGGCCGGCATTCGGATCACCCTGCTCGACACCTGCTACGTCAGCAGTGGGTTCGGTGCCCCGCCCGAGGGCGTTCAGCGGCGCTACAGCGACGGCACCGCATTGCGCTGGGCCGAGCGCGTCGGCGACGGCCCCGCCGCGATCCACTCCGTGCGGGCGGTGCCGCGCGACCAGCTGCGCGTCTTCCGCGGCCGGGCGCCGCTGCATGTCCACCTCTCCGAGCAGCAGCGCGAGAACGACGAGTGCCTCGCGGCGTACGGCGTCACGCCGACCCGGCTGCTCCACGACGAGGGGCTGCTCGGCCCCGGGACGACGGTCGTGCACGCCACCCACCTGACCGACCAGGACATCGAGCTGCTCGGCAGCACGCGCACCAACGTCTGCCTCACGCCGACGACCGAGCGCGACCTCGCCGACGGCATCGGACCGGCGCGCCGGTTGCACGAGGCCGGCTGCCGGATCAGCATCGGGAGCGACAGCCACGCGGTCATCGACCCGTTCGAGGAGCTGCGCGGCCTCGAGATGCACGAGCGGCTGGCGACGCAGGAGCGCGGGCACTGGTCCGCGGCGGAGCTGCTCGCGATCGGGACCGACACTCAGATCCGCGTCGGCGACCGGGCCGACTTCGTCACCATCGACACGACGAGTCCGCGCACCGCCGGCACCGGCGCCGACGAGAGCTCCGCGGTCTTCGCGGCGACCGGAGCCGACGTCATCCACGTCGTGATCGGCGGCGAGCGCGTCTACACCAGCACGGACGACGAGGCGATCGGGCGCGAGCTCGACACAGCGATGGGAGCCCTGTGGCCACGACCCTGATCACCAACATCGGCGAGCTCTTCACCAGCGATCCGGAGGGCCCGCTCACGATCGCGGGCGCCGCCCTCGTCGTCGACGGCACCCAGGTCGCCTGGGTCGGCCGGGCTGCGGAGGCCCCCGACGCCGACGAGCTGGTCGACGTCGGTGGCCGTGCGGTGATCCCCGGGTTCGTCGACTCCCACTCCCACCTCGTCTTCGCCGGCGACCGCGCCGAGGAGTTCGCCGCGCGCATGGCGGGCACGCCGTACGCCGCCGGCGGCATCCGCACCACCGTCGCCGCCACCCGGGCCGCGACCGACGAGCAGCTCACCAGCCACGTCGCCCGGCTGGTCGCTGAAATGCGCTGCCAGGGCACCACGACCGTCGAGATCAAGAGCGGCTACGGCCTGACCGTCCACGACGAGGCGCGCTCGCTCGCCGTCGCTCGCCAGTTCACCGAGGAGACGACCTACCTCGGCGCCCACGTCGTGCCCGGCGGCACCACGCCGGAGGAGTACGTCGCCCTGGTCACCGGTCCGATGCTCGACGCTGCGAAGGAGCACGCGCGCTGGATCGACGTCTTCTGCGAGCGCGGCGCGTTCGACGCCGACCAGGCCCGGGCGATCCTCGCGGCGGGCGAGGCCGCCGGCCTCCGAGGTCGGCTGCACGCCAACCAGCTCACCTACGGCGACGGCGTGCGCCTCGCCGCGGAGCTCGGACTGGTCGCGGTCGACCACTGCACCTACCTCAGCGACGCGGACGTCGCCGCCCTCCGCGACAGCGGCACGATCGCGACGCTGCTTCCGGGGGTGGAGTTCTCCACCAAGCAGCCCTACCCCGACACCCGCCGCCTCCTCGACGCTGGCGTCGACGTCGCGCTCGCGAGCGACTGCAATCCCGGCTCCTGCTTCACGAGCTCGATCCCGCTCTGCATCGCCCTCGCTGTGCGCGAGATGGGCATGACGCCCGCCGAGGCGGTGCACGCCGCGACGTACGTCGGCGCCCGGGCGCTCGACCGGGACGACGTCGGCGCCCTGGTGCCCGGCCGCCGCGCCGACCTGGTCGTGCTCGACGCCCCCAGTCACCTGCACCTGGCCTACCGGCCGGGCGTCCCGCTGGTCGCGGCCACCTGGGTGGGCGGCCGCCCCGTCTGACCCCGCCCCGACCTGCGTCACCCCGCCAGGGCTGCCCAGGCTGAGTCGGGGTCGGGCATGGCGGCGATCTCGTCCCGGACCCGCTCCGCCGCCACGCGGTACGCCGGATCGCCCACGACGGCGCTGACGGCCGCCGCGATCGACTCGACGGCGTAGTCCTCGGGAGCGACGAGTACACCCGCGCCAGCTCGGACGAGCAGCGCGGCGTTCTCCGGCTGATCGGTCCCGCGCGGCAGCGCGACCTGCGGTACGCCGTACGCGAGACCGCCGAGCATCGTGCCCGACCCGCTGTGGGAGACCAGGAGGTCCGCCCGCGCGAGCACGGCGGCCTGGGGGACGAACTCGGCGACCACCGCGTTCGGGGGGAGCGGTCCGAGCGCTGCCGCGTCGAGCGGACGTCCGGTCGTGGCCACCACGGCTCCGTCGTACCCGGCGAGCCCGCGGAGGCCGGTGGCGAAGTCGGAGGCGTCCGCGTTCTTGACGGTGCCGAGCGTGAAGTAGGCGACGGGGCCCTCCGCCGCGAGGACCTCGGCGACCTGAGCCGGAAGTGGGGCGTCCTCGCCGGCGTCGGGTCGGACAGCGACCGTGGCCGCCCAGGGCCGAGGCCCGTCGGGCTGCAACGACGGTGGGCAGAGGTCCACGGCCCGCTCGGCGGCGAGCCTCTCCCACAGCCCGGGATCGCCGATCGCCGCGCCCGCGGCCGTGATCAGCGGAGCGTACATCGAGAGCATCGGCCCGATGCCGTGCACGACCCCCGCGACTCCGAGGCGACCGGCCAGCATCGATCCCGCTGGCTCCAGCACCTCGTGCACGATGACGTCGGGCCGCCACCCCGCAGTCAGGTCGGCGAGGTCCTCGAGCCGGGAGAGGGCAGGCGTGCCGAACAGCGCCACCACCCCGGCGAGCATCTTCTGCTCCTCCGGCACGGCCGGGTCCGCCCACACCACGTCGTGCGCGGCCCAGGCGGCCTCCCACGTCGGACCCACCGCGTGGACGTCCAGGCCGCGGGCGAACAGGGGTCCGACCAGGTCCGGCCCGGTGGCGATCCGGACGTCGTGACCGGCCCGCTCCGCCGCCCGGACCATCGGGAGCATCGGGAGCGCGTGCCCGTACGCCGGGCACGAGGTGAAGAGCACCTTCCCCATACCGAACACGGTGGCACCTCGCCGGCCCGGCGTACACCCGCGGCGTGGCCCCACCTCAGCCTCAGACGCCTGAGGTGGGAAGCCGGGCCCCGAGATAGGGCACTCTCCCGATGTGCCGGGCTACCTCAGAGGACGAGCCTCATGGTCATCACCGATCACCTGAGGAGCCGATCATGTACGAGAGCAGCATCAACCGGGACCTGCTGAAGAGCGAGCTGGACTACCGCATCGAGCGGATCCGCGGCGACCTGGCCGGACGCCGTCGTCGCCGGCGGGGCACCCGGGGAGGAGACGCCGGAGGCAGCGGCTGGCCGACCCGCTGAGCGGGCAGGCCGAAATGACCGCGCCCGAAATGACTGCGCCCGAAATGACTGCGCAGCACACAACCCAACACGAGACACTGTCCGGTGTGGCCACCAACACCAGCCGGACCCTGGTCGGTCGAGACGCCGAGCTGGCGGAGGTCGCTTCGCTGCTCGGCGTCCGATCGTCTCCGGACCGCAGCGCGCCGGAGGGCGAGCCGACGGCCGTCCTCCTCTCCGGTGACGCCGGTGTCGGCAAGACCCGGCTGCTGACCGAGCTGCGCGACGTGGCCTTCACCGAGGGCTGGCAGGTCGTCGCCGGCCACTGCCTCGACTTCGGCGATAGCGCCCTGCCCTACCTCCCGTTCTCGGAGGTGCTCAGCCGCATCGGCGCCGACCTCCCCGCGACCGTCGACGAGGTCGCGGTCCAGCACCCCGCCCTGGCTCGGCTCCAGCCGGGGCGCCGCATGCTCGGCAGCCGGTCGGGCCACGATCGCGACGAGAGCGCTGCCCTCGACCGGGCCGATCTCTTCGAGGCGATGCACGCGCTGCTCGAAGCTGCTGCCGCCAAGGCCCCGCTCCTCCTGGTGATCGAGGACGCCCACTGGGCCGACCAGTCCACCCGCGACATGCTCAGCTTCCTCTTCACCCGGCCGTTCGGCGGCCCGGTCGCGATCGTCGCCTCGTACCGCTCCGACGACCTGCACCGCCGCCACCCGCTGCGCCGCCAGGTCGCCGAGTGGTCCCGGCTCCGTGGCGTGCACCGGGTGGGGCTCGCCCCGCTCTCCGACGACGCGGTGCGCAGCCTCATCGCCGAGCTCGTGCCTGAGGGCCTGCCGGCCAAGGATCGGGCCGACATCGTCGACCGCGCCGATGGCAACGCGTTCGTCGTCGAGGAGCTCACCAGCGCCGCGGCCGGGCCGAACCGGTGGGTGCCGGCCGACCTCGCCGACGTGCTCCTCGTCCGGCTCGACCGTCTCGACGACCCGGCTCGTGACACGGTCCGGGCGGCGAGTGTCGCCGGCCGCCAGGTCGCCCACGAGCTCCTCGCCGCGGTCGTCGAGCTCGACGACGCCGAGCTCGACGAAGCGCTGCGCAAGGCCGTCGAGATG
>VFQN01008382.1_pt1 | contig 10487 bp, 14 predicted proteins | sample 3512371 | NCBI WGS metagenome assembly VFQN01 (sample SAMN10412370, study PRJNA504923) | tailings metagenome | isolation source: Replicate 2 from Balatoc abandoned mine | place: Philippines: Itogon, Benguet | collected 2017-08-28 | reverse complement strand
GGAAACCCCGTGTCCTTGATTGCCGGGACCAGCTCTGTTTCCCGAGCGGGACAGGGCTGGGCTCTGGAAGGGGACCAAAACTGTAAATCCATACATACATACGAGCAGGTGACACATTGGTAATGGACCCCATGGTCACAAGGTAGCTGCTTGGCAGTCACAACCCTATCCACCAGTCCGCCCTGCACGGTGTAAGGCACTGCAAAATATCAGTGTGTGAAAGTCAACATTCATCCCTTCTAAGCAGTGTTAGTGATTTCGTGTGTGCACATGCCCTGTTGCCCCATCAGGCAGGGGGGGCGCCTGAAGCTGCCGTTGCGCTGTTGCGCGCCATGCCTTCCCCCTGCCTAGCTAGTGCAGGGCACTGTGGCCCTGAGCGACACGCACTGGACGGGAGGCAAGCAAATGGGTGGTTATTCCGCCGCGCTGTCTCCAGTACCCATGAGCCAACAGCCATGGCTGCTGCGGAACTTACCCCCGCGACGGAGAAGCCGCCAGCTGCCAAGCGCACCGCCCGCCAGCCACCCCGTATGACTAGGCGCCTGCACCGGGCCCCCGTGTTCAAGGGTGTTGTCACGGAAAATAACCATGCGAGTCACTCAACGGCAACACTGTCCCGATGCTAAGGTTGCCGATAGCGTCCTCAGTCCCCTTTGCTGCAAGGCCACGCCGTGCACTTAAGCTTAAAGCGGGGTCCTATGTTTCAGTGGTGCCGTGTGTGTCCAACCCCGCATCCGCTAACACACAAGACCCTCGCACGGCCCCATGTCTACGGTTCCACATGCCCTCGCCCCCCCACCCCTATCCCCTACCCGCAGCCCCTGCCCTCGGGCTCAGGCTCCCGCGCTCACCCGTCCCTCAGCTCGACCGCCAGCTCCCTGCCCGACGCGCTCCGCAGCACCCTGCAGCGCCGCCAGCGCGGTCCCTGGGACGGCACCGTACGGCAGGGCACCGCAGCCCAGCAGCTCCAGGAAGGGATGGGCGCGCAGCATTGCTGCGGCGTCACCGTCGTACAGCGCCTTGGCCAGGTGCGTGAGGGCCTAGCGGGCGTACGGCAGTAGGGCCAGGTTGGTTGGGGCCGGGTGGGTAAGCGGCCACGTGGGGTCAGGCGGGCGGGCCGTGTAAGGGCACGTGGCACCTGGCGGGTGTGCCAACGGTGTGTGGCTCGGCCTATCGTTTAGGTGTCAAAGCACGTGACTGACGGTCTCTATGGGCAGCTTCTACGGTCAATTGTTCCCGGCCTGTCCAGCATGTGATCGGCCCTTTCCGCCCCCAGTTCAGCAGTTCAAGACCACGGGTCAAGACCCAGGGCCTGTAATGCGGTGACTTGCGCTTCAGCCCTGGGTCATGTCGACGCACAAGAGCGAGTCTCCACCAGAACGCCAGCGCGCATTGGTGCGTGGATACTTGTACCGTACATTGGCCTGCCGCCTGCGCCGGTACCCGCTACTTGGACCGCGGCTTCGCGCCATGCACCTGAAACCCCCATCACCTCGGCCCACCGAACCCCTCTTCCGCACCACCTTGTCCGTTGGCAGGATGAGCACGCCCCGCCTGAGGCCCGCCATCCGGGCATCCAGCAGGGGCAGCAGGCAGCCTTGCTCGGGTTTGGATCTAGACTGGTTCAAATCGCAGCACGCAGGAGCGCGAATGAAAGCAGTGGTGGTGCATTCACTCTGTACCAGGCTTCCGCCGTACCGTAGGTGGCGAAGACATTAACCTGCATTAATGCATGCGCAGGACGCCAAGCGGCCGGGCCAGAGCCTACTTCGCTGTCGGCGGAGCAGGAGAGCAGACCTGGGCATCGGGCAACAACCCACTGCATAACGAGCTGAAGCAGAAGCATGCCCGGCTGCTGTCCGTTGCCTCTCTTGCGTATTCACTGCGTATTCATTACCGTGAGACCGCACGACCGCCGGGGTTTTGTCGCGCTGCCTTACTCCTGCCGCCAGTCCTGCAGCATACACAGGGGTGCAGCAGGGGAGCTGGGGTGCAGTGCCTCGCCCCCGCATCCCCGCCCGCAACCCCGTGCCAGCTGAGCCGTCAGAGAGACAGTCTGCGTTCGTTTTGTTCAGTGCGGACACGCAACATCTTGGAGGTCCGCAGGGACAGCCCTTCCTTGCGCATGTCGTACAAACCGGCACCAGTGGGCACGAGGGGCTATCAGGCGCGTCTGCCCCAGTCGGTCGGTGCTGACCATAATTTACATGCCCGGGAGAATACAGTAACTTGCCACTATGGCCCGCAACGACCGCTATGGCGGCAGGGCCGTCTTCGTAGGCAACCTTCCGATCGACGTCCGCGAAAAGGAGCTCGATGAAATCTTTTACAAGGTGAAATGTCTGACCAAAAGTCCTCATATGCCCTGGCAGAGCTATGCTGACTGGAGCTTGGTGTCTGCCTCTGCAGTTTGGGCGCATCCGCATGATCGACATTAAGAAGCCGTCTCGCCCGCCTGGCTTTGCCTTCATCGAGTTCGATAGCCCATCGTAAGCAACCTCCTGGAGCGGCCACAGTGGTGACCCTCCATGCCTACACGATCCCTTTCGAGTAACTGCCAGATAGCCACTTGTGGCAATCAACCTTACCACTTAAGGCAGCGAGTTACTCCTGTTCAGACATCAAGGATGCGGGTTGGCAGCCCAGCTGTGCAACCGTTTCGGGAGGTCGGGACCATCTCCTTTGGTTCTTATCCTAGCGAAGCAAGCTTGCACTTATTACTTGACATGCAGATCCGCTGAGGAGGCCGCACGCCGTCGCAATGGCTACGAGTTTGCCAACCTGCGCATGCGCGTGGAAATTGCCCGCGGAGGCGACGGGGCCGCGGTAAACCAACCCTTGCGCACTGGTTACCGCCCTATCCGCAACACCATGGGCTACCGGCTGTACGTGAAGGGCCTCCCACGGACGGCTAGCTGGCAAGACCTCAAGGTGTGTGGGGGGTGTCGGTTCTGGCCCACGGTTGTGCCCATGGGAGCAGTGCCCTTCACTTGACCTGCCTGCTCCCCCTACCCTACTCGCTGCACGCCTGACGCTCGTAAGCAGGTCTTCTTCACGCACGTCAGCACCAGTGCCGCATATTAATTGTACCCAGGTGTACCCAACCTGTCATACCCCAGCTGCCTCGCATCGCGCTCCCCTCCCGGCCTCACCCCACCGCCAGGACTTTGTGCGCCGCGTGTGCAAGCCGCTGTACACGGAGGTGTTCAAGGACGAGCGCGATAACGTGTATGGCGTGGTGGAGTTCGAGACGCGCGACGACATGAAGGTGGGGCACAGGCCCGCGCTGCGGCTGTGCGCTTTGCATCATAGCTGCCTGGGCACACGGAGGACGCGCAGGGGCCGAGGCCGTGGTAGTCAGGCCCAGGGCCGCCCTTGCCAACTTATAGCTCATGCAGTCCGGATCGCGTCGGCCTCCGCGAGCATGCATGCTGGCCCGTCGGGTCTGGAGGCGGCCCGCATCGGCACGCTGCGCTCCCGTCCTGCATGCGGTCCTTGCCGCTCAACCTGCAACCGCAGTCTGCCAGAGTGCACAGATATCCAGCACGCCAGGACACCCATGTCGCTGCCCTCGCGCGCTCCAACCCCCAGGCCGCCGTGCGCAAGCTGGACGACAGCGAGTTCTCCAACCCCTTCGACAAGGGCGTGTACGTGCGGCTGGTGGAGGAGCTGGACGACAGGGGCGGCCGCGACAGGGACCGGGACCGCGACAGGGAGCGTGACCGGGACAGGGAGCGGGAGCGGGAGCGCGGCCGCTCGCGCAGCCCGCGGCGCGAGCGCGAGCGCGACCGGGACGAGCGCAAGCGCTCCAAGAGCAAGAGCAGGTGGGTCAGGCGGTGGAGGGGTTCTGGGTTGTGGAAGGCGCCAGAGCGGGATCACGATGGGGTTCAGCCATTGGCAGGGGAACGTGTTTGGGCAGGATGAGACGGGCATGGGGCCGGGTGAAGGAGCCAGCGCATACAGCAAGCTAGTGTGCGTGGCCTGGGCACACCCCTTCCACCTTGGGTGCTCACTCCCTCTAAGCTGCACCAAGCGGTTTGCGACAAGGATGAGGGACCAGGCACAACTGGAGCTTATTCGGCGCAGTGAAGAGCATGGAAGCAACTGTGTACCAGCCTTGATGCACGCCGCGTCGTGGCGGCGGGGAGTACCTCGGGTGCTGGCTGCTCTCTGGCTCCCTGGCTCTGGCCTAGCTCTGGTTCTGGCGCTGGCTTTAGCTGGTGGTGGGGCGCCCGGCCAAGCGGGTGCTGCGAGCTGCATGCGAGAGCGGGCGCAAGGGCTAGGGGCGCGCCGAGGGGCGCTGGAGGTCCACGCGTGCTGGGGCTACAAGTGGCGTGAAGCGGGGCCGCCCGCACTGGTCTTTCACCCTTGGCGTGGCTTAGCTGGCGAGGGGCGACACTGCCTACCCCGCCGGGTTCCCTGCTCCTGGCCGCCGCGGTTGCGGTGCCGCTGCTGGTGCTGGTGGTGCTGCTGTGGGCCTGTGGACTCTGGCCCGCCGTGCGCGGGGCGCGAGCGGGTGCGGGAGCTGCTAGCTGGGCTGTGGCTGGTTGCTGTCTGGGCGGCGCGCGGGCGACCCGCGTGGGGCGCGCAGCCGCTGGCGTGGTGCTCTGTGGCAACACACCAGTGAGGCGTCTGGAGGCGCTAGGTTCCCAGGTTGTCACGTGCGGGGTGCGGGGCAGGAGCAGGATGACGTAATGACCGACAGGCATAGCAAAGTATGACCGCACTGCATGAGCGTTGTGCCCTCCGAGACGCATGCGCCACACGCCTGCACCGTGCACCGGTGGCCGCACGCCGTGACCTCCGGTTCCTCCGGCTCCCGGGCTGCCCCTCCCCTCCCCTGCCCTCTCTCCCCACGCCGCCATGCAGGTCGCGCTCCCGCAGCCGCTCCCGCTCCCCCGCACGCAGCAAGAGCAAGAGCCGCAGCAGGTGAGCCACAGCCTTGCGCATCATCACAGCACACACATTGAGCGGGCAGCCTAAAGCACCTGCTCTATACACCACCAGGCAGGTATCCCGCACCAGGCAGGTATCCCGCATATAGGGTAAGCTGGCAGGGCAGGCGCGGTGTGCAGTGGGCATTGACGCCCTACTACGCCATGCTGAACATGCCAAAATGAGCTCGCGTTCTTGTGTCTATCTAACCCTGCGTTCGCCGCCCTTGTCCACGGCCCCAGGTCCCGCTCGCCCGCCAAGTCCAAGAGCCGCTCCCGCTCCCGCACGCGCAGCCGCTCCCGCAGCCGCAGCCCCGCAGCCGACAACGGCCGGGACGGCGGGGACCGCGAGGCCTCGCCGCGGCCCGCTGACGACTGAGGCAGCGGGTGACTCACGTCGGGCTGTCGGTGTGCTGAGGGCGTGTAGTGCCGTAAGAGGGCCGCTGCTGCGTTGGGGAAAGCCTACTGGGTGCTGCTGTGCTGTGGGTGCTGGCTGAGCACTCGGTGGCGGTGGGTGGCGGAGGCGTGTGCGTCCTCGGCACGCGGCGGCGCGGCGTGCACTGTTGTTTGGATGGTGTAGTGAGCTGCGACGTAAGCCTATCATAAGCTCGTTGGAGCATGCCTTGCATGTTTTTGTTGACGGGGTGCGTTCATTTGTGGTTTTTTGCGACTGCCTTGTTGGGTGTGTTGCATTTCGGGTTGCTGGTATTGGTGCTTTGTCCCGGCAGCACGCACAGTATCTTCTCTGGGGCGTCCAGCGGCTGTCTAGGTAGGCGCCCAGAAAGCATGCCGGGCATGTCCCGTAGTCCTCCTGTATGTTGGTTCTGGCGTGTCACTGGACGCCTTTACACTCATGTAAGAGCCGTTGGTCCGAGATGCCACGTGGACGCAGCATACCGTACCGGTATTCATGCCGATGGTACTGCATAGGATTTGCGTGCCGCATCACCGAGTCCAGCAACACACAGGCGAGCCCCCAGCGTTGCCTTCCGGCTAGTCGCAGCCGTCGTTACGTCCCCCGATGCCGTGGGCCCACTACACACCAGATGAGCACCAAGTAGCCACGCTTAGCAACCATCCTGCACACCGTGCATGTCCGCACAGCTTCACACCAGCATCCCTGTTGCAGAGCCAACTCCTTACTGTGCGCCTCGCTTCATGAATCAAGTGCTGAGCTCAGAATCCGCTCCTGCTAAGAAAGGAAGACATGAGAAAGAATGCGCTGTAGGAAGACGTACGGCATCAGAGCACATCTGCGCCGTGCAGGGCGCTCTGCCAATGAATGCACTAGTGCAGCCTGGGCCTTCGCAAAGGAACCAAGCGGCATGGTCTAAAACACTACCGGTAGAGAGATAAAGAGGTAAATGCGCCCAACATGGGGCAGAAGTCTGCACAGAGCGTGCAAGAACAGTGCTGAGAGACAGCTAAGCCATGCCACGAGCTGGCAACCAGTGCATGTCCGAAATGTTTAGCAGCAGGCTGTGCACTCCACTAGCAAGGGGCCGCCTGGTCGTGCCCCGAGGTCACACGGCCCACGGGACGAGTGCAGCCAGGTGTAGCAGCCGCGGATGACGCGTGCTGCTGCTTCACATCCAGTAATCCACCTGGCGGACGCCCGCTGGTCCTGGAAAGCGACTGTGTGAGGCCGTCGGCGTGCCAGGCGTGCTGCCCCGGCACGGTACCCCAACGTAGCGCACCCACAGGCGCGCACGCGGCAAGGGCGGCGGCCGCATGTGTAGGCACCTCCCCAGCGCACGTGCCGTGCCGTACGCCATAACCCACGTGTGTAGCCCTCACGAGTCAGTGGGCAGCAGCACCTGGTCGATGATGTGGAGGACGGCCTGTGGGCAGGGGAGCATGGAGTGGGTGTGTGGTGTGTTGGGAACTGCCGCGAGGTATGCGGACTTTTAGTTTTATTTTGCGGAGAGGGCAACGTCCCATCCGCGTTAGGGGCCAAAGGCCACCAGCTCCCTGAGACCCTGACGCCCCGGACCGCGGCCCTGACCTTACCCCCACACCATCTTCGCCCATCTATGTCCCCTCCCCGGTCCCTTTTCCCTCGCGCTCAACGCGCATCCCCAGCCCCTGCACCTCCCCACCTGCTTGTTGGCCGCCAGTCCCACGACCACGTCCGCGGTCACCACACGTGCGCTGCGCCCCGCCTCCTGCAGCTCCACCTGGCCTCCGGTGCGCCGGACCTAGAGGCGGGGCGAGGACCGGGGCATAGACGTGGCATTACAGAGAAGACATGAAAGGGGTCGTGAAAGGGGGCCAGGTGTAGTGGGTCGCCGCCAGAGCGCCGGACCTGGAGGTAGGGCGGGACAGGGACATTAGATGAGGGGCAAGGGCATAAGAGAGGTCATCAGATGAATCAAAAGAGGGACAGCAGGAGCGGGGAGCAGCAGACAGGAACTCCGACCGTCCAAGGGCGCGCTGGAGGCAAGGTTGGTTGGGACTTTGCGTTCCGCGACATCCCCTTTCCGCCGTGCCCCCACACCAAGACTCGGCCCGTTCCTCACCGTCAGCCGCGCCCCCGGCGTCCCCAGGGGCAGCACCGTGCGCAGCGTGGCGCCGTCCGCCAGCGCCGCCGCCCCCGAGCCCAGCCGCTGCCCCAGCACGCAGTGCGGCGACAGCAGCCGTGCCAGCGCAAATGGGTCATCCGCCACCGCCGCCTGTATCGCTTCCATGCTGGAGCCAACGGACACCGCGTGTGCCGCAAGCGCCTGCGGTTGGCAGTTGACGGTTGGGTCAGTTGCTCGGTGGGTTGGATTGACTAGATCGCTACCTTGGGTGGAGTACGGTTGCTTGGGTGGGGCTGGGCGGGGGGCTGGGTGGTGCCGCACCGCCGAGCTGCTGGGTGAGGTGCCACGAAGGCAGCGACTTGCGGGAGCACGCGCACCTAACGTTCATACTACCTGCGCCCAGGATCCCTGCCTCCCCGGGCACAGCGCCTACCTCGTCGTGCGGCAGGAACAGCGTGTAAGGCGGCCGGAAGGCGGCGGCCAGGATGGTGGTGAACACGGGGTCGGCGTCGGCGGTGTCGTACAGGCTGCGGATGTACGACAGCTCGGGGCGGGCGGCCAGGGCCTGCGGGGCGTGCGGGGTGATGGGGGGTCGGGGTAAGACAGGCATTGGAGGGTTGGGTTTAATGGTAGACAGTTTGTCGTAAAATGTGGGAAGGGCAATGAGGTCTGCCCGCTGCCCAATAGTTACGGCTTGCTGAAAGCTGCGGTAGATGACAGCTGTAAGGGCCCCGCGGCGATCGCCGACACCACTGCTTTCGGTACGTCCCTTCTGTCGTCCCTGCAGGGCTCACATGGCTACCAGCGGCAGGACCTCACAGGGGCCCCCAAGCCAGCAGCCGGGCCCTCCACACTTACCCCAGCCAGCGTTGCAAACGGCCCTTTTTCGCCGTCGACACCGGGGGGCGGTGGACGGGCAATCTTGGGCGAGGGAGAAGACGGCGGCGACGGCGGCGACGGCGACCGCTTGGGTGACGGCGACGGCGACGGTGGCGGCGGCGACGCGGCGTCCTGCGGCCGTGGCGGCGGCGGGCGCGGGCTGGGCGGCGGCGGCGGCAGGGACGGGTCCAGGGGAGTGTCCCACCCCTGAAGGGGGAACACGCCGCCCATGATCTGAACCACCACCTGGAAAGCAGGGAGCGAGGGGCGTGTGCAGGGGCGGAAGGTCAGGGTAGTAGAGTGGTCGGGGTGGTGGTTGTCGTGGTAATGGACATGGACAGGCGTTAGGTTCCAGAGAGCGAGAGGCGTGTGGTAGTGGATTGCTGGACAAGCCAAGATGTTGGCGGAGGGATTGGTGTTGATGGGTGCCACGTGTGTAGTGGTCCAGTTGCACCCCATATGGTATGAGACGGGGCTTGGAGTATGGGATGCAATGCGCACATGCCAGTGCCTGGCAAATTGCATTCGACACCTTGCACCCCCTCCCCGCCTCGCCTCCCCGGCCCATGCTGCACGTGCCCACCTTGCCGGCCATCCTGTCGTTCTTCTTGAGCGGCACGTCGTTAATGGCCACCACGTTGTTGCTGCGGGAGGGTACGCGCAGAGCGGCAAAGCGACAGAGATGGAAACAGTTGGGGTTGGGGCGTGGGGCTGGAGCGTTATGAGGCAACGAGCTGTGCGGGGCTAAGCAACGGGGTGTACTTCATTGCCCTCGTTACTCCTTCAAGGCTGCAACATTTGTACACAGCGTTGTTGTGCAAATGGAGCAAAAATCAAATGTTGGCCAGACAACCCGCAACGCTTCTCATCACGCACGGTTGCCTGGGCAGAGCGCACAAAAGGGCCCGCACAGCTGACGCCCACTGGGCACTCCACAGGAACCACCCTGACCCCCTTTTGCACCCTCCACCCTCCACCCCTGCCCACCACCCCCCACCCACCCCCCACCCCCCACTCAACCGCACCACCAAGCAATCCGTGTTACTGCCCCTGACCTTACCACGCACAACCTGTGCACCACCAGGTGCCTCTCCCACCTGGTCCGCCGCACCCGCAGCTCCGCCCCCGCCGCCGACACCAGCACCGTGCCGCCTATGAGCTGCGCCTTGAGCAGGGCGCGCCCCGGAACCGTGTGCGCCGCCAGCAGCGCCGCCAGCCGCCATGGGCCCGCCGTGGGGCCGCCATCGAGCGCCGCCGCCACCGCCGGGCTGTTGACAAAGGCCTGGGGTAATAGGAGCGGGAACGGGAGGGACGTTGAACAGGTGGTTCGGGTACGGGGGGCCAAGGGCTCGAAGCAGCAGGTACACTGCTATGCGTGGACGTTCTTTGGCGCTCATTGGTTATCGTCTCAGGTGGCAGCTATAGCAGGTGCCTCCAAGAGGCTCGGACACATGGCAATTCGCACGCCATGGGTGACGAGACGGGCAGGGGAGGCTTCATCCCTTGCTTGTGGGTACAGTGGGCCACGCAGCCGCCCCGGCGCACCTCGGTCTCCGGCAGGAAGATGGTTGCCACCGCGTCTGGGTCGTCCCAGTCCCGGCACGTGTCCGTACCGGCGCACAGCACGCCGCGCAGCACGGCCAGCACGGCGCTGTCCACGTTGGCTGGGTCGGACAGCCAGTCGGACAGGCTGGCGTAGGGCCGGGCTGCGATGGAGGGAAGGGAGCGAGGTGACGGTGAGAAGGAAGGTCGGGCCGGGGCGGAGTGAGGGGTGCGTGGGGGCTCTGGGGGAGGTAGGGCATGGTTAGGGCGCTTCGGAGCATCAGGTGTAGAGCATACCCACGCCTTCGTGTACTTGTTGGGTGGCACAGCCCCGTGCTCCCAGCTGCGCCCCACGCACATGCTACGCACAGTCATCCCACAGCTTGTCGGTCGGACGCACACGGGCGCCGGTACGGGGCACAGCACCTCCATGCTGCACTCATCTACGTGCAGTAGTCTGTACTCACGTGGCGGCCGCACGCCCCCTGAAGGCAGCTGGGCGTCCTCAGGAGGGGTGAGCACGCGGTCGATGATGTGCACCACCACGCGCTGTGGGTTACAGGTGTGTATGAACGGGGGGGGGGGGGGGGGGTGGGGCCCGCGCGCAGGG
>VFQN01008381.1_pt1 | contig 10488 bp, 7 predicted proteins | sample 3512371 | NCBI WGS metagenome assembly VFQN01 (sample SAMN10412370, study PRJNA504923) | tailings metagenome | isolation source: Replicate 2 from Balatoc abandoned mine | place: Philippines: Itogon, Benguet | collected 2017-08-28 | reverse complement strand
TCACGCCCTCGACGACCTCGGAGCGGGCGCCGATGAAGCAGTTGTCCTCGATGATGGTCGGGTTGGCCTGCAGCGGCTCCAGCACGCCGCCGATGCCGACGCCGCCCGAGAGATGCACGTTTTTGCCGATCTGCGCGCAGGAGCCGACGGTGGCCCAGGTGTCGACCATCGTGCCCTCGTCGACATAGGCGCCGATGTTCACGTAGGAGGGCATCAGGATCACGTTTTTCGCGATGTATGAGCCGCGGCGGGCGACCGCGGGCGGCACCACGCGGAAGCCGCCGGCGCGGAAGGCGGCCTCGTCGTAGCTGGCGAACTTCGGGGCGACCTTGTCGAAATAGCGGCTGGTGCCGTCCTGCATCACGGCGTTGTCCTGGAGGCGGAAGGACAGCAGCACCGCCTTCTTGGCCCACTCGTTGGTCTGCCATTGTCCCGTTCTCTTTTCCGCGACGCGCAGCTTGCCGGCGTCGAGCAGGGCAATGGTCTCATCCACCGCGGCGCGCACCTCGGCCGGCGCCTTGGCGGGTGACAGGTCGGCGCGGTTTTCCCAGGCCTGTTCGATGGTGTTCTGCAGTTTTTGCATGATGGTTGTCCTTGGTGAATTACAGTGAGGCCGCAAAGCGGCGCAGACGCTGCGCGGCTTCGGTGCATTCGGCGACGGAGGCGACCAGTGCGATGCGCACGCGCTTGACGCCGGGATTGATGCCGCGCGCTTCGCGCGCCAGATAACTGCCGGGCAGCACGCTGACGCCTTCCGCGGCATGCAGCCGGCGGGTGAATTCGACGTCGTCGATCGGGGTCTGCAGCCACAGGTAGAACGCGGCATCGGGCCATTCGGCAGGCAGTGCCGGTTTCAGGATATCGATGACCGAACGGAATTTTTCGAGGTAGAGCCGGCGGTTTTCAAGCACATGTGCCTCATCCTGCCAGGCGGCAATGCTGGCGGCCTGCACCGGCGGGCTCATCGCGCCGCCATGGTAGGTGCGGTAGAGATAGTATTTTTTGAGGATGGCCGCATCGCCGGCGACGAAGCCCGAGCGCATGCCGGGCACGTTGGAGCGTTTCGACAGGCTGGAGAACACCACCAGGTTGCGGAAGTCATTGCGGCCAAGTTTTACCGCCGCTTCCAATGCGCCCAGCGGCGGTTTCGCCTCGTCAAAATAGATTTCGGAATAACACTCGTCGGAGGCGATCACGCAGCCGTGGCGGTCGGCATGTTCGAACAGCCTCTGCCAGTCCGCCAGATCCAGCACCTTGCCGGTCGGGTTGCCGGGCGAGCACACGATCATCAGTTGCGCCCGGCGCCAGACCTCCTCCGGCAACTGCGCCGGATCAAAGGCGTAGTCCTCCGCCGGCAGGTTGTTGATGAACTGCGGTTCGGCGCCGGCGAGCTGCGCCGCGCCTTCGTAGATCTGGTAGAACGGGTTGGGGCAGACCACCGCCGGTGTGCCGCGGCCGGTGTCGACGACGGCCTGCACGAAGGAGAACAAGGCTTCGCGGCTGCCGTTGACCGGCAGCACCTGCGTGGCCGGATCCGGGGCGGTGATGCCGTAGCGCCGGCCGATCCACTGCGCGATGGCCTGGCGCAGCGCGTCGGTGCCCAGGGTCGCCGGGTAAACCGAGAGTCCGTCCAGTCCGGCGACCAGCGTGTCGCGGATGAAAGCCGGCGTCGGGTGTTTGGGTTCGCCGATATGGAGGGCCACCGGCCTGAGGTCCGCCGGCGGCGCATGTCCGGCCAGCAGGGCGGCGAGACGCTGGAAAGGGTAACTCTGCAGCAGTTCGAGGCGGGGATTCACGTCGGATGGAAGCTGGGTATGGCCGCGGAGGCCGTCAGCGCACGGGATTGCCGGGTTCCAGCAGCGGCATGTCCGGCATCGCGGCCGGCTTGAAGCCGCGTTTGACATGTTGCACGGTGACCGTCGTGAATATGCCGCCGCGCACATAAAAACGCGCGGTCAGGCGCATGAAGCGGGGCCGTGTTGCGCGCACCAGGTCATCGAGGATGCGGTTGGTCACCGCTTCGTGGAAGGCGCCTTCGTTGCGGAATGACCAGACATAGAGTTTCAGGCTTTTCAGCTCCACGCACAGGCGGTCCGGCACGTAGTCTAGGATCAGCGTCGCGAAGTCGGGTTGCCCGGTCTTCGGGCACAGGCACGTAAACTCCGGTATTTCCATGTGAATCCGGAAGTCGCGTGCGGGCGCCGGGTTGGCGAAGGTTTCGAGTTGTCGCGAAGGCTGCGTCGGCATGAGCGTGCGGTATCTGTCGGGCGATTCAATCAGTTAAAATGCGCGCTGAATTCTACCCGTTTGGCCTTGCCTTACAACTTTTTCTTGGCAGATCAGCACCTTGCGCCTCAAGCAAATCAACCTCGCCGGCTTCAAATCCTTCGTTGACCCGACCCACATCCCCGTACCGGGACAGTTGGTGGGCGTGGTCGGGCCCAACGGCTGCGGCAAATCCAACATCATCGACGCGGTGCGCTGGGTGCTCGGGGAGACCTCCGCGAAACACCTGCGCGGTGCAACCATGCAGGACGTGTTGTTCAACGGTTCGGGTGACCGCAAGCCGGTGAACCGTGCCAGCGTCGAACTGGTGTTCGACAACAGCCTGGGCAAGGCGGCCGGTCAGTGGTCGAGTTATGCCGAGATCTCGGTCAAGCGCATGCTCGAGCGCGACGGCGATTCCTCTTATTACATCAACAACATCCATGTCCGCCGCCGCGACGTGGCGGACATCTTCCTCGGCACCGGCCTTGGCGCGCGCGCCTACGCGATCATCGAGCAGGGCATGATTTCCCGGGTCATCGAGGCGAAGCCGGAGGAGCTGCGGGTCTTCCTGGAGGAGGCTGCGGGCGTGTCCAAGTACCGCGAACGCCGCCGCGAAACCGAGCTGCGCCTGCGCGATACCCGCGAGAACCTCGCGCGGGTCGAGGACATCCGCCAGGAACTGGACAAGCAGCTGACCCACCTGCAGGCGCAGGCCGAGGTGGCGACGCGATACCACGCGCTGCAGGCCGAGGTGACGGGCACCCAGCAGCTGCTGTGGTTTGCGCGGCGCCAGGAATCGGCGGCAACGCGCAACCGCCATGCCCGCGACATCGAGCGGCTGGGCAACGAGCTGGAGGCGGAAACCGCGCGCCTGCGCGATGCCGAACGCAGGCTCGAGGAACTGCGCAACGGGCATTACCGCGCCGGTGACGACGTGCATGCCGCCCAGGGCGCGCTGTACGAAACCAATGCCGAAATCGCGCGCCTGGAACAGCAGATCGCGCATATCCGCGAGAACCGCAGCCGGGTCGAGCAGCAGATCGGCGGCCTGGGCAGCCAGCTGGCCTCTTCGGAATCCCAGCTGGAGCAGGCGCAGGCCAGCCTTGCACAGTGGCAGGAGGAGCAGGCGCAGGCCGGGCAACGCATCGCCGACTGTGAAGCCCGCATCGCCGAAGAGCGCGGCAAGCTGCCTCTGGTCGAGGAAAGCTGGCGGAGCGCCAGCCTGCGGCGGGACGAGCTGCAGCAGGCGATGGGTCAGGTGGAGCGTTCGCGCCAGGTCGAGCAGACCAAGCTGGAGCATGCGGCGCGGGTGCTGGAACGGCTGGCCGTACGCAATGAACGGCTCTATGAAGAACAGAACGGACTGGAGAAACCCGATACCGCTGCGCTGGAATCCCTGCGCGCGCAGATCCTGGACGTCGAAGCCGCGCTGCAGGGGCAGCGCGAATCCCTGGCTGCGAAGGAGCAGGCACTGCCCGGACTGGAGCAGGAACTCGAGACGCGGTCAGCGGCATTGGACCAGGCGGTCCAGGGCATTACCGCCACCGAGGCTCGGGTCGAGGCGCTGCGGCAACTGCAGGACAAGCTTGCGCATGGTCCGGGAATGGATGACTGGATCGCTGAGCGGGGCATGGATGGCGCGCAGCGCCTGTGGCAGGGCATCAGCATCGAGACCGGCTACGAGGATGCGCTGGAAGCCGTCCTGCGCGAGCGGCTGAATGCGGTGACGCTGGACGGACTGGATGCCTGCGGCAGCTGGGACATGCCGCCGGGCAAGCTGGCCGTTGCCGAAACGGGCGCCGGCGGCGACGAGGCCGTGGCGCCGGTCCCCGCAGGCGCAATGCCGCTGTCGCGGTTCGTGACCTGCCGCGATGCGCGGCTGGCGCCGGCGCTGTCGGACTGGCTGGGCGGCGCCTTTGTCATCGACAGCCTGGCGTCGGGACTGGCGCTGCGCCGGCAGCTGGCGCCGGGTGCGGTGCTGGTGACACGCGACGGTCGCCTGCTGACCCGGCATACACTCACTTACCATGCGCCGGATTCGGAGCTGCATGGCGTGCTCTCGCGGCAGCGTGAAATCGAGGCCCTTGATGCCGAAGTCGGGGCGAAGAAGGCTGCGCTGGACGGCCTGCGGGCTGCGGTGGACGAACAGGCGGCGCTGATCGCCGGCGCGAAATCGGAACTGTCGGTGCTGCGGCAGGAGGTTGCCGGGCTGCAGCAGAAACACCACGGCCTGCAGGTCGAGAGCGTGCGCCTGACCGAACAGACCCAGCGGCTGACGCAGCGCGGAGAGCAGATCGCCGCGGAACTGGCCGAGATCGCCGAGCAGGTGCTCACCGAAACCGCTCAGCGCGAGGATGCATCGGCGCGGCTGCTGCAGCTCGGAGAGCAGGCATCCGGTTACTCCGGCGAGCTCGAGGAGGCGCAGGCGCAGTTTCGCGAGGCGCAGGACTTGCTCGACCGGCAGCGCGAGACATTGCAGCGCGCGGATCGCGAGCTGCAGGAGGCGCAGTTTCAGGGCAAAACCTCGGCCGCCAAGGTCGAGGAGGTCGGACGCGCGATCGCCGCTTCCGGTGAGTCGATCGAGCGCCTGCGGCAGGCGCTGGCCGCCGAGCAGGAATCGCTGTCGCGGCTCGACGAGTCGCCCTGGCAGAGCCAGCTGCAGATCTCGCTGTCGTTGCGCGGCACGAAGGAACAGGCGCTGGCCGAGGCGCGCGACGTGCTCGAAGCGACCGAGGCGCAGCTGAAGGAGGTCGAGCAGGAGCGCATGGCGGCGGAGCAGAAGCTGGAGCCGCTGCGCACCCGGATCAGCGAAGTGAAGCTGAAGGAACACGAGGCGCGCATCAACGAGGAGCAGTATGCCCAGCAGTTGGCCGAGGCCGGTGTCGACGAAGCGGCGCTGGAGCGGCTGCTCGAGGAAAAAGGCGCGCGTGGCAGCGCGCTGCAGTCCGAAATCAACCGCCTGAACGCGGAAATAAAGTCTCTCGGTGCCGTGAATCTGGCCGCCCTCGAAGAACTCGAGACGGCGCGTGAACGCAAGACCTACCTTGACGCGCAGTCGGAAGACCTGACCGCTGCGATGAATACCCTGGAGGATGCGATCCGCCGCATCGACCGCGAGACCCGCGAGCGCCTGCAGTCGACTTTCGACGAGGTCAATGCGCATTTTTCGCGGATGTTCCCGGCGCTGTTCGGCGGCGGCAACGCCAAGCTGCTGCTGACCGGGGAAGAGATCCTCGACAGCGGCATCCAGGTCATCGCCCAGCCCCCGGGCAAGAAAAACAGCTCGATCCACCTGCTGTCGGGCGGCGAGAAGGCGCTGACGGCGATGGCGCTGGTGTTCTCGATATTCCAGCTCAATCCCGCGCCGTTCTGCATGCTGGACGAGGTGGACGCGCCGCTGGACGACCACAACACCGGGCGCTTCTGCGAGCTGGTGAAGAAAATGTCGGAACAGTCGCAGTTCGTGTTCATCAGCCACAACAAGATCACGATGGAAATCGCCAATCAACTGCTCGGGGTGACCATGCAGGAGCCGGGCGTGTCGCGCATTGTCGCGGTGGACATCGATGCGGCGATGAAACTCACGGAAGAGGCGGCCTGAGGGCCGGAATGCCGATGAGCGACCTGCAGATCGCATTGGCGGCAATCGGGCTGGTTGTGGTCGGCGGTGTGTATGGCTTCAATGTCTGGCAGGAGCGCAAGCTGCGGCAGCGCCTGCAGCAGGCTTTCGAGGGCGACCGTGATGACGCGCTGCTGGGGGCGGCCAAGGCGGATCCGCTCGAGCCGTCGCCGGAACCGCGGATCGAGCCGAAAATCGGCGCCGCGGACGAAGCGGCGCCGGAGGGGGGCGCCGATTTCGCCATCGAGTTCGTCGCATCGATCCGTGCCGAACAGCCCGTCAGCGACACGGCACTGCGGGAATTGCTGTCGCAACTGGCGACATTCGGCAAACCGGCGCGGGTGTTCGGTCGTGACGGCAGTGCATGGCGCCTGCTGGACCGCGGCAGCCATGCCGGTTGCCGTGAACTGCAGGCGGCGTTGCAACTGGTCAACCGCTCGGGGCCGGTTCATGCCCCGCAGCTCAACGGTTTTTGTGATGCGCTGCGCGAGTGGGCGGCCAGGCATGGCGCCGCCGCCGAGTGCGGTGATACCGCGGCAGCCCTGGAAACGGCAAGGGCGCTGGATGCCTTCTGCGGCGACATGGATGTGGCCATCGGCGTCAACGTGGTGGCGCCTTCGGGCAGTGCCTTCCCCGCGGAGCAGGTGGCCGAGGCCGCGGTTGCGGCCGGTTTCAGCCTGGAGCCGGACGGGTTGTTCCACCTCTGCGACGCGGAAGGCCATACGCTGTTCACGATGGAAAACCACGAGCCTGAACCCTTTGCCGGCGGGCGCCTTGCGGCGATGCAGACCACCGGCCTGACGCTGCTGCTTGATGTGCCGCGGATCGCCGGCGGTGTCGCGGTTCTCGACCGGATGGTGCAGACGGGATCGGCGCTGGCGGAGAACCTGGGCGGCATCCTGGTCGATGACAACAGGACTCCGCTGCAGCAGGCCGGGCTGGCGCGCATCAGGCAGCAGCTGCAGGAGATCCACGCCGCGATGGCAGCGCGCGACATTGCGGCGGGGAGCACGCGGGCGCTGCGGCTGTTTGCATGACCACGGCATCGCTGCGCGAGCGCGTGATGCGGTTGCGCGAAGACATCGAGCGTTACGGCCGCAGCTACTACGAACTCGACAATCCGCTGGTTCCTGACGCCGAATACGACCGGCTGTTCCGCGAGCTGCAGCAACTGGAAAACGAACATCCCGAGCTGGCTGCGCCGGATTCCCCGACCCGCCGTGTTGGCGGGGCGCCCCGCGAAGACCTGCCGGAGGTTCGTCATGCGCTGCCGATGCTGTCGATCCGCACGGAAACCGATTCCGGCCCCGGGGGGGCGACCGCGTTTGACGGCCGGATACGGCGCGAATTGAAGCTGGATGCGGATGCGCCTCCCGTCGAGTATGCGGCCGAACTGAAGTTTGACGGCATTGCGATCAGCCTCCGCTACGAGGCGGGAGTGCTGCAGCGGGCGGCCACGAGAGGCGACGGCGAGATCGGCGAGGATGTCACGCCCAATGTCCGCACCATCCGCAGCGTACCCCTGCGCCTGCGCGGCGATGTGCCTCCGGCGGTGCTGGAGGTGCGCGGCGAAATTTTCATGCGCCGCGACGATTTCGAGGCGCTCAACGAACGCCAGCGTGCCGAAGGACAGAAGGTGTTCGTCAATCCGCGCAATGCCACGGCGGGGTTTGTCCGCCAGCTCGATTCCCGGGTGACAGCGAACCGCCCGCTTTCTTTCTACGCGTACGGCATCGGTGAAACCGCCGGGTGGACGCTGCCGCCCACCCAGAAGGGCATACTCGATGCACTTGCCGGCTTCGGTTTTCCGGTATCGGATGAGCGCACGGTGGCGCGGGGCGCGGATGGCCTGATCGCCTTCCACGGCCGGATCGCTGCGTTGCGCGACAGCCTGCCCTTCGACATCGACGGCGTGGTCTACAAGGTGAATTCTCTGGAGTCGCAGGCCGCGCTGGGCTTTGTGTCCCGTGAGCCGCGCTGGGCCTGCGCGCACAAGTTTCCGGCGCAGGAGGAATTGACTGCGGTGCGCGGCATCGAAATCCAGGTCGGCAGGACCGGCAAGCTGACGCCGGTGGCGAAACTGGATCCGGTGTTTGTCGGCGGCGTCACGGTCAGCAATGCGACCCTGCATAACGAAAGCTTCGTGCGCAGCCTGGACCTGCGTGTCGGCGACACGGTCATCGTGCGTCGGGCCGGCGACGTCATTCCGCAAATCGTCGCGGTGGTGGAGGAGAGGCGGCCTGCGGGCGCGCTTGAATTCGCGATGCCGGCGCAATGTCCGGTGTGCGGCTCGACGGTGGTCAGGGACGAGGAGGAAAAGGATCACCGATGTGCCGGCGGACTGTATTGCCCGGCCCAGCGCAAGCAGGCCCTGCTGCATTTTGCGTCCCGCCGCGCAATGAATATCGAGGGCCTGGGAGAGCGGCTCGTCGAGCAACTGGTGGACGGCGGCCTCGTCAGGAGTCCGGCGGATCTCTACCGCCTTGACGGTGATGCACTGGCCGCGCTTGACCGCATGGGCGAGAAATCCGCCTCGAACCTGGTCGAGGCCATCGATCGCAGCCGGCAGACGACGCTGCCGCGGTTCATATATGCGCTGGGCATACGCAACACCGGCGAGGCCACTGCCCGCGATCTGGCACGGCATTTCGGCAGCCTGGACACGCTGATGGCTGCCGATGAGGCGGCGCTGCAGCAGGTATCCGATGTGGGCCCCGTGGTCGCCGCGAGCATCGTTCGTTTTTTCGGCGAGCCGCACAACCGGGAAGTCGTGGGTGATTTGCGGAATCAGGGCGTCAATTGGCCGGAGGGCGAAGCGAAAGGTCCGCTGAGTCTGCCCCTGGCGGGCAGGACTTTCGTGCTGACCGGCACGCTGCCGACGCTCAGCCGCGAGGAGGCCAAGGAACGGATACTCGCCCGGGGCGGCAAGGTTGCCGGCAGTGTCTCCAAAAAAACGGATTATGTGGTCGCGGGCGACGAAGCCGGCAGCAAGCTGGACAAGGCGCAGGCGCTGGGTGTGGCGGTGATTGACGAGGCGGGCCTGCTGGCGCTGCTCGAACAGCAGGCTTGACGACAGACTGGGGTAATCAGGCGTGAAAAAGACATCCAGGGCATCCGTAAGAAAAGCGGTCTTTCCGGTGGCCGGCCTCGGCACCCGTTTCCTGCCGGCGACCAAGGCGAGTCCCAAGGAAATGCTGCCGGTGGTCGACAAGCCGCTGATCCAGTATGCGGTGGAAGAGGCCGTGGCTGCAGGCGTGACCGAACTCATTTTTGTCACCGGCCGCGGCAAACGCGCGATTGAGGACCATTTCGACCAGGCCGTGGAACTGGAACTGGCGCTGGAAAAAAACGGCCGCAGGGAGTTGCTGGCGGAGGTCAGGGGCATCCTGCCGCAGGGCGTCAGCTGCATGTTCGTGCGCCAGGCGCAGCCGCTGGGTCTGGGGCATGCGGTGCTGTGCGCGCAGCCGGCGGTGGGCCATGAGCCGTTTGCGGTGCTGCTGGCGGATGACCTGATCGATGCGCGTGTTCCGGCGCTCGCGCAGATGGAGAAACTGCACCGTGCCGGCGGCGCATCGGTGATTGCCGTGCAGCAGGTGCCGCGGCGAGATATCTCTCGTTATGGCGTCGTCGCCGTGCAGCCGCGCTCGAAGTCGCCTCATGTGATCAGCGGCATAGTCGAGAAACCGGCGCCGGCCGAGGCGCCGTCGCGACTCGGTGTGGTCGGGCGCTACATACTGACGCCGGGCATCTTTGCCGAGTTGTCGCGCTCCCGGGCGGGTGCCGGCGGGGAGATCCAGCTGACCGATGCCATCGCGCGGCTGCAGCAGAAGGAAGATGTGCTGGCCTGCGAGTTTTCGGGCCGGCGTTATGACTGTGGCACCAAGCTCGGGTATCTGGAGGCCAATGTCGAGTTGGCGGAAAAACATCCGGAAATCGGCGGCACGTTCCGCCGCTATCTGCGTGGTCACCTGCGCCATTCAGCCTGAAATCAGTGGCGGCCTGAATATTATCGCGTGCTAATATTCCTCCGCATACAATCATCCTGCGAGGTGCGACATGGCTAACAAACTGATGATAATCATGGTCAATACCGATCCATCCAATGGCCCGGAACTGGGGGCGCCCTTTTTTCAGGCTACCGTGGCGGCAGCCATGGACTACGAAGTGGAGGTCATACTGACCGCGCGCGCGGGGGAACTGGCCAAAAAGGGCGTCGCTGAGAAGCTCTTCGTCAAGGAAGGATCGCCGAAGAGCGTCTATGACTTCATCAAAGATGCCCATGAAGCGGGAGTTCATTTCAAGGTCTGTACGCCGACGCTCGAACTGTGGGGCGACGACCTGATTCCCGAAATCACGGAAACCGTCGGTGGCGCTTATGTCATTGAGCAGGCCATGGATGACGACGTCGTCACCTTTACGTACTAACGCCGTCTGTCCGGCGCTGCCGCCGGGTGCAGAGCTGATCGTCACACCAGACGAAGTCCGGGCCGCGCTCGGCAGGCTGTCTCTGGACATCACGGAGGCGCTTGCCGACCGGCGTCCGCTGGTACTGGCGGTGATGCGGGGCGGCGTGGTATTTGCCGGGCAGTTGTTGCCGATGC